>Ga0209430_1000791_pt1 | contig 27758 bp, 24 predicted proteins | sample BarGraIncub1133A_FD_184504 | JGI IMG/M metagenome (GOLD analysis project Ga0209430, IMG submission 184504) | Arctic peat soil microbial communities from Barrow, Alaska - Barrow Graham LP Incubations 11-33A (SPAdes) (version 2) | ecosystem: Environmental > Terrestrial > Soil > Wetlands > Peat... | reverse complement strand
TATATATTCTCAGCGCCTTTTATTGGGCCTAAAAGTTCCGATTGTGCCAAAAAGGCAGTCCTCCTCGATCCCAATCAACCTTTTGGATATATACAACTGGGAAATGTGAAATTTCATTCGCCGTCATTGATGGGTGGATCGAAAACTGAAGCAATCGGATATTATCTGAAAGCCAAGGCGATAATGGAGAAAAAAGATGGTGAGATTCAGGGTGACTGGAACTACCTGAGTTTGCTTGTCACTATTGCTCAGGCTTATGAATCAATTAATGATAATGCAAAAGCAAAATTGATGTACGAGGAAATACTGAAATTTGAACCCGGTTTTACCTGGGTTAGAGACGAATTGTACCCTCATTTATTAGAGAAAATAAAAAAGTAACGATGCAGAAAAGTGTTCTTGTTGTTGGTGCTGGAATAGGGGGTCTTGCTACTACGCTGAGATTGGCAAAAAGAGGGTATAAAGTGGAGATTATTGAAAAGAATGGTCAGGCAGGTGGAAGGCTTAATCAATTGAAAAAGTATGGATTTACATTTGATACAGGTCCTAGTTTCTTTAGCATGTCATATGAATTTAAGGAGTTTGCCAAAGATTGCAACATTGAACTTCCATTCAAATATGTGGCACTCGATCCGTTATATACCGTTAACTTTACCCGTAGTCCCAAAACTTACCGTCTTTACAAGGACATTCATAAGTTAGCCGAACAGTTTAAAGATGTGGAGCCTGATTTTGAAATCAAAATGTACAAATACCTAAAAAACGGTAAGGCTTTGTTCAATGATACAGTTGATATCGTAATTAAGAAGAACTACAATTCTGTGTTTGCTTACCTGATCACTTTGATGAGAGTAAATCCGGTTCATTTGCCCATCCTTTTCAGGAATTTTTGGCAACAGGTTTGCCTATATTTCTCATCGGATGATGCACGCGAGATTATTTCACTCGTTGCATTTTTCCTGGGTCGAACCCCTTTCGATACTCCTGCTGTTTACACATTGCTCTCTTACACCGAATTTGAACACGATGGCTATTTTAATGTTGAAGGTGGCATGTATAAGATCGTCGAAGGAATTGTTGAGGAGCTTCGGAAAGAGAATGTGTCGATTACTTACAATACAGAAATTATTGATTTTGTGGCAAATGGACGAAAACTGGATTGTCTGGTTGATCAGAATAATCAGAAATGGAAGAGCGATATTATTGTTGTGAATAGTGATGCGGCCTCCTTCAGGGGGCGAATATTCAAGCGTCCGAAATTCTCGATGGAAAAACTCGACAAGATGGAATGGACAATGGGCCCGCTCACCATTTATCTTGGATTAAAATGCAAACTGCCACAGATAGAGCACCATAACTATTACCTGGGAGATAACTTCAAAGAGTATGCAAATAAGGTGTTTCAATCTTCGGGTACGCTTCAGAAGCCTTATTATTACGTGAATGTGTTATCGCGAAACAATCCTGATTGTGCTCCCGAAGGTTGTGAGAGCCTGTTCTTTGTCTGCCCGGTTCCCGATCTGCGGTTTAAGAAAAGCTGGGATGATAAGGATGAAATCGTGAATAGCATCCTGGCCGATTTTTCTAAGCGGATCAATCAGGATATTGTACCCGAAATCGTCTCCAAAACAATTTACACCCCGGTTGACTGGCAGAATCAATATAACCTTCATCGCGGTAGTGGGTTAGGACTCTCGCATAAGATGCTTCAAATCGGCGCTTTCCGTCCCACAAATTTTGATGAGGTTTTTAAAAATGTTTTTTACGTTGGTGCCTCCACCGTGCCAGGCACGGGTTTACCCATCACGATGATCAGTTCAAAACTGGTGGTGAAGAGGATAGAAAAGATGGGAAACTAAGCTTGAATTGGGCGGTCAATATTAACCTTTTTCACTGATCTGCCGTAGTAGCGTTTCGTTTACAATGGTTATTTTACGACCATTGATTTCAATTATTTTTTCGTTGTGAAAATCAGTGAGAATGCGGCTTGTGCCCTCCCGCGTAATCCCTGTTAGATCAGCTAAATCCTGTCGTGAAATTGGAAGTTCGAATATATTTGAGCTATAAATTTCGTGAGCGAAAAAAAGTATAGCATCGGCAATTCTTCCAATGTTTTGTTTTTGGGCATTATTTAGGCAATGGTGTAAATTCTGAAGTTCTCCCCGGCTCATATCAAGAATAATTTGCAGGGCAAAATCTCCATTGCTGTAAATAAACTGTTTAAAGACATTCACATCAATAAAACATACCGAAGTATCTTCGATTGCAGTGGCTGAAAAATGGTTGATCTTGGCGCCAAAAGAACTCGGGAGGCATAAATAGGTCGGAGCTTTAACAATTTTCATGATCCTCTCTTTGGTCGGTCCTTTAATATGGATTTTTACCAACCCGGTCTTAATGTAAACAACATTTGTAGATAGTGCATCCTGCCTGATAATATTAGCACCATTCAAAAAATTAACCTGAGCACAATTATTCTCCAGAACGCTTAGCTCATTATTCTTCAGCGTAAGGGCAGCAGCTGATTTTAGCCTACAAAATTTACAGGATACATTCTCCATATTTTGTTTTTCAAGACGTAAAAGTATCAAATTTGTGCATTATATCACATTTTGAATTGCTAATCCTCACATTGAAATCCGGACTCTCTTTTTGATTTTCTTCTACTTTTGGAACATTAAATACAAATATTTAAATAAGTATATAAAATCATGTCAAACGAAATTGAAACCCAGGTTGCTGAACTTGAAAAAAAAATCAAGCTACTTCAAAAGAGTCAGCCGAAAGACCAGATATCAATTATAGCCTTTTCGGGCGATTTGGATAAAATGCTTGCCGCAATGATTATTGCAACTGGAGCTAGGGCAATGGATACCGAAGTTAAAATGTTTTTTACTTTTTGGGCAACAGCGATGCTTCGCGATCCTAAGAAGACAGGCAAAGGCAAAGATTTTATGTCGAAAATGTTTGGATTTATGCTCCCTAAAGGAAGTTCCAGACTTAAACTGTCGAAGATGAATATGTGTGGCATGGGAACTGCTATGCTTAAAGTACTTATGAAGAAAAAAAGGGTATCATCACTCGAAGAACTTTTGGCCATAGCTGGCGAATTGGGCGTCGAAATTAACGTATGCGAGATGAGCATGGATCTCATGGGTTTCAAACGCGAAGAAATGCTTGATTACCCAAATCTTAAATATGTCGGAGTGGGTAGTTACCTCGCTGATGCAGACGAAAGTCGCATTCAGTTATTCATCTGATTCTCAAATTATTTTATTCTCAATTATACAGTTATAAATATCATGACAACAGAAACATTAGAAAACATTAAAGCAGATTTAGTAGTTGACGCAAGAGGAACTGCTTGTCCAGGACCACTTTTAGCCGCTAAAAAAGCCATTGGCGAAATCGAATCGGGTGAAATTATGGAAATTTTATCAGCGGATGAAGGTACGAAACATGATATACCTCGCTGGTGTGATAAAGTAGGACATGAATATCTCGGCTTCACTGATCTGGATAGTTATACCCGCTTGTTCCTGAAAAAAGCTTAAAATGTAAATCATATTCATTCTTAATTGGCCGGGATTCTTAATCAAAAAATTCCGGCCATTGGGTTTTTCACGTACTATATTTTGAACATTTATAGTTCGAATAATAAATTAAGTGCATGAAAAACATTTGTATATTAATTTATCTCTTCAAATATATCAACAATTAAATTGTATGTCAGACGAAACTTTTAAACCCAAAATACTGGTTTTTTCTACCGACAAAATATCTGATCCCGGAATTGATCAGGCCGGTCTGCGGAAAATACATTATTCCCCATCGGTTTATGTAATCAGTTTGCCTTGTTCTTCAGGGGTTAAACCAAAATGGATATTGCATGCGCTCGAAAAGGGGTTTGACGGTGTTTTTATCGCCGCCGATGGTCACGAATGTTCATACAGTTCAAAATGTGCCGACCATACCAATCAGATAATTCTTGATTCACAGGCGCTAATGTCAGAAAAAGGAATCAGCCCCAAGCGTATCAGAATGGCTGCACTTTGCTCGGTTTGTGCCGAACCATTTGCTAATCACATGGAAAATTTCAGTAAGATTCTGGTTGGCCTTGAAGATGGAAATGCTAAATAAGAGTGGAATTTAATTAAGAAAATAACAATGAACCAAAAGAATACTGATTTTGATGCTTTAATCATTGGAGGTGGAATTGCTGGCCAGGAAGCGGCATTGAGCCTTGCTGACATGGATCATAAAGTGTTACTTGTTGAGAAAGGTTTGTCCATTGGCGGTAAAATGATCCAGTTAAGCAAGGTTTTTCCGACACTCGACTGTGCAGCCTGTATCACCACACCTAAAATGTCGGAAACAGCACGTCATCCGAATATCACCCTGATGTTGAACAGCGAAATTGAGAGTATTAACAAAAAAGGTGAAGACTTTCAGGTTAATATACTTAAAAAACCGCGATATGTGATTCAGGAAAATTGCACCGGTTGCCAGGAATGCGAAGTTGTTTGTCCGGAGGTAAGGTTGGATGAATATAACTGCAATCTGGCTGGCCGGAAAGTTGCTTATATTCCTTTTACACTCGCCAATCCACGAATTGCAACAATTGACCGGCAAGATACTTCGGCACCTTGTATCAATGAATGTCCGGGTGGCGTAAAAGCTTACGGATATATTTCGTTGGCCCGAAACGGTCAATTCGAAGAAGCCATGAAATTGCACCTCGAAGATATTCCATTCCCCGGAAGTTTGGGCCGTGCCTGCTATTCACCATGCCAGAATGCCTGTACAAGGGCCGGATTGGAGTCTTCAGTTGATATTCGTAAGATAAAGCGCTATTTTGCTGATTATTATTACGAAAAATATCCTGTTGCACCAGCAGTAGAAATAAAAAGCAAATCGGGTAAAAAAATAGCTGTGATCGGTTCAGGTCCTGCCGGACTAACCGCAGCTTATCATTTGGCTTTGAAAGGCCATACCGTAAAAATATTTGAAGCCGCTCCCGAAGCGGGTGGAATGCTTAAGCTCGCTCTTCCCGAATACCGGGCACCCAAAAATATTGTTGACCGCGATGTTCAAAACGTTACCGTTCTGGGCGTTGAAATTGAATGTAACAAAAAAATTGAGAACTTAAATGCACTGAAAGTACAAGGTTTTGATATTGTTTTTGTTTCTGTTGGAACGCATGATACAGTTAGTCTCGGAGTTGAAGGCTCAAATTTGAAAGGGATTGTTTCTTGTCTCGATTTTTTACGCGAATCAAATATTGGCAATAAAGAAAATCTCACAGGTAAAAAAGTAATGATTATTGGTGGCGGAAATACGGCCATTGATGCTGCACGTACTTCTGTTCGTCTCGGAGCGGAAAAGGTAACAGTGGTTTATCGTCGTAGTCGTGAAGAAATGCCTTGTTTTGCACCTGAAATAAAAGAAGCTGAAGAAGAAGGAGTTGAAATTCTTCTACTTCGTAATCCGATAAAATTTATCGGAGAAAATGGCAAACTGAAACAAGTTCAGCTGATCAAAATGAAGCTCGAAGATGCTGACGAAAGTGGAAGACGAAAATCTGTTCCTGTTGCCGGTTCTGAATATATAGCTGATGTTGATTATGTGATTGAAGCCATCGGATTGAAAGCATCCACATCCCCTTTTGCCAGAGAAATTGAGTTGAATAAAAACGGAACAATCAAAGTAAACGCAAAAACTTTGCAGACCTCTGTACCGTTTATTTTTGCCGGTGGCGACACAGTAACCGGAGCAACAACACTCATCGAAGCAGCCGGGCAAGGTAAAAAGGCGGCTTTTTATATTGACAAATTGCTCAGTAATCTGAATATGGAAGATTATGAATCAGGCGATAAATTGCCCGCTGTTGATAAAACCAACGTGTTGAAAAAATACACTGGTAAAGTGATGCCGGCTATCATAAATGGCTGTATTCCTGTATCCGAAAGAATTAAAACTTTTGAAGAAGTTGAATTCACTTATACTGAAAAAGAATTAAAGGCAAGTACTGAACGATGCCTTGATTGCAGCAATTGCCGTGAATGTCACCAATGTGTATCTATTTGTCCAGCAAATGCCATTGATTTTTCTCAAAAGAAACAAACTGTTATAACTTCAGTTAAATCGGTGGTAGTAACTACCGGATATAAATTGTTTCCTCCTGAAGGGAAGCCGGAGTATGGTTATTCTAAATATGCCAATGTGATTGACTCCATGCAAATGGATCGGTTGATAGCACCTACAAGACCTTATAACAATGTGTTGAGACCAGGTGATGGCAAAACACCGGACAATATCGCCTATGTTTTGTGTACTGGCTCACGCGATTCAGCGATTGAAAATACAAGCTGCAGTGTTGAGTGTTCCAATAATCCGATCTGTTCCCAAATTTGCTGTATGTATTCTATCAAACAGGCTCAACTCCTGATGGGTGCATTGCCTATGGCCGATATCACAATCTATTACATGGATATTCGGGCATTTGGGAAAGGATATGAAGAGTTCTTCCAGCAATCGAAATCAATGGGAGTGAATTTTGTGAAAGGAAAAGTCGCAAAAGTTCGTGAAAATGAAAATGGAAGCGGTGATTTGATTTTGCGCTACGAAGATGTTGCAAAAGGGATTGTTAAAGAATCAAAACACGATCTGGTAATTTTGTCTGTCGGTGTATTGCCAAATAAAGAAGTTCCGAACATGTTCAAAAATCAGATTTTGGAGCTGGATGATTTCAATTTTGTAAAACAAACTGACGAGTTGGTAAGTCCTGCATTTACAAGCATCAATGGTGTTTTTGTCGCAGGTGCGGCCTCCGGTCCTAAAGATATTCCTGATTCTATTTTGTCAGCTGGCTGTGCAGCATCCGAAGTTGCAGGTTATCTGAAAAGTAAAGAAGTTGCTTTAAATAAGGGTTACACGCTGATCAAAAATTTAGTATAGGATGAAAGAAAGAATAGGCGTTTATATATGTCATTGCGGCGGGAATATTTCCGATTACGTTGACGTGGAAGAGCTTGGTAAAATGTTTCATGCAGAAGACGGAATCGTCATTGCGAAAGATGTGATGTTTGCCTGTGCCGATTCCAATCAGAAAGCGATGGTTAACGATATTAAGGAGCACAACCTGGATGCCATAGTGGTGGCTTCGTGTTCTCCGAAACTACATTTGCATACTTTTAAAAATGTAGCCACCCGTGGCGGTTTGAATCCAACCAATTATGTCCAGGTGAATATCCGAGAACAATGTTCGTGGCCACATTCTGATAAGCCAAGAGAGGCAACGGTCAAAGCAGCCGGTTTAATTCGTGCAGGTATCAATCGTGTTTCGCATTCCGAATCGTTGGATAATATTGAAATCTCGGTAAAAAAGGCGGTGTTGGTTGTTGGTGCAGGTGTATCCGGGATGAAAGCAGCTCTTGATCTTTCCCGTCTGGGAAATGAAGTATACCTTATTGAAAAAGATTACTTTGTGGGGGGACGCATTGCACAGTATGAAAAGCTTTTCATGTCGGGACAAAAGGGAAAAGATATTGTAGCGGCATTATATAAAGAGATTAAAAATCAAACAAATATCACGCTCTTTACAGGCGCAACCGTTGATAAAGTTTCGGGCAGTTTAGGGAATTTCCATGTTGACGTGAAAGTAAAGCCACGTTTTATTAATGGGAAAGCCGACAAACAGGCTGTGAAAACTGCCATGGAAGAATGCCAGGTATTTATACATGACGATTTTAATTTCGGAATGGCTAAACGGAAAGCTATTTATAAAAATTATCCCGAAGCATTGCCCGATGTTCCAGTCGTAGATGCTGAAGCATTAAAAAATGAAACTGATTTCGTTTCAAAATTCTCAGCTGCGTTCAACCTGAATGAAAAGGAAGAAATATTGTCATTGATAGTAGGTTCAGTATTGGTTACTACAGGTTACGATTCTTATCAACCTGCAGAAGGTGAATACGGATATAAAACGATTCCCAATGTAATTACCCTGCCTGAGTTCAAGAGGTTGATGGAATTATCTCCGGATAAGCTGATTTATAACGGTAAGCAAATCAAGAAAGTTGCATTTATTTATTGCGTAGGTAACAGGCAGAAAAAAGGTGATAATAAATACTGCTCTCGTCAATGTTGTACTTCAACCATTTATACTTCAATACAACTGAAGGAAAAATACAGAGATATAACCACTTTCCATCTTTACCGCGATATCAGAACTTACGGCAAACAGGAAATTTTGTACGATCAGTCTTCGAAACAAGGTGATTTCTACCTTCGGTATGATGAAAAAGAACCACCTGTTGTCGGCTTAGATGGCAAAACAATTATCGTGAAAGTGAAAGATTACCTGACCGCTAAAATGGAAATGGAGGTTGAAGTTGACATGGTAGTTTTAGTAACCGGCATGGTCGCCCGCGAGGATTATCAGCAAATTTCCGAACATTTCAAAATTCCGATTGGCAGCGATAAATTCTTCAACGAAATTCACCCGAAACTCAAACCCGTTGAAACAGTTATCAAGGGAGTTTATATCGGCGGAACTTGTCAGGGACCTAAGAATATCAGCGAATCGGTTCAGTCTTCACTTTCCGCAGCAGCTAAGATCAGTGCCTTGCTGAAAAGCGGTACTGTTTCAGTTGACCCAATTATAGCCCGAGTTGATGCTGATGTTTGTACTTGGTGCGGAAAATGTGCAAATGTGTGTGATTACACAGCTATCAAAGAAGTGGATGCAGATGGGAAACGTATTGCATTAGTCAATAAAGCAATTTGTACGGGTTGTGGTATTTGTGCGCCTGTTTGTCCTGTTAATGCGATCGAAATTGCACAGTACACCGACATGGAAATTGAATCGATGATTGACGGTTTTACGGATAATACAGAAGTTAAAGAGAAAGACACAACAGCTGTTGAAGTTGTAGAAACTGGAGGTGTCCAGATGAAAGAGTATCCTCAGATATGGAAGCAAATTCTGCAAACCATGGAGGAAACCAAAAAATCAATTCCACAGGTTGCCAATGAAATTTCAGCCGATCCTAATGTGGTCACCTATCACATGATGACCATGAACAAATATAGTGTTGTAATGGCCGACGGAATGGATGAAAAGGAAGAATATTTTTATTATAAAATTAAAAATCAGTAAGAAATGGCAAGAGTTAATCCTGAATTTGCAACTGAAATATCAAAATACGGTGCCGGAGATTTTAAAGCTTGCTTTAATTGCGGAACCTGTACCGCAATCTGCTCCTTGTCAACAACTGAAAACTCTTTTCCGCGCGAAATGATACGTTTCAGCACGCTGGGACTCGAGGATGAAATTAAGGCTTCTTTAAAGCCTTGGTTGTGTTATTATTGTGGTGAGTGTTCTACGCAATGTCCGCGACAGGCCAATCCTGACGAGTTGATGATGTCGCTGCGTCGGTGGTTAACCTCAAAGTATGATTGGACAGGTTTATCCGGATTGATGTATAAATCATTGACCTTGAGCCTTGCTGTATTTGTCCTGGCTTTTGTAGGTGTGATAGCATTTGCTGGTTCGGTTGGATTTGAACTTGAAAAATTGGTTCACTTCGGCCATTATTTCGAAATGATTGCCATTGGAACAGTTGGGTTTGTGATTTTATTGCCAAATATCATCCGAATGTGGTGGTTTACAATCCATAAACCTAAAACGAAAGTAACGTTAGTAAATTACCTGAAAGCAACCGGCGATCTGTTTGTACATATGTTCACACAAAAACGCGCTTTAGGCTGCGATGACAATCAATTCCGTTGGTTTGAGCACTTTATCCTGGTATTGGCTTATTTATCCCTGCTGTTTACCACCGTTTTTCTGGATTGGTTTGCTGCAACAAACCTGTTTATTATCGTTCTGGGTTATATCGAAAGCGTGATTATTGCCGTTGTAACGGTAGATTTTGTTTCAAGCCGTGTGAAAAAGGAAAAAGCAGTCAGCAAAAACTCTCAACCTTCCGATTGGTTCTTCGTGATCTGGTTATTACTGATGGGTCTTACCGCATTTATGGTTCGCCTGTTTATCGACCTCAATTTGCTTGAAACGAATAAATGGTTGTATCTTGTTCATCTCACAGTTCTGGTTCAGTGGGCTTTAATTATTGTTCCATTCGGGAAATGGACACATTTTTTATACCGTTCCTTTGCTATGTACTTGGCAAAACTGAAGGCTTAATACATGAATTAATCATTTTCTTTTTAATAATCTCCTAATCGAATTTCGTTCTCTGTCAGAAATATATTAATCACTTATTATATCCTAATTTTATGAAGAAAAGTTTCAGATTTGCGGTTTTGTTATTATTTGTCATGGTTAGTAATGGGCTGTTTCAAACGACCCTTGCAACAGATGGTTATTTTGGTCTCGGTTATGGGGCTCTGAATAAAGGCTTGGCTGGTGCAGGAACTGCATGGTACAAGAACTCATTAATTAATGGTAACCCCGCTGGAAATGTTTTTCTCGGCAGACAATATAATTTAGGTGCTGGGCTCTTTAACCCTAACCGGGAATATACAATATCCGGTAAACCATCGGGAATGCAAGGTACGATGGGATTAACTCCCGGGACCGTAACAAGTGACTCTAAATTGTTTGCTATTCCAAACCTTGGCGCTAATTGGATGCTTAATGAGAAAAGCAGTTTATCTGCAACGCTATTTGGAAACGGGGGAATGAATACCAATTATCCAGCCCAGACTTTTTATGATCAAAGTTCAAAAACCACAGGAATTAACCTGGCTCAAATGTTTGTTGGACTTACCTATTCCAGAAAGATTGCGGAAAAGCATAGCATAGGTGTTACTGTTTTAGCGGCTTACCAGTATTTTGAAGCAAAAGGTATTGCCTCTTTTGGGCAGATGTCAGGTGCGCCGACAAAATTGAGCGGAAATGGAACAGATAATGCGTATGGTGTTGGTTTTAAGATCGGTTATATGGGTCAACTCGTAGACGGATTAACTTTAGGCGTAAGTTATCAACCCAAGACAAACATGAGTAAATTCAAAAATTATGCTGGTCTTTTTGCAGAACAAGGTGATTTTGATATTCCATCGAACTTATCTGTTGGTCTTGCTTACAAGATTATTGAGAACTGGGCTGTAATGGCAGACTTTAAGAAAATCTATTATTCAGGTGTTGCTTCTGTTTCTAATCCAATGGATCCAACCGCATTTGCTACAGCGCCACTTGGCTCTGATAAAGGTGCGGGTTTTGGCTGGAACGATATCAGCGTCTATAATTTTGGCTCAGAGTACAATTTTCCTAAAGGATGGACTTTTAGAGCAGGTTATTCTCATTGTGACGAACCTGTTCCTACAACGGAGGCATTATTTAATATTTTAGCACCTGGTGTAGTACAAGATCACATTACAACAGGATTCTCCAAAGAAATTGGAAAGTCAGGAAAAGCTATTCATGTTGCTTTTATTTATGCGCTTCAGGCAAGTGTTAAAGGCTATAATCCTATGGATTTCGACGCTGCCAAGGCAGCTCTTGGCCAAATGGTTCCAAATCAAACCATCGAAATAAAAATGAATCAATATGAACTTGAGGTAGCCTTTACCTTTTAATTCATATTACTCTGATATTAAAAGAGGTTTTCTGCCAGAAGACCTCTTTTAATTTTAACTCGGATAAGAAAATGGATCAACCCAGAGGCGAAGCAGGATTAACAGATTGGTTAATCGTTGTCTTAGTGATGTATATTAAAAAATAATAGATGCAATAATGGCAGGAGCGCTTAATTATCACATTTGCCTTTCTACTTAAGGGCCTTATCATTATTGCATTTTTCCGAGATAGCAATATCCGGACAGAAGCACAAATCCATAATACGATTATTCAAAAAGTTTTTTTTATCTGCCTCCGTTCCCTGGGATAAGCTTGCAATCGATATTGCAAATAACTTGTACAACATCAATATCATCGATCATAGTTGACCGACTTTCAATCTTAGTCGGTCAGCAATGAAAAAACATGGCCCTTACTGCCTTGATTGTAATATCGCTGTGTTGTATTATACCGTATTTTATGGCAATCGTAATAATTACCTGATGTAATCTGAAGAGTGAAGGAAATAAAACAGTCAAAATAGATCTGGTGAGCACAGATATCAATTAAGACAGTGTAACTATTCATAAAACTGAAAATTGCAATGATTCGCATTGCGTTATTATGCCTTTAAAGATGGCTGTCGTGATGGCAAGCAACAAAAATGTTTTAATTTACATGGACATTCTTACGGTAGAGCTTATGGTTAAAAGTGTTAAAGATTTGAACCTTGCCGATTTTGAATCAATTCAAACATGTATAAAGCAAGTAACAGCTTTAAGAGGAGTGGTATATACATGTCACACATGTTTAAAAATATAAGTATTCAAACCAGAAGATTTGCAGGATAGCGTTCAGATTGCCCCAAAAAGAGAAATTCTTTAATTTCACAGAAGGCAGAATAATTACGTTAGATTATTGAAAACCTAATATCCGGAAGATCAATCTATTTGAATTTACTCACTTAAAGTATTGGTTATTTGTAATTATTTTAAATTATTCGACATTCAAAGATGTAAATGTTTGTTTTGTTGATTGATACGATATTTTTGCGTCCCCCTTATATTACATCGAATCGGAAATATAGTCGTTTCACCTATAAGTATGTAGATATATCAATATCTTTGCATTCGAATTGATTGGACTAAAATTCAAATATTCTTGTTTTTGAAAAATACAGAAAGAAAAATACGTAATAATATGCTTAGGAACATACTACTGGTAATTGTTGTTGTCATTATCTCGCTGATAATGGTAAATGTTTTTCACCAGGAAGATAATTACAACCTCAAACTCGAAAGCCTCCGGCACAAGTATGCATTAAAGGCAATTCCTTCCGTTAATCACAGCAAACTTCCTGCCCTGCAAAGAAATTTTAAAACACCTCAGGAGGTGACAGAAGCGTGTCTTTCTTGCCATACAGAAACGCATAAGGAGGTGATGGCTTCGTCGCATTGGAATTGGGAGCGGGTAGCATATGTCGAAGGGCGCGGAATTTCATCGACCGGCAAGAAAAATGTAATGAATAATTTTTGTCTCGGGACTAATTCGAACCAACAGTCGTGTGCAAAATGCCACATTGGTTATGGTATGACCAGCAGTCATTTCGATTTTAACAATGCCCGTAATGTTGATTGTATGGTTTGCCACGATAACAGCGATGAGTATCTGAAAGGAGCTTCAATGGCAGGCTATCCTGATCGTACTGTAAACCTTGAAAATGTAGCACAGAGTGTTGGTTCTCCAAAGAAGAGCAATTGTGGATCGTGCCACTATTTTGGTGGAGGAGGAAATAATGTGAAGCATGGCGACCTTGATGTTGCATTAAACTCTTGTAGTCGTGATGTTGATGTTCACATGGGAGCCAATGGGATGAATATGGATTGCGTTGCCTGTCATACTGCTAAAAATCACAATATCATAGGTAAGTTATACTCTGTTTCCTCCGATAATACGAATCGGGCTACCTGTGAACAATGTCATACCAGTACACCGCACCTTAGTGATGTGATCAACCGTCATGGATCGAGAGTTTCATGTCAGGCGTGCCATATTCCTGTATATGCCAAGGTGAATTCCACGAAAATGTCATGGAACTGGTCAGATGCAGGGAAATTAAAAGATGGAAAACCTTATGAAGAGGAGGATTCTCTGGGTAACCATGATTACATGTCAATTAAAGGTTCTTTTGTTTGGGCACGAAATGTAAAGCCCGATTATATCTGGTTTAACGGCACAGCCGATCATTACATTTTGGGTGATACTATTAAATCTGTACCAGTGCAGATGAACACGTTGAACGGATCACACAGCGATCGTCACTCGAAAATTATTCCTGTGAAGATTCATGTTGGCAACCAAATTTACGATAAGGTTTACAATAGGTTAGTACAACCTAAATTATTTGGCGAGACCGAAGGCGATAGTGCTTACTGGAAAGATTTTAAGTGGGATGAAGCTGTTGCCGCCGGGATGAAAGAATCTGGTCTCCTTTACAGCGGTCAGTATGGGTTTGTTAAGACGGAAATGTATTGGCCTGTAAACCATATGGTTTCGCCTAAGGAGCAAGCCGTTGGGTGTGCTGAATGTCATACCCGTAACAATGGCAGGTTGGCAAAATTGACCGGATTCTACCTTCCGGGGCGTGATCAGAACAAACCGCTTGATTTTCTGGGCTATTGGATGCTTATCTTCGCATTGATTGCTGTTTTTGGTCATGCGGCAATTCGTATTTCGATGAATATTATAAAGAACAAATTCGAAAAACAGATCATCAACTATGATGAGGATAAACCTACCGAGTAATAAGAATATTTTTAAAATATCAGATATACAATAAAATATGCACAAAGTATATATTTACAAACGATTCGAGCGCTTCTGGCACTGGGTTCAGGCATCACTGATCATGTTTCTTGCATTAACTGGATTTGAAGTTCATGGTGCTTTTAATATTTTTGGTTTTGAGAAAGCTGCGGAGTTTCACCGAACTGCCTCATGGATGTTGATCGGATTAATCATCTTTGCTATTTTCTGGCACCTCACAACAGGCGAATGGCGTCAGTATATTCCAACTACGAAACAATTAAAAGAGCAGATTCTCTATTACATTTCCGGAATTTTCAAAGGGGAACATCACCCTACCGAAAGAACAGGGCTTAGTAAATTGAATCCGTTACAACGGATTGTTTATTTGGGATTTAAACTTGTGCTTGTTCCGATTACAATTATCTCGGGCATTCTCTACATGCTGTATAAAACCTTCGACCAAAACAACATCATTGTAATTGAAGATTACCCGCTTGCATCCATTGCTTTCTGGCATACGCTGGGAGCTATACTTCTTATGATATTCCTTATTGTTCATGTTTATATGACCACTACCGGTAAAACACCTACTTCGAATATCAAGGCGATGATAACCGGGTACGAAGAAATTGAAGATGAACAAGAAGAGGTTTCAGCCGAAAACGATACTAATCAGAATATACAATGAAGCCACAAAAATTCATGAATCCTTACCTGGCCGGATTTTTATTGGGCCTGGTTTTATTGGGAACCATTTACGTTACAGGCCGTGGTTTGGGAGCCAGCGGCGCAGTAAAGAGTGTAGTTCTTTCATCAGTTATGAAAGTAGCGCCTCAACATTCAGCAAATACATCCTTTATTAAATCTTATGGCGAAGAGCATCCCGACGGACCGCTGAAGGATTGGCTTGTCTTCGAAGTAATCGGCGTAATTATCGGAGCTTTCTTTTCAGGGGTAATATCCAATCGTGTAGGCATTAAATTGGAAAGAGGTCCAAATATTACCAACCGAACAAGAATTATTGCAGCAATCATCGGTGGAGGATTCTTCGGATTTGGATCTCAACTTGGACGTGGATGTACCAGTGGTGCGGCCCTTAGTGGAATGGCAGTGATGTCGTTTGGCGGGATCATCACAATGTTCGCCATCTTTGGATCGGGTTATGCCGTTGCCTATTTTTTTAGAAAACTTTGGTTAAAATAATTGATATGGGACCATTAGTACCATTTATTATCAGCAATGAGTTCAACCTGATCATTGCTTTGATTGCCGGAATCGGGTTTGGATTTGTTCTCGAACAGGCAGGATTTTCTTCGACCAAGAAATTGGTAGGTTTGTTCTATGGCTACGATTTTACGGTGCTGAAAGTATTTTTCACGGCTGGCGTTACAGCCATGATCGGCGTTTTATTGCTCGGCCACTGGGGATTGCTCGATTTGAGCCTGATTTATATCAACCCTACGTTTCTTTGGTCAGCGCTTCTGGGAGGTGCCATCATGGGAGTTGGATTTATTATCGGTGGTTTTTGTCCCGGAACCGCCGTTTGTGCTGCTTCTATCGGTAAACTTGATGGTGTGGCATTTGTGTTTGGGTCAGGTCTTGGGGTACTGGCATTTGCCGAAGGATATCCGATGCTTAAAAACATCTATCTTTCCGAAGCCTGGGGCGGTGTCCTGATGAATGATATACTGGGGATGTCAAAAATTGCGTTTGCGTTCTTACTTACTGCAATTGCAGCCATCGCTTTTTATCTAACTGGATTAATCGAAAATCGTGTGAATGGTGTTCAATCGGCAGTGAATAAAAATAAAAGGATTATCTATATATCTTCTGTCGGATTTGCATTTGTTGTATTGGCCGTCATCGCTTTTTTTCCTGATCGCAATAGCCGGTTAGAAGCACAGATTCATAAAACGTCTGATCAAAAAGATTTTTCATCTGTCTCTGTTCCATCGGATAAGCTTGCAAGCGAAATTGTAAATAACTATTACCAGATCAATATAATCGATGTAAGAGACACGGCAGCTTTCAGAATCTACCACCTTCCTTTTGCAATCAATATTCCGATTGAAAAGATGAACAACCGTCAGTGGGGTAAGATTTTGGATCAGAAACACAAGGCAAACTATTTTTATGCTGATGATAAGAAGGTTGCTGAGAAGGCTTATTTACTGGCGGGGTATATGGGGAAAGCAGAGAATTATATCCTTGCCGAATCGTCGGTGAATTTCCGGAAATTATTTTCTGATCTGACACCACCCGGTGATAATGCCAATAAAAATGAGATCGACACCTATAATTTCAGGCAAAAAGCAGCAACAGATATGAAGATGTTGGTGGATGCACTTAAAAACTCTTCAGAACCTGTTGTGGTGAAAATATCCAAGATTAAAGGTGGATGTTGAATGGGTACCTATCTTTCCAATAGCTGACAAAATCTGAGAATTTTTAGTTTCAAGTTGCCGCTTGCCAGCAACTGGTTTTAAAAAATTGTCCTCCTGATTAGCGTACAACGGATTTAAGAACAATTATCTTTGCTTCAAATAATTGAATTTTTGGAATGGAAGGTAATATCAACTATCGGCAGGCGCTTACAAAGGTGATGGCAATGTGCAGTCAATCGGAACGATGCCGTTTCGATATTGTAGCAAAGCTCAGGCAGTGGGAGCTTTCGGAAGAGGAGATTGCCGAAGCGGTTGATTACCTGATCAAAGAACATTTTTTGGATGAGGAACGGTTTGTCCGGTTTTTTGTGAATGATAAGCTACGGTTTAATAAGTGGGGCAAAGTTAAATTGAGGTTTATACTGCGTCAGAAGCAAATTCCCGAGACAATTGTCCGCGAAGCACTCGATCAAATTAATGATGATCTTTACTTAAAAACGCTTCAAAGTTTATTAAATACTAAAGTCAAATCTGTAAAAGGTGCTTCCGACTACGAACGAAAAGGAAAGCTGGCTGTTTTTGCACAAAGTCATGGATTTGAAGCAGAACTTGCATTCAGGATTGCCGGAGAACTGATTAGAAGTTGACAATGAGCAATTGAAAAGTGACAAGACACTTCGCCCATTCTCCCGTTCTCTCTCCCTCTCGTTTTCACCCCTTCTCAAAATTGCTACCTTTACACCTTAAATTTTAAAAACAACAAAAATGATCCTAAAGGAACAACTCAAAGAGCTTGTTGAGCGCCGGGATGCGCTGAGGAGGTTTCTTTGACGTCGATAATAAATTAATTCGATTAGAAGAAGAAGAACTTAAAGCACAGGATCCTGCATTCTGGGAAAAGCCAAAAGATGCTGAGGCTCAGATGATGGTGATCCGTTCGATCAAACAATGGACCGACGGTTTTAAAGCGGTTGACCTGGCTGTTGAAGACCTGGGAATCATGTTCGATTACAGTGAAGCGGGTGAAATAACCGAAGATGAACTGGAAGAGCAATTTGGTGAAACCCGTGGAATGGTTGAAGATCTTGAGACTAAAAATATGCTCAGGCGCGAAGAAGACAGGCTCGGAGCTGTATTGAAAATCAATGCCGGCGCTGGTGGTACAGAGTCGAACGACTGGGCCGATATGTTGATGCGTATGTATTTGCGCTGGGCTGAAAAGCACAAATATAAGGTTCGTGAAGCGAGTTTTGTTCCCGGTGAAGATGTCGGTGTAAAGAGTGTCACAATTGAGATTGAAGGCGATTTTGCATACGGATATCTCAAGAGTGAAAATGGCGTTCACCGTTTGGTCCGTATTTCTCCATTTAATGCACAGGGGAAACGGCAAACCTCCTTTACCTCTGTTTTTGTTTCACCTTTGGTGGATGATACGATTGTTATTGATGTAAATCCGGGTGATATTTCGTGGGATACCTTTCGTTCCGGAGGAGCAGGAGGGCAGAACGTAAATAAAGTGGAGACCGGAGTGCGGCTTAAACATGCACCGTCTGGTATTATCATCGAAAATACGGAGTCGAGATCACAGCTTCAAAACAAAGAGAATGCGATCCGCCTTTTAAAATCACAACTTTACGCATTGGAGCTTCAACGACGTCATGAAGCGACCACCAAGATTGAAGCAGGAAAGAAAAAAATAGAGTGGGGATCGCAAATCCGCTCCTATACGATGCAACCTTACAAACTCGTGAAAGATGTCCGCACCGGTTTCGAATCTTCCAATGTCCAGGGGATCATGGATGGTGACATCGACGGTTTTATAAAGGCTTATCTGATGGAATTCTCCGAAGGGGAGGATTGATATCTTTTGTAAATGCTTGATTTAGAAAGTGAAGGGGTGACTTGTTCTGAGCATGAACTAGTCACCCTTTTACTGTATTGTCTGAACACGATTAAAATTGATTTTTAGGATGGACAGGATTTATCATTCATACTCATCTCCTTAATTCTTATTAACTATTCCTGTTAAAGAAATCATATTCATCCTTAAATCTTATAAATCGGTTTCGGACTTTTTCACCTTTGCCTTTTTGACCGAGTCGACAACTTCAAATCCCCAATTTGCTAATCTTCTAGGATTATCCTTGTTGATCGCTTTTAGCAGATTTCGGCTGGCTTTTAGTCCTTTGCTGATGTCAGCGGTTAAGAGATCGCGTTCGCGATAGGCTGTTTCCATTCGTTTTTTATGCATTTCGGCCTCGTTATGGAGGGCGAGCGCCTGTTCAATCGTAGGTCCGATAACTTTCCAATCGGTGCCATCAAGAATCAGAAGTGGCGAGGAGGTACCTTCATCCTGATGTTTCTTATAAACTTTAGCCGCCATCGTAAGCATCTTCTTCGGATTGTGTGAAATTGGAATTCTTCCGGTAGTTTTAGCCATAATCTTGCAGTTTAATTCATTGATGGGATAAAAATAAGTGCTATTTTTTTAATTTCCAACGATTCAGTTCAGAATTATATTAGTGATTTCGTCTTTTATATAAATGAATTCAGCAGATATATCAGTGAATATGGCATATTCATCACTAAATATATCATCTTCATTAATGATTTTGATATATTCAAAGATCAATTCATTAAATAAATTGATAATCATAGTATATTCATTAGTATATATGACATATCAAACGATTATAATGCCATATTCAACTATGAAAATGCTTTTTTTATGAATTACAAAGTGGTTGATATGATTTAAAATTGAAATAAATCAAGGATAACTCCTCATATAGAATTAGATTTCGGGATAATTAATTATCATCTCGTTGAAATAACAGGAATCGGTTTTATTCGAGAAGCCGAATTTGTATCAGAAATGTAGTATGTCCTATTAATGTTTCCCAATAATGTTCAAAAACTTTATTCGCAAATAGTTGTTAGTTTTTGCAGATAACAACTATTCAATATTAAAATCAATCAGATGCTATGGAAAACAACAGTGATGAGAAGATTTATTACCCCTCGCAAGCGGTGATTGAACAGGCGAATGTTCAGGAATACGAAAATTTGTATGAGTGGTCTATCAAAAATCCGGAACTCTTTTGGGCGCAACAGGCTGAATTCCTGTCTTGGTATAAAAAATGGGACCAGGTTTTGGACAAGAGTAACCCGCCTTTCTATAGCTGGTTTGTTGGTGGGAAAACCAATATTATTCTGAATGCGATTGACCGCCATCTTGAAAATGCCAACCGGAATAAGCTGGCATTGATTTGGGAAGGTGAGCCGGGTGATGTCAGAACGTTTTCTTATCATGCATTGAACCGCGAAGTTTGCCAGTTTGCCAATATCCTTAAAAGTATGGGGGCGAAAAAAGGGGAAGTCATCACTATTTATATGCCACAGATTCCGGAGCAGATCATAGCCATGCTCGCGTGTGCGAAAATAGGTGCTGTTCACAGTGTTGTTTATGGTGGTTTTAGTCATGAAGCGCTTGCTGACCGCATCAATGATGCCAACAGCCGGATTGTTATCACTGCTGATGGCGGATACCGTCGTGGTAAAGTGGTTGAAATGAAAAGTGTTGTGAACAAAGCGATGGAATTGTCACCAACAATGGAAATTTGTATCACGGTGAAACGGACTGGTGCTGATGTATATATGGAAAGCGGCCGCGACTATTGGTTACACGAACTAAAGGCGCTTCCGATTGCAGCTAACAAGTGTGAAACCGAGCAGATGGATTCTGAGGACATGCTGTTTCTGCTCTATACTTCTGGCTCAACTGGAAAACCGAAGGCACTGGTGCATACGCATGGTGGTTTCAGTGTCTATACCTCAACAACGCATCGGATGGTATTCGACATTAAGCCTGATGACCGTTATTGGTGCGCGGCCGATCCGGGCTGGATCACAGGTCACAGTTATATTGTCTACGGTCCTTTAATGAACGGTGCCACTATCATGCTTTACGAAGGAGCACCCAACTATCCTTATCCCGACAGATGGTGGAAAATGGTTGAGAAATACGGCATTAACATCCTTTATACTTCACCAACCGCTATCCGCAGTTTAATGCGGTTCGGTGATTCCTGGCCCAATCGTAACGATATTAGTTCATTGCGTTTACTTGGTTCTGTTGGTGAACCGATCAGCCCCGAGGCATGGCGTTGGTATTACAAAGTGGTAGGTCATGAAAAATGTCCGATAATAGACACCTGGTGGCAGACTGAAACGGGCGGTTTTATGATTGCACCACTGCCAATTACCCCTTTAAAGCCCGGATCTGCTACGAAACCATTCTTTGGTAATGTGATCGATGTTGTTGATGAAAAGGGAGAAACCGTTAAAAATGGAGAAGAGGGGACATTGGTTATTCAGACTCCGTGGCCAGGAATGACAGCAGGTATTTTCCGCGATCCGCAACGGTTTGTAGATACTTACTGGAAGAAATACGAAAAGCAGGGGTGGTACCTGACCGGAGATTCGGCAAAAAAAGATGAAGAGGGTTATTTCAGGATCATTGGTCGTACCGACGATGTGATTAAAGTGAGCGGATATCGTTTGGGAACTGCCGAAATTGAGAGTGTGATGGCAAGTCATCCCGCCATTGCTGAGGCAGCCGCGATTGCACTTCCGCATGATCTGAAAGGAAATTGCATTCATATTGTGGCTGTTTTGCGGGTTGGTTATACGGCAAGTAAAGAACTTGAACATGAAATGATTATGCATATGGTTGAACATCTTGGTCCTATTGCTCGTCCTGAAGAGATTACATTTGCCGATCAGCTGCCAAAAACCAGAAGCGGTAAAATAATGCGAAGGGTTTTAAAAGCCAGGGCATTGGGATTACCAGAGGGTGATCTGAGTACTTTGGAAGAGTGAGTTTGGTTGATTAGGCTTTAGATTGAAGGCTTTTCGGCTTTAGGGAAATAGAGTTCGTTTTTGTATCAATTACTTCTCATATTATCCTAAAGCCTGAAAGTCTATAGCCTCTAAACCTGAGTAATTACTAACTTTGGCAAACTTCATTTGTTGTTGCTAAATGTTAATACGAAACTAATTCTATGTCTTCCCCTACCACCCGAACCATCTGGGATATAGCCTGGCCAATCATGTTGAGCCTGGTCGCCCAGAATATTGTGAATGTTACCGATACAGCTTTTTTAGGCAGGGTTGGGGAGATTGAGCTTGGCGCTTCGGCCATTGGTGGCCTTTTGTACACTACAATTTTCATGGTGGCTTTCGGATTTACAACGGGCGTTCAGATCCTGGTTGCACGTCGTAATGGTGAGAAAAACTACCTTGCCATTGGAAGAATCTTTGATAACAGTTTTTACTTTTTAGGAATAACTTCACTGGTTATCACATCGGTCGTGATTTTATTCGGGCCGGCACTGCTAAAGCCTTTTATGGCTTCTGAAGCTGTTTTCAATGCGAGTTCTACTTATTTGGTTTACCGTGTTCCGGGATTGTTCTTTGCAGCTTCAGGTTTGCTCTTCCGGTCGTTTTACACAGGCATTGCATTTACAAAGTATCTGAGCATTAGTTCTGCAATTATGGCAGTTGTCAATATTGTGCTTGATTATGCAATGATCTTTGGCCATTGGGGATTTCCACAAATGGGAATTCAGGGAGCTGCCATTGCATCAGCAATCTCCGAAGTGTGTGCCTTGCTTTTCTTTATTATCATCACCTGGCACAACACCCGATTGAACCAATATGTCCTTTTTAAGCTGGTTAAACCTGACTTTGAGATTATTAAAAGCACGTTGGGGATATCGGTTTTTGTGATGTTGCAATACGTACTTTCGTTGGGAAGCTGGTTTATTTTCTTCATGTTAATTGAGAAGATGGGAGAGCGGTCATTGGCAGTTTCAAACATTATCCGGAGCCTTTATCTGATGTTTATGATTCCCGGATGGGCGCTGTGTTCGGTAACGAGTACGCTCGTGAGTAATGCGTTGGGAGAAGGTAAACCTGATCATGTGATTCCAATTATCAAGAAGATACTGAAGTTTAGCCTGGTAGCGATGGCAATTACTGTTTCGGTGGCTGCTCTTCTTCCGCGTGAAGCCATCGCTATTTATACAAATGATGCATCGTTGATTGATGCCACCGTTCCATCTTACTATATTATTCTGGGAGCCACATTCCTTTTTATGACGATGAGTATCCTTTTCAACGGTGTGCTTGGAACGGCCAATACTAAATTTGCGCTTGGAATTGAAGTGATTACGCTTGTTTTCTATCTTGCAAGTGCGTGGCTGTTTGCCGTACAGCTTCACCTAAGAATTGAATACGTCTGGACGGCCGAGTTTGTTTACAGCTCTTCGATTGGAATTTTGTCGTATTGGTACCTTAAGAAGGGGAACTGGAGGAGTAAGGTGGTTTAAAACAGATTTTTTGTGTTGCCCTCAACTTGACTGAAACTCCAATAAGCTGCATTAATTTTCAGCATATCTCGCAGCTAACTCAATTACGCACATATACTGAAATCGCTGATGTTGACCACAGGCCAATCCAACCCTTTTAAAAGCAGGATTAAAGATACTTTTCCGATGGCCGCGGTTACTTACGCCATCATCGATTATCAAAGCCATAACAATTCTGCGTGCATTGTTATTCCCATAATCAATATTCTCGGAACATGAACCTTCCCACGTTCCGTAACGGCTGACCCTTTCGGCAAATGTGCTTCCATCTCTTCCCTTATGCCCTATTTGAGCGGTTGTTCCCTGCATACGAACCATATCTTCGGCTGCTTTACTCATCCCTTTGGAGGCAATTAAATAAGGCAACGGTTTTTGGTTTCTCAAAAATCGGATGGCTTCGTTTACGGCACTTCGGCCTTCTTTGGTCAGGACGGTGATCTCTCCGCGTTCACGTAACTCTCTGCCTACAAATAGTTCAGAGTAAGCGATAAGATAATCAGCATATTCGGAAGGTTGCATTCTGGCAAAGTTAAGCTCATCGATCACTTTGCGCTCCAGATCAGATAAATAGCCGAAATTATCTTCCTTATCTGTGATTCTGTTGTGGTCGTTCGGAGATGCGAATAATGTTAATGCATTGAATAGTATTATTATAAATATGTAATTCTTCAATTTATTCATGTCAAACACTGATTAATTATTTTAGAATTCAGGATTTGCAAAGCAACAATTGTACCAGCTTTAAAAAGGTTAAGGTACACGAATTAAACCAGCAATTACACAATTTATCTGAATCAAGAACCTAAATTGCATCATATTCTTAAATTTCCACGGCTATTTGAGAAATATACACCAGCAAGGCAGATCAGTCCAGAAATTGTGAATAAGAGTCGTATACTGCTTGTAAATAATGTGTTATCTACATCGTTAATATGAGTCCCATTAAAATAAAGCGAAAAGATTAAGGTTGCAATCATCATGCTCATCATCTGTCCAACTACCCGCATTGTTGCAGAGGTACCGGAAGCAATCCCCAATTGCTTCTTTTCGACAGAACTCATGATCGTATTCATATTTGGCGAAGAAAAGATTCCAAATCCTGTTCCCATCAGAATTAAAATAGCTACAATCATATAAACAGGAGTTTGCGGACCGATAAAGGCGAGCATGAATAAACCTATTGCACTGATCATCATACCTGCAGTCGCCAGTTTTCGGGGTTCAATTTTGTCAGAGAGTTTTCCCGCAAAAGGGGAGAGGATGGTCATCATCAGCGGCTGAGCAACAAGGATCGTTCCCGCTTGTTGTGGTGTGAATCCTTTGATCTTCTGAAGGAAAAGGCTCATCAGAAAAACCAGTGAAAAGGTAGCGCTATAATTGATGAAGGCGGCGATGTTCGAAAAGGCAAATAACCGGTTGCGCGTAAATAATGTTATCTCGAAGATAGGATTTGCCGATTTTTTACATCGGTTGACGAATAAAACCAGAAACAGGATTCCTGCTGAAAGTAGAGGCCAACCAAAGGATTTATTCAGGTTTGAAGAACCGTAAACGATCGCAATGAGTCCTGACGAATAATATAGTGCACCAATATGATCGATTTTGCCTTGAACTCTGTTGGTAGCTGTCTTTAATTTGAAAAATACCAACAAAATCGCAACAATTCCCAGAGGAACACAAAAAAGAAATATGCTGCGCCATCCGTAATATTGTGTGAGTATTCCACCAATAAATGGACCCATTGAAAGACCAAGGTAAACTGCAGCAACATTAAGCCCGAGTACTTTTCCGCGTTCAACAGGTGCAAACACTGATACAAGGATGGGTGCGCTTGTGGTTATTGTCATGGATGCACCTAAGCCTTGAACAACTCTTAATAAAATAAGCATCATGCCACTTTGAGCAAATCCACATAAGACAGTAGCAATGGTAAAGATGACGATTCCTCCCTGGAAAACCGGTTTTTGTCCGCGGATATCAGCTAATTTACCGATGGGAAGGAGAAAAACGGCTGATGATAACAGATAAGAGGTTACGATCCAACTTAGAGCGACAGCATCCAGATCAAACTCCTTTTCGATGGCCGGCAATGCAATATTTACACCTGATATTAGAAAAGGTGCTAAAAATGAAGTTAATACTGCAATTGTTAATGCCGATCGCTGTGTACTGTTCATATGATTCACTAACTCTCTATTTGATGATTGTATGACAAAAATAGCAAAAGCAATGGTATTGGTAGCGAGTTTATAAGGTGGCTAAGTTTAATAACTTTGTAAGTCGATAATTATTAACTGATTCCGTTTATTTAGTTCGCTAATCAACGACGGACATTGATATAAAAGAGACTTTTTGTTATCAAATAACACTAAAAACAATACGTCCCGACCTGAATATTGTCATTTATTATAAAAAATCAATCTCTTTTTCAGGTTATTAACTTTTAAACCTTTAACTTTGCAACTCGATTTTTCCAAATAGTTATTTTATTATGAATGAGAAAGATATAAAATTATTTTCGGAATTTCCCCCTGTATCCACCGAAGCATGGGAAGCACAGATTACCACAGATCTAAAGGGTAAGGATTATGACAAAACCCTTGTGTGGCGTACAAATGAGGGGATTAACGTCCGTCCTTACTATCGTGACGAAAATCTGACCGAACTCGAATTTGTGGGGACTTTACCCGGACAGTTTCCTTATGTTCGCGGAAATCGCAAAGAGGGAAACAACTGGCTAGTTCGTCAGGATATTGAAGTTGTCAATTTCGGCGAAGCCAACAAAAAAGCTTTAGACATCCTCTCAAAAGGTGTAACCTCTCTGGGTTTTGTATTTAAAAACTGCCTGGAGATTAGTGTGGCTGATTTGAAACATCTATTACAAGGTATTAGCCTTGAAAAAACAGAGGTGAATTTTGTGATGACTTGCAAAAACCTTCCTTTGGTAAAAAGCCTCGTTGCTTTTTTGAAAGATCAGAAAGCCAATCCTGATGGAGTGAAAGCATCGGTTAATTTCGATCCGATTGGCGTCTATACGCTTAAAGGAAAATTTTGCTCCAGTGAAACAGAAGTCTTTGCACGTGCTAAAGAAGTGTTGGAGTCAGCTGCCGGATATAAAGGCATTCAGTTGATTGGTGTTAATGGAAAGAATTTTAATAATGCAGGAGCATCCATCGTGCAGGAACTCGGATTCTCGTTAGCTATTGGTGCCGAATATCTTACGCGTTTGACTGAAAACGGATTAGATGCAGGTATTATAGCTCCGCGTATCCGGTTTAACTTCGGTGTTGGTGGCAATTACTTTATGGAGATTGCTAAACTTCGTGCTGCCAGGATGTTATGGGCAAATATTGTAAAGGCTTACAAACCGAAATGCAATTGCGGACCTGATTGCAATTGTGAAGAAAATGGTTGCGGCGATGTTTGCGTTTGTGCAGGCAGAATGCATGTCCATACTGAAACATCTATCTGGAATAAAACGATCTACGATCCATATGTAAATCTCCTGCGTACGGAAACAGAAGCAATGTCGGCCACCTTGGGTGGAACCGATTCATTGACAATTCGTCCGTTTGATGCTGTATACGAGCAGCCTACTGAATTTTCAGAACGCATTGCCCGTAATCAGCAATCAGTTTTAAAGGAAGAAGCACACTTTGATAAAATTGCCGATCCGGCTGCAGGTTCTTATTATATCGAGACCTTAACTGCATCAATTGCAGAACAATCCTGGAAGCTTTTCCTTGAAATTCAGGAAAAAGGTGGATTTATTGCTGCTTTCCGCGAAGGATTTGTTCAGGCACAGGTAAACGAAATGGCTGCAAAACGCATAAAAGCGGTTGCAACACGTCGTGAGAATCTTTTGGGTGTGAATCAATTTCCGAATTACAACGAACAAATTAATTGCGATTTGAACAGTCAGTTGTTCGAAGCGGTCGATCAGACGGATAAAGACGCTGAAGTAGAAACTATTAAATTCTACAGGAGTGCACAACAATTGGAGGCTATGCGGTATAAAACCGACTGCTTCTCAGCACAAAACAAGCGTCCTAAAGCATTCATGCTGACCATTGGAAGCATCGTTTTCAGCAAAGCACGGGCACAGTTTGCCTGTAATTTCTTTGCCGTTGCCGGTTACGAAGTAGTTGACAATAATGCATTCGAAACAGTGGAAGATGGTGTAAAAGCGGCACTGGAAGCCAAAGCTGATATCGTTGTAATTTGTAGTTCAGACGAAGAATACGCAGGATTTGCTCCTGAAGCATTCAATCAGTTGAAAGGGAAAGCAATTTTTGTCGTTGCAGGTGCTCCTGCTTGTGCGGACGATCTGAAAGCTGCCGGAATCGAAAATTTCATCAGTGTGAAAACCAATTTATTGGAAGCACTGACTGCATATAATAATAAACTTGGGATAAAATAGTATCAATTATGAAGCCTGATTTTAAAGAAATTAATATCAAAAGTGCCCCAAAACCTTGCTGTTCAGCAACGGAATGGGAAAAGGAAAATGGAATTGATAAAATTTGGATGACTCCTGAGTTGATTCCGGTGAAA
>Ga0209430_1000789_pt1 | contig 27814 bp, 23 predicted proteins | sample BarGraIncub1133A_FD_184504 | JGI IMG/M metagenome (GOLD analysis project Ga0209430, IMG submission 184504) | Arctic peat soil microbial communities from Barrow, Alaska - Barrow Graham LP Incubations 11-33A (SPAdes) (version 2) | ecosystem: Environmental > Terrestrial > Soil > Wetlands > Peat... | reverse complement strand
TCTGCAGAAGTCATCAAAGCAGACGGAAACGTCGTCAAAGCGGAGACAAACGATGACAATTATGTAGTTTTCACAAATCTGGAAGTCAATGATGTCCTGCATCTGGAATACCGCATTCAGGATTTTTCCACAGGACCGTTATCCAAACATTTTTTCAAAAATTATTCGTTCGAATACAATATCCCGTCCCTTATAACGCGGTATGCCATTTTGGCTCCGGCAGCCATGAAGTTTGACTATCTTGTTACAAATGGAGAGATTAAACCGAAGATTTCGGAGATAGAGGATCTGAAGTTGTATGTATGGCAAAAAGACAGCGTCACCGCCATGAAGGATGAGCCCTACAGCAGTTCAAACAATGATCTGACTGAAAGGCTCTATTACTCCAGCATACCGGATTGGAACTTTATCAGCAATTGGTATAAAGACATTACACACAATAAGTTGGTATCGGACTATGTATTGAAGGAAACCATCACTGATTTGCTGAAAGGTAGGGAAAATGCCAGCAACCTTGAAAAGGCAAGGATTTTTTATGAATACATCCTAACAAATATCAGTTATTCCAATGTATCCTTTCTTCATGGAAACTTCATACCGCAGAAGGCATCCAGAACCATCACCACCAGGCTTGGAGATTGTAAGGATGTTTCAACCCTTTTCGTTGCCATGTGTAAAGAAGTAGGGATCAACAGCAATTTGGTTCTGATATCCACCCGAAATTACGGCAATCACACCATGCCGTTGCCCGTTGTAGACTTTAACCATTGCATTGCCCAATTGAATGTGGACGGCAAAACCTATTATTTGGAACTGACCGATAAAGAACTTCCGTTTGCATCTGCTTTGTCAACAGACTTGCATTCAGAAATCCTACCCATACCCTTAGATAAAGAGCCCATCGGGAATCAGTTGTTGTTGCTGGATATGCCCCAGCGCATGTTGAACCTGAATAAAGAATATATTGACCTGACCATGGATGGTAACAATCTAAAAGTCAACAGTAAAAACGTCTTTTTTGCAGCCTGTGCATCAGAAACCAGGCATAACCTCAAAGGTATCAGTGCGGAAGAACAGGTTAAGACAGTTACAAAGGCCATTACGAGCATTTACAATTCTCAGGTTAAGGTCTATGATTTTTCATTGGAAAATATGGATAATCTATGTGATAGCGTGCTGATGACTTTCAATTTTGATCTGAATAATTCTGTTCAGGATGTTGCTGGGATGAAGATTCTGAAACTTCCCTGGAGCATATCTTCTAAGTCCATGGAATTGGTCAGCGCTGAAAAAAGAGAATATCCCCTTGAGTTGTGGAATTTTATGGATACGGACTTGGCTGAAACCATTTTAACGTTCAACCTACCAAAGGGTAAAAAGTTTGCAACCTTGCCTGCAAATGTTGAATTAAACTGTGCCAATGCAGCTTATTCACTCAAGTATGATCTGAAATCACCGGATCGGCTGGTTGTCCGCAGAAGCATGCGTCGCTTGACCGATCAAGTATCTCCCGATCAATACGAAGCATTCAGGAAGTTTATCATCAGCACGAACGAAAACGACAACAAACAATACGCCATTGAAGATTCTCGCCGCTAGTTGCGAGGATTTCGCGCCCGAAATTCAATAAAGTGTTTGACGCAAGCCATTGGCTTCACAATAATCTGCAATGATGGTCAAAATCTGGCTACCATACTGTTGCACTTTCTTGTCACCCAGCCCTTTAATTTGCTTGAGCTGAATCAGGTTTTGAGGTAATGCGCTGACTAATTGGATCATGGATTTCTGTGGCAGAATCAAATAAACCGGATGCCTAAGTTCGGCAGCTTTCTGATTTCGCCATTGCTTCAATAAAAGGAAAAGATCCGGATGTTGGATTTCGTTAGAAGCTGCTTCCTCGATGGATTGAATGGATTTTGGCGTTTTTTTGCTGACCTTAGGTGCTATGGCCTTGTCAATGCCCGCTCTGGCTTTTGCATCCAGAAAGGCGGACACCGAGAACCCTGTTCGTATTGCATTCAGACAAGTCAGTTTGAACTGAAGTTCATCGTCTAATTTTTCTGCTACATCCAAGATGCTTTTACGAACAGCTTTATTGTCGCATTCGAGTATGAAACGATCAAAGAATTCTTTTGAAATGACCTGCGTTTTTTCAGAAAAATAAACACTTCCTTTCATTAGTCGCTCTTGTAATTCAGGATTCTTAACCGTATCAGGATTCTGCAGTAAAAGTCTGTCAATCTGAGTAATAAAACTTCGTGCCACATCCATGACATCATCACGAAGACGATCGGTGACATCCCTGCAAACCCGATGAGGATTTCCTTGCAATATGGATTCGTTTTCACGGACCAATTTGGTACAATAATCCAACCGTTGACGGATGGGAATAAAATCAATCAGTTCGTGCAACAATTCACGTTCAAACGCGAAACGAGCTTTTTGCAAGTCTATCTCATTGGGCTGGTTTGATTCAACGGCTTCCAGAAAATGTTGGATGTTGTTGTCGGTCCGCAAACGGCGAGCATCAATTGGCGTACGCAAGACCATGCCTTCAATAGTCCTGCAACGACTGAGTGCCACATAAACTTGACCATGTGCAAAAGCGGAGTTGGCATCGATGATGGCCTTTTCGAACGTTAGACCTTGGCTCTTGTGAATGGTAATGGCCCAAGCGAGTTTCAAGGGCATTTGCTTGAACGTTCCGATGAGGTTCTCCCGAATTTCTTCTGTTTCAGGATCGATCGTATAGGTATAATTGTGCCATTCGACAGCTTCGGTGACGATTTCTTCGCCACCTGGACAAGTTACCGTAACCAAATCATCCTCGATGTTGGTGACGGTGCCGATCTTACCATTGTAAAATCGTTTTTCACGGCTGACATCGTTGCGTGCAAACATGACTTGGGCTCCCATTTTGAGCATCAATCTGGATTCGGTGGGGAAGGAGTACTCCGGAAAGACGCCGGTAACTTCAGCCCTGAATTCAGCAGGAGGAGCCTTGATTTCATTCAATTTAACTTCATTGATTCTATTAGCCTGAAGATTGTGCGTAGTCAGCGTGATGTATCCTTCGTCCGGATCGGGTTCAAAATCGGGCATGCACCTAGAATTCAGCAATTCAAGCCCTATCTTATCCAACTTGTTTTCACGAATTTGGTTGAGCAAACGAATGAAGCGTTCGTCGCTCTGTCTAAAAATGTGTTGCAGTTCAATGGTGACAAAATTGGTTTTGGCAAGTGCCTGACTGCTGAAAAAGAACGGTGTTTCATACTGTTCTTTCAGCATCGCCCATTCATCTTCCTTGACGACGGGTGCCAATTGTTGCAAATCACCAATCATAAGCAGCTGTACTCCGCCAAAAGGTTTGTATCGGTTCTTGTAACGCCTCAATACCCTGTCAATGGCATCCAGCAAATCGGCCCTGACCATACTTATCTCATCAATGACTAGCAAATCCAAACTACGAATGATGTTAATCTTATCTCGGCTGAACTTGTTCATATCGACGGTGCGCACATGACCAGAATCCACCGATTGTTGAGATAACAGTTGTGGTCCGAAAGGCAGCTGAAAAAACGAATGGATGGTCACACCGCCGGCATTGATGGCAGCCACACCAGTAGGCGCTGTCACGACCATCCGTTTCGGTGAAAGCTCCCGCAGGCGCTTCAGGAATGTAGTCTTACCTGTCCCAGCTTTACCGGTCAAGAACAAATTCGCTCCTGTATATTGGATGAAATCGTGCGCCAACCGAAGTTGTCCTACTTCAGAGAATTCGCTGGTGGGAACCATTAATTTATAGTTATTATTACTTTAACATGAATACAAAGTTAATCACTAAATTGGATTATGCAATGCAAAGCTACAGAATACAGAAGAATATTTTTCATCACTTAACAATAAAAAAGTCACTTTCCTTTTCTCATAGCCGATTTTTTGGTAGTTTTGAGTGCATTTTAAAAATCAATACCCATGAAATTTCTTGGAATTATTCCAGCACGTTACGCTTCCACCCGTTTTCCTGGAAAACCGTTGGCTGATATTGGCGGTAAAATGATGATACAGCGTGTTTATGAACAGGTGAAACCCTGCTTGGACGATGTTTGGGTTGCAACGGATGACGAACGTATTGCCAGTGCTGTCCGAAGCTTTGGTGGTCAGGTAGTCATGACTTCCCATCAACATAAGAGTGGAACCGACCGGTGTTTGGAAGCCGTTCAGATCATTAACGGCGACTACGATGTGATCATCAATATTCAAGGGGATGAACCGTTTATACAATCCTCTCAGGTCCAATCATTAAAGGACTGTTTTTTGAAAGATCCAACGACTGAACTGGCTACTTTGGTCAAACCTTTCACTTCAAAGGATGGCCTCGAAGCATTAATAAACCCAAATTCACCCAAAGTGGTGCTGAATCTCAAAGGTGAAGCCATGTATTTCAGCCGTTCTGTCATTCCCTATTTAAGGGGAGTGGAACCCGAACACTGGCTTCAGTTGAAAACCTTTTACAAACACATCGGCATATACGCTTATCGGACCAAAACTTTGGCTGAGATTGCTTTGTTGCCCCAATCTCCAATGGAGTTGACCGAATCGCTGGAACAACTCCGATGGCTCGAAAATGGTTTTAAGATAAAAACGGCAGTCACTGACATCGAAAATCTGGCTGTGGATACGCCAGAAGACCTCGAACGGATCAGGCAATATCTGAACGAAAAAACCGTTTGATTTCTTAATAGTATTGACCATGATCCAACTCGACGCCACCTTGCTACCTTTGCCCAGGATTTTCGACGATAGGGGTAATCTGTCTTTTATCGAGGCCCAGCGTCACATTCCCTTCAAAATTGCCCGTGCCTACTGGATTTATGATGTTCCAGGCGGCGAAAAACGGGGAGGACATGCCTTCCGAAAAGGAGATGAATTTTTGATTGCCCTGTCTGGCAGTTTTGATGTCCAAGTGGATAATGGCGACGAAGAAAAACGTTTTCAACTGAACAGATCCTATTTGGGTTTGTACATACCATCCAAGAACTGGCGGACGTTGGACAATTTCTCCACCAATTCACTTTGCCTTGTTCTTGCTTCAACGCCCTATGATGAAGCAGATTACCTGTATGAATATACTGAATTCAAAGCGATCCTGAAATGAATAAAAGGCCCTTGATAGATGATTGCCTGTTGATGGAACTGCCTAAAATCAAAGACAGAGCTGGCAACCTGACTTCGGTGCATTCAGATTTGGAAATTCCCTTTGAAGTCAACCGCGTCTTCTATATTTACGATGTCCCCGGAGGTGAAGACCGCGGGGCCCATGCACACAAAGTCTGTCATCAATTTATCGTGGCTGCATCAGGAGCCTTTGAAGTGGAACTCAGAGATGGAGTTAACATTCGTAAAGTTCTGCTGAACAGACCCTATAACGGTTTGTACGTACCTCCTGGCATCTGGGCACAGGAACAAGGATTTTCCTCGGGTTCCGTTTGTTTGGTCTTTGCTTCCCATTATTATGAAGAAAGTGACTACATCCGTAATTTTTCAGACTATAAAGCCTATCTCCATGAGAATCGTTGAAACGAATCCAGCTGAATTCGATGGTTTGTTTGCTCGGACGAACCCTTGTTTCAACACAGCTGCCTTTGCTGAACTGAACAAAAGCCGTTGTGATGAAGTGCTGTATTTGCTTTTCATGGACAAAAAGGTCCGACTTGGGTTGATTATCGCATGTAAAGTCGATGCTTGGATGAGTCCGTTTTCCGCTCCGTTCGGCGGATTTGTGACTAAAAACCACCAACCCACGCTGGAACATGTGGAACAGGCTGTCGAGTTGTTAAAGGATTTCCTGATCACCAAAAAGGCAGCGATATTCCGTTTGACATTGCCACCATTGTTCTATAACCCTACGTTTTTAACCAAAATCCAACATTTTTGCGTCAATAAGGGTTTCGTAGTAACAGACTGGGATTTAAACTATTACTTTCCAACCGCATTTTTCGATGATGATTACATTCATCAGCACATGAGCAGAAATGCTCGACGAAGTTGGCTTACTGCTTGTGAAAATGAGTTGAGATTTGAAGTACTCGGCGGAGATGAAGGCATTCGGAAAGCCTATGCTGTCATTCGTGAAAACAGGGAGTACAAAGGCTATTACCTGAGTATGACGGAACAGGACATGCTTCAGACTTCGCAATTGATTCCAACCGACTCCTTCATCGTTTCCATTGATGATCAGGATATTGCATCGGCAATTGTTTATCATACGGCTCCCGGAATCGTTCAAGTCATCTATTGGGGGGACCTTGTTGAATCAAAAGCATACAAAGCCATGCATTTCTTGGCCTACCATGTTTTCGGATACTATCGGAGCATCGGAATTCCTACGATCGACGTCGGTCCTGCCATGCTTGATAACAAACCCAACTACGGTTTATGCGAATTCAAGGAATCCATCGGATGTGACATTCAACCAAAATTGACACTGGAATGGAAACCCGCGTAAACTACCTGGACCTTAAACAACTCAACGACTCGTTTGAACCTGAACTCTCCCAGGCGATCCAACGAGTCATGAAAGCAGGTTGGTACTTGCTTGGGTCTGAAAATGAGGCCTTTGAAAATGAATTTGCGACTTATTGCGGAGTCAAACATTGCATTGGCGTGGCCAATGGATTAGATGCACTAACCTTAGTACTCAATGCTTGGAAAGAAATGGGTTACCTGCAAGTAGGGGATGAGGTCATCGTACCTGCCAACACGTATATTGCAACCATATTAGCCATTACACGAAGTGGGCTTAAGCCCGTTTTGGTTGAACCAGACCCGATAACCTTCAATCTAAACCCTGTTGGAATTGAATCCTTGATATCAAATAAAACCAAAGTTATCCTTCCCGTTCATTTGTATGGTCAATGTGCTGATATGGATAAAATTAACGCCATTGCTTTAAAGTATGATCTGAAAGTTCTCGAAGACGCGGCCCAAGCACATGGATCAACTTATAAAGGCAAACGAACGGGCAATCTGGGCAATGCTGCCGGATTTAGTTTTTATCCGGCCAAGAACCTTGGTTGCCTTGGCGATGGCGGTTGCGTAACCACCAACGACGATGCATTGGCTGAATGCGTCCGAATTTTGGCCAATTATGGTTCCAGTGCAAAATACATCAACCGATATAAAGGCATCAATTCCAGGCTGGATGAACTACAGGCAGCATTACTTCGGGTGAAACTTACCCGATTAGACGAGGATAACGAAAATCGTCGAGTCATTGCCAGGCAATACCTTAAAAGCATTAAGCATCCGAACATCCAACTTCCTGAAATCAAAGATTTTCTAGCTGCCAATTTCCATGTCTTTCCTTTGATGTGTGAACAAAGAAACTACTTGCAAACCTTTCTGGAGTCTAAAATCATTCAAACGCTGATTCATTATCCAGTTCCACCTCATAAACAAGCGGCCTTCAAAGAATGGAACAATTTATCTTTCCCGATATCGGAAAACATTCATTCAAAGGAACTTAGCCTGCCTATTTCACCCATGCAGACTTCTGAGGAAACTGAATATGTTTGTCAATGCATCAATCAATTCCCCATCCAACCATGAGCAGTCTGACCAACCTATATTCCTGCATGCGCAGGTTTCATTACAAAATGCTATCCGGAGGCCATAAACAACTGAAGGGTAAACCAATATTGTGTCAACCAATAATGATCAAAGGGGATGGGGTTATCCATATGGGGAATAAAGTACAGATTGGTTACGAATCCTCTTCCGGCTTCTGGAGCAGCTATGCCTATTTTGACTTGCGTGGTTCGGGTGAAATCCGCATTGGAGACAACGTTATGATCAACAACAACGTAGCCTTGACTGCTGATGGAGCAGCCATAGAAATCGGTTCAAACACAGTCACTGGCATCAACCTGTCCATCATGACCAGCGACGGGCACTCCTTAGACCCTGAACACCGGCACGATGTAAAATGCACCTGCCTACCCGTGATAATAGGCGAGAATGTGTTCCTTGGTGACAATGTCACCATACTGAAAGGCGTCAGAATCGGCAAAAACGCTGTCATTGGTGCCAATTCATTGGTTATCAAAGATATTCCTGAAAATGCCGTAGCATCCGGTAATCCCTGCAACATCATAAGGCTCCTTGAATGATCGATACCGACGAAACCTCCTATAAGCAAATTGCCAAATCGACGAGCATTTTCGGCGGTTCTCAACTGGCAAACATCCTCCTTGGCATCGTCCGCACCAAGGTGCTGGCTGTCTTGTTGGGTACAACGGGGGTAGGGTTGAACGGTATGTTCCAGTCCATTGCCGACCTTATGCGCTCACTAACCGGTTTGGGACTGAGCTTCAGTTCTGTCAAAGAGATTGCAGAAGCCAAGCAAAGTGAAGACAATGAGCGGATAGGCCATACCGTAACTATGCTTTATCGTTGGCTTTGGGGAACCGGTGTAGCTGGCATGATACTGACCATCGGACTATCACCCTGGATTAGTGAGTATGTCTTCGGCGATAGGGAACACCTGCTTTCCATCTGTCTTATTTCCTTCAGTGTTCTGGCGGGAACCGTTTCATCCGGGCAACTTGCTTTGATGCAAGGCATGCGCAAAATCGGATCCATGGCCAAATCTTCTTTGTATGGCGCCATTGGTGGGCTGATTACAGCGGTTCCAATCTATTGGATTTTTGGGCTTAAAGGCATTGTCCCCGCTTTGTTGACCATTTCGTTCATCGGATTGTTTTTTACTTGGTTGCAAGCTCGTAAAATCTCCATTGAAAAAGTGGTACAAACCTACCGCGAAACCATGCAAAGAGGCGGAGGGATGGTCAAACTGGGGCTGTACACCGTCGTTTCCGGTCTGGTTTCCACATTGACGCTTTTCTTGATACGCAGCTTCATCCTGCAAAGTGACGGCGTGGGTCATGTCGGTTTGTTTTCGGCTGTATGGTCCGTTTCAAACATGTACATGGGCGGCATCATGGCCTCGATGGCTGCCGATTATTTTCCCCGCTTGTGCAGCCTGAACGGAGATGATCCGAAAACTGTACGCTTCACCAACGAACAAACCCGATTCGTTCTCATTGTTGCCACACCGCTTATCGTACTGATGCTTTTAGTGGCACCTCCCATACTCAACCTCTTATATTCTAACGGATTCAATGCCGCTTCAACCCTGTTACGCTGGCAAATCCTGGGAACTTTCCTTAAAGTCATCATCTGGCCTTTGGGGTTCATTCTGCTTTCAAAGGGTAGGGGAGCACGATTCCTGATTGTAGAATGCACTTGGTTCATCGTCTTTTACGTTGCCACCAGACTGCTTTGGCCCCACTACGGCCTTGATGCAGCAGGTATTGCATACGTCATCGCATACATCATTTACATGCCTTTGGTTTACCTGATGGTACAACCCCTCTGTGGTTTCCATTTAGGAATCCGAAACAAAGTGTTGATCACTTTATATACCGTGTTTGTTGTGGGTACATTCTTTGCCACGCTTGAATTGGACGGAACTAAACTGCGGGTCATTGGTGCCATCCTGTTTTTTGTCTGCACCGTGTGGTCTGCATTTGAGTTGAACAAGATTATTCCGTTTGCCCAATGGTCAGACAAATTTGCGAAACTTTTTAAATTCCTTCGCAAATGAGCAAGACCCCCTTGGTTTCTGTCCTAGTTACACCCTACAATCAAAAGGACTACATCCGGCAAACGTTGGACAGCATCCTGATGCAACGCTGCAACTTCGATTTTGAAGTCGTCATCGGAGAAGATTGTTCTTCTGACGGAACGCGTGAAATCTGCATGGAATACGCTTTATCGTATCCGGATCGAATCGTCCTGTGTCTGAATGAAAGAAACAAAGGCCTGTTGGATAATTACTTCGACATTTTTTTAAGGACAAGGGGAAAATACATAGCCGATTGTGGTGGTGATGATTACTGGTTGACTGAAACGAAATTACAGGAACAGGTTGATATATTGGAAAACCATACCGAAGTCAGTCTTGTTGCTGGAAACTGGCAGTTGTTTGACCAAAAATCAGGTTTATTGAAAAATCCGGCATCCTGGATCGAACAGGACTGGTTTGAACCGAAAAAATACGGAAAAAGTGCCGTAGTTGACTATTTGAATACTGCTGAAATCCCAAGGGTCGTACTTGCTTCCTCCTGTTTTCGGGGAGAGTGGGCCAGAGAGGCCTATCAACTTCGTCCGGAGCTATTCAGGGGCAGTGGAGTCGTTTGCGAAGACCTGCCCTTGACGCTGGGCTTGCTCCTTCGTGGTCCCTTTTACATCAGTAAAAACAATTGGCTGATCTATAGGGTGTTAGAAAAATCACTCAGCCATTCGATAAGCCAAAATGTTTATATGAAAGGGTTTGCCTTTTCTGCATTTAGTCAAACATTGAATCTGGCCACCACACTAGGCATCTCTGTTCGGGATATCCGAACGTATATCCAAGAAAAAGTTGGAGATTTTGCATTACATGCCTTCCTAAATAAGGATCTAGCCTTTTCAAAAAATTTGAAGACGGTGTTGAAGAAACAAGCTCTAAAGTTTCCGTTAAAAATCCGCTTGCTTCTTTATGGCTGTAAAATACCCTTGTTATCTCCCATCATACGACATATTTACCTCCAACACCATCCTGAAAACTGAAACCTGCCACCCATGTCCGCCCTTTCATCCAAAAACCTGCTTTTCATCTGTGCCAACTATCCCGAACCGGGAGGCGTAGAGACCGTTACAGGCTTGCTGACGGACTTTTTTCTTTCCAAAGGATATTCAATATTCCTCTTGGTTTCAGAGGGTCATAAAAAGGCGATTTTTGAAAAACACAAACATTTTCACTTATTGACAGAAATGCCAGGGCTGTTGAATTCTGAACAAAACCTGACATTCATTGATGATTTCATACGGATAAACAAAATTGCCTGCGTTTTCAATCAAGGTATATTTTCATTGGCCTCCCTGAATGCGGCGAAACATCCAGACACTCTGTTTATCAATACACTACATTCCAGACCCTTCTGGGAAGTTCACAAATTCAAGAACAGCAAATGGGGCGATGTACTGGCAGCTCAAAAGAACATCGTCCTAAAAACCAAAACCTTGCTCCGGCTCTTTCTGGGATTAATTCATCCCGACCTGACACATCCGAACATTTACAGCTTTTATCGTAAACAGATTGAATGCGTTGATTGGTTCATCGTTTTGGACGAAGCTTTCAAGAAAGAATTGGAATTCAAACTATACCAAGGCGTTACGCAGCCAAAAATCCGGGTGATTCCCAATCCGCTCAATCATCCTACAATACAGCCGCTGCTTAAACAAAAACAGGTCTTGTACATCGGAAGGCTTACTGCTGAACCCAAACGAGTGGACAGACTGCTTCGCATTTGGGCCTGCATCCAAGAACAGGTCCCGGACTGGACACTTCAAATCGTCGGCGACGGAGAGGAGCGCAGCAATCTGGAAACAATGGCAGTTGATTTGAAGCTGAAAAACGTTTTCTTCAAAGGATTTCAGGTGTCTGAACCCTTTTACCGGACAGCGTCCATCCTTTGTCTGACTTCCACTTACGAAGGTGCTCCCATGGTCATTCCCGAAGCACAAAGCTATGGCACCGTTCCCATCGTTTTTGGATCGGTTGAGTCGATGTACAGCCTGATTGACGACGGAATGAACGGACTCATCGTTCCACCGTTCGATGAAAAGGCATTTGCAAATGACCTGTTGAAACTGATTCAAGACGAAAAGCGGTTGAAACACCTTTCAGAAAATGCTTTAGCTAAAGTAAAAGACTTGGATGTGGAAAGCATCGGCCTTCAGTGGCTGAAATTGCTGAAAGGGTAATCAAAGCAGAACGCGAGCCAGTCGCCACAATCCACGTCCACCCAGACCCTCATAAAGAAATTGGAATCGAAGTAGCAGTTTCCCCCTTTTGTTAAATCGTTTGGGCATCTGCAACAATGCCTTTTCCAGATACTTACGGCCCAATGCCTTATTCCCTTCCCTCCGAAGCATGGATGCCAATGTCACTATTTTATAACACAATGCCCGCTGAAGCCTGAATTTATCCAATGAGTCCGGTTGTTTTTCAATGGTCGCCCGAATTTTCATCAGGGAATCGTACAACGTACCATGATCGTCCGAAAAACTGTTTCCGCTGATGGATTTCTTGTGGAAATTAACCTCATACAAAGGCTTTCCGGTAATCCATGCCAAATCATTGGTCAGCAACAAAACCCGAAACCCAAACTCCAGGTCCTGCCAGCGTTGCAAATCCTCCACCCAGGTGCCCGTTTTTTCCGGAAGTGTTCGTTTCAGACACACATTGTGCGTACAAATCAAGATATCAAACAATTGGTCAGCCGGATTTGCAGAAAAATAATGGGGACGCCTGCCACGTTTACCGTTAGGAAAAACAATGGTGTACGGAAAAGCAATCGCTTTCGGGTAATTATTGAGAGTTAACTGCGTGACAATCCTAGCGATGCAATCGGGATACATTTGATCGTCCGAATCAAAAAACATCAGGTAATCACCCGAAGCCAATGACAATCCGGTATTTCGAGCAGCATTGGCACCCTTCTTAAGCTCCTGAAACACTTGTGTGCGAAAGAAAGCATCGCTATGGGTTGCCTGAAACTGATGACATAACGCAAGCGATTCATCTTCAGAACCATTGTCCACCAAAATCAGTTCTATGGGCCTGTAGGTTTGTTCAGCAATGCTTTGAAGCGTATTCAACAGCATTATTTCGCGGTTGAACACAGGCATGATAATTGAGATCAAAGGGGATTTGCCGAATTTTTCCATTGTCAGAACTTTCTAAGTAACAAAAATACGATATTTCGGCAGAAAGCACTGCATTTGCAGATTATATGTTATTTTTGAAGCTGACAATCTGCGTACAAATGACACTTCAATGGCTAATATCAACTTATGGGAACGGAATCCGAAAGGTGGAGAACCTGTTGCTCTTTCCTGAGTACGGGCTTTCCTATCTGATTTCGCATCAAGATCCGAAAGCTGAATGCACGGAACTGCCTGATAATCTGCATCGGGACGATGTTAAAGTGATTCATCAAAAGGAAACCGGTCTTTCCAGAAACCGGAACAATGCCCTTCGCCACGCTTCCAGTGACATTTTGGTCGTTGCCGACGATGACATCGGCCTGAATCCGGCCTATCCACACCAAATATTGAAAGCTTTCAAGAAATATCACAACATAGATGTGGCATGTTTTCAAATCCGCACACTTCCTAACCAACCGGTCTATAAAAAATACTCCACAAGAGCGATTGGACTAACTAGAATGAGTCAATTGAAAGCGGTAAGCTCCATTGAAATTGCCTTTCGGCGGAAATCCATCCAAAACAATCACATTTGGTTTGATGAACGATTTGGTCTGGGCACTGAGGCCAATTCTGGAGAAGAATTTCTTTTTCTGGCCGAATGCCTTCGTAAAGGATTGAAAATCATGTTTATACCTGTATTCATTGTAGAACATCCTTTTGAAAGCAGTGCGAAAAGCAGACCCTACTACGAAGACCAACGGTTATTTTCCACAGGTGCCCAAAATTATGTGTTGTACAGGGATTTTGCCTACCTGCGAAATTTGTTTGCCTTGTTGCGGCGATTGCCCGACCTTAAGAAAGCAGGCATTTCTGCTCGCCACTTCCTTCAAATGAAAAATGCTGGATGCAGGTATATCAGACTTCGGGACAAAAGTGTTTCCTTTTCCTCATGAAATCACACAAGTAACCTAATCGGTAGAAGTCGAAAATCAGCAGATTCGGATGGGATCCGCAAAGTTGGCGGTGCATGAGTTTCTCCAAAATCCGGTATTTGAAAGCCAAAAGTCCATCTAATTTAAGCAGTGTTATCCTTTGGTAAAACTTAAATATCCGTATCTGCTCTACAACCTCTGAAGACTGCATTACAGGCATGCTACCGTATTTCTCCACTGCAATCAGACTCTTGGCAAGAAACACTTCACTTGACTCCAAACCATTATGAATGAGCGGATTATCAATATACAAAACAGAAATACCCTTTTTTTTCAAGGTTAATCCGAACAAGGTATCTTCGTGACCATACTGATCAAAACCTTCATCAAAAGGTACTTGATCGAAAACAGCTTTCTCCATCAAGAAGTTCGATGAAGGGAGCGATTTCCAAGGGTTTCTATTTCTGATATCCACAGGCAGACATTCCCGATTTCTGCCGTATTTCCAGCGAAGCCTCTGTGAAACAGGAGGTTTACTTTTTTGATAAACCACTGCACCAACCAACACCGCTGCTTTTCCTAATGATTCTAAATACCTGTGGATGAACCCTTCATCACAAATTTCCAGATCGCAATCCAGAAAAAGCAAATAGGGAAATTTAGCCATCTGACCCAATCGGTTTCGGATTTTGGCTGCTTTCAGATTTAAAGGAGATTCAATAAACTGACAACCAGGCAATTTTGAAAGTTCTCTATTTTCTTCCAGAAACATAGAGGAGGCGTCGTCCATCACCAATATTTCGAATGAGATACCTGCATTTTGGCATTGTCCGGCCAGTTTGCCGACCAAAGTGCTACAATCGTAATTGTATTCCGGTATCAGGATGGATATCATGCTTTCCAATGCTTTTATAAAGCAAAGATAGCTTTATTGCCCAAAAAAAACAGTAATTTTGATTAATCTAATCAATGCCTATGCCTCTCTTTGAAAATATGCAGCTTCGGAACAAGCATACGTTCCACATGGAAGCTTCCACACGTTATTGGGCCGACTTCGAATCGGTTGATGAGTTATGTATGTTATTGAAGGACAATCGATTTGTGGATCTTCCAATATTTGCGGTGGGAGGGGGCAGCAACCTGCTTTTTACCAAAGATTACCCTGGTTTACTCATTCATTCTGCCATCAAGTCTATCGAGACCATCGAAAACGACGATAATGTTCAGGTTCGCGTCGGTTCTGGATTGGTTTGGGACGACTTGGTCGCTTATGCGGTCGAACACGGCTGGAGCGGCATGGAAAACCTTTCCGGCATTCCCGGTGAAGTCGGTGCCAGCCCCGTTCAGAACATCGGTGCTTATGGTTCAGAGGCCAAAGACAGCATCATACTCGTGGAAGCGCTGAATGTGGAAACGCTGGAACTGAAAAACTTTACCAATGCCGATTGTCGGTTTGGTTATAGAGATAGCATTTTCAAGAATGAGTTAAAGAATAAGTTTATAGTTTGTTATGTAACCTACAATTTATCAAAGGATTTCAAGCCGAACTTAAAATACGGAGATTTGCATGAACGCTTGGAAAAAGCGGGTGGTATCAATCTTAAAAATGTCAGGAAGTCCATTCTGGAAATTCGAAATGCCAAATTGCCAGATCCTCAAATAACGGGCAATGCAGGCAGCTTTTTCATAAATCCTGAAATCCCGAAAATACAATTTGAGGAACTGAAGGTTCTCTATCCTGAAATGCCGTACTGGCCTGTAAACGAGACTCTTGTCAAGATTTCCGCCGCTTGGTGCATCGACAAAGTGGGCTGGAAAGGCAAAACGCTCGGTAATTCAGCTGTCCACGACAAACAAGCCTTGGTACTTGTCAATCCCGGAAATGCTGTCGCTGCCGACATTCTGAAACTCAGCGATCGCATCATTCAGGACGTGAAAGTACAATTTGGGATCAGCTTACGACCAGAAGTTCTTTTTATTTAATATATAGAAATTCATGAAACTGACTTTCCTCGGAACAGGCACTTCCACCGGTAATCCCGCACTGCTCTGCAGTTGTGCAACCTGTATGTCCAAGGACCCCAAAGACAGACGATTACGATCTTCCGTTTTAATAGAAGATCAGGGTACCAACCTGCTTATCGACTGCGGGCCGGATTTCAGGGAACAGGCACTCAGAGCGAATATCCGGCAAATCAATGCCGTTCTGATCACGCACGAACACTACGACCACATGGGCGGGCTGGACGACCTCAGGCCCTTTTGTTCCTATAGCGAAATGCCGCTTTACGCCGCTCCGCGCATCTTGAATCACCTCAAAGTTGCGATGCCCTACAGCTTTCGCGAGAATCCATACCCAGGAGTACCTTTGTTCGATCTTAGACCAGTCACTTTGGAAAAATTATACTTCAACCACCTGGAAATCATACCCATTGAAGTCTTCCATCACAAACTTCCTGTTATCGGTTACCGAATTGGAGACCTGACCTATCTGACTGATTTCAACAGCATTGCTCCAGAAGAGTTGGAAAAAGTCAAAGGCAGCAAAATTCTTGTGGTCGATGCCCTGAGAGCACATGAACACATTTCCCACAATACCCTGAAACAAGCCTTGGACATTATTGATGCCGTCCGTCCGGAGCGTTCCTACCTCATCCACATGAGCCACGATATGGGACTTCAGGCCGAAGTGGAGCCAACCTTGCCCAAAGGTGTGTTTTTTTCCTACGACGGACTTGTTCTGAACATCTGATTTATTGCACCCGGAATTCATTGCCAAAAGACAATAAAAAAATGGTCAGCAGGGTCAAACTGTACCATTTTTTTTGTATTTTTGTGCAACACTATGTAAAAATCCCTAAAAAATATCGTATGAAATTCATCGCATCAAGCTCTGCTCTTCTGAGCCACCTCCAGGCCATCAGCCGTGTCATCAATTCCAAGAACACGCTGCCAATACTCGAATGTTTCCTGTTGAAAATCGAAGGACTGAAGATGACCGCTACGGCATCGGATACGGAAACAACATTGGTGACCACCCTCGACCTGATCGAATCCGACAGTGACGGTTGCTATGCCATTCCCTCCAAGACCATGTTGGACTCCCTGCGTGAACTTTCTGAACAACCCCTTACCGTAGAAATCAATGAAAACAGCCTGGAGGTGACCATTTGGTACCAGAACGGCAAATATAAGTTCATAGCCCAAAGTGGCGATGAATTCCCAAAACTGAAGGAACTGAAGGAAGCCAACAGCAACCTTGAAATTCAAGCCAACGTTCTGTTGAACGGTATCAATTCAACTCTTTTCGCTGCTGCCGACGATGAACTTCGCCCGGTCATGAATGGCGTCGTACTGGATATCACCACCGAAAATGTGACATTCGTCGCTTCTGACGCACACAAGTTGGTTCGCCTCCGCAACTCCTCCATACATGGGGATCAAAACGCAATGCTGATCATTCCGAAAAAACCTTCCGTTCTGTTGCGTGCCATTCTGCCTAAAGAAACCGGTAACGTGCTCATTTCGTTTGATGACAGCAATGTAGTTTTCCGTCTTTCCAGCTATACGATCTATTGCCGCTTAGTGGAAGGTCGCTTCCCCAATTACAATGCGGTCATTCCGCAGAACAACCCGTACAAAGTGTTGGTAGACAGGATTTCATTCCTGAACACCCTCAAACGTGTTTCCATATTTGCCAATCAAGCAAGCAGCTTGGTCAAATTGGTGATCACGAACAACAAAATCGAACTGACCACACAGGACATCGATTTCTCGACTTCAGCCGAAGAAACCATTCCCTGTCAATATGAGGGCGATCGGATCAATATTGGCTTCAAGGCACAATACATCATTGACATCGTGTCCAATCTGGATACCCAGGAAATTGTGCTTGAACTGGCCGATCCGTCCAGAGCAGGCTTGTTCTTGCCGTTGGAGAACGATGCCGACGAAGATTTGCTGATGCTGCTGATGCCCATGCTTTTGAACGACTAAACAAAACCTATGCAATTGAATCTCAAAAATCCGCTCGTGTTCTTTGACCTCGAAACCACCGGAGTCAATGCCAACACGGACAGGATTGTCGAAATATCCTACCTCAAAGTTTATCCAAACGGGAATGAGGAGACAAAAACCTTCCGGGTCAATCCAGGAATGCCCATTCCAAAAGAAGCATCTGACATTCATCACATTACGGATGCAGACGTGGCTAACTCGCCATCTTTCAAGGAAATTGGCAAAAATATAGCCAAGGATATTGAAGGCTGTGACTTGGCCGGTTTCAACTCCAATCGCTTCGATGTACCGCTGCTTTGCGAAGAATTCCTGAGAAACGACATCGACATCGATTTGAGCAAACGCAAACTTATTGATGTTCAGGTTATTTTTCACAAAATGGAACAACGCACCCTGAGTGCCGCTTACAAATTCTATTGCAACGCAGAATTGGAAGGTGCGCATGGCGCAGAAGCCGACACAAGAGCTACGTACGAAGTTCTGAAATCCCAATTGGACCGTTATCCCGATCTGACGAACGATGTGCTGTATCTTTCTGAATTCTCTTCATTCAACCGCAATGTGGACTTTGCAGGAAAAATCATCTTGAACGATCGGGATGTAGAAGTGTTCAATTTTGGAAAATACAAAGATCAGCCCGTAGAAGAAATTCTGAAAAAGGATTCCGGCTATTATGGTTGGATGATGCAGGGCGATTTCGCACTACATACAAAAAATGTACTGACCCGTATTCTATTACGGTCCATGAACAAATAAACCATGCTGAAAGGTAAACGCATATTACTGGGCATTTCCGGTGGCATCGCCGCCTACAAGACCCCGGAACTGATTCGTTTGTTCGTCAAGGCAGGTGCCGAAGTCAAAGTCATAGCAACACCGCATGCACTTGAATTCGTCACACGCCTGACCCTTCAAACAGTTTCAAAAAATGCCGTTTACACAGACACTTTTGAAGCATCAAACGAATATTCTACCGAGCATATTGCGCTGAATGACTGGGCTGACATTTTGCTCGTAGCACCTGCGACCGCCAATATACTAGGCAAATTCGCCGGCGGAATTGCGGATGATGCACTTTCCACCACCTATCTGGCGTTTGAGAAACCGGTATTCGTGGCTCCTGCCATGAATTACAAAATGTGGAATCATCCAGCCGTTCAGGAAAACATGGAGAAGTTGCATGCCCGTGCTGTAAATTTCATTGAATCAACTGAGGGCGAACTGGCCTGCGGCGATGTCGGAAAGGGCAGGATGGAAGAACCCATCGTCATTTTCCGCATCATTTCTGAATTCTTTGGCAAAGATCTGCCCTGGTCCGGGAAATCCATCCTGATTACAGCAGGTCCGACCTACGAAAAGATCGACCCGGTACGCTTCATCGGTAATTACTCCTCCGGAAAGATGGGTTTTGCCTTGGCTGAAGCCTGTGCCAAGCGTGGTGCACATGTAAAACTGATTGCCGGCCCGGTCAGCCTGAAGATCCAACATCCTTGCATCGATCGAATGGATGTGGAATCCGCCTCCGAAATGTACTCAACGGCGACAGCCCTTTTCCCATCCATGGATGCAGCCATTCTTTGCGCGGCAGTCGCTGATTTTACACCCGCTAAACCGTTTGACTCCAAGAAAAAGCGGGAAGAAGACGACTTATTGGTTCAGTTGAAACCAACCCGCGATATTGCTGCCACTTTAGGCAAACTCAAGAAAAAACCCCAGATTCTGGTCGGTTTCGCCTTGGAAACCGACGAAGAAATCCAAAATGCTCAATCCAAATTGGAACGCAAGAATTTAGATTTCATCGTATTGAATTCACTAAAAAATCCAGGTGCTGGTTTTCAGCACGACACCAACCAAATAACCATCCTGAATAAGGAAGGTTTTCAATATACTTTTCCATTGAAGTCTAAAAAAGAAGTGGCCGAGGATATTCTGAACGAATTGAATAATTATTTTATTAATAGTTAATTAATAAAATAATTATTTATAATTTTGCAGTCAAACCACTATTTATGAACTCCCTGTACTATAAACGCTTCCTGTTGACGACTGTCCTTCTTATTGGAGGTACGTTCCTCTTTTCTCAGGAACTGAACTGCAAAGTCCAGGTCAATACTGAGCAGATTCCCGGTACCGACAAGGCTGTTTATGAAAATCTGAAACAAGTGGTTCAGGAGTATATGAACACCACCCGCTTTTCCAGCCTGCAACTGAGCAACTCCGAAAAAATAGACTGTTCCATCCTCTTTATTTTCAAGTCCAGAGACGGCAACAACCATACCTGTGACTTTCAGATACAGAGCTCCAGACCGGTTTACGGTAGCAATTATACAACCACCCTGTTGAATTTCAGGGAGCAGCTGACGTTTGAATTTCAGGAAAACCAGACTTTGACATTCAATGAAACAACCGTAACCGATAATTTGACAGCCACACTGGATTTTTGGGCGTATGTCATACTTGGACTTGATTTTGACAGTTTTTCAAAATTAGGTGGCTCACCATTTTTCCAGCGTGCACAAGAAATCACGTCCATCGCACAGGGGTCCATGGGAGACGCCTGGAAAGCCCAGGTCGACAAGAATCACTGGGGATGGATCAATATGCTGAACAATGAAAATCAACCCGAAATGCGGTTGCTTTCCTATCAATATCACCGCCTTGGTTTGGATATCATGTACGAAAAACCGGATGAAGGCAGGGCCAACATCTATACTGCCCTGGAGAATCTGAAACCAGCCAAGCAATTTAAACCTGGCTCCCCTTTACTATCTAATTTCATTGAAACCAAAGCGGACGAACTCATCAACATTTACAGCAAAGCCAATGCTCAGGAAAAACAAGGGGTTTACGACTTATTAAATGGTATTTATCCGGCTTCATCCAACCGGTTGCAAGGTATCAAAACCAAAAAGTGACATGCTCCGGAACCTGCACATCGAAAATTACGCTCTGATTGATCAATTGGACTTGACATTCAGTGATGGCTTTTCTGTCATCACGGGTGAAACGGGTGCTGGTAAATCCATCTTACTTGGTGCATTATCGCTCATCCTGGGCCAGCGGGCCGACAATCGTGTCATTCAGGAAGGGGCAGAAAAATGCGTGACAGAAGCCACTTTTCAGATTAAAACGTACGATCTGCAAGCTTTCTTTGAAGAAAACGACCTGGAATTCGATCCGGAAATCTGCTTGATTCGCAGGGAGTTGTTCAGCAATGGGAAAAGCCGTGCTTTCGTCAACGATTCTCCGGTTTCACTGGGAATTCTCAAAGAGCTTAGCAGTAGGCTCATCGATATTCACTCTCAACATCAGAATCTCTTGCTGGGCAATGATGCCTTTCAAAGGGAAATCATTGATTCAGTCGCCCGCAATTCAACTTTACTGGTACTCTACAAGGAAGCATTCAGTCGTTACAAAGAGCTTCAATACAGCCTTAAGAAAGTTGAAGATAAGGCCCTAAAAGCCAAAGAAGAAGAAGATTACATCCGTTTTCAGTTTGAGCAACTCAAAGGGGCAGCTTTACTGGAAGAGGAACAGGAATCGCTGGAAGCGGAATGGGAAATGCTGACGCATGCCGAAGAAATAAAGCAGGGACTGGGAAAAATGTTCACCTTGCTGGACGATGAAGAACATGGCGTCAATACAGCCTTGAAGACATCGCTCAATCAATCGGATCATCTGCTGAAGGTTTTCCCAAAGATTCAGGAATTGGGTGAACGCATCCGATCCAGCTATTTGGATCTTAAGGATTTAACTCGGGAGCTGGAAGTGCTGCTGCACGATGTGGAAGTGAATCCAACCCGAATGGAGCAAATCAGCGCACGTCTGAATCTATTGTTCACACTTCAACAAAAACATCGCGTCAAAACCACTTCGGAACTCATCAAGTTGCGCGATGAGTTTGCCGAAAAATTAAGTTTTATTGAATCGTTTGATTCGACGATTGCTGAAATCAAAGAAAAATTGACAGAAGCGGAAACTGCTGCCAAGGAATTGGCAGATCGGCTTACTGTTAAACGTAGCAGTGTTTTATCTACCATCGAGGAACGCCTGACCGGCCAATTAATCCAGCTGGGCATTCTCAAAGCTGTAATAAGGATTGAATCCAACCTGAAAGCCCTTGATTCAGACGGGCAAGACCAAGTTTCGTTCCTGTTTTCGGCCAATGCGCAGACCAATCCACAGCCCATCGAACGTATTGCATCGGGTGGTGAAATATCCCGCATCATGCTCTGCATCAAATCACTGATTGCTGAATTCACAAGTCTGCCGACCTTACTTTTTGATGAAATAGACACTGGTGTTTCCGGAGAAATCGCACATAAGATGGGGGAAATCATGAAAAGCATTGCAGGAAATCGTCAAGTGCTGTGTATCACCCATCTACCACAAATAGCCGTGAAAGGCAAATCTCATTTTAAAGTGCTAAAAACCGAATTGAACGGCATTACCGTCACAAAGGTACATGCTTTGAACCCGGAAGAACGCCTGACAGAAATCGCACTAATGCTTAGCGGCGCGAATCTGACGGATGCAGCCATCCTGAATGCACGCCAGCTGATGCTGGAAAACTCACGCTAAATCAATAAAAATGTATACTAAAAATCCCTTTGTACGTAAACCTAGTGAGAACCGATCCGAATTCATTTTTGGTGTACGGGCAGTACTGGAGGCTGTCCTAGCCGGTAAGGACATTGATAAGATCCTCTTACGCAAAGATTTGGAAACAGAACTGACCAAAGAACTCTTTGACGCCCTCAAAGGCTCACGGGTTCCCGTACAGCGCGTTCCTGTCGAAAAACTGAACAGAGTCACCATGAAAAACCATCAGGGTGTGGTGGCATTTGTTTCCGAAGTGACTTATCAGCGGTTGGAAGACATCCTGCCGATGTTGTATGAAGAAGGGAAAATACCCTTTATTGTTTTACTGGATGGCATCACTGACGTTCGAAATTTCGGTGCCATCGCACGGACGTGCGAATGCGCCGGTGTACATGCCATTGTCATTCCGATGACCGACAGCGTCAGTGTAAATGCGGATGCAGTAAAGACTTCAGCCGGTGCCTTGCATACTTTACCGGTTTGTAGGGAAAAAACCATTCGTGAAGCAATCCTGTTGCTAAAGGATTCCGGAGTTAAAGTAGTTGCAGCTTCCGAAAAAGCAGCAGACAGTTATACGATAGCAGATTACTCGGGGCCCGTAGCCATCGTCATGGGTGCTGAAGATACCGGTATCGCATCTGAAAATCTACGCATCTGTGATAACTTGGTGCAAATTCCCATTCTGGGTAAAATCGGCTCTTTAAACGTTTCTGTTGCTGCCGGCATTCTGATGTATGAAGCCGTTAAACACCGTACTGAAAACGGTAATTTATAAATTCGCTCTTGATATCCCTGCAAATGGCCGAAATATTTACGGACGTTTTTCGCAACACCCTGATGATCACATGCTTCGTTATCGTAATCATGTTGTTCATCGAGCTGGTGAACATTTTCACCCAGGGTAGTTGGACACGTTGGTTGGGGAAATATCCTTCGCTTCAGGTTGCTTTGGCAGCCTTACTTGGATTGATTCCAGGCTGTTTCGGTGGATTCGCCGTGGTCGGTATGTGGACGCACGGCGTGGTCAGTTTCGGAGCATTATTGGCTGCCATGATCTCCAGTGTTGGGGATGAAGCCTTTGTCATGTTGGTACAAATGCCTGAAAAAGCGTTCATGCTTTTTGGTATTTTGTTCGTCATCGGTTTGGCAGCCGGATTGCTTGTTGATAAACTCGGCTGGAAAGTCGTTCATCCAAAAAATATGGAACAACACTTGGTTATTCATAAGCACGAACATATTGGCCATCAGAGATTTAAACAAAGCCTGAAAGAAAATTTCAGAAGCCCTTCCTTTACCCGGATTTTGCTTATTACCGGTCTTGTCCTTTTCATTGCGGGTATGTTCAGTGGTTTTTTCGGGCATGATCACAAAGAAGCTGCCCAAACAGTAGCGTTGGGTACGTTGACTTTGCCCTTGGAAGAAGCCTGGTTCAACAACATCTTTTTGGTGATGGCTTTGCTGATGCTCATTACCTTCTTTTTCGTGGATGATCATTTTCTGGAAGAACACCTTTGGAAACACATTATCCGTCAGCATGTTCCCAAAATATTTCTCTGGACATTCGGTGCTCTGACACTCATTCATTTCCTGATGCAATCAGTCGAAATGACCAATTGGGTGGTACATAATCAGTTGTGGGTTCTGTTATTGGCCGTTTTAATCGGATTCATACCGGAATCTGGACCACACTTGGTGTTCATTTCTCTTTTTTTAAGCGGGCAAATCCCCTTCAGCATCCTATTAGCCAATTCCATCACACAAGATGGACATTCTACCTTGCCATTGCTGGCAGAATCCAAACGAGGATTTCTCAGCGTCAAGGTCGTGAACGGCATTTTAGGCCTTGCAGCGGGAACAACCGGCTATTTTTTAGGTTTCTAAACCAATAAACGTTTGTATGAAAACTATCGTTAAAACCTCACAGGCACCCGCAGCCATCGGGCCTTACAACCAGGCTATCCGTTCCGGCAATCTCATCTTTGTTTCAGGACAGATTCCAATAGATCCCAGAAGTGGAAACATTGAAGCCACTGATATCATGGGACAAACCACCCAATGTTTTAAAAACATCAAGGCCATTTTGTCAGAAGCGGGCGGTCAAATGGAACACGTGGTTAAAGTCACTGTATTCCTGGCAGACATGGCACTTTTTGCAGACATGAACAAGGTGTATGAATCGGAATTCGATGGACAGTTTCCAGCCCGTTCTGCTATTGCAGTCAAAGGATTACCCAAGGGAGCTCTCGTCGAAATCGAGGCCATCGCCTCCCTCATCTAGGTCGTTAGGGGGGACAGGTTCCACCACTATAGGCTCTTTTCGTACAGCACGTTTGACCAAAAGTACCACATTCTCAACATGTTGCGTATGGGGAAAAAGGTCGACGGGCTGTACTTTCACGACTTCATAATCACTATCCAGCAAAGCCAGGTCACGCGCTTGCGTTGCCGGATTGCAGCTCACATATACGATTCTTTCGGGTGAAGCAAACACGATCGCTTTCACTACATCGGTATGCATTCCCGCACGGGGAGGGTCTGTAATCAGTACGTCCGGATGACCATATTTGGTGATAAACTCCTGATTTAGAATATCTTTCATATCACCTGCGAAAAACATGGTATTTTCCAGACCGTTCAGTTCAGCATTTATCCGTGCATCCACTATCGCTTCAGGAACATATTCAATTCCAATCACTTTAACGCAATCTTTGGCAATAAACTGAGCAATGGTTCCTGTTCCGGTATATAAGTCATAAACAAGCTCATCACCTTTCAAACCGGCAAAAGCCCTGGCAACACGATACAATTCCAACGCTTGTTCCGAATTGGTCTGATAAAAGGATTTCGGGCCGATTTTAAAACGAAGCCCTTCCATTTCTTCAAAAATATGATCAAGACCACTGAAAACGTGAATTTCCTGATCACCTATCGTATCGTTTGCCTTCTGATTTAATATATATATCAATGATGTGATTTCAGGGAAGTTGGATACAATCGCCTTAAGTAATGCTTCAATTTTATCAGCATCATCTTCGAAGAAAACGACGATTACCATCAGTTCACCTGTGGAAGAGGTGCGCACCTGAAGATTCCGCATCAAACCATATTGATTTCGCAAATTAAAGAAGGTATAACCATTTGAGAGGCAAAAATCACGCACAAACAGACGGATACGATTCGATACATCATCCTGAAGCCAGCATTTCTCGATTCCAAGCACTTTATCAAATGCACCTGGAATATGAAAACCGAGCGCATCCATGTTATTGAAGGTTACACCGGAAGCCACTTCTTCGTCGGTCATCCAACGCTTGTCTGAAAACGTGAATTCCAGCTTATTACGGTAAAAAGAAGTTTTTTTGGAACCAAATATCGGAAAGAAAGCATTGCTGGAGTAATCCACATTCCCCACTTGTGAAGCGGAGACAGAAGTAGGATCGGTTGCAAAAAAAGGTGGTAAATCAACTTTTCCGATCCGAGTCAGTGCATCAAAAACTTGTTTTTGTTTGAAACGCAACTGATCGCGATAGGGAAGGTGTTGCCATTTGCAACCACCGCAGACCCCAAAGTGCTGACACATAGGCGTTATTCTGTTTTCGGAAAGGGAATGGACCTTTACAACTTTACCTTCCGCATAGTTTCGCTTCCTGCGGTGCAATTGCAAATCTACGACATCACCTGGTGCCACAAAAGGCACGAATACAACCATTTCACCAACTCTTGCCAGTGCCTTTCCCTCAGCAGCGACGTCCGTAATTGTTACAGCTTCCAATACTGGAAGAATTTTTCTATTTTTTGCCAAAATGCTACTATTTGTGTGGGTAAATATCGTTTCAGAGGTGTGACTTTTTCGAAACTGACTGCAAAAATACGAAATTACGGTCAGATTTCTTTTTCTATCGGAATTTTAGCATAATTTTCGACGCATTTAATAGGACGTTCAAAAGGTTTTTTTTTACATTTGTGTATCTCAAAAAAAAAATCAATTTTTCACACATAAATCTAAGACGCGAATGACAACTAAAAGAGTCTACACCTTTGGCAATGGACACGCCGAAGGCAAAGCTACCATGAAAAACCTCCTTGGTGGTAAAGGTGCCAATTTGGCTGAAATGAATTTGATCGGAGTACCGGTTCCTCCGGGCTTCACCATCACCACCGATGTTTGTTCCGAATATTTTTCACTTGGAAAACAGGAAGTGATCACTTTATTGAAAGCTGAAGTCGAAGCCGCCATTCAGGGTGTTGAAGTACTTATGAACTCCAAATTTGGCGACGTTGAAAATCCATTGTTGGTTTCAGTACGTTCCGGAGCTCGTGCTTCTATGCCGGGCATGATGGACACTATTCTCAATCTTGGCCTGAATGACGCTGTGGTTGAAGGACTTACCCGCAAGACAGGCAACGCCCGCTTCGCTTGGGACTCCTACCGTCGCTTTGTACAAATGTACGGAGACGTGGTTTTGGGAATGAAGCCCGAAAATAAAAACGATATGGATCCCTTTGAAGAAATAATCGAACACATCAAAAAAGAAAAGGGAGTTAAATTAGATACCGAACTGGCTGTTGAAGACTTGAAAGTCATGGTTTCCAAATTCAAAGCTGCCGTCAAGAAACAAACAGGTCACGATTTCCCGGAAAGCTCTTACGATCAGCTCTGGGGAGCCGTTTGCTCCGTATTCGACAGCTGGATGAACGACCGTGCCATCCTGTACCGTAAAATGGAAGGTATCCCAGCAGAATGGGGCACCGCCGTTACTGTTCAAGCAATGGTATTCGGCAATATGGGACAAACATCGGCCACTGGCGTTTGTTTTTCTCGTGATGCTGCCACTGGTGAAGACATGTTTATTGGTGAGTATCTGATCAATGCTCAGGGTGAAGACGTTGTGGCAGGTATCCGTACCCCGCAGCAGATTACCAAGGAAGGCTCTCAACGCTGGGCTGTTTTGGCCAGTGTCAGTGAAGATGTACGCTTAGCCAATTATCCTTCTATGGAGGAAGCAATGCCACCCATCTACAAAGAATTGGATGCCATCCAGACCAAACTGGAAAACCATTACAAAGATATGCAGGATATGGAATTCACCGTTCAGGAAGGTAAACTCTGGTTTCTCCAAACCCGTAACGGTAAGCGCACCGGTTCAGCCATGGTCAAAATTGCCATGGATATGTTGCGTCAGGGCATGATCGACGAAAAAACCGCCGTTTTGCGCGTGGAACCTAACAAACTGGATGAATTGCTTCACCCGGTATTCGACAAGAAAGCCATCAAAGGTGCCAAAGTCGTTGCAAAAGGGCTGGCTGCTTCTCCTGGTGCTGCTTCTGGTAGAATCGTATTCAACGCTGACGATGCCACCGAATGGGCTGCCCGTGGTGAAAAAGTCATCATGGTTCGTGTCGAGACTTCACCCGAAGACTTGGCCGGTATGGCTGCTGCTCAA
>Ga0209430_1000784_pt1 | contig 27963 bp, 19 predicted proteins | sample BarGraIncub1133A_FD_184504 | JGI IMG/M metagenome (GOLD analysis project Ga0209430, IMG submission 184504) | Arctic peat soil microbial communities from Barrow, Alaska - Barrow Graham LP Incubations 11-33A (SPAdes) (version 2) | ecosystem: Environmental > Terrestrial > Soil > Wetlands > Peat... | reverse complement strand
AGATTTTATAAGCTATCTCGATCGGTGCACTTATATGCTTCAGCAAGGTTTATTTACTGCGGATGTACTGTACTATTACGGAGACGATGTTCCCAATTTTGTATTTCTGAAAGAGGACTTTCCGGAATTGAATTTTGGATACGATTGGGACAAATGCTCTAAAGAAATTATTCTGAACAGGGTATCGTTTGACGGTGAAAAAATTGTTTTGCCCGATGGAATGAGTTACCGCGTGTTGATGCTTACACCCGAAAAAGCGATCGATTTGAATGTATTGAAAAAGGTGGAATTGCTTGTGAATGACGGGATGACGGTTGTTTCACCTCGTCCGCAAGAAGTGACCGGATTGACTGGGTTTCCGGAGAGTGACCGGGAATTAAAAGCGATCACCGACCGCCTTTGGGGCAAGATTGATGGAAAAAGTATCACGGAAAATAAAGTTGGCAAAGGACGCGTCATTTGGGGACAGAATATCAACGATGTTTTAACCGGAATGAAAGTTAAACCTGATTTCGGTTTTAAAAGCAATCAGGAAAAGACGTCACTTGACTACATTCATCGTGCTACAAATACAGAAGATATCTATTTCGTTGCCAATCGTTTTGCACGTAAGGGGATCAATGATTTCGAGTTCCGTTACCTGACCAATTTGCCCGACAGGTACGAACAGGTTGAATGCACCTTCAGGGTAAGTGGAAAGGTTCCGCAACTTTGGGATCCAAAAACCGGTGAGACGAAGGAGATATTGATTTACCGCGAAGAAAACGGACAAACGATCATTCCGCTTCATCTCGAACCTGAAGGTTCAGTATTCGTTGTTTTTAAAGATGCTCCAGCTCAAAATCATGTTACCACAATTCAGAAAGACGGAAAAAATTGGTTCCCCGGCAATAAATATGATACAACGGAGTCATCTTTTATCGATCTGTATAATCAAGGTGAAAAGAAAGTAGGAGCCATTTACGAGCCCGGAAACTATACCTTAACCTGGTCGGATGGTAAGAAGGATTTGGTTCAAACGAAGAATTCTCCGGTAGAAACCCTGCTTTCAGGTAAATGGGCTCTGCACTTTGATCCGAAATGGGGTGGTCCGGAAAAAGTTGAACTCAATGAATTGAAATCGTGGATCAAATTTGATGAGCCAGGTATCAAATACTATTCCGGAACAGCCACTTATTTGAAGTCGTTCTCACTGACAGCGAAAGATATCAAAGACAAATCGCTGATGCTCGATCTGGGTAATGTGCAGGAGATGGCTTCCGTGAAAATAAACGGGCATCAGCTACAGGTAATGTGGAGTGCACCTTTTCAGTTCGATATTACCCCTTTCGTAAAAGCCGGGACCAATGAACTGGAAGTTGAGGTAGTGAATATGTGGCCTAACCGCCTCATTGGCGATGGCAAATTGCCTGAAAGCAAACGGCTCACAAAAACAAATATCAACAAATTCAATGGTCCCGATGCAGACAACTATCTTCGGGAATCAGGTTTGCTTGGACCGGTAAAAATCAGGATGGTTTGTCTTTACAATTTAAAATAGCGCGGGGTAGTTTTTTATAAAATAGTTTAACCGCTACGTGGTAACTGGGTTGGCAATATGCTGGATTTCAACAATACTTTAAGCCCTACAGGCTAATTGAATACTCATCGGTTGAGGTATTTCTTAAATAATTTAAACGCGAATTATTTACCATGTAACGGTTGTAATAATGTTGAACCAGAATGAGCATTAACCGATTGTCGAATGGAAGTTGTCGTATTTTCAATCGAATATAGGATAATCAATTTTCGCATATCATTTGTAATATTGTCGAAGCCTTTACCGCGTAACGGTTTCAATATTGTAGAACGAATATTGTCATGAACCCATTACCTCGTAGCGGTTTTAGTATTGTAGAAATGAATTAGGAGTTGATCCTTTAGCGCGTAGCGGTTAAAGAATTATTTATCTGATTTCATTATCATGCGGTTCATTTGATTTGTGAACCGTCAATTTTATTAAAATTGAAAAGGACAGAACCGGGCGGTTCCATCCTTTTACTAAAACTAACCAAACTAACTAACCTAACTAAACCTAAACTTATGAAAAAAAATGTATGACAAATATAGGGCTCCTGGTACTACCCGCCAAATGTTTTAAGTTAAAGAATTGTAAAATAATTGAAAAGAAATTAAGTGGTTTTTAATCGATTATGGCTTTTCCATATAGGAGGAAGGTTAAACCATTGGAAGTGAGAATGACTAATCCTTATATGCAAGTATGCCGACCTGGGGTGGTTTTTGAAATCCGTTTAATTCGATCATTTCCTTAATAATTTGGGCGCGTTGTTCAAATGCAAGTCCGTTAGGAAGATGGATTGCATTGCTTACAAAATCATCGAGTTTGTGGAAAAACTGCCACATTTTTTCGTGCGAATAGATGATCGGTGGATCTTCATTGGTAATTGTAACTGCCGGCACAAGTCCACTCTCACGAATGATCTTCTGTAGTTCTTGCAAGGAATAGATTTTGCGATGGTAACCACCGGATGCTGTATCAATTTCTGCCTTTAACGAATGATAATCGAAATGTGTTTGTTGCGCGGGATTCAAATGCTCATTAATCATTTCATTGATAACGAATAAGCCGCCAGGAACAAGTACCCGTAACATACTCTGAATTGCCTTTACGGGATTGTCGAAGTGATGAAGTGAATTAGATACTGTGATTGTATCGAAATAGTTATCCTCAAAAGGAAGTCTCCTTACATTTCCCTGGAGAAAGTCAACCTTTTGCCGCCCGATTTTATTTCGGGCTGTTTTAAGATTTTCAGGATTGATGTCGAGTCCGGTTGCAGAATCAAACGAACTGAACGATTCGAGCAGGAACAACAGAAAATCGCCCTCACCGGTTGCCACATCGAGTAAATGTCCGGCGCTGATTCGTTTCAGATATTTCTGCAATTCGGCTAACTGATACATCCTGAAAATGTAAAGTGAATTGTTTAATGGAGTTTACTTCACCTCAAAGACTGTGGTGCCAATATTCCTGCCATCGGCAAAAACATCAACGGTATATTTACCGGAAATCAGCTGTGATTCATTAGCGTTGTCCCAATAAATGCTGACGGGGACATCACTCCCTTCATATTCCACCTCACGCATCACTGAATAGGGTATTTTCATATCTTCAAATTTGAAAATATCTTTATCCGATTTCATCAATAGAATCTGATCAGGTCGTTGAATTCTTGCATATATGTTTTTCGCACCGCGTTTTGCTGTCAGGTTTTTGCTTAAGATGAAATCAATTTTCACTTTATCAATTTTATTAGCCTTGACCTGCTCTTTTCCTCTATCATTGATACCTACTGCTTTAAGATCGATTGCCTCCAGCTGGGCGGCTAGTGTGACTGTCTGTTCCAGTTTTTTCTTCTCTTCTTCCAATTGCTGATTGGCTGACTTTACTTCAGTTACCTGCTGCTTGACATTTGAATTCTCATCCATCAAACGTTGGTTTTTCTGATTAAGGCTATCAATCTGTACAATATAATTACGCATGATGTTGCGCAATGTGGTTACTTCCTCACGGTATTTTGTAATCTGTTGATAACTAGCATTTTTTACCTGATCAACTTCCGACAGCAGGTCTTTTACTTTCGTTTGTGCATAACTGATGGTCTGGTTTAACGAATCGTTTTCGGAACGCAGTGAATCATACCCCGATGCCATTCTTGTTAGTTCTGAAGCGATGGAGTCTTTTTCAGCCATGATTAAAATTGCATCTGTCCGGTATGAACTTCTTTGCCAGAAAAAAAGACTGGCAAGTGCAACAAGTAAAACTGATAATACAATGACAATCAGATTATTTCTTTTGTCTTTTGATGTATTCTTTTCGTTGTTTTCCATAACAATTATTCCTTCGCTACATATTACTATTCAGGCAAAGGTAGGGATATTTTGTTGCTTATCAAACGGGAGGAGTGCATGGATGCCTTAAAGCGAAGCGAAATATGACGAGGTGTCCAATAAACAATCCTCCTTCATCATACGTTTAATTCCAAAATGATTGTGATGGAATTAGCAGATATCCGCAAGGACTACAGGCTTAAAGTAATGGATGAGAATCAGATCAGTCGTGATCCACTAAAACAGTTCGAGAATTGGCTCAGCGAAGCTATTGAAGCAAAGGTGAATGAACCCACCGCGATGGTGCTGGCAACCTCCACGCCCGAAGGTGTCCCTTCTTCCCGGGTTGTCCTTTTAAAGGCGCTTTCAGACGATGGGTTTGGCTTTTTCACCAATTATTCGAGTCGGAAAGGAAAGGAGATTGGATTAAATCAAAAAGTTGCATTGTTGTTTCATTGGCCCGAACTCGAAAGACAAGTACGAATAGAGGGTGTAGCGACAAAAACTTCAGCGAATGTTTCGGATGAATATTTCCACAGCAGGCCTTTGGAAAGCCGCCTGAGCGCCGTTATTTCAAACCAAAGTCAGGTTGTCCCCGACAGGGAATATCTTGAAAAATTGTGGGAGGGACAACAATATAAATCGGTCGAAAATATGATTGAAAGACCATCCTATTGGGGTGGATATGTTATTGAACCCTTTCGGATTGAATTTTGGCAGGGTCGTTCCAACCGGCTGCACGACCGGATTTTATTTTCGCGTAAAGGTGCTGACTGGGTAATTTCGAGACTTGCGCCCTAACCGACTGCCTATGTATTTATTGAAAGTTAAGAGGCACGATTAATTTAAAGCTGATATTCCTTCCCATGTTGTAAATACCATTTCTACCAGACGGGTTATTCGGATACTGCTCAAAATATTTTAACCTGCTCATGTGCGATTGATAAGCGATATCTGTGATATTATTTCCAAGGATGTCAATGTTTGCAAGTACTTTTCCTTTCCTGTTTGTGATATCGGTTCCTATTCCGGCGCTGTACAGAACATAGCTAGGTGTAGGTGTTTCAGTATTGTCAGCAGAATATACCCTGTTTTGATTCGCATAATATTCCATCCCGATTTTAAGATACAATGAACTGATATACCTGATCTTACTTTTTATATAACCGCGTAATACTGAACTTGTATGAAGTGGCGGGATAAATGGCAAATATTTGGAACTGTCAGTCACTTGAATACCATTCCCCCCGTTGTTTAATGCATAGACCACAGATATTGAATTTTCGAAATGAAGCCAGTCATAAGGATGTACATCGAGGTTTGCTTCCCATCCATACAACCGTGCTTTTGATTGTTGAAATTTATAGGTCTGGTTACCTTTGATTATAATAGAATCCTGTCCAAGATGATTTAGTAATTTCTCATTAAAAATATAATTTGAAATCTGGTTATTAAAGATATCGAAGTTTCCACTGATATGATCTGACCTGTAAGAAATCCCGAAATCTTCCTGCAGACTAAATTCCGGTTTAAAACCAGTATTCCCTATCTGGTAAATCAGTGTCCCCGGATGAATACCATTTGCAGATATCTCAGCAATATTAGGAGACCTGAATCCCCTGGCAATATTTCCTTTTAAAACCAGTTTATCTGATATTTTGTAAGTTGCCCCAATACTACCCGAAACTCCTGAAAAAGTATGATTAAAACTATAAAAAGGTTGATCAGCGCCATCAGGTGAATTTACCTTCCCATCAAAACCGGTTTGAGGGTTCACTTTCGTGTACATCGCATCATTATTAAAACTACGCGCATCATAACGAATTCCGCCGCTTACATCCAATTTGTCAAATGATTTTCGGATAAAAACAAAAGGTCCAACATCAAAAAGATGATAGTCGGGTAAAATAAACTCGGTACCTTTATTTGTATTGTTTTGGTACATCCCGTTTATTCCAATTGTCGTTTCCCATCCGTCAAATTCTGGCAGGAAGTATTTCGCATCGTAGGTAAATGTATTCAGAACCAGGTATAATCCGGCGGTTTCGGGGTTTTGGGGATGACTGAACTCCTGTCGTATATTTTGCTGATAACCCAATATCAATCCTAATTTGCTCTTGCCTAAAATTAGATTACTTGAAGAATACAATTTGTAGTGTTGAATATGCTGATGTAAAGTTGCAATTTTGTAAGAATTCAATTCTGAGTTAGAAACCACCGGTCTGAATAGGTCATCTTCTGTAATTTGTTTGGTAAATTTCCTCGTTGTTGAATCGCGGCTGCCATCAGGAATCTCCTGTTGGTCGTCAAACAGCGAGAAATTGAGATGTGAATAACCCCATTGCTTATTCAAACCAATGTTGGCACTTAAATCGGACTCGTTAAAGGCGGTCCCATAAACCCGTCCGTCGTATTTGTTTTGATAGTTGGTGGCTTGTTTATGTGAAGCCACACCACCCCAAATAAGCCCTTTCGCATTTCCGGCCACCGTTGCAGAAGCTTCATACAGACCATTGTTCGTCTGATAATTTGTTGAAATGTGTCCATCGATTTTACCATCAGGAACTGGCTGTGCAGGCAGCAGATTAACTACCCCGGCCAACGCATCGGAACCGTATGTTAAACTTGCAGGTCCTTTTACAATTTCAATCCGGTCTACTGCATTTTCGTCCATTTCTACGCCATGTTCATCACCCCATTGTTGTCCTTCCTGTCTTACCCCGTCAAATAACGTAAGTACCCGGTTATACCCCAGGCCATGTATAAATGGTTTTGATACATTCGGTCCTGTTGTGACAGCGCTCACTCCGGGAAGTCTTGAAATTGCGTCAATTATATTTGTGTTTAAATTCTGCTGTAACTCTTTTCTGTCCAGCGTAATCATTGGAACAGGGTTTCGGGTTATCTCTGTTGCCTTTGACGTACCTGTAACCACAACTGCATTAACTTCTGTAATGGCTTGTTCCATTGCAGAATTTAAGGACGATGTCACCGCCAGGTCTACATTTTTAACAACTGATTTATATCCTACAAAACTTATCTGAAGGATCACTTTTATCTTTGGGAGATTATCTATTTTATAGTTGCCATTTATATCGGAGACGGCCCCGGTTTTAAGTTCCGGGATATAAATGGTCGCCCCCGGAATGGTTTCTCCCGTCAGCTTATCAGTAATTTTACCTGTCAATTTGTTTTGTGCATCCGCAGTATGATAAATGAATATAGCAATGCAAATGAAAAATATCCTCTTCATTTTAATAGATGTTTTGTGTGTGACAAATTTTAAGAATCAACTCAGGTATGCTGTATATCTGAATTATATACAGGGCGGGGCGCGTAATAGAAATGAATACTGAATGAGATTGTAATTATGCAGGGAAACGTATTGGTTACAGTAAGGATCTATTGGTTTGTCCTTTTGTAAATCAATATTTTCAATGTCTGACAAAAAAGAAGCAAATTCGAAATTGCAAATAATGCACTTGTCAAGGCGTACATGTAAATTGGTTTCATTTTTCGCTTTGCAAATAAAATGCTCGTGATGGTGTCCAAGTTTGACGATTGAAGGCAAAAGAAATGCTATCAGGAATAATAAAGAAACTATATTTTTAAATTTTCTTATCATCAAATCGCTTATCCTTCCTTTTCGTCCTTTTTTGAGGGTATAACGTTCATACACTCATAAAGGTTTATATGCGATTACCTTCCTTTCTTTCGTCCCTTGCTTTTGGTGTCGCGAACTGCGTTGCTTTTGTAATTGACGCTTAAATGACTTGTTTTTGCTTTTCTTTCCTTTTTTTCGTGAAAAGCTCCCTGGAACTCGGGATCGGCCAACCTTTTCTGCCGGTCGATTTCGCGGTCGATGCTCTGCTTTTCAGGTCGGCTTAATGGGACAACATCAATATTGTCGGGGAATGGCAACTCCTCAATCTTCATCCGGATCAGTTTTTCAATATTCTCAAGATGAAAATCCTCTTCAGGACCGATAAATGAGATGGCTACCCCGTCGGTGTTGGCGCGGGCGGTCCTGCCAATCCGGTGGACGTAATCTTCATACCTGGGCGGAAGATCAAAATTAATCACATGTGATATGTCGCTTACATCAATCCCACGGGCTGCGACGTCGGTCGAAACCAATACCCTTACACCGCCGGCTTTAAATGCGTCGATCGCGTTGATCCGGGAGCTTTGTGCTTTGTTGGAATGTAGGATCCGTACTTCGCCCTCTGTTCTCCGGCTAACCACTTTATAAACGTCTTCCGCATTCTCTTTTGTCCTGCAGAAAATGAGTACCCTTTTAAACTCCTCTTCATTGAGAAGAAGAAAGCTTACAAAATTCAGTTTGGTTCTGAAATTGGGGACACGGTAAAAATACTGTTTTACTTTGTCTACGGTAGTTGCCGATGGCGCAACTTCCACGCGCTCGGGGAATGCGAGAAATTCATTGCTCATCAGCTCAATGCTTTCTGAAAAAGTGGCTGAGAAAAGGAGGTTTTGTCGTCTTGGAGGTATAACTTCAAATAGCTTATTCAGCTGCGGCATAAAACCCATGTCGAGCATGCGGTCAGCTTCGTCAACAACAAGTGTTTTAATGCTCTTCATCCCAAAAGCGCCGGCACGGTATAGCTCCCATAAACGGCCGGGGGTAGCTACAAGAATATCAACTCCGGGTTCAAGCAGTGCTGCATGTTTGGTCCAGCCAATACCTCCATATACAGCGGCATGACGGATATCGGTAAATTGGGAGAGTTCGGCAATGTCTTCACCTACCTGTATGGCGAGTTCACGGGTCGGAACCAGCACAATGGCCCTTGGATCTTTTCCTTCGGCTTTTACAAGTTTCATCAATAGTGGAATGACATAGGCGGCAGTTTTACCGGTTCCGGTCTGGGCAATGCCTAAAACATCTTTGCCCGACTTAATAACCGGAATTGCCTTTTCCTGAATTGGGGTTGGCGTCGTAAATCCAATCTTGTCCAATGCTTTTAAAATCGATTTACCAATCCCAAATCCTTCAAATGTTGTCATTCTCAATCCTATTAATATGCCGCAAAGTTAGCCTTTCTTTTGCAGAATCAATAGATAGCAGATAATTGGCATATATTGAGTCGTTAAGGATGTTCAGATTGCTTTAAATACTTTTCCGGGAAGCCCTTTTACGATTCCGGCAAATTCGAGATTTAGAAGGAGAGGAGATACTTTGTTCATCGGGAGCGTTGTCTTAATGCAAATAAGATCAATGGCGGTCTCCCCTTCGTTGCGGAGCAAATCGACGATCAGTTTTTCGTCGGGATTAAAGTCGTAGAACAGACATGGTTGAATGGCATCAGGCTGACTTTTTGCAGCACTCCAGTTCATCATATATTCCATATCTGCAACGGACTCTATTAATACTGCCCGGTTCGATTTAATTAAAAAATGGCAACCTTCGGAATACGGATCACCCACCTTCCCGGGAAATGCAAATACATCGCGGTTGTACGAATTGGCGATGTCAGCTGTCACCAAAGCACCGCCTTTTTTGGCAGATTCCACAACAATCGTTAAGTCTGATAAGCCTGCAATAATGCGGTTTCGTCGTAGGAAATTGGTCCTCTCGATGGGCGAATTACTCAGAAAATCAGATACAAGACCACCCTTATTTTCAATCATCTCTTTTGCAATAGCGGTATGCATTGAGGGATAAACTGTTTCGAGGCCATGACCCATCACCGCAACCGTGGGGATTCCTGCCCGGATGGCTGATTTATGCGCATGAATATCAATGCCGTATGCCAAACCGCTAACCACAATAATTTTGTAACCTCTTTCAGCCAGAACTGAAATAAACTGATCTGTTATTTTTCTGCCATACTCGGTGGCATGTCGCGTTCCTACAATACTGATTACTTTGGAGCAATTCAGAAATGGATCACCTTTAATATACAGGATGATAGGGGCATCAGGGCATCCAAGTAACCGTTGCGGATAGTCATCGTCGAGATAAAAAAAGGCTTTTACATTGTTTTTTAGCAGAAATTCCACCTCACGTCCAGCCCTTGACATCACTTCCGAGTTGATGATGTTTTTTGCAAGAATCGTTCCAACGCCGGGAATTTGACGCAATGCATTCTCCTTTTCCCTGAATACCTGTTCTGCAGAACCTGTGTAAGCAATCAGGGACTTCGCAGTGATACTTCCGATTCCGGGAATCAGTGATAACGCAATTTTATAGATCAGGTTTTCTGTCATGATCAGCAAAAATTTGGAATGAAGGCTATTTTTTCAAAGCAGTCTTCGGAACAATGATCCGGTAAGTAGATGATCCCCATGCGCCAAATATTCCTAAAGCACCACCCGTAAAGTTGGAAGCAGGATTCCCCGGAGCCTGCGAATTGACACCTTGCAGAATTGACTCACTCAGTCCTTTAAAGTATTTCCAGGTACACCTATCAAGATTTAACAGTTCTACAATAGCAGTATCGCCCGGAGCAAAATAGCGGTAATAAATGGGCGCAACTATTTTTTCACCATTTGAAAAAGCATCTGTCATAAGGAAGTAGTCATTGACGGCATACCGGCGGTTACGGTATAGCCTGACGCGGTAATAATTCTCTGTAACGGGAGGATCGCGGAATCCAATAAAAACGTTCAGGCTGTCGCTTTGGAATAACCCGGGCTGAAAATAGACCGTATCAATGGGAACAGGAGGTGGTAGTTCAACGGTCGCGGAGAAAGTTTCACCTGCTGTCGTAACTTTAAGGGTATAAGTACTTCCCGGTATCGCTTTTGTTTTGGATGAGATATAATAGCCGCCTCCTTTGCCGATAAGGTTCTCTTTCACCGAAAGATATTCAATTTGTACTGTTGCATTATTGACCGTTGCAAAATTGCGCTGGTTGAAGAATTCCTGGCTTTTTGTAATTTTCACGTTAAACGGATTGTCAACGTTTGTTATAAAACTCTCTATTACCACTTTGGGACTTTCGTCTTTCAGGTTCACTTCAATCACCTCTTCACATGACCATAGCACCATTAGAACGGAAAGCATTAGAAAGGATTTTGTGAAGTAATTAAAAATCCAATGCCTGGCCATTATGATATTAAAGTTATTCAATTATTTAAAATTTAGTGAAAGCGTGAATATAAAATATGATCAATAGTCATATTCCGTATTGCAAGTTTAATGAAAAAAAGGGTAAAAAATCAATATTATCTGAATGATCGGAAAACCGCTTCCACGGTAACCGAAATTTCGAAGACTGTTATCTTCCCTGGGCGTTTTATTAATTGAATACGGACTGTGGTTGAATTCATTATTATCGCTTTTCAGGGATGAGGTATTGCTATTCCTGACCTGGTATCTCAGTCTGCCAGGCATAGAATGGCCATCAGCAGATTGCGATTCTCTTACAGAAATAATGTTTCCCTGAAATGAAGTTTCGTCTAGCTCTTTTAATGCTTCATGCGCTTCATGATTATTGGGCATTTCAACAAAGCCGTAACATTTCGATTGGCCGGTAACATGATCTAAGATAACTTTAACAGTCGTGACCAACCCATAATGCGAAAAGAGTATTTGCAGATCTTTGGTAGTAGTGGAGGAATTTAACCTCGCCACGAATAGGTTCATAATGCTGTAATATTTAGGTTTGAAAATGGGTATAAATTTTAGGATACGGACAACTTTTAAAGTTGTTTCTTCAAAGAGGAACAACTTCGCAGAATTTATTACTAGTTCATTGTAAAGTTAAGTAATAAAATTGAAAAAATGTGGTTCACGTTAATTATATATGGGCTAATAAAATTATTAATAACTAATTATAAAAATCAATGTGGATCTCTTCCCCGGAAGGCTGGTATAGTAAAAACCGGCCAAATTGTTAAGTTCTATTCACTTTATTTATCAGTTCCCGACTAAGCAGTTTTCATTACCTTTGTTGGGATGATTGATCAGGGAACAATACAACAAATACTCGACAGTGCGGAGATATCGGATGTGGTTGGGGATTTCGTTACCTTAAAGCGACGAGGTACGAGTATGATCGGATTGTGTCCGTTTCATAACGAGAAAACACCTTCGTTTAATGTTTCGCAGGCAAAGGGAATCTATAAATGTTTTGGGTGCGGGAAAGGTGGTTCGTCTGTCAATTTTATCATGGAGCACGAACATTTATCGTATGCCGACGCGTTGAGATGGCTTGCGAATAAATACAATATCCCAATAAGGGAAAAGGAAGAGAGTCCGGAAGATGTGAATGAACGAAATGATCGCGAAAGTCAGTTAATCGTTTCGGAATTCGCCCAAAAATTCTTTAGCAATCAACTTTGGGAAACCAATTCAGGCCGGTTGATAGGTCTCTCCTATTTGCGCCAGCGGGGAATGAGGGATGATATCATTACAAAATTTGGTATCGGTTATTGTCCGGAAGGGAAAGATATTATGACCAATGCGGCGCTCAAGGAAGGTTTCAAAATGGAATTTCTTGAAAAGACCGGACTTACAATCAAGCGCGAAGAGTGGGTGCGCGACCGTTTTTCCGGACGAATGATGTTCCCGATTCATGGAATCTCGGGCCGTGTGATCGGATTTGGAGGCAGGACGCTGACACAGGATAAAACGATCGCGAAATATCTGAATTCTCCCGAATCTGATATCTACCATAAAAGCCGGGTTTTGTATGGGATCTTCCAGGCAAAACGGAGCATTATTCAGGAGGACAAATGTTATCTGGTTGAGGGATATACCGATGTGACGTCACTTCACCAGTCAGGTATTGAGAATGTAGTAGCTTCATCGGGAACTTCGCTTACGATCGATCAGATCCGTATGATCAGAAGGTTTACAAGTAACGTCACAATCATCTATGATGGTGACCAGGCTGGCATAAAAGCATCTATGCGCGGAATTGACATGGTTCTTGAGGAGGGAATCAATGTTAAAGTACTTCCGTTGCCCGAAGGTGAAGATCCTGACTCGTTTTCACGATCCATGAGCGCCACGCAGCTGAAAGACTATATCCGTGAAAACGAAACTGACTTTATCAAATTCAAAACGAAATTATTGCTGGCGGGTGTTGAAAAAGATCCGATCAGCAGGGCGAAACTGGTTACCGATATTGTAAGTTCAATTTCGGTAATTCCGGATGAAATTGTACGATCGGAATACCTTAAAGAGTGCAGCCGTTTACTCGATGTGCGCGAAACGGTGCTTTATAATGAAATCCGAAAGCTAAAGGTGAAGTCGGAGGATGAAATGATTAAGAAGACGGAGCGTGAGTTGTTGAAAGAGACCACTATAAAAAGTCAGCCTTTATCCGTCCCGATACCTGAAATCAATCCCTGTGAAAATGAGGAGCGGGAGCTGTTGAAGTTATTGATTAAATACGGATTGCATAAAATATTTGATGTCGATAATCCCGAGACCGGTGAACCTGAAACGGTTTATGTGGCGGATTATATTCTTACGGAACTCGAAGCCGACCAGATGGAATCTGTCAATCCGGTGATCAAAGCTGTTTTTGATGATTACCGTGTGCATATTGATGATGAAAATTTCGATGCAATTAAATATTTTGTCAATCACCCGGATCATGAAATCAGTCAGTTAGTTTCGGATATCATGTCCGAAAAGAATAAATTGAGTCAATATTGGCGCAAAAAGGGAACTTTTATTGAAGAGGAACAGGATATCCTTCATCAGTTAGTCCCTAAAGTGTTGCAAGAATGCAAACTGCGTTATATTTCCTTCCTGATTTCGCAGGCGGAACAAGGGATCCGGAAGGCTTCTGAGGAAAATGATTTTGAAGCCATCATGGAATTTCAGAAACGTTATCAGAAACTGAAAACCGTCGAAGGTCTTTTATGCGGTCATCTGGGACAACGGACAATTACCTCGTAGAAAATAGAGTAATTTCAAATTTAGATAGGAATTATAAGCAGCATACGATGATACAGATTTTTGAACCCGTTACGAAAGGAATAGCATCCCTGCTTGAAGAGTGGGAAAATAAACTCCTGAGCCTGCCAAACGAAGTTATCACAGAACGAAGGAACGTTCAGAACCGGACGATCAAGCAGATACTTGGACATTTGATAGATTCTGCTTCTAATAATACGCATCGGATTGTTCATCTGCAGTACCGGGATAGTCCGGTGCAATTTCCGAATTATGCGACGAATGGGAACAATGACAGGTGGATTGCCATTCAGAATTACCAGGAAGAGAACTGGAAAGATCTCATCCAGTATTGGAAATCCATTAACTTGCACCTGGTTCATATCATTGAAAATATTAATCCCGGGAAGCTGGGAAACGAGTGGATTGCATCACCTGGAGATAATGTTTCACTCGAAAGGATGGTTTTTTCTTACCTTGAGCATTTCAGATTGCACCTAAACGAAATTGACGAATTAATAAATAAGGGATAATTATGGTTTTTGTCACCGGTGGAACTGGAATGGTTGGGGCACATTTACTTTATGACCTCGTAAGCAATGGTGAGAAAGTTCGTGCACTCAAACGGCCTGGAAGAAGCATACAACGAACAGAAAAAATATTTTCCTTCTACAGTTCCGAATACAAATCACTCATGCAAAATATCGAATGGGTTGACGGAGATCTGCTTGATAAGGATGGTTTACTTGAGCTATTAACGGGCGTCGATAAGATCTATCACGCCGCCGCAATGGTTTCTTTCGATCCGCGTGAACGTGATACAATGATTCATAATAATGTCGAAGGAACAGCCAATCTTGCCGATCTGGCATTGAAACTGCAAGTTCCGCGGTTTTGCCATGTTAGCTCTATTTCTGCAATCGGGTCACCGCCCGAAGGGATTGAAGCGAATGAAGAACATCCATGGCGCAATAACCTGGATCATTCGGCTTATGCGGAAAGCAAATATCTTTCTGAAATGGAGGTATGGCGCACAATTTTTCAAGGTTTGAATGCGGTTATTGTCAATCCATCGGTGATTGTTGGACCGGGTAACTGGAAATCCGGAAGTTCATTATTGTTCCATACTGTCTGGAAAGGATTAAAATTTTATACCAAGGGGGGAACAGGTTTTGTGGATGTCGGGGATGTAACTAGGGCGATGCGATATCTGATGGCGGATGATGTTTGGGAAGACACTAAAAATCAAAGATATATTTTGAATGCTGAAAATATGCTTTTCAGGGATTTCTTTAATCAGATCGCTTTTTGTCTTCATGTAAAACAACAAAAATACTTTGCCGGCAATCTTCTTCTTAAATTGGTCGCCCGGTTATCTTCTGTTAAAAGTCAGCTGACCGGAGTCCCCGCAACAATTACCTGTGATACTGTCAGAAGTGCCAACAGAGTAAGTTATTACGATGGTTCGAAAATTTGCCGGACGATTGGATTTGAATATACACCCATTGAGGCTTCTATCCGCAACAATTCTCAATTATTTCTTAACGATTTTGTTTCAAAGTAGTTTTGGGCGCAACCTTTTGACCTCCGGATTCGTCAATCTTATTGTAATCTACAATCTCTTATTATGAAAAAATCAGCATTAGTGTTTATGGCACTATTGTTTTTGGTGAACCTATCTTTTGCAAGAAAAGGCAAAAAAGATGTTGTTTATCTGAAAAACGGTGGTGTTATCAATGGGCAGATCATCAGTACTCTCTCTTCAGGACAGGTGACAATAAAGACAAAGGACAACAGCCTTTGGGTTTTTGAAGCATCACAAATTGACAGTATTAGCAAATCAACCAACACGTTTAGCCAAATTCACACAGGTTATTTTAACCTCACCGAAGCCGGTATTTTAGTCGGGAACTCCAATAACAAATATGCAACTCCTTTTTCGTTGATGAATATCAGCGGCTGGCAATTCAAAAACCAATTTTCTGTCGGGGCGGGTGCAGGAGTTGAGTTTTTCAGCGAAACTTACCTTCCGGTTGTAGCCGATATCAGGTATTATCTTAAAAGTCAGGGGTTGAAACCATTCTTCGGATTGCAAGGCGGATATAGCTTTGCATTGGATAAACCCGATAAGCAATATGTATATGGAGCGTATCCATATTATTCAAATATTTGGCGCAATCCAACTGTTGACGCATTGGAAATAAAGGCGAAGGGCGGCTTTCTGGTTAACCCTTTTGTTGGATTTAGCACACCGCTTGGTGAAAATCTTGCGCTTACATTCAGTGCCGGTTACCGGATCATGCGACAACGATACAGCCGCGAGGATAACTACCTGATCGACATCGATTACAACCGTCTTTCACTCAAAATAGGTTTGATATTTCAATAAACTCAACCAAATTAGGCTATGAAACGATTCAATATAATTTTTAAATTTCTGACGTTGATTTTCATCTTGTCAGGATGTGAAGATAAATATACCGAACAATACCTTTCACTTGAACCTGTTTATATGAGTTATAAAGATTTCAGGGAGGCGGTTAAAGTTGAAAGTACCCATTCACTTCTGAAACCCGGGAAAATTTATTACAAGGATAATTACCTGTTTATAAATGAGATCATGAAAGGTATCCATGTTTACAACAATACCAATCCTGCCTCTCCCCAATATGTCGGTTTTATATCCATTCCCGGTAATGTGGATATGGTGATAAAAGGAAATATCATGTATGCGGATAGTTATATTGACCTTGTAGGAATTGATATAACAAATCCTGCAGCTGCAAAAGAAGTAGCTCGTCTAAAAAGCGTTTTTCCTTATTCGGTTCCTCCTTACGAATCATACTACCGTCTCGGGCCAATAGATGACACCCAAGGTGTTGTTGTTGACTGGACTGTTAAAAAGGTTCGGAAAGAGATTGAACAGATCAGTTATCCGGTTTACCCTGTCTATTTTGGAAGTACGTTTACTAATTTTTCCTTAAGCGCGGATGCCGCTTCAAATGGAGCACAACAAGCCTCCCCTGTTGGGATAGGTGGTTCGATGGCGCGGTTCGGTTTGATTGGCGACCATTTGGTGGCTGTTGATAACAGTACCTATTATAATTTTGATTTGACAAACGCAACAAGTCCGGCCCTTGAAACAAAGCTTGGAATGAGCTGGGGAATTGAGACGATGTTTTTGTCGGGTAGTAATATGTTTCTTGGAACGAGTAATGGAATGTTGATTTACAATGTTGCTGATGTGACAAAGCCAACTTATGTTTCTAACTTTTGGCACGCAACAGGTTGTGATCCTGTGGTTGTTCAAAACAACCGCGCCTATGTAACCATTCGTGGCGGCAATGCCTGCGGCAGCCTTATCAACCGCATGGATATACTCGATATTACGAACCTCCAAAACCCTACTTTGATGCGATCGTACAATATGACTGGACCCTACGGACTTGGAATCGATGGGGATGTATTGTTCGTTTGTGATGGTACCGACGGTTTGAAAGTTTATAATGCAGCCGATCCGTATCTTATTTCTGAACACCTGATTGCAACGTTTAAGGATATCAATGCCTATGATGTGATTCCGCTTGGCAATTCACTTTTGATGATTGGCTCTGACGGTTTTTATCAGTACAATTATTCCAATTTGAACGATATTAAGCAGATCAGTTCGATTAAAGTTGTCAAATAATGAATGTTAACACCCTTCGGGCGGTCGTCAGACCCTCGAAGGGTTAAATCCAACCTGGACTTTATTCTCATGAGAAAATCAGCATTATTCATTTTGTACTTTGTTTTCGTTGCTTCGCTCTCCTCCTTTGCTCAGAAAAATGAGAACGAACCCAGGAAAAGTCAGATCGGAATTACATTTTCGTCTTTTGGAGAGAATGATGTGGTTCGTTCTCAGGAATTAATAGGTAGTGCAAGCAAAAACGGAGACACGTTTTATACCTTTGGGATCAATTACGTTTATAAACTGAACCATACATTCGATGTCGAAACCGGCATTGAATACTCAAACCATAAAATCCTTGTCAAATCCATGGTGCTTCCAGATATGGACGCTTATTCACCAAATTACAGCGCTAATTTATCGCTGGTAAATATCCCGGTTACTTTACGGGTTAATTTCCTGAAATACTGTTTTGTAAATGGGGGATTACTATTTGAAATGGATGCAAGTACCTCAAGCCCGATAGACGGCCAGACCGGATTAGGTAGTATGTTAGGATTGGGAATTAAATATGACTTCAAATCCGGACTTTCGGTCTTTGCAAACCCTTATTATAAAATGCATTCTTTGGTTCCGTTTACGTCAGGTGATAATCATCAAAGACTGATGGAGTCGGGATTTCGGTTTGGCCTGATGTATAAACTGAAATAAGTCAATTCAACTATTTCGGCTATCTTTGCGGCATAATGCAAGGAAAAAATAAAATGACAGGAATCACCGCACGTATTGTGCTGATAACGATGTCGATCACATTGTTATTTTTAGGAACATCCTCATGTGGCGAACAGTCTGCAAAGAAGAAAATTAAACAAGGGTCAGAGATTCTGTCTAATCTGCTCGAAGATAACAATCCGGAAGACGAATCACAAGTTGTTAACGCGCTGTTAGTTTCACCGAAGAATCCCAGGCCCGGTGAAGTATTTCGTGTTCTGGCAGTGGGTGGGAAAAGCATCCGAAAAGCAAAGATTGTTATCAATGGCAAGTCCGGTTCTATCGAATCGCAGAAAACCAGGAATGGCGATGGATTGCCGTTTTGGCGAATCGATGAGTATAAAGATGTATCAGCAGGCAAATATAAGGCAACCTTAATATCCAACAATAAAACGGTTTCTGAGATTGAGTTTTGGGTTACAGATAAGTCACCTGTTCAAGTTTCAGGGTCAGTCTGGAAAAATCAGCAAGGTTGGGATAGTCAAACAGAAGCGCTTTATTCTGCCTGGATAAATGCACTGTTTTATGACTCCGATGAGCGCTCATCATGGAAGGCATTACATGAAGTAATGCAGCGGAAGGATCAGAATATCCTGTATAATTACCTTTCACTTGATGAGGACGATCCGGCTGGCAAAAACAAGATTCTGATGGATCCCGATTGTGCCGATAATCCTTTTTACCTTCGGGCCTACTTTGCATGGAAACTTGGTCTTCCATTTGGTTACCACCTGAGCGACAGGGGTGGAATTGGTTTTTCTCCCAGAACCGGACAATGGATAACCAATGAGTCTTCCGCCTCTAAAACTCAGCCGGTGCTGGCGTTCAATTCCTTCCTGAGAAAAGTGGCGAATGGAGTACATTCAGGCACAGCCCGCACCGCACTAAAAGATGAAAGTTCTGATTATTATCCCGTTCCCCTCACAAAAGAGGCATTGCGCCCCGGAACGGTTTTTGCCGATCCATACGGACATACACTAATTCTTGTTCGCTGGGTGCCACAATCGGGCGACAAACCAGGTGTGCTGCTGTCGGTCGATGCTCAACCCGACGGAACAGTTGGTATCAAGCGTTTCTGGAAAGGAAACTTCCTCTTTACAACGACAGATGTAATTGGAGATCCGGGATTCAAAATATTCAGGCCGATCACACTTGTCAATGGTAAACCGCAAGTATTAAAAAATAAAGAGCTTTCCGCAAAATCGGGAATGACACCCTTTTCACTTCAGCAACAAGGGATGTCGGGTGAAACTTTCTACCATACGATGGAGCAACTTATCAACCCAGAGCCGATGGATCCGGAAGCAGCCTTGCTTGATCTTATTCAGGCACTTCATGAGCAGCTGACGGTGAGGATTACCTCGGTTTCGAATGGCGAGGCTTATATGAAATCTCATCCGGGTGAAGTGATTTCAATGCCGGGCGGAACTTCAGGTGTATTTCAGGCCGGTGGACAGTGGGAAGACTTTTCGACTCCGAACCGCGATCTGAGACTACTGATCGCGATGGATGCCGTACTCGATTTCCCGGATAAGGTCCTTCGTTCACCGGATGACTATAAAATGTCTAAACTCAGCTCCGCGGAGCATGTTAAAAAGAACCTTGATGACTTTTTATCTCAAAAATTATCCGAGCTAACGATCACCTATACACGCACTAACGGGACTGAACAAAAACTGACGCTGGCTGAGATCCTGAAACGCAGGGATGCTTTTGAAATGGCTTATAACCCAAACGATGGAATCGAAATCCGTTGGGGTGCACCTGAAAAGAGTGAGGAATATGCTACCTGCAAACGACATGTCCCGGCTAGCCAATTAGAGAAAATGAAATCGGTTCGCCGGTGGTTTCAGAAGAGATTGCATCCACCAACCTGATAACTCGTTGCCTTCATTTCAAAAAGCAACATCCTCATTTTACAAATTTGTAAATGAAGATGTTGCAGTAAATCAACTTCTAATGAAGCTTTAAATGTAAGGTAAATACCTTATTCCTGTTAAAGTACTAAGGTGCAAGGCAGAACGCAACGCTTGCTGATGCATCATATTGGCTTTGGCGGCCAACACCATTTATCACGGTAGTTGCCACATACAGATATTCCGCAAAAGCTGCTACCTTAGGACAACTGCCAAGGAAAAATGAAACTGGCTTTATAAAATCAAAAGCAAAGGTTGTTGCAGGGAAAAGTGAACCGTTCATGTCGCTTCCGGCCAGACCGTAAGCACCTTTTATAACGCTGAAAGAATAGTTTGCAAAACCTTGAGGATGTGATGCGGCCCAATGTAAGGTTACGTTATGTGTAACGTCAACATACTTCAAATAGCCACAATTCGGATCTGCATGAAAACCATCAAGCAATGGCATATCTATAGACGCAGTGCATTGCTGATTGTTTACATACAAGGCATTGCCCATGCTACTTATCAATACATGTGCGGAATTGTAAAATTCAACTTTCAAGGCATGTAAAGCATTTGTAATACCGGATGTGCTATTAAGCAAACATCCTAAATCACTGTTGTAATATACTTTCGCCGGATTGTGCACAAGATAGTAGCCACTGGTATCCGTTTTTTGCAATTCAATAATTTCATAGCGTCCGTTAACAGGATTCATAATAAGATCGTTCCACGTATCACGCCTTGCAACTCCATCAATCAGCACTTTGTAGTAAACGATTCCGGAATCCCAGGCTCTGCGATGGTCAATGTTAACAGGCAAGGTTTCACCAAACGGAGAGTCTTTTGGAAATTGAAAAGGATACAAAGGTTGAAGTGTTGTATCTGCTTTTCCGTTAGCGGGAATTAAGTTCCATGGTACATAGCCAATCCCTTTATAGAGCCAGTTGTTAACGTTTTCAGTTAAGAAAAACTGGTCAACTTCGGTATCGCTACATACACAATAGGATCCTGGATTAATAACCGCAATGCTGGATGGTCTGAAAGCAGCACCACTTATAAAGGCTGAAACATTCGCTGAAGTTTGAGTAACATCAATAAGTGAAATTTTATTGGCGGGATCACGTTCCGGGACCAGTAATTTTGTTTCGGTGAAATCGGCCCATGTTAAGAAGAATGGATTTGTTAACCCGTTGGCGATTAATACCTTTATTCCAGTTGCCAATTCAATACGGGTAATTCCGGCAAGCCCTTGCTCACTTACATAGGCGTATGCCAGATCGGACGACAAGGTTAATCCAACCGGGAAGTTTAAACCGCTGTACAAGGTAGTTTTAACTCCGGAAACTAAATTTACCCTGATTAATTTTCCCGGATTGGTGTACTCAACGACATAAGCTTGTTTATTAACTTCATCAACCCATAGTTGTTGAGGAGAATTCAATCCACCGCAAACTATAGTTGCTGCGATACGATTGGCATTGGTTAAATCTACCTTTAGCAGATTTCCGCTGCGTTCCGTAACATAGGCCGTTTTTTCATCCTTTAATACTGCGATATCCTCCGGATTTGTATATCCGGAACCGATTCGGGCATAAGCCGGATTGAGTTTATAGGTAACCCATTTAATCGTTAAATTATAGTCGTAGTTGACCACTTGAATCTTGCAATAGTTGCCTTCTCTTGTTTGTACACAAAAAACATCTCCGTTTACCAGTTTATTGCTGGCATCGTTATTGGCAGGAATTGGATTTGTTGTATAGGTATACGACTGCATAGCCGCAGGAGTGACAGAAGTGAAACTTACCTTGCCTAAGTTGACAATCTTAGCCCCGCCTTGCGGAACCATTTGCCTGTTTATGGCAGTCATTTGTTCCCACCATAAATCTAGTGTTGCAGCCGGAGCCAACATTGAACCTGTTTCGCAATCGAAAAGCCAGGTTCCATTTATAACGGCTGTTCCTTTTGAGACGGTTGATGCAACTGATTGCACCAGATCAAGTTTAGAAATAAAACCAGAATACTCTACAAATACAAGTTGATTTTTGTTTTTCAGGTAGCGGGATCCGATGGCACCGCCCAAACCTCCAATTAATTTTTTCATGATAATTAATGGTTTAATATTCATTGATACTAAAAATATCTGCTTGAAATAATTTGGACCGTAATTAAATCGGGATTAATCTGAAGTTTTCTAATTACGGCTTATTTAGTTATAATCATCCGGTTAAGATATTTGTCAACATATAAAACAGGATATTTCCATTGTTAACCAGATCCTTAATCGGCAGGCGTTTATTTTTCAATGACTCATGAGTTGGCGCTCATGTATGCCTCCTTTCTTTATTGTTTTTTGATTAAACAAATATTTTATCGGATCTTGTACGAAATCCAGTCAAGAATGGTTAATAAGAATGAAAGAATTATCCATTAAATTTGTTATTTATACAGCCAGTCAGTATTTTTAATTCAATATTGAACTCCCTTAAACATCCTTTCTTATTGAATATCTTTAAATTATTAGTAGAAAAAGTTCTAATTCTTACCAACTATGAAAAACAACAGATTACTAATAATGGTTATTTTCCTTATTAATGGATGCATTGGAAATTCACAAAAAACCGATGTTGGGGAAATAAAAGCCTATAATATTGATTTTAACTGGGGTGAAGGTGGTCCGAATGGTTTTGCCAGACCAGGGTTGTGGGCGGATGCAAATCCTGTAGAGCATGTGAATTGGTATGCAGCATTGGGATGTAATGTGATACAATCATTTGCCGTATCGTGCAACGGCTATGCCTGGTATAAAAATGGAATCGTTCCGGAGCAACCTGGGTTAAAATATGATTTTCTGACCGATCAGGTGAAGCTCGCACATCAAAAAAACATGAAAGTGTTTGGCTATTTTTGTGCCGGCTCCAACACGAAATGGGGACAGGAACATCCCGATTTAAGCTACGGATTTCCATCCAACCCACATATTCCGTATACAAAACAATACCTTGATTACTTATGCGCTTCTATTGAAGACGCCATTAAGAAAACTGATATTGATGGTGTCTTCATTGACTGGTTATGGAATCCCGGAACTACGATGGAGCCATATCCTCCTTTGGTTTGGATGGATTGCGAACAGGTAATGTACAACGAGTTGATGAATCAGCCATTCCCAGGAAAGGATAAAATAACTCCTGAAATTGAACTTCAGTTTCGTCGGAAAGCAATTGATCGTTGCTGGAAAAGGATTCGGGAAACCGTGAAGAAAACAAAACCCGATTGCATCATCTGGTTGACATCGTGCCAGCTAACGAGCAAAGATATTGTCGGATCGGATATGCTAAAAGAAGTGGATTGGGTATTGAATGAAGCGGGTGATATTGCCACGACGGAATCTGTACGTGGCATGTTAGGAAGAAACACCCGGTTGGTAACCTGCCTCGCCAATTGGAACGGTCAGGATCCGGCAAAGATCATTCCGGCTGCTATAAAGGATAAGGTGGGGCTATATGGCTTTACCAAACCTATTTTAGGCTCAATGATGCCTCCGGTTGATTACTATCTTTCTAAATCAATTGATAGTTTAAATGGCGACGAACGAAATATAGCAGTTTTAGCCAGGGCTTATAATCATTTGCCAGTCGATTATGTAGGAAAATAGTCTATGCACAAACTTATTTTTATATCTTCGGCGTTTCAAAATCCGAATCATGTTCAATAGGTTTCTTGGTTTCACAATCGTTTATTTCTTATTTTTTCTTGCCTCAGTGAAAGGTGCAGACCATTCGGTCGAAAATCAAAAAGAAGTTTCTCCCACTTTTAAAAAAGACAGTTTATCATCTGTTGGAACTGTAAACCAGAACTTTCAGATTCACGCAAAAAGAACGAAAGGCGTTATTAAACTTGATGGAATCATCAACGAAGAGGATTGGTTGAATGCTGAAAAAGCAAAGGATTTTTTCATGGTGCTCCCCTACGATACGGGGCATAGTGTCGCGAAGTCGGAAGTAATGATGGTTTATGATGATAAAGCATTCTACATGGCTGTAATTTTTTACGATACAATTCCCGGGAAAAGGCCTGTAGAATCGTTAAGAAAAGATTTTGTATTTGGTAATAATGATAATTTTCTTGCATTTATTGATCCCTATAATGACCAGACTACTGGCTATTCATTCGGCGTAAATGCAGCCGGTGCGATTTGGGATGGCACGATGAGCGGAGGTGCAGCTGTAAATTTAATCTGGGATTGTAAATGGGAATCCAAAACCAAAAACTATCCTGATAAATGGATTACTGAAATGAAGATCCCCTTTAAATCGGTGCGATACAATCCGCAGGTAGATCATTGGAATATTCAGTTTTCGCGGCAGGATCTTAAGCTGAACGAAAAATCGGCCTGGGCGCCTGTTCCAAGGCAATTCCCAACAGCATCATTGGCTTATGCCGGTCAGCTAATATGGGATACACCGCCCCCGAAATCGGGACTTAAACTTGCACTGATCCCTTACGTTTATGGAAGTGCTTCCCGAAATTTCGAAAAAGGGGAAGATACTCGCTATCGCAAAGATTTCGGCTTTGATGCAAAGCTTGGACTATCCTCGTCATTAAATCTTGATTTGACTTACAACCCCGATTTCTCGCAAGCTGAAGTTGATGACCAGGTAACCAATCTCGAAAGATTCGAATTGTATTTCCCTGAGAAAAGACAGTTCTTTCTTGAAAACAGTGACTTGTTCAGCAATTTTGGATCCACGAATATACGTCCCTTTTTTTCACGCCGGATTGGTCTCGATGCTCCAGTAAATGCTGGAGTCAGGTTAAGTGGTAAGATCGGGCAGGACTTACGTATTGGAGTAATGGATATGCAAACGGGCAGTGAAGGAGACTTCCTTTCGCGGAATTTCTTTGTAACATCCATCCAAAAGAAGATCTTTTCGAGATCGAATATCGCTGCAATTTTTGTGAACAAACAACAGCTGAATATCCCTGCAGACTGGACAGGAAACGACTACAACCGGGTGGCAGGACTTGAATACAACATGCAAAGCAGAAATAATTTCTGGACGGGCAAGCTGTTTGGCCAAAAGTCTTTTACCCCAAAATTGAATGCAGCGGAAGAATATTCTCAGGGATTGAATCTGGCCTATTCACGAAAAAATTATCTGCTCGAGTTTATGCAACTCTATGTAGGAAAAGATTTTAACGCGGAGACCGGTTATGTACCCCGACGGGATTTTTTGCAGTTGAACCCCCGTGCAACAGTGCGGTTTTATCCTAAAAACGGAACACTCGAATATCATGGTTTACTAACTGAAATCAATAACCTTTACAAACCAGGGAATAAAGAACTAACTGACAGAACCGTAGGGTTCGATTATTTTTTCGTGTTCAAGAGTCGTGCAAGAATTGATTTAAAAGGGAATAGCAGGTATGTTCTTCTGCAACAGAATTTCGATCCGACAAATAAAGGAGCCGATTTTCTGCTGACTGGGAGCAGTTATTCATGGAACGACTTTTCTGCAACCTATCTGTCAGATAACCGCAAGAGTTTTAAATATGATCTGCAGGCCGGATCTGGCGGTTATTTCAATGGTAACAGATGGTATGTTCAGGGGACATTTAATTACAGGTTTCAACCTTATGGCTATATCTCCTTAATTTATAGTTATAATGATCTTTCATTACCAGAACCATGGGGGCATACAAAATTTTGGTTGGTCGGTCCCAAACTCGATGTTACCTTTACAGACAAACTGTTTTTTACAACCTATGTGCAATACAACGAACAGTCGGACAATCTGAACGTCAACGCGCGGTTTCAGTGGCGGTACAAACCTGTCTCCGATTTATTCCTGGTCTACACCGATAATTATTTTCCGGGAAACATGAATGTAAAGAACAGGGCAGTTGTTCTAAAACTCTCCTACTGGTTCAACTGATCGGTTGATTTTAAGTGTTGTTAACTAAAATCAAAAAACATTTAATTAACATTTTCTGTTACATTTGAGGAATCTATAATTTGTTTTGTATGGTGCTTTCGAATATTGAAAAACAATTGAAGTTGGATGAACGTTATCTCAGAATGGCCTCAGTTTGGGCTGAAAATTCGTATTGTACGCGTCGTCAGGTAGGAGCACTTCTTGTTAAAGATAAAATGATCATCTCTGATGGTTACAACGGCACGCCTTCCGGATTCGAGAATGTGTGTGAAGATGAAAATAACAAGACAAAACCGTATGTCCTTCATGCAGAGGCAAACGCAATAACAAAGGTGGCCAAGTCGAATAACAGCAGCAATGGAGCGACATTGTATGTTACGTCGTCACCTTGTATCGAATGTTCTAAACTGATTATTCAGGCAGGAATTAAAAGGGTTGTTTTTTCGGAGCAATATCATATGAATGACGGTGTTGAATTGCTCGAAAGGGCAAATGTGGAGGTCGTTAAGGTCGATCTTCAATGAATTTTTGAATAAAATTAATAGATTAAAATGGATAACAGAACTCGGAGATTAGTGATTTGGATGCCGCTTTTATTGGCTGTAGCCATCATTGCGGGTGTTTTTCTTGGCGCCAAACTTCAAAGCCGGCTCCAGTTGAGTGCCAGGACAACCCAGGCAAATGGTGCTAATAAGATTGGATTGATTATGAGCCTTATTGAGGGGAATTATGTGGATTCGGTTAATTCGAAAAAGATCATTGAGACCGCGATTCCTGAAATACTTAAACAACTCGATCCTCACACCGTTTATATTCCTGCAAAGGATATGCAGGAGGTGAGCGAAGAAATGTCGGGAAACTTTAGTGGCATCGGCGTACAGTTTTCGATTCAGAACGATACAATCATGGTGATTGATGTGATATCGGGGGGGCCATCGCAAAAGCTGGGAATCAGGGCAGGCGACCGTATTGTCAAGGTAAATGATTCGATAATGGCTGGCGTAAAAGTAACCAACGAAAAAGTGCTTAAAAAGCTTCGCGGTGATAAAGGATCTATCGTAAATGTAACGATCGCACGAAAAGGATTTCCTGAACTTATTCCGTATGAGATCAAGCGAGGCGAAATACCGCTGACCAGTGTGGATGTCAGTTATATGATTGATGCTAAAACTGGTTACATCAAGGTGGGACGTTTTGCCGAAAAGACTTACGAGGAATTTACTGAGGGCGTTGATAAGCTTCAAAGTAGCGGGGCCAATCAGATCATTATCGATTTGCGCGGAAATCCCGGAGGTTACCTGGGCGCTGTTATAAAAATGGTCAGTGAATTTCTTGATAAAGGAGAACTCGTTGTATATACCGAAGGACGTACGCAAGCCAAAAGAACCTTCAATGCAGAGAAGAAAGGTGCTTATTTAGGGATGAAAGTGGTTGTGCTTGTCGATGAATATTCTGCTTCAGCCAGTGAGATATTTGCCGGTGCTATTCAGGATAACGACCGGGGTACAATTATCGGACGCCGTACTTTTGGCAAGGGTCTTGTGCAGGAGCAAATCCCTTTTTACGATGGGTCTGCCATCCGTTTGACAGTGGCCCGTTATTACACACCATCCGGACGTTGCATCCAGAAATCATATAAAAAAGGGTTGGATGATTACTACGGTGATCTTAACCGTCGTTATGCACATGGTGAATTCGAACAAAAGGACAGTATTCAATACAGCGATACTGTTAAATATTATACACGGATGAAAAGAGTCGTTTTCGGCGGTGGCGGAATCATGCCCGATCTTTTCGTTGCGGCTGATACTACCGGATTCTCGCCTTATTATCTCAAGATAACCCAAAAAGGACTTGTCTATCAATATGCATTCGACTATTCCGATAAATACCGAAGCGAACTTGGTAAACTGAAAACAG
>Ga0209430_1000783_pt1 | contig 28074 bp, 28 predicted proteins | sample BarGraIncub1133A_FD_184504 | JGI IMG/M metagenome (GOLD analysis project Ga0209430, IMG submission 184504) | Arctic peat soil microbial communities from Barrow, Alaska - Barrow Graham LP Incubations 11-33A (SPAdes) (version 2) | ecosystem: Environmental > Terrestrial > Soil > Wetlands > Peat... | reverse complement strand
AGCAAAAAGCTCCTATTTTAATATATAGACATTTACCCATTTAACTCCCCAGCTATTAGCTTCAGAATCAGAATCGTAAAATACATCGATTCTATTTCCTACTATATCTCCGCCAGTATCTTCTGCTATGGCGTAACCATATCCTTCAACATATAATTTTGTTCCTATTGAAATCACTGAAGGATCTACAGCTATTGAGCTATATCCATTTGTAACTCTTCGAGCCCTTGTGCCTGAAGCTGTGACACCATAATTTGCATCTCCAGGGGATTTGCCAGTGGAACTTACACCAGCACTATAAGCAGTTGCTCTAACTTTAAGAGAACTAGTATAATATACCTTATCACCACGAGAAGCTATATTTAATACTCCTAAAGTACCTTGGGCTACGATTTTACCTTGTGGCTGTTTTGTTACTTCCTCAGTAACAACTCTATTGATTTCCTTGTTATTTTCTAAATAAATTTTTGTGGTTATTAACTTTTCTCCTGTTACTCCCTCCTGGAGTATCTTTTGCTGACCCTTTTCCATATTGTTGTCAGTTTTAACTTGAGTTGCGAAATCAATAGCCTGTTTTTCTTGCTGCACTGTAGAGCTAACTCTTACAATAACAATATTCATGTTTGCTTTAATAAAAGAATCCTTAGCTGGCTCAATCTTATCCACGTCTTCTAAAGGAACTATTATCTTTTTTTCTGATAAAAGCATAGCACTAACATTATTTTCGGCAGTTTTAATAGTATCTTTGATACCATCGTGTTCAACTGTAATATTTACAGCCTTTTTAATATATACTTTTTCTCCATTTACCAGGTTGCTGTCAACTTCTGGCGTTATCTTGTCTTTCGAGTCTAAAGCTATGCCACTATTACTTAAGGCTTTCTTCAGTGTTCCACCATAGGTAACTATCTCTCTTTCTTTACCGTCCACTGAAATTATAATAGTTTTCCGCATTCCACAAATGACTGCTGTAATGCCTACTAAGATTAGCATCACAACGAAGATAGCTTTAGCTTCGCTTGAAAAATAATTTTTGAAATTACCCTTCAAATCTTCTACCATAAAAAATTTACCTCCTATAAGCAAGGACACTTTCTAAAAAGTGTATCAATAATCACTTGCTTTCTCTATTCGACTTTTGGCTAATGCATCTATATGCATAATAAATAATCAATAAAAAGTATGAGTGCGTTTTTTAGCCTAAGTCTGAGAAAAATTCTTATGTAAGACTATGCCTGTATTAAATTAATGTACTCTATTAAGGTTTAACCTAACTTATTAGGTCCCCCATAAAACATAAAATAACCTTTAATTTAAGGTGATTGTAAACTTAAAAAAGTATAAAGTCATTCTACACTATAATTATAATCTTAGCAACTCCCTAGTATTGAGATTCGTTCGACATTCTAATTCTTCATAACTTACTTCTTTTACCTCTGCTATCTTTTCTATTATGTATTTTACATATTCCGAGCGATTTTTTTCTCCTCTGAAAGGTACAGGTGTCATATAAGGGCTATCGGTTTCCACTAATATTCTGTCCAAAGGAACCTTTTTTATAACATCAAGTATCTTTTTTGCATTTTTGAAGGTAACAACTCCAGTAAATCCAATGTAATAACCAAGCTTCATACATTCAATTGCAAACTCACTGCTACCTGAAAAACAATGTATCTCTCCAACTACACCTTTATATTCTTTTAGAATATTTAAAGTATCCTCATGTGCTTCCCTATCATGAATTATTACAGGCAAATTTACTTCCCTTGCCAATTCCATCTGTTTTCTAAAAGCATCCATTTGAATTTGTCTAGTAGGATTCTCCTTATAATGGTAGTCAAGGCCAATCTCTCCAATAGCCTTAACCTTATCTTTTTTACTAAGCTCCCTTAATTCCATAAGCACATTATAATCTACTATATCAGCATATTCCGGATGAATACCTACTGCCGCATAAACAAAGTCATACTTTTCTGCTAATATTGCTGATTCCCTTGCCCCCTCTAAGGAAGCACCACAATTTAATATTCCCTCTACATTGTTTCTAATTAATTGCCCAAGTATTTGTTCTCTATCTTCCTGGTAAGCTACATCATCATAATGAGTATGAGCATCAAAAATCATTTTCAACCTCCTCCTCTTCTTTTTTCACCCCCGGGGTGAAATTTAACCGTTAGCTTTTTTTATCGATACAAAGAATAATTCATTCAGGGACACACCTGCTTATCGTTCAAGAATTGAGTAAAGCTACTATATTCTAGCTCGAAAGCAGCAGATATTATCGTAACATAAGATGCAGGTATGTCCCTGTTCAGATTAGATCGGTAGCAAAATAACTACCGCACCAGCTTGACCCCCGGCATCAATTTCAATCTATTATTTAACTTCTATAAGTTCATATTTTTGCGAACCTAAGCCGATACTTTCCCCATGCTCAAGGCCTTGCTTCCAATTGGTATCAGGATGTATATGATTAAATTTATCATCATCCACTACATAATAGGAATCATCTATACAGCTGCCATGAATAACTGGAGCCTTGTTTACTAAATCTACTGAAGCCTTATCTAAGGCTATTGGATCAAAGGATGCAGCAATACCTATATCCGCAATTATAGGCATATCATTATTACCAAAGCAATCACAATCTGGAGAAACGTTCATTATAAAACTGATATGAAAGCTTGGTTTACCCTTAATAGCCGCATAGGCATATTCGGATATTTTTTCTATAGCACTATCTGCAGATTCATTCCATTTGACCATTGCTGCATTAAACTGGCATACAGCAACGCATTGCCCACATCCTACACATTTATCATAATCAATACTTGCTTTTTTATTACTATTAAAGCTGATAGCGCCCTGTGAACAACTCTTTACACACATACCACAGCTTACACAATTCTTTTCTTTAATTATTGGCTTTGAGGCTGAATGCATCTCAAGTTTTCCGCCTCTTGAGCCAGATCCCATTCCCAGATTTTTTAAAGTTCCACCAAATCCAGTCATTTCATGCCCTTTAAAATGAGTCATAGATATTATTATATCTGCATCTGCTATAGCTGACCCGATTTTTGCAGTTTTACAATGCTTTAAATTAATTTCTATTTCTCTATAGTCCGTTCCCTTAATTCCATCAGCAATTATAACATTGCAGCCAATAGTCACTGGGGAAAATCCATTTTCTGCTGCTGCTGTCAAATGATCTATAGCATTAGCACGTCTCCCAGTGTATAAGGTATTAGAATCAGTTACGAATACTTTCCCCCCTTTGCTATTTATGTATTTTACTATTGTAGCAACATAATTCGGTCTTATGAAAGCTAAATTTCCTGGCTCTCCTAGATGCATTTTTATAGCAGTAAATTTATTTTCAAAATCGATTTTATCAATCCCTGCAGCCTTTATCAAATTCTCTAGCTTCTGTAGCAAACTTTGTCCAGGCTTAGTCCTTAAATTAGTAAAATATACTTTTGATTTGTCCATTTTAATCCTCCTAATATTCCTAATAAGTGCATAACAATTATAGATTGTTATGCCTCAATATTTTTTCCAATATATTATATCATAGTCATAAGAATTTAAAAAGTTATATTATTTTTGAATAAGTTAGTATACTATACTTAATATATTATTAATAAATAGCAAAACTTGTGAAAATACTGCATATTTTATGAGTTATTAGGCAAAATATAATCATCTTAATTCTATATTTTGCGTTTTTAGGAGGTTTTTAATAATGGTTGGAACTGTTAAATGGTTTAATTCTCAGAAGGGTTTTGGTTTCATTACCACAGAAGAAGGAACAGATGTTTTTGTACATTTTTCCGGAATATCGGCTAATGGATATAAGACCTTAGATGAGGGTGAAAAAGTTCAGTTTGATTTATCCACTGGTGAAAGAGGCGATCAAGCAATAAATGTAACAAAAATATAAATTAATTTTTAAGTATTAAGGGGGTTTATCTTACCTCTTTAATACTTTCTTAAAGTTCAATGACTTAAATAGAGTTCTTTCCCATTCTGTGTACTTACACCTCCTCAATTCCATCATCTTTCACAAGCAACAATTCCAAGCCATTTCTTATTAACTTATCATCAATACCTATAAAAATTCTCGTAATATTCCTTTCTTAATACTACTCTAACAAAACCATCCTAAATATATAGATTAGTTTTTATAGTGACAATAATATATCAAAGTTATATAATTTAGTTGTTATGCAAAAAAATATCAAAGGTTGGTGTTGTGATGTTTAAAAAGTCCTTAACTTTTATGCTTATTATATCCTTACTATTAATACCAGGCTGTGGCCACAAGACCGTTAAAAAAGTTATAAAAAAAGTTCCTCCCAAAGTAGAAACCGTCATTCCCGTAGAAACTAAATATTATGCGCCTTATACTGGTGTTGAAGTTAGCAAGGAGGTTCTAGCTAACGTTGCCTTTATGTCTACTATCGAAAACATAAAAGCAGCAAGACCTCTTTCCGGTCTTAATAATGCAGACATAATATATGAATTTATGGCAGAAGGCGGAATATCAAGATTTCTTGCCGTATATCAGAGCCAAAATTGCGATAAAATAGGCCCTGTTAGGAGCATGCGAACTTATTTTGTTGATATGGCCTATGAATATAACCTCCCCTTTGCCCACTGCGGAGGTAGTCATGATGCATTAGCTAGAATAACTGCAGGAAAAATGTTGGACTTAGATCAATTTTACAATGATTCCGCCTATTGGAGAGATCCTGAAAGAAAAGTACAAGAACATAGTTTATATACTTCAACTGCTAAAATAAGTGCTTTAGTAACCTCAAAAGGCTATGTAAAAGAACCAACAGTTAAATTAAGCTTCGACAAAAAATATTGGGAAGATAAATTAGATGCTGCAAGTAATATAAATATCAAATTCAATGGTTCTTACAGCGCCAGTTATAGCTTCAAAGATGGTCAATATTATAAATCTATGGACGGAGCGCCTACCTTAAATAGGGAAGATAATCTTCCTGTTACTGTAACAAATGTTGTATACCAGATAGCAACTTACAAGAGCAGACCTAATGAACTTTATTTGGATTGCAACCTTATAAGCTCTGGAGATGGGTTTATATTTAGTAACGGTATGGTCAAGAAAATTAAATGGTCAAAAGCTAGCTTAACCTCTCAAACTATATTAACCGATGAAGCTGGAAAAGTTGTGCCTCTAAACCCAGGAAGAACTTGGTGGCATGTAGCTGACCCTAGTACTCAAATTAGCTATAATTAAATAAAAGGAAGTGGACTACTTGGAAAAGAAATGGAATTTAGATACTCTTTATACCTCCTTTAAGTCAACAGAATTTATTGGGGATATAGCCCAGTGTAAAAAGTTAATATTAACCTACAATGATTTTGCAAATAATGTTTCAACAAAAGACACAAATTTAACATATAGCTTAGAAAATTACATAGCTTTAGAGACAAGCCTTCACAAAATAACCAGCAAATTATATATATATTGTCAACTTGTTACAAGTGTTAATACAAAGGATAGGGAAGGTCTAAAATATTCAGATATATTAGAAGCTATGATATCTGATCTATCAAAAGCTAAAACCCGAATACAGAAATGGATAGGTGCAATTGATGGTATTGAAGATATTATTGACTTATCTATATTACTAAAAGAATATAAATTTTACTTTTTAGAAATCAAGGATAACTGCAAGTATATCCTATCAGAAGATGAAGAGAACATCATAGCAAAAATGAAAAATTCTGGTTCAAATGCTTGGGCAAAGTTAAGGGAGCTATTAACATCAACCCTCACCGTTGATATTATTATAAATGGTGAAAAACAAAGTTTGCCTCTCACCGTTATAAGAAATATGGCTTATGATAAGGATTCTAATCTAAGAAAAACTGCCTATATGGCTGAGCTTAAGGCTTATGAAAAAATAGAAGATTCAATAGCAGGTTGCCTCAATGGAATTAAAGGTGAAGTTATAACTATAACGAAGCTAAGAGGATATAAATCTCCTCTAGAAGAAACAGTCTTAAATTCAAGAATGGAACTTAAGACCTTAGAGGTTATGATCGCTTCCATGAAGGAAAGTTTCCCTTACTTCCAAAAGTTTTTTAAAAGGAAAGGAGAGTTACTAGGTTATCCAATTGGCCTTCCCTTTTATGAACTCTTTGCTCCCATAGGTGAAGTTGATAGTAAGTTTACCTATGAAGAAGCTGCCACTTATATTGAAAACACCTTCAGAAGTTTTAGTGACAAGCTTGCTGATTTTGCACGGATGGCCTTTGAAAAAGAATGGATTGATGCGTATCCAAGAGATGGCAAGGTAGGTGGAGCTTTTTGTGAAAACATTCATGTTATTGGAGAAAGTAGAGTAATGTCCAATTTTGGAGGTACTTTTAACGATGTAGTTACTTTAGCCCATGAACTAGGTCATGCTTATCATGGAGATTGTTTAAATAAGGAGAAAACACTAAATAGTGATTATCCTATGCCTATAGCTGAAACCGCTTCTACCTTTTGTGAAACTATAATAAAGAAAACCGCTATTAAAAATGCGAATAAAAAAGAAGCCCTTAATATATTAGAAACTGATATATCTGATTGTGCTCAAGTAATAATAGACATATATAGCCGTTTCCTTTTTGAAAAAGAGGTTTTTGAAAAGAGAAATGTTTCTTCTCTATCCACAGAGGAATTAAAGAATATTATGCTGAAAGCTCAAATGGAAGCTTATGGTGAAGGCCTGGATAAAAATTATTTACATCCATATATGTGGATTTGCAAACCTCACTATTATTATGCTAATTCTAACTTCTATAATTTCCCTTATGCTTTTGGTCAATTATTCTCGAAAGGTTTATATGCAAAATATATTGAAGAAGGTAAAGCTTTCTCAATTAAATACGACAAGCTTTTAAGTATAACCGGGAAAAACAGTTTAAAGGCTATTGGTGAATTTGTAAATATAGACATTAACTCTAAGGATTTCTGGGAAAGCTCATTAGGTGTAATAAAAGAGGATATAGATAATTTTTTAACTTTAAGTAAGGATATGTAACGAGAATGGAAATATCAAAGAAAATGTCCAAACTAAGTTCAGCTGTATTTACAGAACTTAATAATAAAAAAATGGAGCTTATAGCAAAGGGCTTGGAGGTAATAGACTTTAGCATTGGAACACCAGATATACCTCCCTCCCCCAGGCTAATTGAGATTTTTGTTAATGAAGCCTCTAAGCTAGAAAACTATGTATATGCCATTAGTGACAAAGACGAGCTAATAGCATCAGTTATTAAATGGTACAAGAAAAGGTATAAGGTTGATTTAGATAAAGAAGAAATTGTATCTCTTCTTGGATCTCAAAGTGGCTTTGGAGAAATTGCTTTAACCCTTCTTAACCCAGGAGATCTGGTTTTAATTCCAGATCCAGGTTACCCAATTTTTAAAATAGGTCCTTTAATTGCAGGAGCGAAAATTCATACCATGCCCTTAACAAAGGAGAATAATTACATAATAGATTTAGATGGAATCGATCCTATCATTGCAAAAGAAGCTAAACTGATGATAGTCTCCTATCCAAATAATCCAACTGGAGCTATCGCTTCCCTTGATTTTTATAAAAAGTTGGTAGCTTTTGCAAAGAAATATAATATCATTGTGCTCCATGACAATGCCTACAGCGAATTAATTTTTGATGGAAACATTGGAATAAGTTTTTTAAGTATACCTGGAGCTAGAGACATTGGAATTGAATTTAATTCCTTATCGAAAACCTTTAGTATCCCTGGTTGCAGAATTGCCTTTGCTTTGGGAAATAGAACTATAATTCACGGGCTTAAAACTTTGAAATCTCACCTAGATTATGGAATGTTCCTGCCTTTTCAAAAGGTTGCTATCGAAGCTTTAGATAATGGAGATGCTTATGTAAGCTACGTTCGAGATACCTATCTCAAAAGAAGAAATCTATTAATTGAAGGTCTGAAAGATATAGGTTGGTCTATAGATTATTCTGGAGGTACTATGTTTGTGTGGGCCCCAATACCAAGTAATTACAAAAACTCCTTTGACTTTACAATGGATCTTTTGGAGAAAACAGGAGTTATAGTAGTCCCAGGCAGTAGCTTTGGTGAAGAAGGGGAAGGCTATATAAGAATAGCCCTAGTACAAACTGAAGAAAACATACTAAAAGCTATTAATAATATCAAAAATAGCAATATATTTAGATAATTTTCGGGACACACCTTTACTACACAAAGGTGTGTCCCGATTCCGCTTAGAAAGATAATTTTATTTCTTTTCCAGAAATTTCTTAGGTATATGGCAATAGCCATTAGGATTTTTTTCTAAATACTTTTGATGGTATCCCTCTGCTTTATAAAAATTATCTAAGACTTTTATTTCCGTCACTATTTCCTTATCATATTTTTTTTGTTCCTGTGCTTTAGAGGCTAAGGCAATAGGTAGATCCATTGGATCAGTATAGTAGATACCAGTTCTATATTGACTTCCTATATCGTGGCCCTGTCTATTGATAACTGTTGGATCTACTACTTTCCAGAAGCTATCTAGTAAACTAGATAAATCTAATATAGCTTCATCATATTCAATATAGCAGCCCTCTGCATAGCCAGTATTACTTTGACATACCATCTCGTAGGTAGGGTTTGGCACTAAGCCATTAACGTAGCCTACCTCCGTGGAAATAATTCCGTTAAGGGTATTAATATATCCCTCTACTCCCCAAAAGCAGCCACCTGCCAATACTATTTTCTTCATTTATTCCAGCTCCTTTGTTAAATTGTTTGCTATATTCACAAGAAAATCTTGAACATTAGTGACTATAGTAGCTATAGTATGGAGCTATACCATTAGCCTCCACTATCTTAGTTTTTATAACCTTTGCAGAAATAAATTTATTTAAAGAAAAATCAGGCCTTTTATACTTTGGTAAAATAAAATTCATAACTTACCCCCACTATATGAAAATATTTACAATAACTTAATTATAAAATGAAATATTCTTTAAGTCAAACTCTCTTGCATTCTAATCATTTGAACATTGAAATAATTTTCATAAAGGAATATAATTATTTTTATATGAAATAATATAAAATAAGTTGGTGATTCTATTGGATATTATTCAAAGTAATATGTTTGATAATAAAGATTACTCTGCACCGCTTGCAAATAAAGTAAGGCCAAGAAGTCTTGATGAATTTGTTGGTCAAAGCCATATATTAGCTAAGGGTAAGGTATTAAGAATTCTAATTGAAGAAGATAATGTAGCGTCCATGATTTTGTGGGGACCTCCTGGTGTAGGTAAAACTACCCTAGCCATGATTATTGCAGCCTGTACCAAGGCTAATTTCATTCCCTTTAGCGCTGTTACCTCCGGAATAAAAGAAATTAAGGAGGTAATGCAAAAAGCAGAAAATAATTTTTTCCGTGGCATTAGAACAGTTTTATTCATAGATGAAATCCATCGTTTTAATAAATCACAGCAAGATGCATTTTTACCTTATGTAGAAAAAGGGAATATTATCTTGATAGGAGCTACAACAGAAAATCCGTCTTTTGAGGTTAATTCTGCCCTACTATCAAGAGTTAAGGTATTTGTACTGGAGCCTCTTAGTTCCCTTGATATTGTTAATTTATTAAGGAATGCTATAGAAGATACAAGAGGGCTTAAGCATAAGCATATAGAGGTCTCAGATGACCTTTTAGACCTGATAGCAATATATTCTAATGGTGATGCCAGAGTGGCCTTAAACACGTTAGAAATCGCTTCTAGTATATCAAACATAATAACCAAGGAAATTATTGAAGGATCTATGCAGAAAAAGTCTCTTTTATATGATAAAAATGGGGAGGAACACTATAATCTAATTTCAGCCCTACATAAATCTATGAGAAACAGTGATAGTGATGCCAGTATTTACTATCTTGCAAGAATGCTTGAGGCTGGGGAAGACCCCCTATTCATAGCAAGAAGACTTATAAGATTCTCTTCCGAGGATATTGGCCTTGCAGATCCAAATGCCTTGCCCTTAGCCGTAGCTGCATTTACTGCTGTACACTACATTGGCATGCCAGAATGTAATGTTAATTTAGCAGAGGCGGTAGTGTATCTTTCCTTAGCCCCAAAATCCAATTCCTTATATACAGGATATAACGAGGCCAAAAAAGATGCCCTAAGCACCATTTCAGAGGGAGTTCCCTTAAAGCTTAGAAATGCCCCAACAAAGTTAATGAAAGATATAGGCTATGGAATTGGATATGCCTATGCTCATGATTATGAAGATAAGGTAGCAGCTATGGAATGTTTACCAGATAACTTAAAAGATAGAGTTTATTATAACCCTACTAAGGAAGGTTTTGAAAAGGAAATGTCTGATAGAAAAAAAACTATAAAGGAAAAGAAGTATAAGCCTTTATGACTTATACTTCTTTAATTTTTTTCCTAACAATATTAGTAAACAAGAACTAATCAAAATAATTGCTAAGATCATTATTCCACAATGTAAAAAGAAGGTCTCTGGTAACATAGTTATTACAGGATCCGTATTAGGATCAAAAAGCCATAAACTATTTCTGAAAAATAGTTTATGAAAAATAGTAAAGGTTTCATCAAAGTTTGTTGTGAAAAATATTCCCATAATAACAATGAAGGAAGTTAATAATATCGGTCCCCAGTTTAGAAATTTAAATTGCTTCTTTCTAATAGAATATATAACCCCTAAGACTAGGATAATTATTCCTCCCACTAATATATATGACATTTCAATAAATAGATTTTTCACTTGATAAAAATGTTCAGAAGCATCTACGGAACTTGGAAGCGTAGGGAGTTTAAAATTAACCTTATCTCTACTATATACGAAATTTATGAGATAATCATAATTCTTAACTATATCCCCCCTGTTCATGGAAGCGTCCTGTTCTATATGTAAAGCATTGATGTCATAATAAAATAGAGGCTTAAAGCTCACTGTAAGCTCTATGGAAATACATAATATGACCAAACTTAAAGCTATTGTGGTTATTATCTGAACTAACGAATCCTTAATCAATATTACTCTCCTTTATCTATAGTCTTCCTTATCTCCAGCTACAAGCTCTGAATTAGCTTTAATATAATCAACTAATTCATCAACCTTAGTATAAGCTACAGCAAGATTGGTGTCTGCGGCTCCATAATATATTGCTATCCTACCAGTTGCTGCATCATTTAAAGTGGCACATGGGAAGGCTACATTAGGTACAAACCCTGTGGTTTCATAAGGCATCTCTGGAGTTAATAAATAATTTTTAGTTCTATACAATACTTTTGAAGGAGTATCTATATCTAGTATAGCAGCACCAAAGCTATATACAAAACCGTTACAGGTTCCAGATACACCATGATATAAAAGCAGCCATCCTTCAGACGTTTCTATAGGTACTGCACCAGCTCCTATCTTAGTTGCCTGCCACCAACCTGAGCCACCCTTTGCCATAACTCTCCTATGTTTACCCCAATAAACAAGATCAGGACTTTCGCTTATAAATATATCTCCAAAGGGGGTATGCCCACTGTCACTTGGTCTACTTAGAAGCATATAATTTCCATTAATCTTTCTTGGAAATAAAACTCCATTTCTGTTAAAAGGTATAAATGGGTTTTCTAGCCTTGTAAACTCTTTAAAATCTTTTGTCATTCCAAAGCCAAGGGAAGCTCCGCCAAAATCAGTACACCATACTATATAAAAAATATCCCCTATTTGAACAAGTCTTGGATCATAGGAATAATTAGGTTCATAATCAAGTCCCGCTTCATCCTTCCAATGAATCTTTTCATCTTCTACATCCCATTTAAGACCATCTGCGCTAAAGCCAACATGAATTTGTGCCTTTCCATCCTTATGGTCAGCTCTAAAGATTCCAACAAATTGACCGTTAAAAAAAGTAACAGAACTATTGTACACTCTTGCAGTTTGCTTTGTAGGATTCCAACCGATTATTGGATTACCCTCATGTCTCCATACTACTCCTTCATAGCCTTGTGGCTTATCCTGCCAAGGTATATTGCTTAAATTATCACCAATTATCTTTACCATGTAAATTCCTCCTAATATTTTATCACTATTTTAAAGTTTTAGTTTCCTAAAGCTAATAAAACACTTAACACTACATTATTAATTGAAGACTCTAAATCAAGCTCTCCGTTATTAAAATAAACAGGTTGGTTTGCGTCAATTAAGCATGTATTTTTATAACCTATTTTATTTTTTATTAAGCTTATGGCTGGTTGAACATGGTCCATGTAAAATTTATATCTTCTTTTTAGACTATCTAGATTATCATCAGCTCTGTTTCTATCTAGGCCTCGAGCTTTCATTTCTTCTTTCGTAATAAATAAGTGAAACACTTTAATCACTGGTATTTTTAATTTATCTAAAGTTTTAAGCATATGAGCTGCGGCTACAACAGTTCTGGGATGTCCATCCAAAATGAATATACTATTTTGTAGCTCCTTTGAATTCTCAAGTAAGGCATCAAATACACTTGTTGTACATTGGTCTGGAACCAAAACACCGTTTAATACGCAATACTCTAACCAATCAAATTGAGATATATTATTAGATTTAAGACTTAAATAGGAAATAACATCTTCTTCATGTAATCTTGCTTTTTGTATATCCTCCTTATTATTATAGTCTGGATCAAATATAGAAATTTTATAGCTAATATTATATTTAATAGCTAAATCCTTCTTAAAGGACTCATTTATTTTGGCTTCTTCAATTGTTTGTCTTAATATATCTCCCATAGATAAGTATCTTTTTGTTGGAATAGATAAAATAGAACATAAAGCCTTTCCTATCTCTCCCTTACCACATAAAGAAGGACCTGCTAATATAATAACCCCTTTACCTTCTTCTAGTACCTTCTTTAGGCACATTTCTATAGGAACTGAGAATTTCCTCCCAACCGCTTCCAAATCAATTCTCCTTCTAGTTTCATTTTAGCACTTTTAAATGCTCCAGATAGTTTGAAAATATTATATTTTTCACACCTTTCTCTATTTGCCAGCTATGTATTCCAGTATCCCCAGTTGTAAAATGCACCTCTGAACTTATTGGAAGATTTAAAAAGCATTTATAAAGCGTTGAAATCATATTTCCATGAGCTACAATACATACACATTTAGTATTATCCTCTTCACGTTTATCTATAAATTCACACCAAAAACTTTCTACTCTTGCTCTAAAAACTATTAAGGTTTCGCCTGTTTTCCCAAAATGTTCATAGGGCCTAAACCCCCCCTTTGGAATAGGATACTTTTTATTTGCTTCTTCTCTAAGTAACCCAGATACAAGTCCATTATCAAGTTCCATAAGACCATCTTCGAAAACAACCTTTAAATTCAGTTTTTTTCCTATTATTTCAGCGGTTTGGGCTGCTCTTATTAGAGGGCTACTATATAAAAGCTCTATATTGAAATTTTCACATAACCATTTAGCTGCAAGCTCCGCTTGATTATATCCTAGCTCTGTAAGGGGAAAGCTTGCTCGTCCTTCATATTTACCCTCTATGTCAGCAACAGATTGTCCATGCCTTACTAAAATAATATTCAAAAATATACCCCCCACTCAAATAAAAAAAATCTTTATTATATTCTATAACAAAAAGTCTCTAATAGCTATTGGCAATGGTGCAATATTGTAATATTTATAGCTGGATGAAAGTATCTTTTTATTAAGCTTTAAAAAGGATATTATTTTAAAATTTATGTAGTTTTCAACCTCTTCGTAGCTTGAGCAATCTGCTCTATCATTGTAATCTAAATTACATTTATCATTATCTCCATAAGAGTAATAAATGGAACAACAAATTGGTCTAACTGGGTATATACTGCAGGACCCCTCCTTTAAAAATATACAAGGAAGCTTCTCCTGCTTGTAAGCATTTTTGTAATTAAAGAGTTCTAAATCCTCTAAATCCTGTATTGGCTTATTTAATAGCCTTTCTTCAATTATATTTGAATACTCTATAGCTTTTTTCAATATATGCGTTTTTTTTTCTTGTTCTAAATAAGTAATAATAGGTATAACCTCAAAACCATATACTTCAATGGCTTGATTGCAACACTTTTCACAACCCTGGTAACAACTATTTTTAATCCCAGTTATTGCTTCCGAAAAATTTATAAATTCCGTGCTTAGCGATAATATTTCTCTATACCATTTTGTAAATTCTACATTAAATTTGCCTTTAGACTTAAAGGACTTTATTCTAAGAGGCTTTATTCCAGACTTTAATATTCTTTCTTTTAACAATTTTATTTTTATATCTTCAGACAAGGTCTTCATCATTATGTTCCCAACCTTCATTTTATTTATAAAAAGTGTTTATAATTTAAGTATAAACGAAATATACTTAAAATTCAATTTCCATTATATTTGAATTCCTTATAAATCTACAAATACTACTAAATTCTTTCCCTATCTATGAGAATACAAATAAACTATAATGAAGTAAGATTATTATCAAATGGAGGTTTCTATGTTTAAAAGATTAAGCACAAAATTTTTCTCTGTTTTTCTTTGTTTGGTTATTATGGCTGGAATAATAGCACTTTGTTCCAGCATCAGTATATATAGCTTAGGTAAGAGTATAAATGGAATAATGTCAGATAATTACAAAAGCATAAAAGCTATTAATAATATGAATGAAGCCCTAGAAAAAGAAAATGAAGCAATACTTAGTTATATAATATCAAAAGAGGAGATTAGCTCTTTTGATACAAATAATGATTATTTCTTAAAGCAATACTCCATTGTGGCTAATAATGTAACGGAAAAAGGAGAAGGTAACCTTGTAGATAGTCTAAACCTTGCCTATACAAATTATGTAAGTTTATTCAACAATCTTCAGAAGATAGTTATTAATAAAAATGAGGAGCCACTTATATACTTTAATAATAATATAAAAGCATCCTCCTCCAAAATCACCTCCCTTCTTAAATCAATATCTGATTTAAATGAAAACTCTATGTTTAATAGAAAAAATGCTGTAACTGAATTTGCCCAGAAATCCTTTTATATAATTATAGCTATATCAATAGTTATTATAATAATTGGTTTTATCATCTCAATAGTGTCCCTTAAAAAAATTCTTTATCCTATATATTCCTTAATGAGCATTATTAAAGCAGTTAAAGAAGGAAACTTAGAAAAAATTGCTCCAATATTATCTTCAGATGAGATAGGTGAACTCACAGTAGAATTTAACAATATGACCAAAAGATTAAAGCAATTTGAAGATAGCACCCTAGGTAAACTATATGAGGAAAAGGTGAAATCACTAGCAATAGTTAGAAGTTTCTCTGATCCTCTAATAGTCCTTGATATGAGCTATAAAGTGGTATTAATAAATGAGGCCTGGGAAAATTTCTTTAACATAAAAGAAGATTTTGCAATAAATAAGCATGTTTCTTTAATCTTAGAAAATAAAACTCTATTTGATCACATTGAGAATATTTACAATTCAGGTGAAATTGAGTCAGATGAAAAGATAATGCTTATTCATATAAACCATAAGGATTACTATTTTAATGTAATCGTAAATGTATTAAAATATAATCATATGAAGATTTCTGGAGTGGTTATCCTCCTCCAAAATGTTACAGCTCTTAAAACAGTTGAAAATATGAAATCAACTTTTATTGAAACCATATCCCATGAGTTTAAAACCCCTTTAACCTCTATAATGTTTGGAGCAAGCTTGCTTAAGGAAGCTAAAATAGGGATACTAAATGAAAAACAAAATGCTTTAATAAATGATATCTCAGATAATGGTGACAGGCTACTAGCCTTAGTAAATGATCTATTATCTTTGTCTAAGGTAGAATCTAAGGATACAATTTTCAATATAGGAACTTATGAAGTTAAGGATATAATTGAAAAAAGCTATAAAGTCTTTTACGAGCAAGCTAAGGCGAAAAGCGTGTACCTGCAAAATGAGGTTGAAAATAGTCTACCTAGTGTTTCGGTAGATATGGATAAAACAGTATGGGCACTAAACAATCTTATTTCAAATAGTTTAAAATACTCAAGTGTTGGAGGAAAAATTATAATCACCGCTTCCTTAAAATTAAATCATGTATGTATCTTTGTTAAAGATAACGGTATGGGTATACCTGAGGATTATCAAGATAGAATTTTCGATAAGTTTGTACAAGTGAAAGGTTATGATTCTGAAACTAAGGGAACAGGTTTGGGTCTTGCAATTGCAAAAGAAATCATAAAATACCAGGGTGGAGAGATATGGTGTGAAAGTAAGCTCGGGGAAGGCAGCACCTTTATTTTTACAATTCCTGTGAAACCTGAGGAGGAAGTATGAAAAAAATACTTATCATTGATGATACTAAAAGCATAAGAATGATGCTTACAACTTGTCTGGAGCTTTTAGGCTATGAAATTATCGCCGTTAATAATGGATATGATGGTCTTGATATACTTGAAAAACAAGAAATAGCCTTGACCTTTTTAGATATAAAGATGCCTGAACTAAGTGGTACAGAAATATTAAAGAAAATAAGGGAAGAGGGTATTAGGACCCCCGTTGTTATAATGACAGCCTATGCTACAGTAAAAAATGCTATAGAATGTACAAAGCTAGGTGTTGTAGCCTATCTTCAAAAACCCTTTACTGCGGACAAAGTAAGGGGAGTTTTAGATGACCTAAATAAAGCTGATCTAGATTCCTTAGACTATTTTATTAAGACCTCTCAAAAGCTAATCAATGAAAATAAATCCCATGAAGCTTTAAATATACTTAAAAAGGCTCTGTCCTTATATATAGATTCCTCTGAAATTTATAACCTTATTGGAAAAGCATATGAGAGTTTAGGTAATAAAATATTGGCTGAAAAGTTTTATTCTATTTCAAAAGAATTTATCTAAAATCGGGTGGAAAAAGGCAGAAAAAAGGGATACAACTAAAGTTATGCCCCTTTTTGTCCGCTTGTCCACTTTTTAAATTGAAAATTACTTTTTATCATCTTCGATAATATACGGCACTGTTGTTACTATGATATTTCTATGCTTGTACAGCATATTTTTTATAAAGAAAGATGTTTGTTTATGGAGTATTCCTTGCCACCACTTTGTAATTACTGCTTGTGCTATAACTACAGTAACAACTTCTCCTGGCTTTGATGCATGTTCTTCAGATTCAATAAAGCTTATAAGTGGCTGTATAATGTCCCTAAAATGTGATTCCTTTATAATTAGTGGAATCCCTATACTATATTCTTCCCACCTTCTCTTTAATAACTCTGTTGCATCCGCATCTGTGGAAACATGAAAGGCAACTATGTTACTGGATACATGCTTTGCGTAATTTAGACACTTTAAAAAAGGCTTGTTTAAGTATTCAATAAGTATTACTACATGTTGAGAATTATCTAAGCAATCAACTACCTTAGGTCTTTCAGACAAATCTAATTTATATTGCTTATGTACCTTTGTGTAATGTCTTTTAATAGCTTTCATTATTAGTACTAAGGTTGGAATCAATATACATATAATATAAGCTCCATGAACAAATTTTGTACAGGTAATAACTATAGCGATAAAAAAGGTTACCGTAGCACCAAATCCATTGATTGCAGCCTTATGCTTCCAGCCAGGTTTCTTAAACTTAAGTCATCTTTTAAACATACCAAACTGAGATAAGGTGAAGGGCATAAAAACACCTATTGCATATAAGGGTAATAGCCTGTATTCATCCGCCCCAAATATTAAAACTAAAATTGCTGCTGCTAAGGCAAGTAAGGTTATACCATTTGAGAAGCTAAGTCTTTTACCTCTTTTAGTAAATTGCTTAGGAGCAAAGCCATCCCTTGATATAAAGGACAAAAGAAGAGGTAAATCTACATAGGCAGTATTTGCAGCAATAACCAAAATTATAGCTGTTGTAGTTTGTACTAGGAAGAACATAAAGCTATTACCAAAAACTTATGGGCTATTTGAGCGAGGGCTGTCACATCTCTTCCAGGAATTGCAGTATATAAGGTAGATAAATAAGCTATTCCACCAAATATTACCAAAATTATTGTAGCTAATAAAAGTAATACAGACTTTGCATTCTTTTGAGCGAGCTCTTTGAAATTAGGTATTCCATCGCTTACTGCTTCTATACCTGTAAGAGCAGTACATCCCGACGCAAAGGCTTTAAGAAATAGTAATATGGTTATGTTTCCTACGGGGTATTTATAATCTGTATAAAAAGGGTGGGGTACAACCCCTAAGACCTTAACTTTAAATATACCAACAACAATCAAGGCTATTGTAGTTATAAGAAATAAGTATGTAGGAATACCAAATAACCTAGCAGAATCCTTCATCCCTCTTAGATTTCCAATAGTCATTAAAAGTATTATTGTTAAAGCAATTTCTGTTTTGTAAGGTAATAAAAATATTAATGCGGAGGTGATAGCCGCAGTTCCAGCGCTTATACTAACCAGCTACTGTCAATATATAATCGATGGAAAGGGCTGCTGCAGCTGTCAATGATGGTATTTCTCCCAAATTGTCCTTAGCAACAATATATGAACCGCCACCCTTTGGGTAAGCATCAATTGTTTGGCTATAAGAAAATACCAAAATAAAAAGCAATAACACTATTAGTAGGGCTGCAAAAAACATGTACTTGTAAGATTTCATACCAACCACTGGCATTAGAACTAACAAAATTGCTTCTCCTGCATAAGCTACCGAAGACATTGCATCACTAGAAAGAATAGGTAGTCCCCAAAATATACTAAATTTTTCCCCCGATAATTGTTCATTGCTCAAAGCTTTTCCTATAATAAAATTTTTCAGCCTAGCAAGCATATATTTGCACCCCATCAATATTTATTTGTTAATATAAATATTAATTATATATGCTTCAAATTTTAATAACAAACCGTTATTTATATGTTTAATGGCTAAATTAGGCTATATATGTCTATCTATACGTTAACATGTCCTAATATCCTCGTCTTGATTAGGGAATCTACTATTTAAGCGAAAATACTATTTTTCAATTATATATGGAATCGTAGTTACTACTATATTTCTATTTTTATAAAGCATACTCTTTATAAATAGTGAGGTTTGTTTATGAAGAATTGCCTGCCACCATTTAGTTATAACTGCTTGAGCTATTACTACAGTTACAGCTTCTCCAGGTTTAGAGGCATGTTCTTCCGATTCAATAAACTCTATTAAGGGTTGTATAATATCCCTATATGGGGATTGTTTTATGATCAATGGAATATCTATATCATATTCTGTCCATTTTTCTTTTAGTAGAGCCGTTGCTGCTGCATCTGTTGAAACATGAAAAGCTACAATGTTACTTGATATATTCATTGCATAGTTTAAGCACTTAAGGAAAGGCTTATTTAAATACTCAATAAGTATTACTACATGCTGACTATTATCGCAAGTTCTTCCTTTTGGCTTTTCTAGTAAATCAAGTTTGTATTGGCCATGCACCTTAATATAATGCCTTTTTATAGCAAGCATTATAAAAACTAAGGTAGGTATAAGAATTAATATTGCCCAGGCTCCATGAACGAACTTTGTGTAACCTATCAATAAGGATACTACGCAGGTTACTGTGGCGCCAATACCATTTATTACTGCTTTGTGTCTCCATCCTTTAGACTTAAGGGTTAGCCATCTTTTGAACATTCCAAATTGTGACAAGGTAAAGGATATAAAAACCCCTACAGCATAAAGAGGAAGCAATAATTGTTCACTGGCATGGAACGCAATAACTAGCATGCTTGAAAATATAGCTAACAGCACTATCCCATTTGAAAAACTAAGTCTTTTACCTCTTTTCCTAAATTGCTTGGGGATAAAACCATCATGGGATAAGATTGAGAGTAATAAAGGTAAATCCGCATAAGAGGTATTTGCAGCAATAATTAGTATCATAGCGGTGGTAAATTGAACTAAAAAGAACATAAAACTACCATTACCAAAAACCCCTATAGCTATTTGAGCTACAACAGTAACTGACTTTTCAGGAATTCCATGATAACTTATAGCTAAATAAGATATACCTACGAAAATAAATAATATAATGCAGCCTAGGGCTAAAAGAACATTTTTTGCATTTTTTTGTGCTGGCTCTCTAAAATTAGGTATTCCATTGCTTACAGCTTCAACCCCTGTTAAGGCGGTACAACCTGAAGCAAAGGCTTTCAAAAATAAAAGTATACTTATATTTCCCATAGCAGTAGGATCACCATAATAAGGCTTCGTCACTTGATGAAGTACTGCGACTTTAAATATACCTACCACAATCATGGTAAGCATAGTCACTATAAATAGATAAGTAGGTATGCCAAATATCCTTGCTGAATCCTTCATACCCCTAAGATTTCCAATAGTCATGAATAAAATAACTGCTAATGCTATAAATACTTTATATGAATGTAATGAAGGGACGGCTGAAGTTATTGCTGCTGTACCCGAACTTATACTAACAGCTACAGTTAACACATAATCTATTGAAAGAGATACTCCTGCAACAAGGCCTGGCAGCGTACCTAAATTATCCTTTGCAACAATATAGGACCCTCCACCATTTGGATAAGCATCTATGGTCTGACTATAGGAAAAAACTAAAATGAATAAGAGCAAAACAATGCAAATGGCTGCATAAAGCATCATTGTATAAGACTTCATACCTATCACTGGTATAAGGATAAATAAAATTGCTTCCCCCGCATAGGCTACAGATGATATAGCATCTGATGCTAATATAGGAAGGCCCCAAAAAACAGTAAATTTTTCCCCTGATAATTTGTCGTTACTTAAAGCTTCCCCAAAAATGAATTTTCTTAATTTTGATAGCATTATTACACCCCATATAAAATACATTATTATATCCTAACTAGAACATTAAATATCTTGAATGATAATTAATTATATATGTACTTTATTGTTAGCTCAATGTGTCATATTTATTCAATTAAGTCCTATCATACTCATTGTAGGTTATGTATTCGTTATAATTCCATTTTTCGGTGGTTTCTATAGCTTAATCTCTTATTTAAGCTCTGCAAGGAAAAAGTTGTACCTTTTCTGTTGGCTTCGAACATATATTATCTTATTAGTAAAGTCTTTTAACGTGTTTTTAATATAATATTAGATTTATAAAAGTAATTTGTAGTAAAATAGAGGTATATATTTTTAAGGTTTATAAGAATTATTAATTTAAAGGATGTGGAATATTTGAAATATAAAAATCCTATAATCTCTGGTTTTTATCCAGACCCAAGTATAACAAGAGTTGGAGAGGATTATTATCTTGTTACCAGCTCTTTTGCATACTTTCCAGGTGTGCCAATTTTCCACAGCAAGGATCTTATAAGTTGGGAACAAATAGGATATTGCTTAAGCAGGAAATCTCAACTTACTTTAGAAAAGGCTAATATTTCAGGAGGAATTTATGCACCAACTATAAGATACTATGATGGAACCTTCTATATGGTTACAACAAATGTATCTGATAAAGGAAATTTCTATGTAACATCTAAGGATCCCCGGAAGGAATGGTCCGAGCCTATTTATGTAGAACAAGGTGGTATTGATCCTTCCCTCCTTTTTGATGGGGACAAGGTTTATTTCACCAGCACCGGAGAAGTTAATGGCATATCTAGTATATTACAATCAGAAATAGATATAGTTACAGGAAAAATTTTAAGGGAGATTGAATGTATATGGTCCGGAACTGGTGGAAGATTTCCTGAAGCTCCTCATCTATATAAAATTAATGATATATATTACCTTATGATTTCAGAAGGTGGAACTGAATATGGTCATATGATAACAATAGGAAGGAGTACTAGCCCTTGGGGACCCTTTACAAGTAATCCTCTTAACCCAATACTAACTCATAGAAATTTAGGTAACAGTATTATACAAGGCACTGGCCATGGTGACTTAGTAGAAGCAGCTGATGGAAACTGGTGGATAGTTTTCTTAGCTTTCAGAACTTCAACTCAGTATTTCCATCACTTAGGCAGGGAAACCTATTTGGCTCCTGTAAAATTTAATGAGGATGGTTGGCCTGTTATAAATGATAATGGTACTGTAGCTATTGAAATGAAAGGTCCCCTTCCAAAGCCTTATCCTTATATTAGTATTGAAATAAGGGATGATTTCAATACTAATAGCTTAAGACTATGCTGGAATTTTATATGTAACCCTTTTAAAGAGAACTGGAGCCTTGAGGCGAAAGCTAGCAATCTTACCTTATATGGAAATCCTGTTACCTTGAGCCACATTGGCTCCCCTGCTTTTGTTGGTAGAAGGCAACAGCATTTTAATTGCCACTTTAAGTCTAAATTAGAATTTTATCCAAAGAATAATAAGGATGAAGCAGGGATAACCATTTTCTACGACTATAATCATCATTATGAAATAGGTTTAGTAAAGATTCATGACAGTAAATATATAATAGTAAGAAAAACTATAGGGGATTTATCAACTATTGTTTATAAGGAAAGTTATATCAAAGATACTATTATCTTTGATATAACCTCTGACCCGCTTCATTACACTCTTTCCTATGGTGAGGATGAAGAAACTTTAAATTTTGCATCCTCAGCCCTAACACAATATGTATCCACTGAGGCAACAAAATGTAGCTTTACCGGAGTATATTTAGGTATGTATGCTTCAAGCTCCGGAACCCATATAAGTACTCCTGCTTATTTTGATTGGTTTGATTATGAAGGAATGAAGGATTGAAAAATCAATCTTTCATTACGCACACATGTTTTTTGATTGAGAATGAAATTAGAAATGATGTTAACATTTCTAATTTGACTAAATAAAATAAATAGTGATAACATCACTATTTATTTTATTATGTATACATTTACATACATTTTCTTACATTTAACTTATTGTTTTTGATGGTATAATGGATATAGTTAAATAATTTGTCGTCTTGGAGGTAATATATGTACAGACTTCTTGCCTTAGATATGGATGGTACCCTTTTAAGAAAGGATAAAACAATTTCCAGAAGAACTAAGGATGCAATTAAGAAAGCAAAAGGTAATGGTATTCAGGTGGTTCTAGCTACAGGAAGGCCTACTAAAGGGATAGAAAAATATTTAAAAGAACTTGATTTAGTAAATGATAACGATTATACTGTTTCTTTTAATGGAGCAGTAATTCAAAATTCAAAAACAGGCTTAGTAATAGCTGAAACCCCTATGTCTTATGAAGATTTATTTTATTTATTTAAATTAAGTCAGGAGCTTAAGGTTAATATTCATGCATTAACTAATGATTCCTGTATAACTCCAAAATGGAACAGATTCAGTCAAACAGAGGCTTCTTTAAATGAGATAAACTTAGTCATATCTGACTTTGATAAATTAGATCAAAAAAATCCTATAGTTAAAATAATGTTTATTGATGAAACCGATGTACTAAATCAGGCCTTAGAACATTTACCTATAGAAACGCAAACTAGATTTTCTACAATGAGAAGTGATCCTAATTACTATGAGTTCCTTAATATTAAGGTAAATAAAGGTGCTGGAATAGAAATATTAGCTAATATCTTAGGAATTAAGCAATCTGAGGTTATATGTATTGGAGATGCAGGCAATGATATTCATATGATTAAATATGCAGGCCTAGGAGTTGCTATGGGGAATGCTTTTTCTGATGTTAAAACCATTGCAGATTATATAACCCGGAGCAATGAAGAAGATGGAGTTGCCCATGTAATTGAAAAGTTCATCCTTGCCTGTTAAGACTTTAGTATAGGTACTAAAGTCTTAACAATTTAAATTACATTGCAAAATAATTTCATAGGAGATTGTTTATGTCCGTAGCTTTTATAAAAAAAGAAGATTTAAATAGAGCAGTAGAAATTACTGCATATTGCTTTCCTTATCTATCAAACCAGATTGATATGGTTAACGATTATTTTTCAAAATCCATAGCTAAGAAGGAAGCTATTGGATATTATGAAGATGGAATATTAATGTCCACTTTATTAGTTTCTCCAATAGAGTTGTATATTCAAGGTAGCCCTGTAAAAGCTGGTGGAATAAGCTTTGTAGCCTCTATGCCTGAGGCAAGAAGAGGTGGAAAAGTGGGCTCCCTGTTAATAGAAATGTTTAATATTATGAAGGAAAGAAAACTACTTCTGAGTATTATGGGCGTATTCTCTTATGAGTTTTATAGAAGATATGGCTATGAGATAGGCTATGATAATCTTAAATATACTATTCCTATAGAAAACTTAAAAGCCTTTAAAACTTCTTTAAAGATTAAAGCTTACGATAAAATTTACTTGAAGGATATGTTAAAGCTATATGAGGTTTTCGCTAAAGGCCACAATGGCTCTGGAGCTCGAGATGTAGCAATTTGGGAGGAACTAATTATTAAAGATATGTGGGATAGTTCAAAGCTATACACCTATCTATGTGAAAATAATAATGAAATCAAAGGCTATATTATATACTCAATTAATGATGGTAAAATGAATATAGTTGAAATAATTTATGAAGGTCGGGAAGCCTTAGAAGCTTTACTTACCTTTATATATTCTCATCAGGCTCAAATAAGAGAAGTTATCCTAAATTCTTGTTTAAATGATATGGTTCAATATATATTACCAAATCCTAGAGTCAAAAGAGAAATAAGCTCCGGTATGATGTTTCGAGTAGTGGATGTTGCTTCTTCCCTTATGGCTTTACATTTCCCTAAAGATCTTAAGGGGGAAATTAAAATTAAAATAAATGATTCAAAAGCTTTCTTTAATGCATCTCCTCTACAGCTTATTTTAGAGGATGGTATCCTAAGGGTTTCAAATTGCAATAGCTATGATGTAGAATGTGATATTCAAAGCTTTAGTCAGATTTATATAGGCTATTTATCTGTAGATGAAGCTTATAATCAAGGAAACCTTATCTGCAATTTATGCAATTTAAAAGAACTAAATAAATTTTTCAAAAAGTCGGTTACCTATTGCTACAATAACTTTTAATAAACAGGGATTGGTGATGAAATGTCAAAGGAACTTAAAGTTACTTCCGATAAAGTAGATAATTACCAGCTTTTAATATCTATAATAAAAGCAGAAATAGAAACAGAGAAGGATTATATCGCTAACCTTTCTAATATATCCGCTTATTTTATGGCTTTAGTCAAGGATATAAGCTGGGTAGGCTTTTACATATTAAAAGGTGGAGAACTAGTTTTAGGACCCTTTCAAGGAAAAGCTGCTTGTACAAGAATAAAACTAGGCAATGGTGTATGTGGAAAAGCTGCTAAAGATGAAACCCTTATAAGGGTAGACAACGTTCATGAATTCCCTAGCCATATAGCCTGCGATAGCGACAGCAATTCGGAAATAGTAATTCCAATATTTAAAAATAGTATATTAGTTGGAGTTTTAGATATAGACAGCACTAGTCTTGAAAGATTTAAGGAATTGGAAGAAGAATATTTTGCTAAAGCAGCCCTAGAAATTGAAGGCTGCGGCTGGTAATTCAATTTGGGACATACCTTTAGGTGGCACCTTTGCTACACAAAGGTGTGTCCCTTTCCTAATAAAAAGCCTTATAAATATCTTTAATGTTATTCTTTTGTTTCTGATCTAGTCTCGGATATAATAAATTTATCAAAATTTATCTTTTCAATAAAATTATGCTCTGTAAAGGTGGTTTTTCTTTTTTTATTATATTGATCCACATTATGTGGAAGCCAATAGGGAGTAGATATATCCATTTTTTCACATAAGCTTCTTAGGCATTCCTTTAGATTGTCCTGATAACTTCCTTCTATATCAGTAATTACATCTACATCCATAATTATTCTTGTATTTCTTGTTATTCTTCCTGATAGCTTTAGCATGGTATCCCCCTTTATTTTAGAACTTCTTTAAGTACCTCATCCTCATATATAAATCTAATAGCCTTATCAATGTTTTCCTGAAGGTGAATATAAGTATATCTATTAGGCTTCATACTTGGAGCTAATTCTATGGCCCTTCTAAAATCTTCTCTTTTAAGATTTAAAGTTTTTGTATAGGTAAAAAAGCCTGTTTTACTTAGTACATCATACACTCTATTAAATCTGTGATCTTGTACATGTGACATAACATAGGTTCCTAGACCTACCTGAATTCCATGAAGAAAAGGTTCTTTTAAGATATGATCTAAAGCGTGAGATATTAAATGTTCAGAGCCACTAGCAGGAGCACTATCCTGAGCTATTTCCATGGCTATACCATTTAATATTAAGGAATCCACAAGTTCCTTTAAGAAAAAATCCTCTTTGATCCCCTTAAACTCTGTCCTAACAAAGCTATTAACTGCTTTTTTAGATATCATTACTGCAAAGGCATCTGTTACCGTTCTACCGTTTTCCTCTTCAAATTTCCAATCATAAAGAGCGGTTATATTTGATACCAAATCCCCTATACCGGAATAAATGAATTTATCTGGAGCCCCCTTCAACACTTCTATATCTACAATTATACCAAAGGGAGTTTTTGATGGAAAGGATAATCTCTTTCCATCTAATAGTAAAGATGCATTAGCACTAGAAAAACCATCATTAGAGGTGGATGTGGGTATACTAATAAAGGGTAGTTTTCTGAGAAAGGACATATATTTTACAACATCGATGACCTTTCCTCCTCCAATACCAATTAGCTCTTCCACCTGATTTGATATGGAAAATGCTCTATTAGCAACCGAATCAAAATCAATGTCCACTATAGTATCTAGGTTTTCTATTTCTATACCAACTTCCTTTAAGGAAGTAACAATTTCATTTCCTAATAATTCATTTATTCCTTCACCAAAATACAAGGAAACCTTTTTAAAATTACCTTTACTTATGAAATATCCAACATTATTAATATTTCCACTACCAACTTCAAGTATGGAAGGAATTGAAATCTTATGAGCCTCTTTTTTCATAATGATATGCTCACTCCTTTATATAGCTTTCTACCTCTTTCCATACCTCTTCAAAGCTAGAAAATGGTATACAAGCCTTATTATTGTCTCCCATAAGCTTTATGAGCCTACTTTTCGCAAATACAACATCAGCTATTAAAGCTGCTTTAACATCTGGCTCACTATCCCCTGCATAAAATATAAAATCGTAATTTTTCTTTATACTCTCTACAACCTTTAATTTATCAATACCTGAGATGTCAGAATAAAATTCGCTTTCTTTATCCAGTTGAAAATGAATACCCTTATCCTTATATATGCCTTCATTAGAGTATACTTTAACTCCTTTTATACCTTCCCTCTCAAACACCCTATTAATATAATAGCTAGTGCCCGCACTTACTATATAAAAATCTATGCCATAACTCTCGATATTTTGTATAAATTCTTTAGTATAAGGATCCAGGGAAATCTTCATAATATCCTGATCTATCTCTGCCTCTTCCCTATCTATATTTTTGAAAATATGGCCTAAGTAATCCACCACATTTATCTCTTTTCTTCTCCATGCTGCGTATTTACTATCATTGTCCTTTATAGCATAATTTTCAGTTATAATTTCGTAAAAATCTTTATCTGATAGTGTACCATCAAAATCAGAAATAAATGCAAATTTCTTCATCTTTAACACTCCTAATAATTTTTCTATTTTTTATTTCTCTTAAGAAATAAAAATAGTAGTAAAATCCATCAAATTTCCTCCATTCTATCATCCATATGTTCTCCAATAATATCACTATAATTTACAAGAATCAAGTTTTCTACCGTTTTACTAAAACACATATAGGCTCGATTTACCCTAGTTTTGCAGCAACATTTAGATTACTATAACCCCAATCCATTGATTCTGCTAGTGGTTTCGGGTATTTTTATTTTATATTTTAGTCGTAATTGTATAACGTATTAAATCGTATTATGGTATAATATAGGTAATATCAAAGGACGGTGTCGCGAATGTATCTAAAAAGAACTCCTCAAAAATCCGGAAGAATTTATGTATCTATCGTCGATGGCTACT
>Ga0209430_1000781_pt1 | contig 28260 bp, 23 predicted proteins | sample BarGraIncub1133A_FD_184504 | JGI IMG/M metagenome (GOLD analysis project Ga0209430, IMG submission 184504) | Arctic peat soil microbial communities from Barrow, Alaska - Barrow Graham LP Incubations 11-33A (SPAdes) (version 2) | ecosystem: Environmental > Terrestrial > Soil > Wetlands > Peat... | reverse complement strand
CGATCTGGCTAAAAATATCGTTTTTGATAGAATTAACTAATGACATTTAATGGCTAAATTTCCGATTGTTGAGATTTTCATTTCCTGATCTTCGAACTCCATTTCACGACTTCCGAATGCCATTTCACAATTTACTTCTGCCATAGCGTCATGTTCGGACATCATTTCTCAATTGCCGAATGCCATTTCTCAATCTTCGGATATCATTTCTCTATTTACTTCTGCCATAGCGTCATTTCCGGATTTCATTTCTTATTTACCGAATACTATTTCCTGAAAACCGGATACAATAGGTTCCGTATTATCGGTTATATCTCACGAAATAGCAAGATGCAAAAATGTAAATCAGGAAGAAATCTTCCAATGCATGAAACTACTTGAAAAACATGGAGTATAAAGGATTTCTAATATATTTTAAAAAGCAGCTCTTCACCTGACATTTTCTTTAGGGTGATGTACCTTTAATATTAAAACATTTTTCTGTTTTAATTCTATTATTAAACAGCATTTTAGAATCTCCAGTTATGAAGACCAAACAAATAAATCGAAATCTGTATATCATAGCTCCCGCGTTAATCATTTTCGCTGTAGGGTATTACGTGTACATGGAGGTCTATACAAAAAACAAAGAGGCACATATTATAGCTACAAAATCAAGGATTCTTGAACAGATGAGCCAAAACCTGCAGATCAAGGTCAATTCAATGGGAACTAATGCGGTAGAATATGTGGGTAATCTGATGGAACAATGTCACGATAAAAAAACATTTGAAAGTGATTTCTTTTCGATGCTGAAGCAGCGAAAGGATATTAAATATTACAACGTAAATCTCGAATACGTGAATTTGGGGATATCTAATGGTTGGGTTAAAGTACCAATGGATTCTATAAAAGTAAACCCGGAAGCAAAATCCGATTTCCTTTATTACCATCTTGGATTAGGAGAATCGCGGAGTAAATCTGATAAAAAAGAAATACAATTCAAGACAAGATATGACCTGCTGATGACCGATTATATGCAACGAAATATTTTCAATGATTATATTCTGATCGTTGACAGTACGATCGTCTATTCAACACTTCCCAACAAGCCCAACCTGGCTTTCGATGAACATGGAGGTGTCAAGGCGAAATCGGATGAGAGCGGTTCGGACAAAGAATCATCTGTTGGAAATTTAGATTTAACAATCAGGTCGAAGGTCGGACACGCCGTTATCAAGGGAGTCACCACCTATGATGTCAACATATCAAATAACCAGTATAAGCTGTTTAATTGCCAGATGCAAGTCGAAAAAAGATCCTGGTATGTATGCGGCCTTGTCAAATCTGAAACGATTAACCAGTCAAAGAAAGGACTGGCGCCATGGGTCGTCATACTGATATTCATGGTTCTATCGCTGATTATCCTGGGATTACCTTTTATTAAACTCAAGGTGATGTCACCCACGGAGCAACTTTCGTCGGGGACACTTTTAAATTCAGCAATATCGATGTTTCTTGGGACAGGTTTTATAATACTGTTCATTTTTTTCGGAACCAATGCATACTGGAATCGGAACCAAAATGAGAACAAGCTAAAAAACCTTGCTAATGAGATCAATGATTCGCTGAATATCGAAATTCGCCATGCGTGGAATCAGCTTGAAACTTATGACAAAATAGGTTTGGAGCGTTTTAATATAGATAGCACTTTACCAAGGAGTGCCAAAATATTGATGAAAAACCCTTTGCAACCTGCCAGATATCCCTATTTTGACTATGCATTTTGGTTAGACAGCACTGGCTTACAACAAGGTGAAATAACACCTTTTCCAAAAAATGATAAGCCTTCGAATTTTGCAGGACGTGACTATTTTAAGAAAGCCGATGAGTGGATTCTCCCTAATGATGCTGATAAAAGATTTCGAATTGAATCAATTGTTTCAAAAACAAGTGGAGTTGTCAAAGTGGCGTTGTCGAAACGATCGGATATAAAAAACATGGTAATTGCACTTACAGGAAGATTTTATTCCATTATTGAACCAATTATTCCGGAGGATTATAAATTCTGCATTATCGACCGGAATGGTTTAGTATGGTTTCATTCTGATAAGCTCCGAAACTTGCAGGAGAATTTTATTACAGAATGTGGTGAAGATAAAAGTTTATCGGCAGTAATTTATGCAAACGCCACCAAAACGCTGGATGTAAACTATTACGACGAACCTTACCGGATACATATAAAGCCGCTCACTCCAATGCCCTTATATCTTGTGACGATGTTCGATAAACAGACTGAATATGCCTACCAGGTACAGGGACTGATGTTGACATTGCTTCTGTTTTCAGCGCTTGTGGTGTTTCTTATTATAGAAATTCTGGCATTATTTGCATTAAAACCATTCACTAGAAGAGCCGGGTGGAAACACCTGATTATGGATTTCATTGGTGCAAAGGAAGGCCAGAATAAAATTTATATCGTATTGAGTATTTTATTTGCATTGATCTCCATTTTGTACCTCGAGCTGACTAATCCGGTAAACATCCTTAATCCGCTTCTTTTTGCACTGGTAATGGTTTCATTCCTTTTCCCCTATTTGAAATATGCAATAAACAATTTTTCATTAAGATCGGCTGGACGAAATATTTTTGCAATTCTGAACCTGGTATTTATTATTCTGATAAACATCTCATCCATAAGGTTTCTTAGTAACAGTGATTTTATGAGTCTGCTGGTTTTTCAAGCCATTATCATCGTCCTTCTGGTAGCCTGGTTTTTTGTTTTAAAGAGCAATTTGGCAATAAAACATTCCATTTGTAATGTTGCTTTTTATGTCTGTTTCTTGTTAGCATTGCTTTTGAGTTTTAGTATTGTGCCTTCCATTAAGTTTTTTGAAGCCGCCGTAAACCACGAAATTATCAGAGCAATCAAACACGATCAGTTGATGCTTGTCAGACAGCGGGAATCGAGAAACAGGCAACTTCGAAATTATTATGCCTTATTGGAGCAAAATCACAAACTTGATTCTTCTGCAATAAGTGTTTTTGAGCAAAGAATGAAACGGGGTATTTATTCAAAATTTGCAAGATCAACCTTTTACGTTAAAGACAAATCTGAATGGAAAGTATTGGATATTGACGCTAAAAATTTTATCAAAAACAACAAGTTCAGAGATAATAAAGGCGGAGAATATATCATAAATTTTTTCAGACCAATATATGACAGAACTTCTATCGAAACAAAATACCTTGAAAGTGACAGTCTGATGAATGGTCGTCAAAAATGGTCGCTTTGCGAAAATAGCCTCGTTTTTGATTACTTATCCACAACCGAGAAGTATGGGATTCAAAAACCGGATAGTTGCCGAATCTATACAAGTCTTCAGCGGCCAAACATTTTTAATCCATTGACATCAGATCCTTTAGTCAGCAAGGGTTCCTTTTCCCAAAAATATGACATCCTATTCATTTTGCTTTTACTGTTTGTCCTGTATGGCATCTATTACATGATTCTTTTTGGGACAAGGAGAATGCTTGGCATTTCCATCCTTGAAATGCAGACAGACTATAATTTCAAGGACTATATGAATTCCAGGATTGGCTCCGGTCATTCGGTCATGGTCATCGGTTCACGTTTTCTAAACCTATCGGAATATATAGCAGAAAAGTTAAAAGGTGATTTTATATTAACTTTTCTGGACTTTGCAAAACAAGAGAACAGCTCTGAATCGAAGAAACTTGCCGAGAATGAGAATGTTCTGATTTTCTTGAATTTTGCATTCGATTATTACTCGCCTGCTTCTCTCACCATTCAACTCAACCAGATAAATGAAAAGATCAGACAAAAAGAAAAAATAATAATCGTTGGCATAAATGCCCCTTATTTAATCCGCGATTACCTGGAGCAGAAAGTAAAGCTAAAAGGAGATGCAAAAGATAAACCTGATGTAACAACAGAAACCTGGGAGCAACTTCTCTTCTTATTTGATAACATGCTGGAAAATATTGATGTATTATTTATTCCGGAGAAAAATGAAGATCATATCTCTCAATTAAATTGCTATTCCAAATTGGAATGTGGACTTATCCTGAGGGATTACACAGGTGATTACGGTGAAAATATGAGGTGTGCGATCTGTAGGGAACTTGAAGCGAGCACCTATCTTCATCGCTATTCAGCTGAAATGATGGGATTATATAATGAGCTTGTAAATAAGAAAGTTCCTGGTCAGATCATCAAGGATCGCATCATTACAAGAATTATGGAGTTAAGCCGATTGTATTACGACAGTATTCTTGCATCATGCACGCCGATGGAGCGATTCGTTCTTAGTGATATGGCACATGATTCGATTGTTAACAGTAAAAATAAAAAAGTAGTAAACGTTTTAATTAACAGGGGATTATTCGTGGTAAGCGGTTGCGCTATCAGGTTTATGAATGAAAGTTTCCGAAAACATGTGGTGCTCCGGTATACTCCGGAAGAAAGGGCACTACTAAAGGAGAAACTCGGTGATACTGGTACAAGTTGGCAAGGTTACAAACTTATTCTGGTCCTTATAATGATCGGACTTATCTCTTTTCTCTTCATTGCCAACAGAGCTATTCTTGACAATCTGAATAAACTCTTCCTTGTAATCGGTGGAGGGACCGTGTTGATTACCAATTTAACCGGGTTACTTACAAGGAAAGAGACAAGCAATGCAAAATAAATTTTTTTTTAAATATTTTTTAAACATTTGGAATTCTTCAGGCAGGTATCTATAATCATTTTGAACTTCTTAATTCATTAATAATTAAAGATGAGCGTTATGAATAATAAATACGAAAAAACAGTAAAAGAGATCTTGGCATTAGCCGATGTTCAAATTGATGGCAGTAATCCTTGGGATATTAAGGTTCACAACAGTAAATTTTACCGACGAACAATTTCCGAAGGTGTATTGGGATTCGGCGAATCGTATATGGATGGATGGTGGGATGCTGAAAAGGTTGACGAATTAATTGAACGGATTTTAGCGGCGCGCCTTAATGAAAAATTAAAACGAAAATTTTCAATTCTATTTAACCTTTATACGATCCGGCTTTTCAATTTGCAGTCGAAACGAAGGGCATTTGCAGTAGGAGAGAAGCACTATGATCTGGGAAATGATCTGTTTGAAAATATGCTTGACCGGCGAATGAATTACAGTTGTGCCTATTGGAAAGATGCAGAGACGCTCGATCAGGCACAGGAAAATAAACTGGAATTAATTTGTCGCAAACTTTACCTCAAACCTGGATTGCGAGTACTCGATATTGGTTGCGGCTGGGGCCCTTTCGGAAAATATGCTGCCGAGAAATACAATGTTGAGGTTGTTGGTATTACCGTATCCAAAGAACAAATCGAACTTGGCCGGAAATTGTGCGAGGGACTTCCGGTTGAGTTCCGGCTGATGGATTACCGAAGTATGAATGAAAAATTTGACCGGATCGTAAGCGTGGGAATGATTGAACATGTGGGTTTAAAGAACTATGGCACATTTTTCGAAGTTGCGAACAGGTGTCTCAAAGATGATGGTTTATTTCTTCTTCATACGATTGGTCAGATGAAATCTAAAAAAACGCTGGATCCATGGATGAATAAATACATTTTCCCAAATGGATATATACCCTCAGTTATTCAACTTAGTGAGGCTTTTGATCACCTTTTTGTGCTGGAAGACTGGCATAACTTTGGAACAGATTACGAAAAGACACTGATGGCTTGGCATGACAACTTTGTGAAGAATTGGGACAAAATAAAGAGTCATTCGTCAGATCGTTTTTTCAGGATGTGGAAATACTACCTGCTTACAGCTGCAGCCGGATTCAGATCAAGACAAAATTTATTGTGGCAAATTGTTCTGTCAAAAAATGGAGTATCCGGAGGTTACCGGTCGATACGTTGAAGGAATTGGATATTAAAATGTAAATGTGTCAGGATGAGCGCCGAAACGTTCATCCTTATCCAATTTATCAATGCGGAAGATATCCTCATTAGAAATTTCAAAGTCAAAAATTTCGGTATTACTCTTGATGCGCTCCTGGTGAACCGATTTGGGAATTGTGACGATTCCTTTTTGAAGATCCCATCTGAGAACAATCTGAACAGGTGTTTTTTTGTACTTTTCGGAAAGTTCCTTAAACAGCGGAATATCGTTTACTGCTCCGCGCATAATCGGACTCCATGCTTCATAAACAATATTGTTTGCCTGACAGAAATTTATTAATGGTTGCTGCACCAAATATGGATGACATTCCACCTGGTCAACCATCGGTTTAATTTCGGCAGTTTTGAAAAGATCTTCGAGATGATGCTGTAGAAAATTGCTCACTCCAATCGCTTTTGCTTTTCCGGAACGATAGATTTCTTCCATCACCTTCCAGGTAGCTGTATACTTTCCTTTTACAGGCCAGTGAATCAAATACAAATCGACATAATCGGTCTGAAGTAATTCCAGACTCTCTTCAAAACCCTCCATTACGGTGTTATTCCGCTGATTATCATTCCATGCCTTTGTGGTAATAAACAACTCGTTGCGTGGAACTCCGCTCGCTTTAATCGCGTTACCAACACCTTTTTCATTTTTGTAAATGGCTGCTGTATCAATATGCCTGTAACCCGATTCAAGTGCCCATATTACTGAATTTTCAACTTCTGAGCCTTCCCTTGTTTTGAAAACACCCAATCCGAAATAGGGCATTTCGACACCGTTCACTAATTTTACTGTTCCTCTTAAATCAGTTATCTTCATGGTAATAAGAATTACTTTTGATCAAAATGGATATTTTATATCTACAAAACAAATATTTAACAAATATAGTTGTTGAAAATTTGATTCATAGCATGGAAATCGTGAAATTTGAACCAAATAGTCAAATCATGAAGAACGACATTACAAGCTTAAAAGATATCCAATTCCTCGTCGATCAGTTTTATGACGCCGTGCAGAAAGACCCATTCCTTGGTCCGATTTTTAATGCGCGACTTGCAGGTCGTTGGGAGATGCACCACCGTAAACTTTACCGCTTCTGGCACACCGTTTTGCTTCGTCGTCCCGATTATTTTGGTGATCCGGTTCCAATGCATTTTGATATGAACATTGATCAACGACATTTTGATGGTTGGCTCGAAATATGGACCAGAACTGTTGATGACAATTTTGAGGGAATGATTGCTGAGCGTGCGAAATTCAGGGGGAAGACAATGTCAATGGCTTTTATGTCTAAAATCAAAAAGGCTGCAGCACATAAGCAATAAACCTTGAAAAATTCATTTAACCCTTGAAGCGGTTGTAAACCCTTCAAGTGGTTTTTTTTATCACCTGCATGTGATTGATATTAAGCGATTAGAAAAATAATTTAATTTTTTATTTAGAATGATTCAAAGATATTTGGAAATCTGAATTCTGCTCACTATGTTTGTCACGAAATAAAATTCATTTTTTAGCTGAGAATTCAGAATGAAAAGAGAAAACTTAAATAGTGTATCAATCGCTCAGGGAGAACAGCCATGTTTTTCCAGTTTTCTTTGTTCTGTAGTTTTTATGCTCTCCACTTCTATGTTCATGCGATAGCCTTCAATCGGGCGAATCCGGTTTGAAGGCTTCAACAAATTGCTCCTAAAGAGCCATCTCTCTTTTTAGTTTACAAATTCCACTTAATTATTGCGTTATTATGCCAAAAACTGTCGTTAAATTCGGCGGGTCGAACCTCAAATGCAAAGAGGATATCGGACGTGTAATTCAGGTTGTCAAGAACTACGAACAGCCCGTAGTAATTGTAGTATCTGCATTTTACGGGGTAACTGATTACCTGATCGAATCACTTGAAAAAGCGCGTCACGATGAGCAGGTGGCCACGAAAACCACAACTTATCTTTTTAACCTGAAGAAGGAAACACTTGAATTGCATATTCAGGATAGTGATCTGGTAATAAGTATTTTGTCTGAAATCAGGGGACTACTTGATGAACTTGGAAAATTGCTTCAGGGAATAGCCCTCACAGGTGACGCTTCTAAAGCACTCGAAGATCATGTGCTTGCTTATGGTGAAAGAATTTCAGCAGTTTTTCTGACCGGAATTTTGAATAACCAGGGAATTGAATCAAAGGTTGCATTTCCCGAATCTATCGGATTGATTACAGACGGGGAGTATGGCTCAGCTTCCATCGATTTTGTAAGATCTACCACTAAAGTTCGTGAAGCGCTTGCAGGTGAATTAGTTTATGTTGTGCCTGGCTTCTACGGTCTTTCTCCCGACGGAAAAACAACGTTACTCGGACGGGGCGGAAGCGATTATTCTGCAGCTGCGATAGCGCGTTGCACAGGTGCACCTTCTTTGGATATCTGGAAAGATGTGAACGGTTTCTTAAGCGCAGATCCAAAAATTGTTGAAAATCCGGTTCAAATTCAAAAACTTACCTATAATGAAGCCGCTGAACTAGCCTACTTTGGTGCAAAAATACTTCATCCGCGCACTGTTGAACCGTTGTCTGATCCTCATATTCCAATCCGTATTTTCAATATTTATGGCGTGCTGGATGTTCAAAAACCGCTTTCTGTGGTAAGCGCCGAAAAGATTGTTTCTAAAGGAATTGTTAAGAGCGTGACCTACAGCGAGGATTTTGGCATTCTCAAATTAAAGGGTTCAGGTGTAGGTGCAAAACCAGGAATTCTGGCAAAAGTAACAACTGCGCTTCACCTGGCTGGTATTAATATTAGTTCTGTGCTTACCTCGCAGATATCAATCAATATTTTAATTTCCAAAAAGGACCTAAGCATGGCTTATGCCGTAGTGAGCGCCATCGACCTTCCTGTGGTAGGCCGACTTCAAATTACTGAAAATATAGCAGTTATTGCCGCTGTAGGGAATGGAATTGCCGAGAATTTTGGAGTGGCAGCTCGAATATTTACTTCACTGGCCAAAGAAGAAATTAATGTATTGATGAGCTGTTCAGGAGCTTCACCAATTGTCAGCTATATTTTAGTAGGGATAAACGATCGTACTCAGGCAGTGAAAGCGATTCACCATGAGTTTTTTGAAACAATTCCTGCGTAATCAGAGTAATATCAAGCATACAAAAGCGAATAATAAGCAAATAAATTATAAATTCAATTAAAACAAATAGTTATGAGTACAAGTACACCAAAATTCGAAACGTTACAAGTCCATGCGGGACACACGCCTGATAGCGATACCTTATCGAGGGCAGTTCCAATTTACCAGACAACTTCCTATGTTTTTAAAAATTCTGAACATGCAGCAAATCTGTTCGGACTAAAGGAGTTTGGAAATATTTACACCCGACTGATGAACCCGACGACAGACGTATTCGAGAAAAGAATAGCTGCTCTTGAAGGTGGCGTTGCCGCGTTGGCAGTTTCTTCGGGTCATGCAGCACAGTTCATTGCGATTACGAATATCGCAGGTAGCGGTGATAACCTTGTGTCATCACCTTATCTGTATGGTGGAACCTTTAATCAGTTTAAGGTTACATTCAAAAACCTGGGAATTGAAGCTCGTTTTTCAGAAGATCTGAATCCTGATAATTTTGAAAAACTGATCGATGGTAAAACGAAAGCGATTTATCTCGAAACTATTGGCAATCCAAGCTTTTCGATTCCCAATTTTGAAAAATTTGCAGCCCTGGCAAAAAAATATGATCTGCCATTGATCGTTGATAATACCTTTGGTTGTGGTGGTGCACTTTTCCGTCCACTTGAGCATGGCGCTAACATTGTTGTGGAATCAGCTACAAAATGGATTGGAGGTCATGGTTCCTCTATCGGAGGAGTGATAGTTGATGGTGGTAACTTCAATTGGGGCAACGGAAAATACCCTGCTTTTACTGAACCATCCGAAGGTTATCATGGTTTGAAATTCTGGGAAGTATTTGGCTCAGACGGTCCATTTGGAAATATTGCCTTTATCATCAGGGCGCGTGTGGAGGGATTACGCGATTTTGGACCTGCCATCAGTCCGTTTAACTCTTTCCTGTTAATTCAGGGACTCGAAACACTTTCGTTACGTGTTGAACGCCATGTGCAAAATACACTGGCACTGGCGAAATGGCTTTCGAAGCAACCTAAAGTTGAATCGGTAAATTATCCCGGTTTGGAAGGAAACGAGAATTATGCATTGGCAGCCAAATATTTGCCTAAAGGGGCAGGGGCTGTACTCTCGTTTAATGTGAAAGGCGGAAAAGAAAAAGCAACTCAAGTTGTTGAAAATTTGCTGATGGTGAGTCATCTGGCAAATGTTGGGGACGTAAAGACCCTCATTATCCAGCCATCGGCAACAACCCATTCGCAGTTAAGTGAAGAAGAGCAACTCCGTTCAGGAGTAGAACCTGCAGGATTGCGTGTTTCTGTCGGTATCGAACACATCGATGATATCATTGCCGACTTCGAACAGGCATTCGCAAAAATTTAAAAAAAACTTTTAATTTGGTTGAATAAAAAGTAATGCGCTCCAAAAAAGCGCTTACTTTTATTTTTGTTATTAAAACTTTATTATGCCTTTAAATTTACCCGACGGACTTCCTGCAATAGATCTTCTCAGAGAGGAGAATATTTTTGTAATGAACGAGACCCGTGCCGCCCATCAGGATATTCGTCCATTAAAGATCATCATTCTTAACCTGATGCCACTCAAGATAGCAACAGAGACCGACCTTCTGCGATTACTGTCCAATTCACCCATACAGATAGAAATTTATTTTCTTCAGATTGAAGGACATATATCGAAAAACACCTCCCTGGATCATTTGAATACTTTTTATCACACCTTTTCTGAGATAAAAGAGAATAAATACGATGGTATGATCATCACAGGAGCACCGGTAGAGCATTTACCTTTTGAGGAGGTCGATTACTGGGAGGATATTTGCAAGATATTCGATTGGGCAAATCACAATGTTACTTCTACGATGTTCATCTGTTGGGCTGCCCAGGCTGGATTGCATTATCATTACGGGATACCTAAATATCCATTGGAGAAAAAAATGTTCGGAATTTTCAATCACAACCATTCCGATTTAAAGCTGCCGATTTTCAGGGGATTTGATGATGTTTTCAGGGCTCCGCATTCACGTCATACCGAAATACATGCGGAAGATATTCTTAAGGTTTCTGAAATTGAGTCGATTTCCCAATCAGATGAAGCCGGGGTTTATATAGTTATAGCCAATAATGGGAAGCAATTGTTTGTTACCGGTCATCCTGAATATTCGCGTGGAACGCTTAACCAGGAGTATCAGCGTGATTTCGGGAAAGGTCTGCCAATCGATCTTCCATTCAACTATTATAAAGAGGACGATTCATCCCAGGCACCGGTTCTAAGCTGGCGTTCACATGCCAATCTTCTTTTTCTCAATTGGTTAAATTACTATGTCTATCAGGAAACGCCTTATGATTTGCATGATATAAAATAATGACAAGAGGGAGTGAGGAAGAGAAAATGAGAGGAAGAGACCGGATAAAATATAGTTTTATGGTTTTTGCGCTGGTTTTTTAGCTTCCATGAACTTATCTTCATTGAATTTCCTTTTTCTGGCGAGCGCATATTCAGTGAGTTTCCGAAAATAGGCATTGTCCTCTTTCTTTGCTTTTAGATAGGCATTATAATATCTGATGGCCAAAGTTTTATCCTTTTGCATCTCTTCGTATGTAGTTGCTATTTCGAATAGCGCATTGCATTTAGTGGTATCTAGTTGGTAAGCTTTTTTAAATGATTCAATCGAATTCTTAAATTCTCTTCGTAAGCCGTAAACAATTCCTAAATGGTAGTAAATATCCGGGAGATAATAAGGAATTGCAATTTTTGCTGCAAAATCCAGGTAATCAATGCTCTTGTCGAATTGTTTTAATGCTTTGTAGCATAGCCCAATATACAACCCAACAATTGGATGGTCCGAATTCACGAGAAGGCTTTTATGCAATAAATAAAGACCTTCTTTCTCGCGTTTCTCGAAATAGTAACATATGCCCAGGTTCTTAAGGACATCAGGACTTGAATCGCCCTTTGCCAGATATTTTTCATATGGAATAATTGCTTTTGCATATTCCTGTTGCTGATATTGGAAGTCGCCTAATCTGCTCAGTAAAATTGATTCATCGGGAAAAACTTCAAGCCCTTTTTCCAGGGTTTCAATTGCCTTAACATTTTGATCTTGATTTTGATATACTGAAACCAGGTTTGTATAATTTGCCAGATCCGAAGGATTCCGATTAATCACCTTCTGATAGAGTGAAATAGCGAGATCATCGTGACCGGTTCGGGCAGCACATAAAGCGAACTGTTTGTTTACCAATAAATTTGTGGAATCGCGTTGAAAGCTTGATGTTAATATTTCGAATGGTTCTTTGTAGATTCTCAAATTTAAATAACCCCTTACGAGTTTTAGTGTCTTAACTGTATTTGTAGTGTCTGTATTATAAAGCGATTTCAAATAGGGTAGGGCCCTTCTATGATCTCCAAGATTGGAATTTGCTTCTGCAATTTCACTCAGTATATTTGGATTGATTGAATCGAGTTCGTAAGCTTTTTCCAAAGTTGCTACCGCACCGACAAAGTCAAAACGCTTCTGTTGAATTATCCCTTTTTTCAAGTAAAGCATTGGTTGAGCCTCATTAACTATAAGCTCGTTGTCGATGATTTGCAATGCTTTATCGTATTCGTTGTTCAGAATCAACTGGTCAATTTCCTGAGCCAAAGAAAAATAGGGAAGGAGTGATAAAATTGATATAAGGAGGATTTTAGTCATAGCCGGGAACTATTTAAATCCGGTGACCTTGGCCACCGGATATCATAGAGATATAATCGCTATTGTAATTGAAATGCAATAGGGATTGTAAATTGTTGCTTTACATTCGTCCCTTTCTGCTTTGCAGGTTCCCATTTTGGTGAGGAACTAATAACCCTGATTGCTTCTTTATCAAGCGATGGATCAACTCCGCGTACTACTTTTACGTCAACAACATCTCCTTTTGAGTTAATCGCAAACTGTACATAAACTTTACCTGAAATCTTATTCTTAATGGCAATGGCTGGGTACTTTAAGTTTTGAACAACCCAAGCGCGAAATTGATCCATACTGCCACCCTGGAAAGAAGCTGGCTCCTCGACAACTATAAATACTTGTTCATCAGCTGGCAATGATGGTTGCTTCCTATATACAATTTTACCATCAATTTCAACACTATCTACATTAGCATCTGCTTTAAAAGCCGCTTCTTTACTTTCCAGTGATTTAACTACACTTTTTACAACTACATCTTCCTGTTTATTAGCAACTTTATTGTCTTGTGCAGGTTTATTATTGTTTTCGCAGGCGAAAATAACAAGTAGGGCCGCAGTTACCAGAATTCCCATTGAAAGTTTTAAAGCGGCTGTTTTTGAGGATTTTATTTTTGTCATCATTTTGATACGAATTTTGATTAATGAATAATTGAAATTGTTAGCTATAACAGGCTGTTGGAGAAAAGCACTGTTTAATAACAACATTCGGTAAGCAGCTGAGCTTACCTCAGGTTTTAAAACGCCGCTATCGGCAAGGAACTCGTGGTTTTCCCGGATCGACCTTTTTAAAAGCCAGAAAAACGGATTGAACCACAGAAAAATAGTTAAAAGCTCTAAAATCATCACATCAATCGAATGCCCCTGTCTTACATGTTCCATCTCGTGAGCCAGCATCTCTTTCATCCCAGATCCATTCGCATTGTTTTTGTCGATAAATACGAAGTTGAAAAACGAAAATGGTGTAGTGTCACGGTCTATTTTAATGATCCTGATTCCATTCTTCAATTCGCATTCGTTATTCAAAATTAATGCGGTAATCTGTAATATTCTGTATAAGAAGACAAAGAGAAAAATTGCTGTTCCCAAAATATAAATAAACCTGATCAGCCCGATTGATTGAATTGTCTTTTCAATTGCACCTGAAATGGTTGAACTATAAACGAATACTGTCTGTAAGAGATTCTGATATCCCGTTGCTGTGATTATAACTTCATCAAGCATAATGGAGGGCATCTCGCTAAATACCCGAAAATGAATAAACGGGAGTAATATGGAAAAGCAAACCGATCCCAGTAAATAGATTCGGTTCAGAACGAAGAAAGTCTCCTTTCGCAGAAAAAGCAGGTAAACCAATGCAAATATTGCCAGGCTGATACCCGACTCTAACATGAAATTTACGACTGTTGTGTTCATGGCTTTACTTTTTTTCGTTTTCCAAATCCTTCTTTACCTCCTGTAATAATTCTTCAAGCTCTGATATGCTCATTTTATCCTCCTTCGCAAAGAATGAAACCATTTCCTGTAATGAGTTACTGAAATAATTTTTGATAAACCCTTTCATAAACTGCCCGGTGTATTCTTTCTTGGAAATCAGGGGATAATATTCGTGTGTATTACCATAAGCGGTATGCCCGACAAATCCCTTTTTTTCCATAATCCGTATAAATGTTGATACAGTATTATAAGCTGGTTTTGGCTCTGGAATTTTGTCAATCAGGTCTTTAATAAAACCTTTTTTTAGTTTCCAGAGTATTTGCATCAGTTGCTCTTCAGCTTTTGTCAATTCTTTCATCCTTAATTGTTTTGTTTTTAAAGGTAGGACGGAATTCGTCCCGTATAGTGGGACTCATTTCATGTTGTTTTATTTTTCCTTTTGGAAAGCATATCAAAATTAAAAAAAAGAAATATTGATTCCAAATTCTTTAACTATTATTTTCGTTGTTAAACTAAGATATTAGTTTAACAAAGCAAAAAAAAGGCTAAACCCGAAGGTCATGTATTCCGAGGAATAATTTTTTGTTCTTCATAACGTTAAATTTTAATTTGTTTTGCGCAAAACGGTTAATAACAGATCAAATATACAACTAAAACATTAGTTGTACTACTAATGTTTTAGTTAATTTTTGTTAATTCTTTTTGGAATGAAAAATAGACTTGAATAACAGGATGTTAAGCCGATTAATTCTGTTGGCCACCTTCTCCACCACCTGATGAACTTCCTCCACTTTTGACATCATCGTTTTTAATGCCTCGTTTTGCCTTTTTGATTTCGCCTTTCATTTGTCCGAATCGATAAGAGAGGTTAAATCTTAACATCCTGTTAGAATAACTGGAAACGTTGGTTTGATGGAATGTGGGATCATCGAATGAACTTTCGTATTTGACTTTGCTTCTAAACGGATCTGATAACGAAACGGATGCTGTGAGTTTCTTTTTAAATAGCTCCTGTGAAACGTTTACGTTTGTAAACCAAAACTTTGAGGATTGACCCTGCAACATGATTCTTGGAGAATAGATCCCGCCGTATCCGGAGATCGTGCCATTTTTCCAGACTGTGTACCGTATATTCAGTGATCCGGAATAATTGAAACCTTCGTTTCGCAGGTTTCGGCCATCGTTACTTTCGAGTATTGTATAGTCAACACCTACATTCGTACTGATATTGAGTTTTGCATTAGGCCGGTACGAACCATACAGGTATCCACCAAATTTCTGATTCTTTCCTATATTTTTATAAGTAGTCGTCCTAACTCCGGCTGAATTTATGGTTGATAACGATTCAATTGAATTGTTTGTTAGCGCTCCGTTCAAACTCAGATTGAAATTGTATTTTCCCGAGAATTTCCCGTATGATAAGTCAAACGAATGTGAAATTTCAGCATCAAGATTCGGGTTCCCGAAATTAATGTTTAACGGATCGGTGTCGTTGATGTACGGATTTAGATAATAAATACTTGGTCGTGAGAGTCTTTGCGTGTAGGAGAGTTTAATATTTTGTCCTTTGTCAAGATTCTTCGAGAGTGTAATATAAGGTATCAGGTTAAACATTCTGTTCGTGAATGTGGTATCCTTGACGGACTTAAAATAGCCATCGTTAAGCGTTCCTTCCATTCGCAATCCGGTTTTAATGCTGATTTTCTTAAGTTTCAAAACATATCCTGCATAAATGCCAACGATATGCTGATCGTAGTCCAGGTCGTTATTCCTTGATACGTCACGGATCCAATCATCCAGCGCTGCATCATAACGAAGAATTTCAGAATCACTGATATTCTGGCGGAGAATGTATTTCACGCCACTTTCGATCTGGTGCACTTTCGTAATCGGGTCATAATAGTCAAGCTGAAAAGTATGCTCGGTCCCGGAGGCGTCATTGATTGAACGTTGGCGATAGGAATCATAATTTAATTGGGCATCGATAGCATTCAGTCCATCGGTTTTCTGGGGCATTCTGTCGAGTTTGTAGGATACAGTGAATGTTTTATCCGGTTTTTTAAATGTACGCTGATAATCAATATTCCCGGAGATATTTCCACGTTCATTCGACGAGTTTGATATGTTCATGAATTTTCTTGATAAGGTGTGATTCGTGTCAAAATCACTTGTTGACAGTTCTGAATTCATTGCATAGTTACCGGTATATCCCCAAAACGAGAGACTTATCAGGTTCAATGTATCTATTTCATAACTTGCTTCACCCATTGCAAAATTTGAAGTTCCCTGGTATTGATTAAAACCCAAAGATTCCGAATACCTGTTCGTCGTACTTACAAAATTTTCACGGGTAGAACTGCTCTCATTTTTGGGTTGGCGGAAATCGTTGTATCCGTAATTGATTGAAAAACCGAATTTTTTGATTTTTGAAGTGGCATAAATACCACCGTTATAACCCCCACGGGTATCAATTCCTGCATTTATTCTACCCATGAAACCATCAATCTGTTTTTTAGTCGTAACGATATTGATAATTCCACCTGTTCCTTCAGCTTCGTATTTAGACGATGGGTTTGTGATTACTTCAATATCTTTTACCGTATTAGCTGGAAGACTGCGCAATACATCCTTTGGATTTTGTGATAACATCGATGAAGCTTTCCCGTTAAGCAGTATTTTAAAATTTGAAGAGCCTTTTACCTGGATATTATCTTCTCCATCAACTGTTACAAGTGGTATTTTCCGGAGCATCTCCAAGGCATTCGAAGTTTTGGATTCAGGATCAGCTTCAAGGTTGTAGATGATCTTGTCGACCTCAGTCCTTACAAGCGGTTTTTGAGCGACAACAGAAACTTCCCCAACTAATTCAGAACCAGTAATAAGTTTAATTTTCCCCAAATCGATTCTGGTGGTTTTTTCATCAATGTTGACCTCGTTTTTAGAAGTCTGAAAACCGATGGATTGAACGATAACATCAAATTTTCCTATTGAGTCAACCGTAAACTCAAATTTACCGTTTGCATCGCTCGCCAGGCGTTTGATAATTCCTTTACTGTTTTGTGCAGTGATTGTGACATAGGGAATTGTTTTCCCTGATTCTGCTTCTGTAGCTATTCCCTTAATCTGAAATTTTCCAACCGGAAAAGTGGCGAACAGTGGGTTAGAAAATAAAGTTAAACAAAAAAATAGTAAAATCACTAATGGATTTAATTTTAGCTGCGGGTAATTGTAATTCATGATTTTTTAGAATAATTTAGTTAATCAAAGATATAACTAAGATGTTAGTTGTTTCACTATGGTTGTAGTTAATGATTGTTAATTAATCAAAAAAATATACTGATATGCTTTGGGCTAAAAAAGGGAGATTTAGATTTGATTTTTTAGCATGACAAAAAGGAATGACAAAAATGGATTCACTCCGATTTGAAATTATGCAGGTGATCTACTTCAAGTTAAAATATTTTATCTTCAGAGAAGAAGGTGGCCGGATAAGATAATTTGCATTAAACGGAATATGTTGAAGTAATAAATAGGAATAGAGTTATGTAGCATTTTTAATGTATTATCATTGCTACACGGCTCTATCTATTACTGCAATCCCGCGAATTTATTAAAGAAAACTATCAACAATTATTTATTGGGATTCTCAATTTGATTGCTTTTGGCCAACGAAACTAATCCGCCAATAGCCCCTAAATTCATGGAGTCTAAAGCAGAACTAGGAACAATAACCATCGACCCTTTTTCTTTCAAACCTTCGAACAACATGTTCATTCCTCTAAGATGCAGGGCAACAGGATTATCAATATATTGCTGACTTGCTTCAGCAAATTTTAAAGCAATCTCAGTTTCTGCAGTTCCGAGTATAACACGAGCCTGGCGTTCCCTTTGGGCCTGAGCTTGTTTACTCATCGCATCTGCCAGGTTTTGTGGTATAATAATATCCCTGATGCCAACATTCTGACACGTAATTCCCCATGGATTCGTATGTTCATCAAGTATCGCCTGCAGCTCAACTGAAATCTTTTCCCTATCGGAAAGCAGGTCAGACAATTCGTGTTTGCCGATCGTATCACGAAGGCCAGTTTGGGCAATGAAAGTAACTGCTTTTACATAGTCCTGAACTTCAAGGGCGGCTTTTTCAACATCCCATACAGTCCAGTATACGACTGCATCGACATTTACAGGAACCGTATCTTTTGTTAATGTCTCTTCTGCTTTGATATCTGTTACCCTTACTCTTTGGTCAATGTATTTGTCAATATGATCAATTATGGGTATGATAAGGAAGAAGCCCGGGCCTTTCAAACCGGTAAATTTTCCCATTCGCAAAACAACTGCTTTTTCCCATTGGTCAGCAATTTGTATCGAATAAGAGATGTAAACTGATAAAATAAATGCGCCTACTGATACTATGACATTAATTATTTCAAGATAATACAATCCTCCGATTAAGGCAGTTAGGCAAATCAGGAGCGTTAGTGAAACGCCATTCAGAAAGTTTTCAGATTTCATTTTGATTGGTTTTTAAGTTCAACAATTAGTTCATCAATATTAAATCCATAACTATATGCTATGGTTGCAAATTCTTTGATTATACTCTGGAGTTTTTGTTTTCTTTCTGAGCTTGAGATTGAAAATTCATTTTTACTTATAAAAGTTCCGGTTCCTTGTTGTGTTTCAAGTATTTCCTTAATTTCAAGTTCCTTATAAGCTTTTGCAACGGTATTAAGGTTTACTTTCAACTCGACCGCAAGTGCTCTTACGGTGGGCAGTTGTTCGCCCATACTCAGGCTACCTGAGGCGATCCCGAATTTAATCTGATCGAGAATCTGCCTGTAAAACGGGATCCCTGTTTTGGGGTCAAGATTAAATTTTATCATGTTGTAATAGATGTTTATTGTACTATTGTTATAGTACAAATATAGTATGTGAATTGTGCGATTGCAAGGGTTTTTACTTTTTTTTTGTAAAAAATATTGAGATTGTTGTAAACCTAATTGGGGTGAGGTTAATGTGCTGTAAGTTAGTTTTATGAAGTTTTAAAGAATTAATATTCTAAAATCTATTCTTCCACCACGCTCTCAGCCTTTCAAGGATTTTTTGTTCTGTTGGATTATTTTGTGGCGTGTAAAACCGCTTGTTTTTAATTTTCTCGGGGAGAAAATCCTGATCAACGAAATTTCCTTCGTATGAATGGGCATATTTGTACTCCTTCCCATATCCAAGATCTTTCATCAGTTTGGTGGGGGCATTTCGCAGATGAAGCGGTACTGGCAGATGACCCGATTCGCGCACTTCTGCCATTGCTGCATCAATGGCAGAATAGGCTGAATTACTTTTGGGAGATGTTGCCAGGTAGATTGTACATTCTGACAGTATGATGCGTGATTCAGGCATTCCGATTTTATGGACAGCGTCGAACGTGTTTTGTGCCATCAGAAAGGCGTTTGGGTTAGCAAGTCCCACATCTTCAGAAGAGAGGATCAGCAGCCGGCGGGCAATAAATTTAACATCTTCACCACCTTCGATCATTCGTGCAAGGTAGTAAACCGCACCATCCGGGTCGCCACCACGGATGCTTTTAATAAATGCAGAGATGATATCGTAATGCATCTCGCCATTTTTATCGTATAAGGCCAGATTTGCCTGTAACATCGATGTAACAAGCTCATTTGTAATAACGATCTCTTCGTCGGTTACACTGTTCATAACGATTTCAAGTACGTTAAGCAGTTTTCGTGCATCACCGCCCGAAAAACGGAGCATTGCTTCATACTCTTTCAACACAACTTTTCGCTGGCTGATTTCGTAATCGGTCGTTATTGCGTGATTCAATAATGTCAGTAAATCATCTTTTTCTAGCGATTGCAACACATAAACCTGGCAGCGAGATAGGAGCGGAGAGATCACCTCAAAGGATGGGTTTTCGGTAGTCGCACCAATTAACGTCACTAAACCCTGCTCGACTGCTCCTAAAAGGGAGTCTTGCTGTGATTTGCTAAACCGGTGAATCTCATCGATAAACAGAATCGGATTGGGTGATGTGAAAAAACGGTTGTTCTTCGCTTTGTCAATCACATCTCTCACATCTTTTACCCCTGAATTAATGGCACTTAGTATATAAAAAGGTCGGTTTAGCGAATTGGCAATGATTTTGGCAAGCGTGGTTTTCCCTACGCCTGGTGGTCCCCAAAGAATAATGGAGGAGAGATTACCTGAGTCGATCATTTTTCGGAGTACAGCACCTTCACCAACAAGATGTTTCTGACCGATGTATTCGTCCAGATTTTTGGGTCTTAATCTTTCTGCCAGTGGTTGATTCGACATCCTTGTTTTACTTAATACCTGATATTTAATTTATTAATTGCAGTATCTTTTAATAACATTATACGCTTCAGTAAGACCCAACTCACCTGATTTACTTAAGTCCAACGCACCGCCCTCCATATCGTCCAGAAAAATACGGGTCAATCCTCTGTTGAAATAAGCTTCTGCAAAATCGGGCTCAAGTTCGATTGCCTTCGAATAGTCATTGATAGCTCCGAGGTAATCTTTCTTTTTCACTTTCGTATTCGCCATATTAAACCAGGCAAATATGAACCTTGGATTCATATATAATATTGATTCGTAGTCTTTTATTACGTCTTCATAATCAAGGATTTTCTCTTCTTTGGGAACATCTGCATTGGCTTTTGTACCGTTTATATTCAGGGTTGTTGGCTCCGGAAGCAGACCGGGCATCCGTATAAAATCCACCCTTTTAATCATTGCATTGGCCCTGCTAAAATAGGCGAGAATATTTCGGCCATCCATTTTTATCGACCGGTCATAGTCTTCGATTGCCTGATTGTAGTTTTTGAGCAATCCGTACAATGTCGCCCTGTTGAAATAGGCATCCGAGTTTTTCTTATTAGACTGAATGGCTTTATCCAAAAGGCGAATGTTTTCTTTGTACTCATCACCTCTCCAGATATCGTTCCCGATAGGTTTATTGGTAATCAGCATAAAAGGTTGATTGTTGTTTTTACGGTTAAGTGCATCAACCTCCATACTATAATACTGTAACCGCTCGTAATCAACCGAGTCTTTGTGAAAAATTGATATAACAAATTCGGGTTGCAACTCAATATTCACATTGCGATTCTGAACCATTCCCCGCGTGATTTCTGTTTCCTTCACATCGCCATCATCGTTCACAACAATATTCCTTCGGGAGCGTTTTTTGGTGACTGGTCCTTTGTTGTCTTTTCTTGCCACCGAAGCAGAATCCGGTGTGGTGCTATTGGATTGTCTGTTTTGAGCTAAAGCGTTAGATGGATTTGTAGCACCACCATTTACATTGGATTGTTGTTGTCCCTGTGCAGTTGGCTGCCCTGAATTAGCTTGCTGATTTGCAGGCTGATTGGAAGGGTTATTTTGAACTGACTGGTTTTGTCCTTTTTGATTCTGATTAGCTGTTGGGAGGACAAACCCATACATACGCCGTTGTTTTTCGCGCTCTTGTTCTGCACTCAGGCGTTTTCTGAACTGTGCAAATTTAGGATCAAGTTGTTCTGCAACAGCAAAGTCTGCCTCATATCCTGGAATTTTGAGTGATTCCTTTGCAATACCCCGATTCAACCACGCCACTGCAATATCCGGGTCTAATTTAATAGCCATGTCATAATCTGGAATAGCTCCCTGGGCATCTTCAAGTTTATGTTTTACGATTCCGCGGTTGACAAAAGCCTGAGCCATTTTAGGATCAAGCCTGATGCATAAGTCGTAATCTTTTAATGCACCCGCATAGTCCTCTTTTTCAAATTTTGCGATACCCCTCATCAGATAGGCTCCTGAAAAATGAGGTCTGATGCTAATAGCTGCATCACAGTCTTTTATGGCGCCAACCAGGTCGTTTTTCATCTGCTTGGCCGAACTTCTGTTTAGATAAGTGTTTGCGACCATCGGATCGAGTTCAATTGCCTTGGTGTAATCTGTAATTGCGCCATCAAGATCTTCCATTGCCGCTTTTGTAATCCCCCTGTTGTTGTAGATGGCCTGATCGTCACTCTTGTACTCAAGCGCTTTAGAATAGTCGTTTAAAGCCTCATTATAATTTTTGAGTTCGTAATTTGCCATACCACGATACATATATGCTTCGGGATAAAAAGGCTTAATCTCCAGCGCTTTATCGTAGTCATTTTTAGCTCCTCTAAAGTCATCAATGTAATGCTTGGCCATACCACGGTAAAAATATGGCTCGGGGAGATTCGGTCTGAGTTTTATTACTATATTTAAATTTTCAATGGCGCTTACATAATTTCCGAAATAAATCCGGCTTCTTCCGATGTAAAAATACTGATCAGTATTTAGTTGCGGGAATGCGGAAAACGAAATGATCGTAAAAAGAAGTATTGTTAAAGTTTTCTTCATCAGCAGAAAAATAGCAGTTTATTCAGGAAACAAAAATAGCAAAATAGTATTCGTTGGCTGAATTGTGATTTTTTATTTTATATTAATAAAGTATAAAGCATGTTAAACCGGTGTGAGTGGTGTTTAAAAGATGACTTATATCTTCATTATCATGATCATGTATGGGGTGTTCCGGTACATGATGAACAAAAGCTTTTTGAATTTTTGATTTTGGAAGGAGCCCAGGCGGGCTTAAGTTGGCTAACTGTTTTACGAAAGAGAGAAGCTTATCTGGAAGCTTTTGATGGATTCGATCCTCAAAAAATTGCACTTTATGATCATGATAAAATACTGGACCTGCTTAATAATAAAGGAATTATTCGAAATAAATTGAAGATTGAGGCGGCTGTTAAAAATGCGCAGTCTTTTTTAATAGTACAAGAGAAGATGGGGAGTTTCGATCGTTATGTCTGGAATTTTGTAGATGGGCAAACCATTCAAAACAGGTTTACATCTGTTAAGGAACTACCGGCAGAGACAGAAATTTCAAGGATTATTTCGAAGGATATGAAGAAGAGGGGATTTTCATTTGTGGGGCCAACGATCGTTTACTCGCATATGCAAGCGACTGGAATGGTAAATGATCATTTAGTCAGATGTCACCGTTTTCTGGAACTTGGAGGTGCTTTTTAATAGTAATTTTACGAAATCAAAGAAGTTCTCCTTCATCGAAATTTCGTCTATCGGAAACGTTACCTTCTGCATCAGTGATAAATATGTGACGTACCTGGTAGGAATCGCGAATGATAAATTCATAAGTAGATTGACATTCAGACTTTTCGATAAAAATTGAACTCATAATCTGTCCGAATTTTTCGAGTTTCTCACGCACTTCAGCATTCAGCATCTCGATTTTGTAATTAGTCTCAGTTTTCAGCCATTTGCCTGATTTCTCGAACCATGCAATCTGTTCAATACCATTCACACGAAAAATAACTTCAAAATGTCCATCTTTTTCCTTTGACCATTCTACATTGGTGGCTCCGGGAAATAGCTGGTTAAAAGATTTCAAAAGCGGCTGTCCAGGCGTATTTGGATTAAACCGAAATAAATATTTTAGGATAAAATCTTTCATTGAATGGTTTTCTCTTTGAGACGGAATTTTTCGTATAAGTCACATTCAAAGGGAAAACTAATCTTCGTTATATTGCTCTTTATAGAGGAATGCGACGCGGTCACGCGCACGTTTAAGTCTCATTTTAGTTGCACTTTCGCTGATTTTTAATGCAGTTTGGATATATGCAATTGGTACATTGTCAATATAGTGCATTGTAAGTAATGCCTTTTCTTCCGGATGGATCAGTTCAAGAATCTTCATTAATCGTTCGCTGTTGATCTCTTTTTCGCTCAGCTCATCAATTACATCAGGTAGTTCATGCTGGCTATTCCATTCCGGGTAATTCATTTTCTTTTTGGTGCGCAGATACTCAATACAGTTATTGTAAGTGATCGCATAAAGCCATGTCGAAAAGTTGGCTTCACCACGAAAGTCGGCTAATCGCTCGAATACTTTGCAAAATATATCCTGCACAAATTCCTGGGCAAGCGTTTTATCTTTGAGCAAAGAGTAACACTTGTCGAAAACCTTTTCCGAATAACGGTTATAAAGGACTTCGAACAAGTTGGTATTGTGCTCATACTTAATGAGTCTAATGATTTCTTTGTCTGAAGATTCCTTTATGGAATTTTTTATTGCCATCTTTTAATTACGGTAAGACATTCAAAATTAAGATTATATAATAATTCAAAGCTCAAAATTAAAAAAAAAAACTGAAATTATTGTGACCTCTCCAATGGTTTGCGTCTAAACAGTGTATTTTAAGAATTGAAAAACATTTATTACTTTTAAATTTATCTTCAAAATTATGAAAAAGGGATTATTAAAATTAGTTGCTTTTAGTTTTCTAGTTGTTTCATTGGCAAGTTGTGCCAAAGCTCCACAGGCTGAAATTGATGCTGCAAACGTTTCTATCGAAGCTGCAAAAACTGCAGGTGCCGATCGTTATGCACCAGAATCTTTTAATGCTGCTTCTGAAGCGTTGAAAACAGCTCTTACCGCTGTTGAAGAACAGAATTCAAAATTTGCTTTATTCCGTAACTATGATGCATCAAAAACAACTCTTGCATCTGTAGCTACTCTTTCAACAAAAGCTGTTGAAGAAACTACTGCAAAGAAAGAAGCTTTAAAAGCTGAAGTTACTCAGGCCATCACAGATCTTACTGCTCTTATTGTTGCAGATAAAGAATTGTTAGCTAAAGCGCCTAAAGGTAAAGAAGGCAAAGCTGCTCTTGAAGCAATTGGTCAAGAAATCGCTGTTGTTGAAACTGTTAATACTGAAGTTACTGCCGGAGTTGCTAACAACGAAGACATCTTAACTCTTTCTGACAAAATCAAACCAGCAGTTGAAAAAGCAAAAGCTATCAATACTGAATTGACAGACGTTATTGCAAAAAAAGGTAAGAAATAATCTTAAGCAATCTTACAACACATTAACCCCCGGAAGTTATTCCGGGGGTTCTTTTTTAAATTAATCTCGGGATTACCTTTATGAATGTTCCGTAAGACATCAGATTTTTCAGTTCCTTTGCAGTGGAATTTTGATTTTTGATTTTTGGAAATTTATTCTTTGAGAATGAAACTTGGTTGGAAAAAGAAGTTATTTGTTATTGCTGGAATTTTACTGTCGACAATTGTAATTATATTTGTGGTGCTCATTTTAACGATGGACAAACCACCGATCGCAGAATTCGACTCATGCCAGACTATTCTTGGTAAAGCAAAAAGAGTCAATGCGGATGTGTATTCCCCCGAATATTATAGAAATGCTGAAAAGAAGTATCAGGCTGCACTAATCGAGTGGAAGATACAGAATGAGAAGGTATTTTTTGCCAGAGACTTTTCGAAAGCTAAGGAATTGATCCTTTCGGCTATTATAAAGGCAGAGGAAGCAAATTCTTCCTCTGGAACAAACAAGAACTCTTTGAAGATGAAATATCTGAAAGAGATTGAATTGCTTAAACGTAAACTTGACAATTACCACGATGTTTTTATTCATCTTCCACTCAAAGAAAGTGTAAGAAAAAATTATGAATTTGGTAAACTCTCATTAGAACAAGGACTTAATGCTTTCGGTAAAGGCGATATTATGCTTGCTACCAAAAGACTTAATGAAGGTAAGATGAGAATAAGTATTGCAGATAAAGATGTTAATGCACTATTGAAGGAGTATTTCAATGATTATTCGAAATGGCAAAACCAGTTTGCAGCTACAATTCGCCTGTCTGCGCAGAATAACAACTATGCTTTTATCGTTGACAAAATAAAACATAAAGGTTACCTGTATTATAATGGGAAATTAAGCAGAGAATACGATGTCGAGTTTGGACAGAATTGGATTGGCGATAAGCATTACTCAGGCGACAAAGCAACTCCTGAAGGGATGTACAAGATTATCAAGAAGAAAGCCAATGGAAATTCAGGATATCATAAGGCGTTGTTAATCAATTATCCTAACGAACAGGATTATGCTGTTTTTAATAATAGGAAAAGACAAGGCCAGATTTCGAAAAACAGCCACATTGGAGGATTAATTGAAATTCATGGCAATGGAGGCAAGGGAGACGATTGGACTGCAGGTTGCGTTGCACTTACCGATAAAGATATAGATGAGCTTTTTAGTCGGGTGTCCGTAGGGACTCCAATTACGATTGTCGGGTCAATGATGTCACTTTCAGAATTACTAAATTAAATATCAATAAGATGGAAATTGAAGAAGAAAATAAACGGTCGCACCTGAACGTAATAATGTGGATTATTCCAGTATTGCTATTTTGTATTTTTGTACTGATGATCCTTTTTACCCCGGTATTTCAGGATAGCGCTTTTAAAGTTAAATCATGGTTTACAGGATTTCAGGTTTCCGAAGAAACGACTACCGAAGGAATTGAGAAACTTGAAGTTAGGGCTCAAAGAAATATCAATTCAATCGAAGCGAAACTCGATAACCTTAAACCTGTAAAGCCTTATATCGTTGTGAATACGACCGAAAACCGGTATTCCTTACGGACTGCTGATGGAGACACTGTTAGAACCGGAGGATGTTCCACAGGAAAGAACGAAGTTTTGATTGCCGGAAAAAAGCGAATTATATTTAAAACACCGAAGGGAATGTTTACTGTTTTAAATAAACAGGAGAATCGCCCATGGATTAAGCCTGACTGGGCATTTATTGAGGATGGACTGCCGATACCTTCGGCCAGATCGGCTTCACGTATTGAATACAATACCCTTGGTGATTATGCTCTTTCTATTGGAGATGGATATATGCTTCATGGCACACTTTATCAGCGTTTTCTCGGACTTCCTGTAACGCATGGTTGTGTTCGTCTTGGCGACAAAGACCTGGATGTTATTTATCACACATTGAGTAAAGGATCGAAAGTATTTATTTATTAAAGACTTAAAAATGAAAAATAAATCAACCTTCTGGATCATTACCAGTGTTTTAAGTGTCTTCGTTATTTATGCGCTCGTCAGTACTGTTTTAATGCCAGTATTAACAAAAAACCCACTTCCAAAGGCAATTATGCAGACACCTTCAGACGAAAAACCAAAGAATAGCAAAAAAGATAATAATGATTCTAAAGAAGAAGTAAATGCTGAGCCGGCTGTTTCAGGTAACAGCAAGGATTCAAAAGTTAAGCTTTTTGAATTAAGGAAAAGGGAAGTTTTACTTCATTCACGCTTGGAGCTTGCAAACGAAGATTCGATGTACCTGGTGCTTGATCTTATCAATAATACAGCAATTTTGGAATTGAAGGGAGTTATGCTACATGAAAGTCACATTTTGGAATCTTCTGTCAGCAATTCAATAAAAATGTATCACACAGAAGCTTTATTGAACTGGATGGCTGAACCTTTCATGGTTAAACAAGCTGAGGCGACAATCCCAAAAATTGAGTACATTGAAAAGATGGCCCCTAAAGATACAATTGAGGCAAACCAAACAGCCGTTGAGCCGGCTCCTGCAAAGCTTGGTGATGTATATATTGTGATGGATTTTGACCGAAATTTAAGGTTGGTGATTTCGCAGAGCGAAAAACCCGATGATGACGGTAAAAAGATCATCAATGCAATGCGCCGTAAATACCAGCAAGTTGAAGTCAGAAGATCGTTGCAATCCCTCATTAAATTTAACAGAGAGCCTGCAATGCCTCAGATTAGCATTGTTATACCTAAATCGGATGCAATTATTTTTTATAAAGCACTTCCGGTACGTCCTAAAATGATAATAAGGATGTAAAGCTCAAGGAAAATAGTAATAGGTTAAAGGTTTAAGTGTTTTATTACTTAATCCTTTAACCTTTTTTATTGCCTTTTACTTCTTATTCCACAGTAACCGATTTCGCAAGATTTCGTGGCTGATCCACATCACATCCCCTCATTACAGCAATATAATAGGAGAAGAGTTGCAAAGGTATAATTGCGAGCAGCGGAGTAACAGCAGGATGTGATTTTGGAATTTCAAATAAATCGTTGACCATCCCTTTTAAACCGTCATCGCCTTCCGT
>Ga0209430_1000779_pt1 | contig 28276 bp, 22 predicted proteins | sample BarGraIncub1133A_FD_184504 | JGI IMG/M metagenome (GOLD analysis project Ga0209430, IMG submission 184504) | Arctic peat soil microbial communities from Barrow, Alaska - Barrow Graham LP Incubations 11-33A (SPAdes) (version 2) | ecosystem: Environmental > Terrestrial > Soil > Wetlands > Peat... | reverse complement strand
AGTACCTATATAGTTGCGGGGCTGGGGAATCCCGGCCCCACCTATCAATGGACCCGCCATAATGCGGGTTTTCTTTTTTTGGATCGTCTTGCACATCTGGAAAGTATTTCCATTTCAAAAAAATCATTCTCAGGGCTTTCTGGAGAATGGAATTATGCCGGACATCGCCTGATACTGCTTAAACCCCAGACATTCATGAATTTATCCGGAAAGTCTGTCATGCAGTCGCTCCAATTTCATAAGCTGCCGATTTCAAATCTGATCGTCATCCATGATGAACTTGACCTCCCGTTTGGAACTGTTCGTTTCAAACATGGTGGTGGGCACGGTGGTCACAATGGCTTACGCTCCATAATCGAAAACCTGGGCAAGGGTGATTTTATTCGGCTTCGAATAGGTATCGGAAAATCGCCGCACGGTGACACAACCGGTCATGTCCTTGGAAAGATTCCTCCCGATCAAATGGAATGTCTGTCCCAAGTGCTCGACGGCGGCATAGAAATGCTTGAGGTAATGCTTAAAGAAGGACTCCCTAAGTCAATGAGTCTCTTTAATAATAAGAATTTTCTGGAAGGATAGATTTATGGGTTTTAACTGCGGAATTGTCGGACTGCCGAATGTTGGCAAATCTACCATATTTAATGCTTTAACCTCTGCCGGTGCAGAGTCAGCAAATTATCCATTTTGCACAATTGAACCGAATGTCGGCATCGTTCAGGTGCCTGACCCCCGAATGGACCAATTGGCCGTAATCGTCAACCCTCAAAAAATGCAGCCAACGACAATTGAATTTGTCGATATCGCCGGCCTTGTTAAGGGAGCCAGCCAGGGAGAAGGACTCGGCAATCAGTTCTTGGGGCATATTCGCAGTGTTGATGCGATTGTTCATGTTGTACGCTGTTTCGATGACGACAATATTGTCCATGTTAATGGCCGTGTTTCGCCAGCTGATGACATTGAAGTCATCAACACCGAACTTGCTCTGGCAGATCTTGATACCATTGAAAAGAAATTGCAGCGTGCTGAAAAAATGGCGCGCAGCGGAGACATAAAAGCAAAGGAAGAGGTTGCTTTTTATCTTCGGGTCAGAGCCCTTCTCGAACAGGTCAAAAAGCTTCAAGGGGTCGCCCAGAATGAGGACGAAAAAATCTGGATGCGTGACCTGCATCTACTGACTGACAAACCGGTACTTTATGTTGCAAACGTAGCCGAAGACGACCTGGAAGGTAAACACCCCAACGTTGCCATAGTCCGTGACATTGCCGCTTCTGAAGGTGCCGGCGTTGTAGTTATCTGCGGGAAGCTGGAGGCAGAAATTGCCGAGCTTGACGGCCCGGAAAAAAAGGGTTTTCTTGATGATATGGGGCTGGAGGAAGCCGGCCTTGATCGTCTTATCCGAAACGGCTATGCGTTACTGGGTCTCATTACGTACTTTACAGCCGGTGTCAAAGAGGTTCGTGCCTGGACAATCGTTAATGGCACCAGGGCGCCACAGGCTGCAGGCGTTATTCACACCGACTTTGAAAAAGGGTTTATTCGTGCCGAAGTAATTGGTTTTTCTGATTACATTAACTGTAGTGGAGAAGCTGGTGCCAAAGAAAAGGGGCTAATGAGACTGGAAGGAAAAGAGTATGTCGTCAAGGACGGTGATGTCATGCATTTCCGCTTTAACGTATAATCTGACTGGTAACATAATTTTAAAAAACCCCCGGTTTTGGCCGGGGGTTTTTTTGTGCCGTAATTATCTGGTAGTATTTAAATACGTGTTACGTTGGCTGCTTGGAGTCCTTTTGGACCTTTAACGATATCGAATTCAACCGCGTCGCCTTCAGCAAGGGATTTAAATCCATCACCTGAGATTGCCGAGAAGTGAACGAAGATGTCCTCACCCTGCTCCTGTTCAAGAAAACCAAAACCTTTGCTGTCATTAAACCATTTAACTTTACCTGTTGTCATGCTACGACTCCTTTTTTCCTGCTTCATGTAATACACTCACGATAGCGTAAGTGGCCGAAAGTTGTCTACAACTGACCGTAATATATGCCATAGTTATATAAATTTTTTATACGCTAGCATATTTTTTTGAACTTGTATGTAAAAAAACATATCGGTTTTTTAATTTGGTATGATTCATATCAGCGTATCACCGCTACATAGTTTTGTTCGACCTTTTTTATTGAGCAGCATCATGAGTTATGCTACTGTATCAAGCTATTTTGTCAAATATTTAACCTCGGGAGATAATCCAATGTTCAGTTCCTTTATAAAAAAGTTTATCGGCAGCAAAAATGAACGTGAACTAAAGAAGATGTGGCCGATCGTTGAAAGAATAAATGCCCTGGAAAATTCTATATCTACCCTTTCAGATGGTGAATTAACCGGCAAAACATATGAATTCAAGGAGCGTTACACAAAGGGAGAATCTCTTGATTCATTACTCCCTGAAGCATTTGCAGTCTGCCGAGAAGCAAGTAAACGAGTTCTTGGTATGCGCCACTTTGATGTCCAGTTGATAGGCGGCATGGTACTGCATTCGGGCAAAATAGCCGAAATGAAAACCGGAGAGGGGAAAACGCTGGTAGCCACCCTCCCCGCCTACCTTAATGCGATTTCCGGCAAGGGCGTACATGTTGTTACTGTCAACGACTATCTGGCGAGACGTGACTCCGAATGGATGGGACGTTTGTACAATTTCCTCGGCTTAACAGTAGGTATCGTTGTTCATGGTATTGAAGATGACCAGCGCCGTCTCAACTATGCTGCCGATATTACATATGGAACGAACAACGAGTTTGGCTTCGATTATTTGCGTGATAATATGAAATTTGACTTGGAGGATTACGTTCAGCGGGGCTTTAACTACGCCATCGTGGACGAAGTTGACTCTATTCTGATCGACGAGGCCCGGACGCCGTTGATTATTTCAGGACCTACCGAAGATTCAACCGACAAATACTACGTCATTAATGCCATCATTCCAAAACTGGAAAAGGGTGAAGCGATCGACGTTGAAGCAAATACTCTTTCCGGTAAACGCAAGCAATATACCGGTGATTTTACCATTGATGAAAAAGCCAAGAGTTCGGCTTTAACCGAACAGGGCGTTCTGAAGGTGGAACGTCTTTTAAAAATCGACAATCTGTATGATCCCCGCAACATTGAAATTCTTCATCATGTCAACCAGGCTCTGCGCGCCCACGCCATGTACAAACTTGATGTGGATTATGTGGTAAAAGATGGCGAAGTCTTGATCGTTGATGAGTTTACCGGCCGTCTTATGCCCGGTCGTCGCTGGTCTGACGGTCTGCACCAGGCGATAGAGGCGAAGGAAGGGGTCAAGATCGAGAATGAGAACCAGACCCTCGCAACGATCACCTTTCAGAACTATTTCCGCATGTACAGCAAACTGTCCGGTATGACCGGTACTGCCGATACTGAAGCAGAGGAATTCCACAAAATATACAAACTTGATGTATGTGTTATCCCGACCAATCGACCGCTCGTGCGTCCGGATTTCCCGGATGTCATTTATAAAACCGAAATGGAAAAATTCAAAGCGGTGATTGAGGATATCAAAGAGCATTATACCGCCGGTCAACCCTGCCTTGTCGGAACCATCTCGATTGAAAAGTCGGAAGTATTGTCCGAGCTGCTGAAAAGACAGGGTGTGCCGCACAACGTGCTGAATGCCAAACAGCATGAACGGGAAGCTGAAATCGTATCTCAAGCCGGTCGCAAAGGTGCCATAATGATCGCCACCAACATGGCTGGTCGTGGAACCGACATCGTACTGGGAGGAAACCCGGATGCCCTGGCTAAACAGTGGCGGCGGGCTAACCCGGAAACTACCGATGAACAATATGAAGCTGTAGTCGCCAAATATAAAGCTGAATGTCTTGCTGAGCATGAGGAGGTTATTAAACTGGGCGGTCTTCATATCCTCGGAACAGAGCGTCATGAGTCACGCCGCATCGACAACCAGCTGCGTGGCCGTTCCGGTCGTCAGGGAGACCCCGGTTCATCAAAATTCTACCTGTCACTGGAAGATGACCTGCTGCGCATTTTCGGATCGGAGCGCGTCTCCAAAATTATGGATCTTCTCAAAATAGAGGAGGGTGAGGCCATTACCCACAGCATGATCTCACGATCGATCGAAAATGCTCAGAAGAAAGTAGAAGCGCATAACTTTGATATCCGTAAGCATCTCATCGAATATGATGATGTCATGAACAAACAGCGCGAAGTAGTGTATAGCCAGCGTCGCGAAATTCTGGCCGGCCAGGATCTTCGCGCGAGTTTCCTGGAAATGCTGGATGATACAATTGAAGAAATCGCCTCTGCCTATGCCATTGACAAGGTTTCACCACATGAATGGGATTGGCAGGGGATCAGCGAAAGTGTTTACAAATGTTTCAATCTCCAGCTTGATCTACCGCAGGAGATGATAAGTCGCCTGACGCCGGTCAACTTCCACGACACACTCAGCGAACAGGCCCATGCCATCTTCAGTGCCCGGGTTGAAGAAATGGGTGACGAACTTATCGACCACCTTATCAAGGTAATGATGCTACAGGCCATTGATACGCACTGGAAAGACCATCTCCTGAACATCGACCACCTGAAAGAAGGGATCGGCCTGCGCGGTTATGGACAGAAAGACCCCAAACAGGAATACAAAAAAGAAGCCTATAACCTTTTTATTGAATTGATGACCCGCATCCGCGAAGAAGTTGTCGAACGTGTTTTTTGGGTTCAGATAAATCATGATGGTGAAGAAATCGAAGAGATGGAAGAGGAAATGCAAAGCAAGAAGCTGATTTTCAATCTGGGTGGCGGAGAAGAGCATGCTCAGGAACCTGCCAAAAGCCAGAAAGTTGCTGGACGCAACGATGTTTGCCCATGCGGAAGCGGCAAAAAGTATAAAAAATGCTGCGGGAAGTAGCATTATGCGCCGCCAGACACACTTTATTTTATAGAGGTTTAATAATATGATGTTAAAAGGTTTTTTGTTTTCAACGGTTGAGGCATCAATAAAGAAACCGGGACGTAAAGATCTGGCACTCATATATTCTGAGGTTCCTGCTACCGCTGCTGCTGTTTTTACTGCCAGCACTGTCAAGGCAGCCCCGGTACTGGTGTCACGTGAGCATATTGCAAGCGGATTTGCCCAGGCGCTGATTGTTAACAGCGGTAATGCCAACGCCTGTACCGGTGAGCCTGGAATGATAGTAGCACGAGAGACTGCACGTCTGATTGCTCAAGCTCTCGACATAGACACGGCGGCAGTTCAAGTCTGCTCGACCGGCGTGATCGGCGTGCAGATGCCGATGGAACGGATCCAGACCTCCATTCCGGCTCTGGTTGACGGTCTCACATCCGGTACGCTGGACGATATCGCCCAGGCTATCATGACTACCGACACCTTCCCTAAGATGGAAGCCCGCAGCGGACAAGCCGCTGGAGTCAGTTACACCGTAGCGGGCATTGCCAAAGGGGCCGGCATGATAATGCCAAATATGGCCACCATGCTTTCATTTATTATAACGGACGCTGCCGTAGAGCCGAGTTTTCTGGAAAGTTCATTTCGTAAGGCGGTTGGCTGTTCATTTAATGCCATCACCGTAGACGGTGACATGTCAACCAACGATACCTGCCTGATTATGGCTAACGGCATGTCGAAAAATCCGATCATCACGGAAGGATCGGCGGAAGGAGACTCCTTTGCAGTAATCCTGAATGACGTTTTGCTTTCATTGGCCAAGCAGATTGTAAAAGATGGCGAAGGAGCAACTAAATTTGTTGAGATACGGGTCGGCGGCGCCAAAGATGATGCCGATGCGAAACGTGCTGCCATGGCGATTGCCAACTCCAGTCTGGTCAAAACGGCTTTTTTTGGGCATGATGCCAACTGGGGACGGATCTTTGCCGCAGTGGGGTATTCCGGCGCTGAAGTTGATCAATCACGGCTGTCACTGCTTTTTGATGATGTCTGTATGGCTAGAAACGGTATATTTACCGATGAAGATGCCGAAGCCCGTGGCACTGAAGTTCTCAAAAAAAAGGAATTTACCGTTTCGGTTGACCTTGGAATCGGCAAAGGTACAGCAACCGTATACACGACGGACCTGACACACGAGTACATCAGCATCAACGCCGACTACCGATCCTGAATTTATCAGAAGTTTTTTCCATCATCGAGCCTGGCAGTATCCATATTTTCTACCCTGCGAGTTGCTGCCGATAGTACCCACATAAATGAAAATCCTTGGAACGCTAATGCCTTGACACGATATAGCGCCTGTGATAGTTGTTTTCGGTATAATTATTCTTGCGTATCCACTCAGTAATGGAGGGATCGATGAGCATTAAAGTGCTGGTCGCCGACGACAGTATCACTATTCAGAAAGTAATCGGCATAATTTTCGGAGGAGATGAATACTCCCTAACGGTTGTTGATAACGGCAAAGCCGCTGTCGACAAGGCACGTGAAATCAACCCGGACATACTGTTGATTGATGCCCTTATGCCCGGCATTACCGGCTATGAAGTGGCTGAAATGGTCCGTTCAACGCCGTCACTTGCTACCAAGCCGATTTTAATCCTGACCGGATCATTTGAACCATTTGACGAAGAAAAAGCAAAAAAATGCGGCGCGGACGATTTTATTTCAAAACCATTTGAGTCACAACAAATAATCAGCAAAGTTAAAGAGCTCCTGGCACTTGGAAGCGCCAGAGCGCTGACAATACAACCACAGACTGCCCCGGAAATGCTTTACGAACAGACTCCAAAAGTTTCAGATCCCATATTTGACAGTCCTACCCCGTTTTTTGACCAACAATCCGCAACAATACAACCAGCAGCAGCGGCTGATATCTGGAGCGCTTTTACTCCGGAAGCTGAATCACTAGTTGAAACGGTAACGGCTCCAGTTGCCTCTGCTCCTTTGGAAGAGGCCGATGAACCCGATGTATTCGCTATCGTCTCTGAAGAAAATGATGCGCAACTTGTACCGAGTGCCACATCAACAGAAACGTCGCCTAACCATACCGGCTCACAATGGGTTCCGGTTGAGGAAAATACGTTTGAATTTGAAGAGGAAGTCATTACCCTCCCCACCGACGTTACTGAACAAGCAGCCCCGGCTCAAGAAGCGTCATTTGGTGACATTTCTTTTGAGGATGAGGTAGCGGCACCGTCAGCACCGTCTATTACAGCTGTTACTGCTCCGGTTTTTGCCGATTATACCGTTCCCTCACCGGCGTATGAAGAGCCATCTCCGCTGGAATCGGCATCAGTGTTAGGAGGAAAAATATCCGCAGCAACACCCCCCTTCCCCGGCCTGACGGAGGAACAATTGAAAGCCGCTATTATGGCTTCATCAAAGGAAGTTATCGAACGAATTGTCTGGGAAGTTGTTCCTGACTTGGCAGAGGCCCTGATCCGTGAGGCAATCCGAAAGATCAAAGAAGGGGTCTAGTTCCCCTTGTGTACATAACAACCGTAAGGGGATGGCGACATCCCCTTTTTTCGTATGGAAGGTGAGTAAATGATTAGAAAAGCCATTGCCAAAATAGTCGAACGTGAAGATCTGACCGAAGGGGAAATGATTGAGGTCATGAACCAGATAATGTCTGGTGAGTGCACACCGGCACAGATCGGTTCCTTCATCACGGCCCTGCGTATGAAGGGCGAAACTGTCGAGGAGATCACCGGAGCCGCTCGCGTCATGCGCGAACGGGCCACCCCGATCCGTGTCGGCAAAGGTGTGCTGGACATCGACCGCGACGACATCAATATTGACCGGGAGACCATTCTGGATGTTGTCGGCACCGGTGGTGACGGCACCAACACCTTCAACGTCTCCACCACCGTCTCCTTCGTAGTCTCGGCCTGTGGAGTCAAGGTTGCCAAGCACGGCAACCGCTCGGTCTCCTCGGCTTGCGGCAGCGCCGACGTGCTTGAGAAACTGGGCATCAACCTGGAGATCCCCCCCGAAACAGTCGAAGACTGCATAGACCAGATCGGCATCGGCTTCCTCTTTGCCCCTGCCCTGCACGGTGCCATGAAGCATGCCATCGGCCCACGCCGCGAGATCGGCATCCGCACCATCTTCAACATCCTCGGCCCATTGACCAACCCGGCCGGAGCAGATTGTCAGGTCATGGGGGTTTACCGTGCCGAGTTGGTGGAGAAACTAGCCGGCGTGCTGCACAAATTGGGGTGCAAGCATGGCTTTGTGGTGCATGGTCTGGACGGCATGGATGAAATGACCCTTACCAACGAAACACTGGTGGCCGAGGTCACCCCGGCTGGCATTACGTTGACAGTCGTCACCCCGGAGCAGCTCGGCCTGCCCCGCTGCCAGATGGAGGCACTCAAGGGGGGTGATGCCGTTGCCAACGCTGCAATTGTCAAGGCGGTTCTGGCAGGAGAACAGGGACCACGGAGAAATATCGTTCTTCTGAACGCTGCCTATGCCTTGGTAGCCGCCGGCAAGGCTGCCTCGCCTGCAGAGGGTATGACGCTGGCCGCCGAAGCCATCGACTCCGGACGGGCGCTGCAGCAAGTTGAAAGATTGGCGGTTTTGACCAATCAATGTCAGGGTTGAAGTTACCGTTTAGAAAACAGTCGTCTGTCCAATTTGACACGTATAGCAGTTGGGCATATATCGCTTTGTCGATACATGAACTCATTAAACAGACCAGAACGAAAGAATTGTCATGACCACAAACACACCGGATATTTTAAGAACGATAGTTGACCACAAGCAGGGAGAAGTCGCTCTCGCTAAGGCGGCCGCACCGATCAGCGAACTGAAGGCCCGCATCAGTGACCTGGAGGATGTCCCTCGTGGGTTCGAACGGCACTTGCGTGAAGCGGTGGCCACGGATTGGATCGCCATTATTGCAGAAATAAAGCAGGGGTCTCCAAGCAGGGGCCTTATTCGCGAGGATTTCGACCCGCTGGAGATTGCTGAGATCTACCAGAATAACGGGGCCACCTGTCTGTCGGTACTGACAGACGAGAAGTTCTTTCTTGGGCACCTGCGCTATCTGTCTTTGATCCGCGAAGCGGTATCCCTGCCACTGTTGCGCAAGGACTTCATCTGTGATCCGTATCAGATCTATGAGGCCCGCGCTGCTGGTGCTGACGCAATTCTACTGATCGCCGCCATGCTTAATCTGGATCAGTTACGCGAATTCCATACCGTGGCCAAAGAGATTCATCTGGATGTGCTGCTGGAAGTTCATGATGAAGCAGAGATGGAAAAAGCTCTAAAAACCGACTGCACCCTTATTGGTGTCAACAACCGCAATTTGAGGACGTTTGAAACCGACCTGGGCACCACCGCCCGCCTAGCTCGCATGTTATCGTCAGATCGTCTGTTGGTTACTGAAAGTGGAATACACAGTCGTGATGATATTAATCGTCTTGCGGCTGATGGAGCTCAAGCGTATCTGATTGGCGAGTCCATGATGCGCGAAGCTGATATCGGCCAGAAACTTCGTGAGTTGCTCTCCGCCTGATCAGTACGTTACATAGATCATGCAGTTTACAAGGGCTCGCTTTTTTTGGTGATTGACACCCCGCCTTGGTGGAACGGATCACAGCAATATATTATCTTCGAACGTCAATTCCATAGCTTTTAATTTTACGATGCAGATTACTCCGTTCCAGTTCAATCAATTCAGCAGTACGGGAAATATTCCAGTCATTTTCCTCAAGCTTGTGAATAATGAACTCCCGCTCAAAATCCTCTCGGGCGTCACGAAGCGCCGTCCGGGCATGAACGCCTGCAGGCTCAGTGTCGGTACTCGGTTCTCCAGACAATTGCGGAATATCCTCGGCAGAGACAACACGGCCGGGTGCCACAATCAGAATCCGTTCGACCACATTTTTTAATTCACGCAGATTGCCGGGCCACGAATATTGCCGTAGTTTGTCGATAGCCTCCGGCAGAAAAGCCTTTGCTTCGCCCCCTTCCCGACGAAAGAACTGAGTAATAAAATGCTGAACAAGCGGTCCAATATCCTCCAAACGCTCGCGAAGCGCCGGTGCCCGGAATGGAACAGTGCTCAGTTGATAATAAAGATCGGCGCTGAATTTCCCCCCAGCCATATCCTGCTCGAGAGCTCTGGTAGTAGCAGCAATTATTCGAATATCAGCAGTAAGCCGACGCCCCCCCCCGACTCGTTCAAAGCTATGATCCTGAATAAAACGCAGAATCTTCACCTGAGTTCCGAGTGGCAACCCATCGATTTCATCCAAAAAAAGCGTGCCGCCATCTGCCTGATCAAAGCGCCCTTTCTTATGTGACGTAGCACCAATGAATGCTCCTTTTTCATGGCCGAACAGTTCACTTTCGATAAGTTTTTCCGGAATAGCAGAGCAATGTACGGTTATAAAAGGGCGCTCGCGCCTTGGACTGTTGCAGTGAATGGAACATGCAATCAATTCCTTTCCGGAGCCGTTTTCACCGCTTATCAGTACAGATGCAGATGTTGAGGCTACACGCCTGATCTGCTCCCGCACAGTGGCAATCCCGGGCGCCGCACCGATAAGTTCATTATCAGCAGCTGCCGAGCGTTTCAGTTCGGCATTTTCCACTTTTAATTCCTGCAACTGCAGCGCGTTGGCAACGCTGAGCAGCACTTTTTCAAGCGAAAGCGGTTTTTCAATAAAATCAAAAGCCCCCAACTTGGTGGCACGGACCGCCGTCTCAATCGTGCCATGTCCGGAGATCATGATGATTGTCAATTGAGGAAACTGCACTTTGAGTTTTTCAAGGGTTTCCAACCCATCCATACCTGGCATCCAGATATCAAGCAGAACCAGGTCGGGAACCTCCTGCCGGACACACTCTATACCGTCGGCTCCGCTTTCCGCATTCAGAACCTGATACCCTTCATCTTCAAGAATACCGGTCAGCGCGGTTCTGATGTCTTTTTCATCATCTATTATCAATATAGTGTGGTGCATGACAGCTCCTCAGGTAATTATTTATATTTATCCGGCGGGCAACTCGACAACAAACACAGCTCCGTGCGGCACATTGTCACGAATTCTCACAAAACCACCATGATCAGTCACGATACTGCTCACGATGGCCAAACCGAGCCCTGTGCCGCTCTTCTTGGTCGAAAAATAGGGTTCAAAAAGACGCGGCTTATCTTCAGGCGCAATTCCCGGCCCATCATCAGCAATGCTGATAACAGCCATTTTCAGCACATCATCAAAGAATGTCGCCAGAGTAACGGTGCCATGCTCTGCCATGGCGGCAACAGCATTTTCAAGGATATTGATCAGAACTCGCTTTATTTGGTCGCGATCAATCATTAATAGTGGCATTCTGGCATCGGTGGTGACGTTGAATTGTACACCGCGATGTGCTTCCTGATACAGTGTAAGAGACTCTCGAATTAACCCGTTAAGGTCGTTCGGTTCAGGTTGAATGGCGGGCATCCGGGCAAAATTTGAAAACTCGTTGACCAGATTTTTCAGATCATCGACCGATTTTATAATCATCTCGGTACATTCATCAAAGACCTTCTCATCGTCACTAAAGCGCGAAAGATAGCGTTTTCTGAGGCGTTGGGCAGAAAGCTGAATTGGAGTTAGCGGATTCTTTATTTCATGGGCTATTCTGCGTGCGACCTCTCGCCAGGCGGCCATACGCTGAGCACGCATCATCTGGGTCAAGTCATCCAGCACGGCAACCATCCCCAGCACCTCTCCGCTTCCGGCACGCAGCAGCGTCAAGTGCAGTTGCAGTGCAAGACGAGTACCACGCAGATCCAGAAAAACCTGCTTGCTGATCGTCCCCTGCTTCGACTGCAACAACTCCCTGATGGATTCCGAGGCGATTTCGAGGTGTTTATCGCTGATGACCTCGCGGTAGTTTTTCCCCAGTACTTTCACGGCGCTTAAACCGAGCAAGCGCTCGGCAGAAGTATTGATCGTACGCAAGATCCCTTCGCTATCAATCGAGATTACACCGGCTGCAATGTTTCGCAGTACAATTTCCATATACTGCTGGCGGCGCTCGATTTCACGGTTACTGCGGAGCAGCTCGAGATTGGAGACATTCAACGCGTACTGTTTGGTACGCAAATCCTCCGTCATAAGATTGAATGACTGAACCAGCATACCGATTTCATCCACTGAAAAAGACTCTATCCGAACATCAAGGTTGCCACCCGCTACGGCATGAGTTGCATCTACCAGCTCCTGAAGCGGTTTTGTCATACTATTTGCCAGATACACCCCCATCCAGTACGCAAAAAACACAATCACCATCGCAATTAAAAAAAGTGTGATTATATACCCGGTCCGAATCGGATTCTTCAGGATCTTTAACTGACGGAATTCATGGTAAGAGGTAGTAATCTCCTTCATTTTGTTCACCAGTGAATACGGCACGTAATAATTGACGACAACGACGCCAACAATATCCGACTCGTTCCAGGTCGAACGGATCGGTACGATACCACGGATCAAATCGGCCTTCCCTGCCTGGTTTACCCTGGTCAGTTCCTCACCAGCCAGACCGCGTTTGATATCTTCTGAAGAGGGGTTGGTAAATTCCCCTTTGGGTACTGCCGGATTTGTCGCCCGGACCAGTTCCTCACGCTGGGCAGAATAGACCTCAACCACCCCCAGGTTATATTCACTCTGTTTCTGGTGGATAAGCCGTTTGAGCTGCGGTAGATTCGCCTCGTTAAGCAGCTTTTGATCTTTAATAAAGATGCTGATCTGTTTGCCGTAATATAATGAATTTGATGCCGAATTTTTGTAATAGGTTTGCGCTACTTCAAGCGACTCGCTCAACGATGTTTCAACCTGGGAGTTAAACCAGTTATGCACAGTATTGTTTATAAAACCAGCGGCGGCAAAAAAGAGCAGTAGCGTGGGAACCAGCGAAAGGGCGACAAATGAAAGGACAAGTTTTGTACGCAGTTTTTTTGCAAAAGGGTTTGCACGACTTTCGACAAACAGCTTCACAACATTGCGACTAACCAGATACACCAGCAGAATAACCAGCAGAATGACAACATTGATAACTGCAAAAATAGCAATATTGCTCCCCAGTTTGGCACCGGCGCTTAACTGGGTCAGACTGATTTCAGCCCTGGTCAGAAAAACAATTAATATAACAGCCAGAACGATAACGATCGCTTCACGAGATCTTTTTTTCCGCTCTTCATGAGAAAGCCTCATATGCATACAGCCATAATTCCTTTCCAGTAACAGTTTTCAAAAACTAACACGCGCTGATTCTAGCATAGATAGTATGTAGTTTAAAACTCATTGTTGCATTTTTGCATCAATTGCCGATTCAATTCAGGTATGATATTGTTCTGCTTGAAATGAATAGAATTGGAGTCAGACCATGCGCATTCAGGACTCGTCCTTAGTACGGAAACTCGACAAAAACACGAAGAGTTCCTCGCCGGTAAAGAGCCTCATGAATTCGTTATTTGCGGATGAAATGAGTCACCACGAAGAGGGAGCCGCTTCGTATCAGGATGATATTGAGTCTTTAAGGACTGAAATTGAGAAGTCGGGAAACCTGCTGACCACGGAACCGACACTCACAAATTTCAGACAGTTTCGCGATCTGTTGAGCAAACTCGCTAAAAAAGTGAACATTGAGGCATACCGGCTGGACAAATGTGGCGGGACACCGCAAAACCCGCGCTATTTCGAAATCATCACGGTAATTGATCGGGAAGCCGATAATCTCTACAATCTTATTGTCAAAGAAAATCGCGATTCCATGGCTATTACCGCAAAGGTCATTGGTATCAAGGGGTTGGTGGTTGATTTAGTTACCTGACAAACACACTCTCTGTTGTGCCAAATAGAGTAAATAACTGAAACAAGGGAGAAGCTATGAGCGACACAGAATTGAACGCAACAGTACAAAAAGGGCTTGATCTTCTCGATCAGGGAGAGGTCAAGCCGGCTATTGCCATCTTTGAAGGGTATTGGGATAGCAACAAAAATCAACCGGACAGCTGGTTCTATCTCGGCGATGCTTTGGCTGAAGACGGGCGCCTGGATGACGCCATCTCCCACTACCGCGAAGGGCTCAAGCTGGCACCTGAAGATGCCGATGCCTTGACGACGTTGGGAGATATGCTGCTTGAAGCGGGCGACCACAAGGAATCGCTCGTCTGCTATAAGAGAGTTCTGGAGATAGACCCGAAGGATGCTGATGCCCTCGTAAGCATCGGCCTGGTCTACAACAGCCAGGATCGCAGTGATGATGCCATCCGCGCCTTTCGTCAGGCACTTGAGCTCGAACCGGACAACGTTTTTGCGCTCAATGCCCTGGGAGATGCGCTTTATGGGCAGGGTGACGTCGATGGTGCTATCGCCGCCTTCACAAAAGGGGTGGATATCGATCCGGAAGACCCGGCAGCACATTTTAACCTGGGCGAACTGTACTACGATCTTGAAGAGCTGGAAGAAGCTGAGGATGCCTGTCTTGAAGCGGTTCGGTGTGACCCTGCTTACAGCATGGCATACCTGACACTGGGTGGCATCTGCATGGATCAGGACCGTACGGCGGATGCGATAACGTATTTTGAAAACTATCTGAAATATGAAAAGTCAATCCAGGCTGCCGACATGATTGCCGAGGTCAAGGCGGTTATTGAAGGACTCAAAGAGGAATTAAAGGGGTAATAATGTCACATCAGAAGCCGGTCCTGATTGATTCCCACGCTCATATATATTACCGAGACTATGTCGGCGACTTTGACGATATGTTAAAACGTGCCGATGATGCCGGAGTGTCAGCAATTTTGGTGGTTGGCACCGACATCGAATCGAGTCGTGAGTCGGTCGAGCTAGCGGAAAAATATCCGCAACTCTACGCCGCCGTCGGTATTCATCCGCACGACGCCGGACGGGTAACCGATGCCTGTTACGACATCATTCGGACCCTTGCTGTCTCCAGTCAAAAGGTTGTTGCGATCGGGGAAATAGGTCTCGACTTCTACCGCGACCGTTCGCCGCGTGATCTGCAGGAGATTGTCTTTCGTCGGTTCCTCCAGATTGCGGCTGACCTGCACAAACCGGTTATCATCCATGATCGCGATGCTCATGACCGTGTCATGACTATTCTACGGGAAGAATCGGTACGAAGGGGCGTCCTGCACTGTTTTTCCGGCGATGCCGCTATGGCTTCCGAGGTAGCGACACTCGGCTTCCATATCTCGATACCCGGAACGATCACCTACCCTGGCAACCAAAGCCTGCGGGATGTGCTGCGTACGGTCAGTATCGATCGCATGCTGGTCGAGACCGATTGCCCTTACCTGACCCCTGTCCCGCATCGAGGTAAGCGCAACGAGCCTGCGTATGTGCGTCTGGCTGCTGAGAAACTGGCCGAAGTCAAGGGATTGACCCTGGAAGACGTCGCCCGTATCACGACCAAGAATGCCAGCGACCTGTTTGGAATCAGCCTCTGGGATCAATCGACGAAGATTGCGTACCAGATTCGCAACTCGCTATACCTGAACATCACCAACCGCTGTTCAAACCGCTGTAGCTTCTGCCCCAAATTTGATGATTTCACCGTAAAAGGTCACAATCTAATGCTGAATAGTGAACCATCGTTTGAGGAGGTAATGGCGGCAATCGGCCACCCTTCAGACATTGATGAGGTAGTATTTTGTGGTTACGGAGAACCGTTAATCCGTCTTGATCTGGTCAAACAAGTGGCGGGTGAACTTAAACAACGGGGCTACAGCATCCGCATCAATACCGACGGTCAGGCAAACCTGGTATATGGGCGCAACATCCTGCCGGAACTGGCCGGTCTGGTTGACAGTATATCGGTCAGCCTGAATGCTCCTGACGCCGTAACGTACAGACGGCTCTGCAACACCCCCTTCGTTGAAGCCGGCTTCAGCAGTGTCTGCAATTTCATCCGCACGGCAACAGCTCATATTCCACAGGTGATAGCGACTGCCGTCACCGTCCCGGGTGTCGATATCGAAGCATGTCGGGACGTGGCAGAATCACTGGGAGCTGAATTTCGAGTACGGGAGTATACCGAGGTAGGATAGCGTTACCAAGCAGAGCCACCCAAAAAATCAAAAGCCACGTCGATTGACGTGGCTTTTGATTTTTTGGGTGGCTGGTGTCTGATCGATCAAGCACCACTTCATTGCTCTCCTACCCTTCTCCCGTTTTGTTGCCTGACTTGCTTGCCATGCTGGAGAAGTGGTTGAATGTGTAGGCATAGCCAGCTTTGCAAGAGACTGATAAAAACCATTTACAACACAATCAGCGGCATGGGTGCAAGTATTACGAATGTAATACTTCAGTGAAGCAATGTTGTTTCGCGATAAAAAGTTCGTAGTGCGTCCGGTTTTCATCGTCTCTGGCTCCCAAGCTCGACCAGTTTGGTCGAGAATCACCTAATGTTGTAATAGTCTGGGGATAACCAAGAGATTTCTACGCATTCTTACACTTCGGCTCTAAATTCCGCGCCGCCCTGAATATTGGCCACCGTTAGCCTGCCGCCCATGTTTTTTTCAATGATCACCTTCGACATATATAAGCCGATGCCTGTGCCATAGCCTGGTCCTTTAGTGGTGAAATAAGGCTCAAAAACCTTGGGAAGGATGCTGTCAACGATACCCCCGCCGTTGTCATGCACGGTTATAATCGAAAGATTGTTTTCACGGAATGCCCGGATGGTGATTCTTGGTTCTTTAATCTTCCTCTCTAGTAAGACTTCCTTGGCATTGGCGACGATGTTTAGCAATGCCTGCATATATTCATTCTTGAAGCCAAATACTTTAATGTTTTCGTTTAGTTGTAGATCAACCTCAATGTGACTGTTTTGTAAGGAGGCAGTGATAAGCCCGACAGCCTGAGTCACTGCATTGGCAATTAAGAATTCGTGCTTTTGTTTATCTTGCCGGAAGAAGTTGCTGAAGTCGTTTATGGTGCTGGACATATGCTGGACAACCTGCATTGCCTCGTCTATCTCCCTATTCAACTCAGCCTTAGAAACCTCGCCTGACTCAAAAGAAAGTTGCAGGCCCTGTAGGATCAGTCCGATACCGTTGAGCGGTTGGCGCCATTGATGGGCTATATTGCTGATCATCTCTCCCATGGCTGTTAATCGGTTTTGCTGCAGGAGCTGACCTTCAAGTTTGGCCTTTTCTTCCTCGGCGCGTTTCATTTCGGTTATGTCGGCGTTGATGCCAATCACACGCTCTGCCGTGCCGTCTGCTCCCCTTATTACCAGGCCGTCTGCTTTGATATGCTTTACAGTACCGTCTGGATGGCAGACGCGGAAGACGGTGTCGTACTTTTTTTCTCCGTTCAGTGCTGCCTGAGATGCTGTAACTACTGCCTCTTTGTCCTCCGGATGCAGCCCGTTCAACCAAGCATCAACGTTGCCAGTAAACGTTTCACGTGTGATGCCGTACAGCTCGAACATTCGATCATTCCAAACCATTTTATTGTCATGTATGGTTCTGTCCCAAACACCCAAATTTGCAGATGAGACTGCTAACTGGAGCCGCTGTGTAAGGTTTTCCATTTGCCGGAAATTTTGTTTGAGCTCGGTGATGTCCTGCAGAAAAATTACTAACCGCCCGCCTTCTACGAGATGATACTGGCCGCTGACTTCAACGTCGAAAAAGCTCCCATCCTTGCGGCGATGCTGGGACTTGAAACGGTCGCTTCCCAGCAGTATGATTTTTTGGATGCGGTCGGGTGTTCCGCCGGTCGTTTCGAAGGCCTCCAGGTCGATAATGCGCATACCCAGCAGTTCCTGCAAACTATAGCCGCTCATCTGGCAATATGCATCATTAGCTTCCAATAAACGACCCTCCGAATCCGCCAGCAAGAAGCCGTCCATGCTAGCCTGAAGAATGGTCTGATGAAGTTTACTGTTGGTTTCATTGCTTCTGATATCGGTTCGATCTTTGGTTATCATTGATAGCAACTCCTATAACGTCTCCGTCTTTTTCAGAGTGTGACCTTTCAGTAACACGGTTGTCTCCATTACCGTATCTTCAATCTCTTACAATAACTGATTTACCATAACTTTCTTCTGAGTCAAGTTCAGTGCAAATAACGGGTCATTCTTGAACGCCAATCCAACCCGGCAACCGGAGGAAGTCGAAGACCTCATGAATTGCCTCTTTCATGTACGAGTCGATGCTGGCGAGGTTATCCTGTAGCATGGCAACAATATTTCTTCTGTGATATCCGGTAACTTGCCACCATTCTGGAGCTGAGTATCCAACTCCTTCCGACGTTTCACAGAAAGCACCCGTCTTAATTCCATTCTCTCGACCAGTACTCACCATGCTTCTGTCTTGATTGTCTCCATAACCAGATCAGCGGCCTGTGACCCGACTTTGCAATAGTCATTTGGAATTTCATCTAAGCGTGGTCAAGCGCATGGTTCCCGGAGCACCTGGGTTCTCCTCCACCCACCAAACCGAAAACGGAGCGACCAGATAACTGCTGTGGAAAATACGAAGATTGTGGCCAGCGTCCATTCCGCCACCAAGCCGGGAATGATCAGATCAATCAGCCATAACAAGATTAGGAAAACGGTGGAACAGAGTGAGAATGTACGGGCGATCCACTGGGTATCTCCTGCTGAAGCAAGTACGGAACCGATCATGACATTGGCCGCGTCGAAGATGCAATAGAATGCCACGAATTTCATGAGCAGGGAACCTGTCTCCACGATCCGCATGCTTTCGGGGCCTTTTCCAGCGAAGATCGACACGAGAGGCACTGACGCGGTGACGAACAGAATCGCCATCGCCACCATCCATATTTCACACAATACAAGTGACTGCCAAGCGATGGCCGATATGTCATCGTCGTTCCCGGCTCCACGAGCGTGTCCCACCAGTATTCCCGCTGCCTGTCCGAGCCCAAGAGCCGGAAAGAACGCGATGCCATTGATCCTGAAGGCGATGCTGGATGCAGCCAGCTCCACGGTCCCCAACCTTCCAACCACCACCAGGAAGAACGTCCAGGCTCCAAGTTCACCGCTGATCCGCAGTCCCATCGGTGCTGCGAGTGACAGGAAGCGGCGAAACTCCACCCATTCGAACCGACGGGCGACGGCGTCAGCAAATCCGCCCGACCTGGCGAACACTATTGTGTAGAGGATGGCAGCTACCATCTGTGCGGCTACGGTCGCCAGCGCCGCCCCGGCGATGCCCATCCGAGGCAGACCCCACTCACCCAGAACCAGACCCCAGGCCAACACTGCATTTACCGCGAATGAAATGAAGGTGACCCATGTGACGATAACTGGTCGTCCGATTCCTGAGAGCCACCCTGCCAAGGCACCACCCAGGACCGGGAAGAACGAGCCGGCCATGCAGATCCAGAAGTAGACGTTCTCGTCGCGGGCGACCTGCGCTTCGTGACCAACCAGAAAGAATAGTTGCGCGATCGGCCACGCAACAACAAGGGCCACGATTCCAGAGACTAAAGAGGTATGGATACCTAACCAAGCGGATGTGCGGACGCCTTGGGTGTCGCAACGCCCGTGACTGTGTGCCACAAAGGTGCCCGCATAAGCAGCGGTTCCGAACAGAAATCCTTGGAACATGATAACCGCCATGCCAGAGGGCCCTATCGCTGCGACCGCTTCGCTGGAGTGACGAGATAACACGATCGCGTCGATGATTTGCATTACCGTAATTGCAGAAGTAGACAGGATCATGGGGACTGCGAGTTTGAACAGGCGTGGGACGTGTTTAAATATCATATTATTTCATTAGCCCTCTTGTCATATACATAACACACCAATCGACTGATGCAGCGTCATTCGATTTTATAGGCGGTGCAACCGGTTTCCAGCCAGCGACTTTTCCCGTTGCCTGTCCTCTGCATGATGAGCGATTCCCAGTACGTATTCGACCTTGAGATGCTCCAAATATCTTAATTGGAAAATCTGATCGCTTTGGCATGGTCTACGAGGTGCTCTTTGTTATTGACACTATCACGCGGCAGAACTTACGCTTTGTGACCACGTATTACACCAGAGCCGTTAGGAAGCTCCAGCACAACTCTATGCACATCACATAAACCTGCTTCTGTCATCATGGTAACCAGCTCTCGTTCAGAATAAGACCGGCCTGCTTCGGTTCCCAACAACATATTGAGCGAAAAAAGAGCTGGAAATGGTGGGCCGTCTTTGGCATCATTCAGAATGAATTCCTGCACCATCAGTATACCACCGGGATTGAGGGCAGCAACAGCCTTGCGCAGAAGTGAGGAGCATGCCTCAGTGCCATCACTATGGAGGACATGGGAAACCCAGACAACATCAAAACCGGTCGGCACCGGGTCAATATGGTAGTTACCGGAAGTAAAGCTGATCCTCGCTGTTAGGTCGAAGCGGGAGATGGTTTTTTCGGCAAACGTGCAAGTAGTGGGGAGATCGTACACAACGGCAGATAACTCAGGATTGGCGATGCAAAAATAGATCGCATACGTTCCGGGGCCACCCCCCAGATCAAGAAGAGTGCGGCAGCCTGACAGGTTTACTGACTGGGCGATACGGGGTGCCTGCAGACTTGCCAGATTAAACATCCCCATCAGAAAACTTTCCCTTACGGTCTCGTTTTCACTGTGTGAATTCTTTTCACGGGTCGGACCGCCTGATGTTACGGCCTCATCCAACCTGGCCCAGCCTGGCATAAGATGGTGATGATGCATGATGATATGCCCCATATAGCCGGGAGACGTTTTTGAAAGATAGTTTGCGGCAAACGGTGTGGCACTATATGCACTATCCTGTTTTTCCAATAGACCGAGGGCTGAAAGTGCATCTAGTAGCATACCGGTTGCCCGTGGATCTGTGTGACACAGTTGCGCAACCTCCACAGTTGATCGTGCAGTGCCATCAAGAGCACTAAATACCTCCAGTTTAACAGCCGCATGGAGTGCGCATGTACTCCAATACCCTCCTGACAACTGTAAAAGATCAGGAATCGTCAATTCAGTCGTTTCCATTTAAGTTTTACCTCCCAGACGTTAAGTGTTCAACATGTCCAGCTATTCTAGCATCCACCGGTACAATACGTGGGTAGCATTGATTGACGTCATGAGTAATAAATTTCTCCATTTTTGACAAGTGCGGACATAAAAAAATAGGCTCCTTCGTGTGTTAAAGTTTGAGTTAAACACACGAAAAAGCCTATTTATAATAATAACTTACATATTTATAGCAAGTTAGGAAATTTGGGGTGGCTGGAGGGTCGTAACCCCACATTATTCAGAACTCTGCATGTATTTGTAACCCACAAATAACACAAAGGAATTCTCTTTAAACACATTATAGCCGTTAAGTTTTGTGAGTAAACTGTACCACACTTTGTACCACACTTCAAACACATTCGCTGCAGCTTACACAGTCACAATAGGTAGTGCATTGATTCAATATTCTGCCTGTAACAGGCGACAGAAGAAGGATCAACTCTCCGCAAATAATATCCCCTTGCAGTTGTACCAGCTAATTCACAATATGGACTCCGGCGGGTTCGCGTTGGGCAGTCCGCGCATAGTGTACCGCCGGTTTTCCAAATACCATAACGTAGCCAATTGTGTGGTCCTCCGGCACTCCCAAACGACTGCGGAACTCAGGCATCAAGTCACAGATAGCCCATTTAGCTAGCCCATCCCATAACGTGCCAACACCCATAGTCTGGGCGAACAGCTCGAACGTGGTCATGGCTATCAAGCAGTCTTGGACTGGTGTTGCAGTGTCTGATGGTGCAGAAATTAGCAGAAGATGCGGGGCATCACGAAAGAGGATGTCGATACCCTGGTCTTCCCACGCTTTATAAATACCTGCAAAGAACTCACGTCCTTCTGGAAGTAATTTCTCCTTGATTATCCGTCCCAGCCCGTTCATCACCTCTTTACGTAGTTTTGCCAATTTATCACGGTCATCAATAACAGTAAAACGGAGCTGACGGTCATTCCTTCCAGTTGGTGCGTGAGAAGCTACATCCAGTAATCGCTGCAATACATTCGGTTCCAGATTCTCCGGTTTGTATTGTCTGATAGCACGACGCCCCTTGATAAGAAGCTCCATTTGCGTATCATCTGGTAAATCACCTGACAACGGCAGGCTTTTTCCGGGGTCGAGACCTAAAATGGAAATAGAACTCGTTGGGCAAATGGCAAGGCAGTGTTGGCATCTGTAACAGCTAGCCTCTTTATCAGGAGCGATTAAGGGACCATCTTCACTCATTGAGATGATTGTCGCTGGACAATCGGCGACGCACTTACCGCACTTCGTACACGTCTGTTGGTTAACTTTGAAATCAAGCATTCATAATTCCTTTTGATATGAAGGTTATGGGAAACTCTGGCCTGTGGGACGAACCATAAGTTCATTTATGTTCACATGAGGTGGCAGAGTAAGCAGCCAGTTGATACTATCGGCAATTGCTTGAGGTTCGAGAACTTTCCCGAATTGTGCAATAGATTTACCAAAGTTTTCCTGATTATATCCAGCTACCTCCTGAAATCCACTGGTCACTATTCCCGGCATTACCAAGGAAACACGTACTCCATACTGACAAATTTCCCGGCGCAGTGCTTCGGTGAGAGCACCGACTGCAAATTTACTGGAACCGTAAAAACCGCTATACGGTGAAATATTTTTCCCGACAACAGAACCAATGACCACAATATCGCCGCTTTTTTGTAGAACCATATACTGCCCTACTCGTCGTATCAGGCTGGCAACACCGATTACGTTGGTTTGGTATAGCTCCTCCCACTGTGAGTCATCACTGTCAAGGATACCACCTGTCAGTCCACGGCCAGCATTTGCAACGATAATATCATACTTGCCGCCACTTTCCTTCCAAGCCAACGTCTGTTCAAGCAGAAGATCAATATCATTCTGATTTCCCGCGTCACCAGCTACAGCAAGTGCTTTACCTCCTTGAGCGGTTATTTCCTCCACCATTTTTTCCAAGCGGTCCTTGCGCCTCGCATTTATCACAACAACAGCGCCAGCACGAGCCAATGTGAACGCAGTTGCGGAACCGATTCCAGAACTGGCTCCGGTTACAATTGCCGTCTTACCTGCAAGTGGTTTGTTCATATATAATCTCCTTATTTTTATTGACTTACCATTTCCCCCAATGGATTTTATCCTTTTGATATTTCTCCTTTGGTTTATCCTCACCGGTTGGAACACCTACCAATATAACGTTCAACGGAATAACATTGGTTGGTATACCAAGCACAGTGCGAACATGTTTCATTTTATCTTCATATGGATACGAAGCTGTCCAATGTCCGCCCAGCCCCATAGCCTCAGTAGCCAGCAGAATGTTTTCGCTTGCAAGCGATGCGTCGATAATTGCAAAATCTTTGTTATGTAAGTTAGCTTTTTCTGGTTCTGTACAGACAATAATAACAGCTCCAGCTTTGGCTATACCTCGTGCGTTCGGCAGTCCTGCTGCTAGGGCATCCAATTTTTTTCTTTCAGTTACAACCACAAACGACCACGGTTGCTTGTTGACCGCCGTTGGTGCTGCCATTCCAGCCCGTATGATTTTATTCAGATTTTCTGTACTGATAGTCGCTCCAGTAAATGATTTCACGCTCTTTCTGGAATGAATAACTGAAATCGTATCTTTTGATATTTCAGGTTCTTTGGCCGAAACAAACCCGGCCAGCACCAAGCCAGCAATCAAGCAAACAATCGTAATTTTCACGTCTCAATCCTCCTATAAGTGTGTTTTTAGTGCACGGGTTGTTCTTAATCGCTCAAATCCCACATAGTGCCCCGCCAGTTACTGATTCTTCCCTTGTCGTTGCATTTCGGGCAAATCCAATAGATAACATCAGACTCCGGCTCTATCCATCCGGCTATCCATCTGCCCTTCGCCGGTAATCACCACATCAGCATGTTGCACAGCGGTATCAAGGCCAAAACCGGAATATGCTTCACTTCAATGCTACCGGTGCTGGGAACAGAAACTGAAAATCTTGATATGGTATGGTTACAAGTTTATTCATTTTTATCCGTCTCCGGGTATCACCAAGATCAGGCTCTCAAAGTGGATGGATAAGTAGCGGCTAAGTGGGAGGTTGATATAGACAGTTGAGAGGAATACCCTATCTATGTCAAAGAGCCTCTAAGCTTCAGAGGCTCTTATTAATGATAAAGTCAGATTTTCTTTACATTTGCGGCCTGTAGTCCCTTTGGCCCCTTCGTGAATTCAAACTCCACTGCGTTGCCCTCTTTTTAGTGGACCCTTTGGTCAAGACAATAATCCTTTGGGTTTAAGATGGTAGTTTCTGCTTTTGATTTTGGTTCTACCCATAAGAACGTTTTTCGTTCTTTGAATTTGTCTACGATTCTTGCTCCGCCGCCGCTGGCCGTTTGGTAGACCTGAATCGGCGTAAGGTTACCCAGAGATTGATGGGGCCTTTCGGTGTTGTAGAACTCAAAATATTCTGTCAAGCCCAGTTGTAATCCCGGCATGTTGACATACCCTTTCAGGTACACATCCTCATGCTTGACGCTTCGCCAGAGTCGTTCTACAAAAATATTATCCAACGCCCGACCGCGACCATCCATGCTGATAGCGATGTCGTGCAACTTGAGAACGCCGGTAAATGCGTCACTTGTGAACTGACACCCCTGATCTGTATTGAATATCTCCGGTGTGCCGTATGACCGAATCGACTGTTCCAGGCAGTCAACGCAGAACTCGCTGTCGAGTGTGTTTGATAACCTCCATGCCAGCACTTTGCGCGAATACCAGTCGATTACTGCTGCAAGGTACACAAACCCACGCGCCAGGCGGAGATAGGTTATGTCTGTACTCCACACATGGTTGGGTCTTGTTACGTTAACGCCCCTGAGCAGGTACGGATAAATCTTATGCTGAGGGTGAGGACGGCTGGTGTTAGGGCCCGGCGCCATGCCTGCCAGTCCCAAGACCCTCATCAGCCGCTGAACTCGTTTGCGGTTGACGCTATACCCTTTGATACGTAAATGCACCACCATCTTGCGGCTGCCATAGAACGGATGGAGCGTATATTCGGCGTCAATCAACGATAGTATCAATTCTTCTTCGTCCGGTACGGCGATCAGAAGACGGGCATAAAAGGTTGAACGGGTAACACCGGCTAATGTGCACTGCCGGGATATCGCCAGGGGCTCAACAGTACTTACCCAGTGTCTGCGCTACGTTACTGGCCGATCCCGGACTTTTTTTTAAGCCAGTCCAACTCCATCTTCAACCGCCCGATCTCAGAGTAGAGACGCTCCGGGCTGGTTGAAGGATCATCGGGCTTGGGGCCACGCTTTGTATCAAAAACTTCAGGTGCCTGTGCCAGCAGTGCTTTCTTCCATTCCCCTACCTGGGTCGGATGAACAGCATATTCCTGGGCGATTTCATTCAAGGTCTTGGTGCCCCGAATCGCTTCAAGAGCAACTTTTGCCTTGTATTGACTGGTAAAGCTTTTTCGATTCTTTTCGCTCACTTTTTATTGCAGGCTACCATCTTAAACTATTGTCCGGATTATGGGGTCCACTATAGCGATTCACATTATTCTATAGACAACATGGGTTAAATTTAAGCATCTGTATGGCAAAGGAATATTACTTCTTGATAACCTCCTGCCAGTTGGCAGGCAGGCGGATTTCTTTACTGACAGCCTTTGTGGCTCCAAACCAGCCCGGTATGATCATGCTTTTTTCTCCAGAACCACCAGCTACTAGGATGATGAACTGGTCAATTGTAGGCTGTGGAATCATTTCATCCGGTGATGTGGCAATGACTTCTGCATTCTGGATTTCATTAGACCATCGTGGAATGCTGAAACGCTCTTTATATTTTGAGAATGGAATGCTGCCGTATTTCAGTATACCCTCACGAATACTCTCCTTTGTATAGCCAGCTTTCGCAAGTTCAATTGCAGTATCCCTTGCAATTAAGAGAGCAACTACCGGCCAACGCGGTCTCTGTGCTGCAAGTCCGCTCATGTGCTCTGCGACAAGCTGCAAAAAGCCCTCTGGAGTGCGCCCTATTCCAACAACACCTCGTATACCTTCTGCGCCCATGAGTGTTACGACATTTGACGTCTTTGAGAATCCAAGATCGGAATTAAGAGAGGGCCAGGGATTGTACTCGGCGGTATTCTCACCCACAACCATGCCATATTCCGCGGGAAGTCCAATGCCGGAAAGATCATTGATTCCAGGCCAAGCCCCACCAACATTATTAATAATGAGATTAATAGCCCTGCCAATTGTGGAATTTGCCCGACGACCACGTCCCATAGTGTTTGTGTCCACATTGAAATCTATATCCGTAATAATGGGACCAGTAAGAATTAGAAACGGGGTATCCGGACTTGTAGTGTTGGACATACCTTTCAGGTCAAAAGCCGAGTCAGCCAGTGCTTCCACAGCTGCAATCAGTACGGGCATATATTCAGGCTGACAACCTGCCATAACTGCATTCACTGCAATCTTTTCAACCGTGGCCTGTCCTTTCATCGGGTCCAGAACCGCCACCACGAATCGGGGGTCAAGGTCTGTGCCGCTAAGCATGGCTTTCACCTTATCCGGCGTTGGTGCAACGATAGGCAGGGCATCGGTCCAGCCACGCTTATAGAAAAGATTATACACATCTGTGGCTGCATCTGACTTTATCTTTACTTTTTCTATTTTTACTTCAGGGAAACTGCCGGCAAGAATGGGGCCTTTTCTCTTTGTTTCCTTCATCGTCTTTGCCAGGAGCTTATCAACATATACTCCGTTTTCACGAATACCGGCTGGGTTATAAACCTCAACGAAATCATTTTTCTCTTTTGCGAACGTCACATCGTGTAATGTCAAGCAGATTAAGAATCCAAGTAAAGGCACAGTAAATAGTGAGCAATTTTTCATGGTTATTACCTTTCTAATTTAATTGCCATATTGGCTCTATTACAAAGGGACCTCTCGCAAGAGGTCCCTTTGTAATTAAAATAATACTAATTATCAATTTTCTTGCTTGCAGCGTTTGTTCCCCAGAACGGAGTAAAAAAGAGCGAATGTCTTCCTGCGCCGCCTCCTACCATAAAATTAATACGTTCCGGCTTGTCAGTAATCGGGAGAAGGGTCCCTGGAGTCGCCTTGATACCGTAGAACTGCTCAATCTTCGGCATATTTACACATGCCTTCGGGTACCACGAAATAGGCTGCCGAGCTTTTTCCCAGAAGGCTTTTCTATACTGCTCCTTATTCATGTTCGCTTTCTGAGCAAGTTCAGCATGTTCAGGGCCAAGGATGACAAAATAATCATTCACAGCTTTTTCTGGTCTGCATGCTCCGCCCGAATCAATACGAGGAGTGGCAAGACTACTAAATGCATCAAAACTGTCTTCGGCGGTCATGCTCCAATGGTCTGTGAGATCAACCGGCGGATAGGCACCATAAACCGTCACGACGCTGTCACCTTTCTTGAAGCCACGACTCACGTGCAGAGGTTCCCAGTCTTTGGGCAGTTTAGACTCGTTTTCACCAAGTACCCATGCTACATAATCAGCTGGTCCCCCGAAAGACGACTTATCACTTTTCGGAGGAGTAGAACCGCCTACTGCAGCAGAAATCAGGTTGACAGCATAGCCGATTGAGGCATTGGCATGATGCATTTTTCCGGAAGCGCCAGAACTCCACGCTATACCGATATCCTTCACGACAGGCCCATTAAAGACAATCAGCCAACCAACTGTTCCGGTTGTGGTGTTGATAGCACCCCAGTTTGCTTCAGGAGTAAGCATTGCTTCAATTGTTGCAATAAGAGCAGGCATGTATTCAGGCTTGCATCCTGCCATAACAGCATGAGTTGCCACAGTTTCTACCGTAACGGCGCCCATGCGGGGAAGAACCTGCCCAAGGACTTCACCCGGCTTTCTAGTGGTTCCCTTCAACATGGCTACTACTCTTTCAGGTGTCGGCGGAACAATAGGCACGCCAAGCGCCCATCCCTTGCTCAAGAAAAAATTATTAATATCGGATACCGTGCCGGTAAAATTAATGACTTCGGCAGGATAAGGCGACTTCTGCAGCGGTATGGTGGTGTTAGATGGTTTCCATGATGTTGCAGCAGATAGCAGTTCCGGGAAAAGTCTGTCAGCCTTTGCCCGAAGATCTTGCGCACTGATACCTGCAACTGGATGTGGAATGTTTACAAAACTCATGTCTGGTGCTCCATCGCCCACTGACGTATCTTTTGCG
>Ga0209430_1000776_pt1 | contig 28430 bp, 19 predicted proteins | sample BarGraIncub1133A_FD_184504 | JGI IMG/M metagenome (GOLD analysis project Ga0209430, IMG submission 184504) | Arctic peat soil microbial communities from Barrow, Alaska - Barrow Graham LP Incubations 11-33A (SPAdes) (version 2) | ecosystem: Environmental > Terrestrial > Soil > Wetlands > Peat... | reverse complement strand
GCACATAATCGGCAGCAGTGAGATTGAGCCCAAGTCCACCGGCTTTGAGGCTGATCAGAAAAAGTTCCCCTTTACCCGCCTGAAATGCTTTTACCGCTTTTTCGCGGTCAGGAATTGAAGTGGAGCCATCCAGGTATTGGTAAGTAATGCCTTGTTTGTCGAGCGCTTCTCTTACAATGGACAAGTGCATTACAAATTGACTGAACACGAGAGCCCTGTGGTTGTTGGCCCTCAGTTCTTCGATGATCCCAAAAAATGCTTCGAGCTTGGCTGATGGCAACTTGATTTTTTCATTTACCAATGAGGTGTTGCAACAGGCTAACCTCAATTTTGTTATTTCTGCCAATGCCTGCAGATGTTGTTGCCCACCTGGACCGGTACTATTTTCGAGAGTAGAAATCGCTTCCTGTCGCAGTGCTTCGTAAAATGCCATTTCTTGTTTACTTAACTCCACACTAAAAGATATCTCAGTTTTAGGGGGAAGTTCGTCCAGCACTTTATTCTTGGTCCTTCTCAGGATAAAAGGGGTAATCAGTTTTTTTAAATGGTTTTTCTGCGAAGGAAGATCGTTTTTGATGTACCTGTCGGTAAAATGGGTCAAAGTCCCTAAAAGGCCCGGATTACAAAATTGGAAAAGATTCCAGAGTTCCCCCAGATGGTTCTGGATCGGTGTACCGGTGAGGGCTAACCTAAAACCGGCATGAATTCCCATGGCAGCCTTAGATGATTTTGTCTGGTAGTTTTTTATGGCATGCGCTTCATCCAGAACTACCATTGACCACTGGGTTTTTGCAATTCGTTCTTCTTCGGATTGCAGCAGTCCATAGGTGATCACTAATACATCAAAAGCCGATATTGAATCAAAAGTTTCCTCCCGGTTTCCGGTTTTGAGAATATGGACGTTCAGAGAGGGCGCAAATTTTCGCAGCTGAAATGGTATTGGCATGGCCGGTTTCCCTGGACAATTCTCTGATAGCCTGGAATTTTTGTCCGTCGACCATTCCATAGACGACTTTTCCACCTTTTCCCGGTTTCATATAGGGCGGAGCGCTGTTCAAAGGTTTGACAAACATTTCTGCCTTTAATCCATCTCCAATCGGGATTATTTGAACTCTTATCCGGGCATCTGCCTCAATGGTAGTTGCCGAAGAACTACTTTCGGCCATGTCGGAATGTACTGTCATGATACCGCTCAGGTGGGAAACTGCTTTCAACAATTTCTCTTTCCCCCTGAATGGAATAACGACACCCTGTTTAATGATTTTTACCGCCCGTTGTTGCTCGGGAGAGAGCAATACAAGCTTATACCGGGTCTGAGTCTCTTTGATAAGAATCATCAATCCATCGAGGGTCTGTTCCCACTTTTCCTGATGGTTGATCCTGCTCATCAGACAGGGAGCTGCATCGGGATTGGACAAATGATTTGGAAGTTCAATTTTAACAGGAATCCCGTATTTTTCCATGACAAAGATAAGCTCTCGCAGAAACAGCCAGTACTCGTTTTTTTTGAGGTTGATGCATAATTGGTTCGAGTTTTCGGATGAAAGTATCCAGCTTCTTAATATTCAGTTCTTCCGGACAAAACAGAAAATTTAACCAATAAAAAAATTCGTTATAGAAACCTAATTCCGTTTTTGAAATCTTATTCCCAAATTCATCGGCTACTCTTGCATTATCAAAATGTAATATGGATTTTCTGAAATTACCACTAAAAAGTTCAATCTGGGCTCTCATAAGAAGCGTCTCTTTATTGAAGATCATCTCCAGACTTTCAGGGGCCTCGCCCAGATGGCCTTGTTGCATCAATATATCTGCCTTGATTATTGAAAGCTGATTTCCCTTGAAAGCAGAGTCGATATTGCGATCAATAAATTTCTGGATGCTCCCGAAAGCCGAGATCCCTTAAATATTGTTCATTTCTGTAATTTTCATTTCTGGAAAACTTTAATGTCAACAATTCTACCAACTTTCGCGTCGCATCGTCCAAATGTTTATATGCATCCAGTAATTCAGGCAATTTTAAATTCATGGGAACTATCTTGAATTGATACTATAAATGGCAAAATTTAAAGAAAATAATTTGTGTATTCATTTTTGAATGGCACTCATCTTATGAAGTACATCAAGTGCCTGCTTATCAGATGGATCCAATTCCTTGATTTTCGTAAAATATTCCATGCATCTGGACCTCATTTCCGCAGACTCCTGCTTGTTGGTGTTATACAGTTTTTCATAAGCCAGAAAATACCAGGATCCAAGGTATTTGTAGCATTCAACAATCGATTTGCGATTCCTGGTCTGATCTCCTTTCAACAGAATTTCCAATGCCTTTTCATAAGCCTCTTTGGCACCTGAACTACTGGCCTCTGGGTCGAGTAGCGACTGCATCCTGCCTTTCCAGATAAAACCGCCTGCATAATCAGGACTCATCCTGCCCACTACCGTGAAGGCACTGTCTGCTTTCAGGTAAAAATGCCTCCTATTTTCCTTAACCTTCAAACTGTCCGTGAATGGGATTATGTTCTTGTTCTGTAGTTCCATCAGCGAATCGAACCGGGCTTTCCAGCTCTCCCCCTCGAAGAAATATTCTTTTCCAATCAGGAAGGTTGCATTGAGCCGATCGGCACCGCTTTCAATCATTTTTGCATAGAATTGAGCAGCCTCCCTGTGCATCCTGTTTTTAGCTGCCAGCCTGGCTATTTCCTGGAAAAGGTCCGTCCTGGCGGGTTCCAGTGCAACAGCCTTGCGATAGTTCTCAATGGCAAGTATTTCATCACCGGTTTTCAGAAGAATTTTAGCGAAATAGATATAATCCAGGGCAATCAGCTTACCAGGATCGTGCAAAGTGAAAAATTTCTTCATATATGCCAGCGCATTCTGGTAATCACCGGTTTCATAAGCAATGTAGCCCCTGATTCGGAGTAGCACTGATTCATCGTGGTTGGCAGCCATGACCTCTTCCAGCAATGCGGCCGCTTCGGTATATTTTTTATTGAAGAAAAGCACAATTGCAAAGCGCTCCTTCTCATCCGAATTCGGCTTGGTCCGCGACAGATAGGTCTTGTATGCCTGCTCTGCTTCCGGATATTTCGCGGTAGCGTAATACAAGTCACCAAGATATTTGTACACCAGCACCTGATCCTTCCTGAGGGCGATCGATTTGTTGAAAGCTGTTAGGGCATCTTTCCAGGTATGAGATAATAGGTCGATGTACCCGCGGTTGCGCCAGGCAATGGCCGACTTTGGATCAAAGAATATAGCGCGGTCATAGGCATTGGCCGCAAGTCCCCAGTTTTTCTTCAACAATTCAAGATTGCCTGTAATCAGATGAAGCTTAGCGTACTTCGCATTGATATTGAGACCCTGGTTGATAAAGAGCCCTGCAGTAATCGTATCTTTTTTCGACAGGTTGATGCAGCCCTCCGCCACCGCACTGTACACCTCAGGATTCAGTTTATCAGCCCGTCTGGCACGATCAAAATATTCTGATTCTCCAATTCTGTCGTTACATAGCAGTGCCACTTTACCCAGACCCACTAATGCAAATGGATTTTTCGAGTCCAGCGCAGTTGCTTTTTGAAACAGGATTCTGGCGCTGTCAGTCTTGTTTGAGGCTAACAATGCATCCCCAAATCCGATGAGAGAGAAAATATCTTCAGGTGTTTTCTTTACCTTGTCGCGAAAAAAAGATACAGCCTTTTCAAACTGATGTTCTTCCAGATAAAGAGATCCTTGATTTTCAGTTTTCTGAGACCAGCAATTCAGGAAAATAATTTCAAATACCAGCAGTAAAATTACCTTGTTTCTCATACCTGGAAGCTCCATTACAAATTTGGTCTGACGTTAACGACCCTGGTGGGCGCAACGGCAGGGATGATACCGGCCTTCAGGATGATCCGCTGCCCTTTGTCGCTCGCTACAAAGGAAACAAATCCTGTGCAAAGTCCGCTTCGGGGCTCTGTATTTATCATATAAACAGATCTGGTCAATGGGTACATTTTGTCCAAAAGATATGCCTGGTAAGGTTTGTAGCTGTTTTCTGCGGTTGGAAAATCTGATTCACTGACAGCCAGTACCCTTATTTTTTTGTGAAATGAAAGGTGGAGGGAGTCGTTTTTGTTTCCGATCCAGCTGGCTCCGACGAAGCCGATTACGCCCGGATGTGTGGCTGTATACTCAATGACATCCCTGTTGTACGATAATGCCGAGATGTGGGTCACTGAAAAATTCCCCCGACAGATAGAATCGGCCATGTACCTCACAATACCGGATTTCCCATTGTCGAAGAGCACTTTTACAGGTAGGGAAGGGGATGACGGATTGAGCTGTTTCCAGTTGGTTATTTTTCCGCCAAGAATATCCCTGATCTGTGTCATCGAAATGAGCGAGTCCTGGCAGGAAGGATGAACGATCAGCGCGATTGCATCGGTGGCTATTTTCAGTTGTTTTGCGTAGAGTTTCCGGTTGTTGACGATGTTTATCTCCTCTTTATTTAACTTGCGGGACGCGACAATCAGATTAACACTGTCATTAAGCAATTTTTCAAATGCCTCATTCTCAGGGATATATTCTGCCTTAATTTCAGCATAGCCATACAATCCTCTGAATAAATCAACCTCCGCCTCCAGAACCGGGCGAAATGTCTCATCCACGGCAATCCTGGCTTTGCCAGAGGTAGGTGTATTCTTATAAGGATCTCCCTTAAAGAACCTGCACGAACCATTTAAAATCATCACACACAGCAGAATACAATAGATTCTCACCTTGGGAAATAATTAGTTCAAAACAAAGCGGATAGGCATCGTAAAGTTGACCAACACAGTTTGGCCCCTCTGCTTACCGGGGGTCCAGATCGGCATCGTTTCCATGACCCGGAGGGATTCTTCGTCGCAACCGAAGCCGATACCCTTGACAACCTTGAGGTTGATAATTTTCCCTTCGCGGTTGACGACAAAATTGAGAATGACAGTACCCTGAATGTTGTTTTCCTGAGCGGATAACGGATACCGGAGATTGTTCTTGATGAATCGCAGCATCTCCCTTTCACCTCCCGGAAATTGCGGCATCTGGTCCACCATGACGTAAGTCTTGTTATCATCTCCGGCAATTTTCGCATTATCCGTATTGGCTACAGGTGCCGCGATATCATCGGTTCCTTTGTCGAAGGTGGTGTTGCTGATGACTGCCTTCTGCTCGAGCACCTCTTTCTGTGTGACCGGCGGCTCTTCGTTAACCTGTTCATCAGGCTTAATTTCAGGTAGTTGGAATTTAATAGAGTTTCTGAGAGGCTCCGGAGGCGGGGGCACCTCTTTCAAAAGCTCATCCTCTTTTGGAGGGTCCAGTTTGATATCGGTAAAAACCCTGACAGTAGTGTCTCTTGCTGTCTTTTTAGGAAAGATCTGCCTGATCATAAATGGAGCTGCTACAACCATAATAAAGGCTATCGAAGCAATTAGCAAGGCGTTGAAATGTCTCCGGGATGAGTTGGTTCTTAACTCATAACCACCATACTCGCGGTACCTTGGATCGAAAACCAGATCGCACCACTCCTTTGAAAAGAGATCATTATTTGGTGCCATTCGCGCTGAGTGTTTCTGTGTTCAACTTTGCAATCAGGTCCAGGTCAAAAGGTGAAATATCAGCAATGGCGTACCGGTCGATGTTGCAGATCGCCATCTCGTCCAGCACATCAATCAGGTTACGGTAAACAGAATCGTCTGTGGCCCGGATCAGAACAATCGGAGCTTTCTTGTCTTTTGTGATCGCAGTCCGCCTGGTTTCGAACTCCTCCTCCGAAAATTTCTTCTTCTCCTTTTCGGCCTTCAGCTCCCTGACTTTCACCATCACCTCATAGTTTTTCCTGATAAGATATTGGCGCAATCCTGTGGGAGAATAATCTGTCGGGTGCAGAACCGGATCCACCCCATTTTCCCTGGTTCCCTCATAATAATAGGCCTTGTTGTCTTTGCCTAAAAGGATGGTGATAGTCCTCGAGGCCTTTACCTTAGTCTGATCCTCTTCACTCAGCTTGTCTTTGGAAGGAAGCGCGATCTCCATGGTCTGCGGCTTGTTCAGTGTAGTTGCCAGCATAAAAAAGGTGATCAAAAGAAAGCCCAGGTCGACCATCGGAGTGAAGTCCACCCTTGTCGATAACTTCTTAGTCCGGCCTTTCTTCCTGCCAATTCTATGATTTTGAGCAATTTCAGCCATGGATTGTCATTTAATTTCCAGATCAGCGGAGGTTTCGAGACTCGTAATCAGGTTATATCTGTTCTCCTTCAGATCCTGCATGGTTCCCATCAGTTTTTTGATGATAGGATAAGCGGTCGACTGGTCGGCCTTAATGGCAATACGATAATCGGCACTAATACTTCGGGCTGCACTTACCCAGTTTTTAAACTGATTATCAATGGAATCGCATGGTATCCCGATCGCATTGACGGACGCATCACGCTCTTCCGGTTTCAGAGCAAGGAAGGATTTCATCCCGTTCATCGGTACCCCGAAGCTGTTGATCAGACTGAATTCCTTTAACTCATCCGGTGTGAAGGAGACGTTGTAGGTCGTTCCCATTTTCTCTAGAAGCGCCTTCCTGTTTTCCTGTCCGTCGATGCCGAAAAAGACTTTTCCTTTGGCATCGACCAAAACAAGCATGATGTTTCGTTCAGGTATCTTTATTTCCGAGATGGAGGCAGGTGTATTAACCGTCGTTGCTTCCTTCTTCGTAAAGTTGGAGGTTAGCATAAAGAAAGTAAGCAACAGAAAAGCAACGTCACACATCGCCGTCATGTCAATAAAGGTACTCTTTCTGTGAATTTTTACTTTCGGCATAAATACTAAATTTCATCGTTTCACTCTTTACTTCGGGCGGCCACGCAGGGCCGCCCCTACACTTGCTCCAGCGGATTTGCAATCCGCTGGTAGACCTTTCGCTTTCTTGCTCCAGCGGATTTGCAATCCGCTGGTAATTGTTTCCCAACGGATTGCAAATCCGTTGGAGCATTTACGGTCGGTCAGTGTTTCGCCGCAAAAGTCTGCGCAATGCTGTAACCGGCCTCGTCGATGGCATAAGTCAGCTTATCAATTTTCGTAGTAAAATAGCTGTAAGAAACCATGGCCACAGCTGCCGAAGCGATACCAAACGCAGTGTTGACAAGGGCCTCAGAAATTCCGCTGGCCAGCGCGACAGAGTCAGGAGCGCCGGCATTAGCCATGGCTGCAAAAGAACGGATCATACCGAGGACTGTACCTAAGAGTCCCATCAACGTAGCGAGTGAAGTAATAGTAGCCAATACGGGGAGATTCTCCTCCAGTCCCGGAAGTTCCAATGAGATAGCCTCTTCCACATTTTTTTGAATATCGAGAATCTTTTGTTCCCTGGTCATCAGGGTATCCTTTTCCATTTGTTCGTACTTGTCGAGCGTGGATTTCGCAACACTGGCCACTGAACCCTGCACGCGGTCACATTCTGCTTTAGCGCCTGCTATGTCATTGACAACCAGGTACTCTTTCAGTCTGGCCACAAGTTTTACCGGGGCCAGATTACCATGAGCCTTCCGGATCGTATAATATCTTTCGATTGAAAATGTCAGGGCTGTCAAAAGCAAGGTCATCAAAATGGGAACTATATAGCCCCCTTTGTATATTAAACCGAGAAAATTGCCCTGAAGCGGTAAGTTATCCGAGTCGTTGCCCTGGAAATTGGAGGATGCGCCCATCAGCACAAAATAGACAAATAGGGCGATCACAAAGGCAATCGGTATAACAAACCCGGCGAAAAAATTTTTCATACGCAGTTGAATAATTTATTTAAATGTAAAGATCTCTTTTCCCTTTTAAAATTTCATCATAATCTTTACGAAATTTTGTAAGCAGGTGAGGTTTATTCTGAAAGTATTCAGCTCCTTCAATTTCGGCCATCTCTTTTTGAATCAGTTGCTCACCGATAACTCTGGTTTCAGGGGAGGCATAATCATCCAGGTATTCCCGGTAGGTGAGAACGGCATTCAGTTTGCAGAATTTGCCTTCCACGCAGTGGCTCAGCATCCCCATGATGGTCTCACCGGTACGTCCGCAGCGGTAACCAGCCGTACAAAATGATGAAATATAGCCAAGTTTTCCGACTTCCAGAATCACTGCATCCAGGTCGCGGGGATCGCCGATAGTAAACTGCTCATGATCATTTTTTAATTCACTTTTCTGGTCACTATATGCTCCGATTCCAATCCGGGTGGAAGCATCCGTTTGGGTAACTCCCAGCTGAAATACTTCATGTTTGACAGAAGCTTTTTCTCTTGCCGTGACGATCAGTCCGGCTGTCGGCACAGAAAGCCGGAGTACCGCCACCAGTTTTTTGAAATTTTCGTCGGAGACATTATATTCAGAATGGTCGCTCAGCCAGGATCCAAGGGCAGGCGTCATTCGTGGAAAAGAAATCGTATGTGGTCCGATACCGAACTGACGCTCAAGATCATGGGTGTGATGAAGCAGTCCCATGACTTCAAATTTCCAGTCATACAGTCCAAACAAGGCTCCGATGGCCACATCATCCAGACCAGCCTCAAGTGCTCTGTGCAGGGCATAAAGCCGCCAGCGGTAGTTACCTTTAAGGGTGTTGGAGGGATGAACATTCTCGAAAGTCTCCCGGTGGTAGGTCTCCTGAAAAACCTGGTAAGTTCCGATTCCAGCCTCTTTCAGCTTCTTCAATTTGGCCATTTCCATCGGGGCGGCATTGATATTGACGCGACGGATATTGGTCGACTGACCGGATATCGGAGCTATTTCACTCACAGAATAGACCGTTTTGATACAATCGACCATGTAGTCCACATCCGTAGAAGGGTGTTCTCCAAAAACCAGTATCAGCCTCTTGTGTCCTTCCAGCAAAATGGATGATGTCTCCCGTTTGACCTCCTCCATGGTAAGAATGCGCCTCTTTTCCAGTAGATTATCCTTACGAAATCCACAATAAGCACAGTTATTGACGCAGTAATTGGCACAATAAAGCGGGGCAAAAAATACGATCCTATTGTCGTAAACCTTTTTCTTGACTTCCAGTGCCGTTTGGTTAATCTCCTGCCAGAGTTCAGGGTCCTGAACCTGAAGAAGCGCGGCCGTCTCGTCCGTATTCAGTGTATGGATCGAGAGTGATTTTTGTAAAATTTCCCTGATAAAGCCGGGATCTGGGTTACTATTGCGATTCAGCGCTGAATAAATAGACTGATTATCAATGTAATCCTTTCCGTCTATCAGGTATTTGTCGATTTCAGCGTTGTTAATTACCCCTTTTTTCCAATCCAAAGTACTAGAAGATGTCATATTGCAATTTTAAACTGCAAATATACTAGGTTCTTTCTCTTGTTTGATAGGTTGTATGCAATAGTTTGTGCGATAATTCTCCCAATGGTTTACCGAGAAAGTCGTTGTATATCTTGATAACTTCCGGATTTTCATGTGATTTCCTGATCGGCTTACCAAGATCCTCCGCATAAATAGCTGCCACTCTTTTTTTGCGTATTTCGGCATTCGTTGGAATCGGCTGACCGCCTCCTCCGATGCAGCCACCCGGACAGGCCATTACCTCCAGAAAATGGAAATCTGCAGTACCTGCTTTGACCAGATCCATGGCTTTTTTGGCATTCGTCAAACCGTGGGCAACAGCACATTTCAATTCCACACCCTCAAGGAACTTCCACTCTTCCAGCGTGTTCTCAATTTTTATAGTGGTCATTCTCACACCTTCCATGCCTCTTATCGGTTGAACTACCAGGTTCTTAAATGGAATCTCTCTGCCTGTAACAATCTCATAGACAGTTCTTAGTGCTGCTTCCATGACGCCTCCTGTCGCTCCGAAAATGACTCCTGCTCCGGTGGATTCGCCCATCAACCGGTCGAAATCCATCTCTTCAAGTTGCACAAAATCGATCCCTGCCTGCTTGATCATGATGGCCAATTCACGCGTTGTAAGTACATAATCAACATCGCGGTAGCCGCTGCCGTGCATCTCCGGCCTTGCGGCCTCAAATTTCTTAGCTGTGCATGGCATGATTGAGACAGAAACGATGTTTTTCGGATCGATGTTGCGGGCCTTGGCATAATAGGTCTTTACCAGTGCACCAAACATTTGTTGCGGTGATTTACAAGTCGACAGATTTTTTAGATACTCCGGATACATGTGTTCGATGTATTTGATCCATCCCGGTGAGCAGGAGGTTGCCATTGGCAGGGCAACATGTGGATCCTTGTCGACAATTGCTTTTCTTAACCTCTCCAGTAACTCAGTACCTTCCTCCACGATCGTCAGGTCGGCTGCAAAATCAGTATCCAGCACCGCGTCGAAACCGAGTCTCTTTAAGGCACAGACCATCTTTCCGGTGACCCTGTTTCCCACGGGATATCCCATTTCTTCACCCAGACCGACCCTCACGGCAGGGGCCGTCTGAACTACCACATGAAGCTCAGGATCCGAAATAGCCCCCCAAACCTCTTCTATGTAGTTCTTTTCGACCAGCGCTCCGGTTGGACAATGGTTCACGCACTGTCCGCAGTTGGTGCAGACGACATCATTCATCGATTTCTCATAAAAGGTAGAAATCTTCATCTCGTGACCTTTGTAGGCGACCGACAAGGCATTAACTCCCTGCAACTCTTCACAGGTCCGCACGCAACGCTGACAGCGGATACATTTGCTATCATCTTTAACGATGCTGGGAGAAAAATTGTCGAGGGTATATTTCTTTTCCCTGTAGAGTTCGATAAAATCCTGGGTCATAATTTTGTAATCAGATGCCAGTTTCTGAAGTTCACATTTGCCGTTTTTGTAACATTTTGTACAATCGGAATTGTGTTCTGATAGCAGCAGTTCGATGATATGTTTCCTGCAGTTTCTCACTTTCAGACTGTTAGTCAGGATGTCCATCCCTTCTTCACAGGGCGTGGCGCAGGCCGCTGTCAACCGTTTCTGACCGGAAATTTCCACCATGCAGACCCTGCAATTCCCTGCAACACAGATATCCGGGTGGTAACAAAGTGTAGGGATGACGACATTCACTTTCTTCGCGGCGTCCAGAATAACAGTATTTTCATTTACTTCGACCGGAATTCCGTTGATGGTGATGTGGATGGTATCAGACATTATTTTGGATTTTAGATTTTATTTTGCGTTCATTTCCACATTAGCACATAGAAGCACATTAGCACATTTCAATATATCATCTCCTCCCGAAAATTTTCCACAATGGAGGCGAACGAATTGGCGACTGATTGTCCCAGTCCGCACTTGGCCGTATATTGCATGGTCTCGCTTAATTTGAGCAATTTTTCGAGGTAAGGTGCCGGCCTTTCTCCTTTTTTAACTGCCTTGATCCCGGCTAACAGCTGCTGACAGCCAATCCGGCAGGGAGTGCATTGGCCACAAGATTCCTCCCTGAAAAATTCAAGGTAATTGTCCAGCAGATTGTACATGGAACGTGAACTGTTAAAGAGCATCATGGATCCTCCGGTAGGAAGGGAAATGCCTACAAGCTTACCCTGGTATCCGATGACGGTCTCCTTGAATTTCTTACGTGGAACAAGGAAACCGGAGGCTCCTCCTACCTGGACGGCCTTGGTATCGCCATCCCCGAACTCATCCACAAAGTCCTGCAGGCTCATGCCCAGCTCCAGCTCGTAAATGCCCGGTTTGGGGGTATCCCCGGAAATGGAAAAAACCTTTGAACCCCTTGAATACTGAACACCCAGATCGTAGAATTTCTTCGCACCGTACTTGAAAATAGTGTAAGTATGTGCCAGTGTCTCCACGTTATTGATCACGGTGGGTTTATTTCGGAAACCGCTAACGGAGGGGAAAGGAGGCTTGTTGCGCGGTTCGCCCCTCTTACCTTCGAGCGATTCAAACATGGCCGTTTCTTCTCCGCAGATATAGGCCCCGCTGCCCATAAAGATCTTAATGGTAAAATCGAGGTTGATTTTTTTACAGAAATAGCTGAATTCGTTAATGACCTCATTGAGCGGATTTTCCAGGTATTTGTATTCACCTCTAAGGTAAATAATCCCATTATTGGAACCAATGATAAATCCGCATATTGCCATAGCAGTCAGGACTTTATATGGAACCCGGGTAAGAATTTCGCGATCTTTAAAGGTTCCCGGTTCACCCTCATCGGCATTGCAGATCACATATTTTTCGGATCCATTCGCCTCGGAAGTCAGTTTCCATTTCAATCCTGTGGGGAAACCTGCACCCCCGCGACCCTTTAATTCAGAGCTGATTAACTCATTGATCAGTTCTTGTTTGGGCCGGTGGATAGATTTTTGTAATATTTTCTCCCAATCGGTATCGTGAACAAAAATGAAATCGACCCTTTTCAGTAAAAGATGTTGCTCGATCATTGTTTGTTATTTTAAGAATTTTGGAGGTACTCTTCTATATTTCTTTTTTCAGGTAAACACCGAGTATTTCCCTAACTTTTTCAGGTGTCAGTTCTGTGAAAACTTCGTGGTTGATCACCATTGCCGGGGCCTTATGGCACCAGCCCAGACAATTGGTTTCCACCAGACTGAACCTTCCGTCAGGTGTACTCTGGCCGATTTCAATCTTCAGCATATCTTCGATTGCCAGCAGGATCTGATTCTTACCCTTCATGGAGCAGGAGATTGTTTTGCAAACACGGATCGTAAATTTTCCCATCTTCCTGAATTCCAGAAAGGAGTAGAACGTGGCAGTGCCATACACCTCGGCCGCCGGAAGATCCAGCTCCTTCGAGATTTCTGTCATGGATCTTTTTGAAAGGTAATTTTCACATTCGACGACACCCTGCAGGATGGGAAGGAGGCTTTCGCGAGTACGTCCGTGGAGATCGGCTAATTCAACGATCCGTTTGTGAAGTTCCATATCGGTAAATTAAAAATAAATCAGCAGGTTCATTGAGAGTGTAACGCCTACCATTACTATGGAAACCATTGTCATAAGTTTAATAAGGATATTCAAACTCGGACCGGATGTGTCCTTGAAAGGATCACCAACAGTGTCGCCGATGACTGCGGCATTGTGGCTCGGACTTCTTTTACCTCCATAATGCCCCTCTTCGATGTACTTTTTGGCATTATCCCAGGCTCCTCCAGCATTGGCCATGAATACCGCCAGGATAAATCCGGTTACCGTGCTTCCCAGCAGAAGTCCCATCACACCTGGTATCCCAAACAGAATTCCAACGATTATCGGAATAAAGATGGCAAGCAGGGAGGGCGCCAGCATCTCTTTCTGAGCAGCTTTGGTAGAAATTTCGACACATTTGGCGTAATCTGGTTCTGCTTTATACTCCATAATACCGACAATTTCACGGAACTGACGACGCACTTCATCCACCATTTTTTGAGCAGCCCTGGCCACCGCGTTCATCGTCATTCCGCAAAAGAGAAATGCTGACATTCCACCGATGAAAGCACCAACGAGTACCAGAGGGTTCATAAAAGTAACATCGAAAGCAGCCAGCACGTCGATGAGTGTTCCTCCCTTTAACTGAGCTGTCAGGGGATGCTCCGGATGAAAGTTCACCATCCCGATACGGGCTTCTTCCAGGAAGGAAGCTAATAAAGCAAGTGCCGTCAGGGCGGCCGATCCAATAGCAAAACCTTTCCCCGTGGCTGCAGTTGTGTTACCCAGCGTATCCAGGGCATCCGTACGCTTGCGGACTTCAGCGCCCAGTTTGGCCATTTCAGCATTTCCACCAGCATTGTCTGCAATGGGTCCATATGCATCAGTTGCCAGTGTAATCCCTAACGTGGAAAGCATTCCAACAGCAGAGATAGCGATTCCGTAAAGCCCCATGCTGAAATCTTTCATGTGCCAGCTTGCGGCGAAACCGAAGGAAAGGATGATGGCAGCGCCAACGATTAATACCGGGAAAGCTGTGGACATCATTCCGGTACCAATTCCGGAGATGATGACTGTCGCCGGACCGGTTGTAGAGGCGTCTGCAATTTTTCTTGTTGGAGGGTAGGAAGAAGAGGTATAGTATTCGGTCACCTGACCAATCCCGATTCCAGCTAACAATCCGCACAACATGGAGATCCAGATTCCTGTATAATTGGGTATTTTAAGAAAGTACAAAATGAACCATGAAAGGACTGCAATCCCGGCTGCCGCACTGTTTACACCAACTCCCAATGCCCGTAGCAATTGTTTCTGACTGGCACCTTCCCGGGTACGGACCAGAAAAATTCCGAAAATAGAGAGCAGCGTTCCGACGGCTGCAATAAGCATCGGGGCGATAACAGCTTTGAACTGCATGGTTGTGCCCAGGCTGGCAAAACCGGCGGCTCCCAGTGCGGCTGTCGAAAGTACCGCGCCGCAATAGGATTCGTAGAGGTCGGCACCCATACCGGCAACATCACCAACGTTGTCACCGACATTATCTGCAATAGTGGCAGGATTTCGAGGATCGTCTTCCGGGATTCCGGCTTCAATTTTACCCACGAGGTCGGCACCCACATCGGCTGCCTTGGTAAAAATTCCTCCACCGACACGTGCAAACAATGCCTGCGTTGAGGCTCCCATACCAAAGGTTAATGTTGTGGTAGTAATAATATTGAGGTTCGATCCGTCGAGAGTGTCTGCAGCAGGATAAATATAATTTAATATGATAAACCAGACCGAAATATCAAGCAAAGCCAGACCAACCACAACAAGCCCCATCACAGCGCCACTCCTGAAAGCGACTACCAGACCTTTGTTTAGAGATTGATTTGCCGCATGAGCCGCCCTTGCAGATGCATAAGTAGCCGTTTTCATACCGAAGAATCCTGCGAGGCCGGAGAAGAAACCTCCTGTTAGAAAAGCAAATGGAACGAATGGATTCTGAATTTTCAGCCCATAAGCCAGAAATGCGAAAAAGATTGCAAGGCAAATAAAAACAATAGTTACCACCCTGTATTGTTGCTTCAAATAGGCCATTGCGCCAACCCGCACATGTTTGGCGATTTTTTTCATCAAATCAGTGCCTTCACTGTAACCCATCATGTCATTGAAAAAATACCTGGCAAAAAGCAAGGCAATTATAGAGGAGATCGGTACTACCCAAAAAATCGGATCAATCATAAAGGAAATTTTAATTGGTTATGTAATTGAGTATCTGATAGATTCAGCTCTGAGGCCAATCTATTTCAAAGTTTATTAAATTCTTCTTGAAAGTTCTATTTTTTCGCTAAAAATTAATTATAATTTAACACACAGATTGTCAAGTGTTTGATTATCATGAAAATCAATGTTGATGTACTTGAATAACAGGTTGTTCTGTGCAACATTTATTATGATTGCTGTGAGCATGAGCTTATCAGCGCAGCCAGATATTGGCGGATCCAAGTTCTGCAGCCTGAAGGTACAAAATCTGAAATGTGAGAGTCTCAACGATCCGCTGGCCATCGATATTTTGTCTCCACAGCTCAGCTGGCAGCTTATATCAGACATAAGAAATCAGAAACAGCTTGCCTGGCAAGTACTTGTATCAGATAAGGAGAGCGAACTTGCACAGAACAGAGGTTCTTTCTGGGATTCAGGCAAAATTTTGTCCGGACAAACATTCAATGTTCCCTATCGGGGGAAAGCCCTGCCAACAGTGTTAAAACTTTTTTGGAAAGTCAGGGTTTGGGATACCTCCGGGGCTGTATCGGCCTGGAGCCGGATCGCATCCTGGGAAATGGGATACCTTAAAAGCGCTGACTGGAAGGCAAAATGGATCGGAAAAGGAGAGGATCAATATCCGGATTCTGCCCTCACAGGTCCGGCACCCTATCTCAGAAAAACGTTCAGAACTGCAGGTGAAATCAGGTCTGCGCGAATCCGGGTATCCGGCCTGGGATTCTATGAGCTCTATCTGAATGGTGAAAAGGTTGGCGATCAGGTTCTTGCACCAGCACAGACGAATTATGACACCCGAAAGCTTCAAAAGCTGATCTATTTCCATGATGATCAATCCAGGCAACGTGTTCTCTATAATACATTTGATGTGACAAGACTGCTGCGATCAGGTAACAACGCCATAGGCATGATTCTTGGCAACGGATGGTACAATCAGCGCGACCGAACCGTGGAAGGATGTATGTGGTATTCGACCCCACGTCTGATCCTACAATTGGAGATAACCTACCAGGATGGACGTAAGCAGTTGATATGCAGTGACAAAACATGGAAGTTAACCACAGGTCCTATTATCCATGATGGTATTTTCACAGGAGAATTATATGACGCCAGGTTGGAGTTGGGCGATTGGAACAGCGTAAGTTACAGTGATCAGAACTGGCAAAATGCACTGGAGGTAAAGGCTCCTGCCGGCCGGTTGGAATCCCAGCTGGCACCATTTGATAAAGTCGTTCGTACCATCCGGCCAGTGTTCCTCAGTAAAGATTCACGGGGCACCTACCTTTTTGATGCTGGTGAGATGATTTCGGGCTGGGTGCAGTTAAGAATGCATGGGCAGAAAGGTGATACGGTAAGAATCAGACATATAGAGGAGCTGGGTGGCGATTATCATCAGGTTGATACCTATATCCTGAAAGGTGGAGAAAATGAAAGCTATGAACCGAGGTTTACCTGGCATGCTTTCAGGCAAATTGAAATCAGCGGACTAAAATATTCACCCGAGGCTAAAGATCTGCTGGTTAAGGTGGTGCATACCGATGTCGTTCCAACAGGTTCCTTTGAGTGTTCGAATCCTCTTTTTAACAAGATTTTTGAAAATTATGGCAGAACCCAGCTGGCAAACCTGCATGGCAGTATCAGCAGTGACTGTCCGCACCGCGAAAGACTGGGCTACACAGGAGATGGCCAGGTGGCAATTGAATCAGCTATTTTAAGTTTCGATATGACCCGTTTCTACCAAAAATGGTTTCTGGATATGGAAGATGCCCGAAATCACCACTCGGGTTATGTGCCACATACAGTTCCTTTTGGTGGTGGGGGAGGTGGCCCGGCCTGGGGTTCGGCCTACGTCATTATGCCTTGGTTTTATTATCAATATTATGGCGATAAGAAAGTCCTGCAGTTGCATTATGATGGAATGAAGCAATGGGTTGGTTACCTGGGTACGCGCTGCGACCAGGCGGGGATCGTGGTCAGGGAAGAGCCCAAAGGCTGGTGTCTGGGCGACTGGGCCACTCCGGAAAAGATAAAGTTATCACCAGAACTGGTCAATACCTGCTATTATTTTTATGTGGCAGATCTGATGGCAAAAATCGCCGGAGTGCTGGGTAACCCAAAGGACATCGAATATTTCACCGCACTTGCAGCAGCCATCAAAACCAATTTCAACAACAAATTCTACCAGGCAGCGATTGGCCAATATAGCGACGGAAAACAAGGTGCCAATCTCTTCCCAATGGCTTTTGGAATGACTGAAGAAAAGGAACGGCCACGCGTCTTTGCAAATATTTTGAGACATCTCGAAGAGACCGGAAATCACTTTGATACTGGCATTCTTGCCACACCATTGTTGCTGAAAGTGCTGACAGATGGCGGCAGGGCTGATCTGGCATATACTGTGATGAATCAGAGGGACTTTCCCGGTTTCGGGGATTATATTATAGGAAAGAATGCTACCACTATTTGGGAGAATTGGAATGGCAAAAGCTCCCATTCCCATCCGATGTACGGGAGTGTGGTTGCCTGGTTTTTTAATACCCTGGCTGGGATCTCACCTGATCCTGAACATCCCGGGAAGGCAGATTTTATGATCAATCCCTTCATCGACAATGAACTTACCTTTGCAAAAGCCTCTTACAATTCAGTTTATGGACTGCTTTCATCATCCTGGAAAAAAGAGAGGGATGCGTTGATACTTGATGTGGAAATACCGGTCAATACTACTGCCACGATCAGTTTTCCATGCGGGAAACCTGAACAGGTAGAAGAGAATGGTGTGTCGGTGATGAAATCCGGGGAATTCAAGTTTTTAAGAATAGAAAAAGACCGGTTACTTTTTAGGGTAGGTTCCGGTAAATATCATTTTATGGTTGTCAAATAAATTAAAAAAAACAGATGTTTAAAAAAATTGTGAAGGGTTTACTACTTGCGGCAGGAGTAGTTATATTGCTTGGACTTATTAGTCTTACCTCTCTGTATACTTATTTTAAATACCGGAATCATCAGCCTTTTGGAGAGCTGAAAACAGCCTTTCAACCCGGCAAACTGGGACAAAATGTAATTCCGTTTATTGGAACCGGAGGATATTCCTGGGTTTGTGCAAACAATTTCCCGGGTGCATCCCTACCTTTTAGTGTGGTCCGGCTAAGCCCGGATACGGAATCTTCCATTTTTCGCAAAAAGGCCATGAATACCTCCGGATACTATTACCCGGATAATCGCATTATGGGTTTTAGTCATACCCGTTTGAGTGGTACAGGAGCGACAGATGGAGGCCATTTCAGGATTATACCGGCAACCGGAGAAAACGGATGGAAAGATTATATGAACGGGAAATTTGCCGAATATAAACATGCCGATGAAAGAGCCTTTCCAGGTTATTATGCTGTAAGATTGCAAAATCCTTCAGTTCTTGTAGAATTAACATCAACCATGCGGACCGGCGTTCACAGATATACCTTCTCAGGCGGAAAACAACCGCATTTGTTGCTGGATATCTGCAGCATACTCGGTGATAAGAAGGTTGAGGGGGGAAGTGTAACATTAAATCCGGAAAAGGGGGAGCTGGCGGGGGAGGTCAAAACATTCGGCACCTTCGCCAGCCGGTATGGGGGCATCAAAGTCTATTTCTTTGCCAGATTTGACAAGTCTTATTCTAAATCAGTGATCAGGGACGGCCTTGCTTCTTTGACTGATCAGCTGAAAGGGACAGGGAAAAACCTGGGAGTAGATTTTACTTTTGAAAATACCGGTCAGGCCATCGGATTAAGATTGGGGATTTCTCATGTAAGTATTGAAAATGCAAGGTTAAATCTTGATACGGAGACTGGCGGACTTACTTTTGAATCTATCGTTGAAGCGGCAAAAAGCAAATGGGAAGAGAAGTTTGCTTTGCTTGAGCCTGAATTTGATAATGACAAGGTGAAAACGATCTTTTATACAGCACTATACCGATCTTTTCAGATGCCAACACTTTTTCAGGATGTTAATGGCGACTATTTCGGGTTCGACAAAAAAGTCCATAAAGCAGAAGGATTCAACTATTATACAGACCTCTCCCTGTGGGATACCTTCAGGACCCTCCATCCGCTGTATATGTTGATAGCTCCCAAAGAACAGCGGGATATGCTGGTATCACTGGTTAAGATGAAAGAGCAGGGAGGTTTTTTGCCCAGATGGCCTTCTGGTAACGGCTACACTGGATCCATGCTGGGTTCTCCCGCCGATATGGTCATTTCTGAATCGTACCAGAAAGGAATCCGTGACTTTGATGTCAAAAGCGCTTATGAAGGGATGAAATTCCTTGCATTGAATCCAACACCAAAGGGAGCCCATTTTGGCGGAAGGAGTGGAATCAGTGAATACAACCAATATGGTTATTGCCCGACAGATTTAATGGATAAGGCGGTATCACGGACACTGGAGTATGCCTGGGCCGACCATGCCATCGCAGTTCTGGCTGATTCTCTTGGCTTCAAAGAAGATGCGAAACTATTTTATGCACATTCAGGGTACTATCGGAATCTCTGGAATCCGGCAACGAGATATTTTCAGTCGAGGGATTCAAAAGGCAACTTCTCAACTCTGTTTAATCCGCTTAAGTTATCCTATTTCGATTCCAACGGCAAATATACGAAGGACTATGTAGAGGGAAGCGCATTACAGTGGCGGTTTGCAGTTCCTTATGACCCAAAGGGGTTAATTTCATTGTTTGGCGGAAATGAATCTTTCGTTAAAGAGCTGAATGATTTTTTTGAAAAATCAGATCCGGTAATGAGCAACTGGAATCCGGGTTCTTATTATTGGCATGGGAATGAACCCGATATTCATTCTGCCTATCTCTTCAACGAGGCCGGCCGGCCCGATCTGACCCAGAAATGGTCGGGATGGATTCTTGACAACAAATACGACGTCAATCCGGGAGGAGTAGATGGGAATGATGACGGCGCAACACTTTCTTCCTGGTACCTCTTTGCTTCCCTCGGGTTTTATCCTATTGCCGGATCCGATTATTATGAACTGGGGGCGCCACTTTTTAAAAATGCCGTCATTCATATAGGAGATAAAACGTTGCAGATAACAACAAAAAACTATTCCTCTGCGAACAGGTATGTTTCGAATATCTGGCTCAATGGAAAACTTGTCAATGGTACTAGGCTCAAACACAGTGAAATAGTTGGTGGAGGAACATTAAAATTTGATATGAGTCAAATGCCGGTGAGAATGGCTCAATGACATTTAAATTGAAAATAAAAATACCAAAATATAACGGAATCTTAACCTATTAAGATGATTTATTGAAAATTTAATAAAATATTCAATTTTTTCCTTCAAAAAATCATTAATTAAGGTTTTTTAACTATTATTGTAAAGCTTTAATCCAAATTATTAACTTTATAAATGATAATAAAAAAGAAAATAGTATGAAAAGGGTTGTAATTGCATTTAGTCTGTTGCTGGCTTTGATCATTAGCAGTTATGGACAGAAGTCTAAAATATATACAGAGTATGCCGGGCAAGGGGATGATCGTATCGAAATAATTGTGGTTAGCGGCACACCGCATCAAATGGGTGTTGAACTGGGTAAACATTTAAAAGATAAAGCCAGGGAAAGTATGCAAAAGTACCTGAATGCGGCACAAAAAAAGAATAGCACTTTATTTAGCCAAGAAAATTTACTTCTTGCCTGGAAAACGAACGAACCATTTATGGATAAGCGTTTTATCGAAGAACTGAAAGGTTTTTCCGAAGGCTCCGGAATTGATATTAATTTTCTTAAAGCAGCACATGCTATCCCATTTATTTCTCCCTATTCCTGTAGCGGTGCAGATGCCTGGGGAAAAGCTACAAGTAACGGCCATCTGTATCAAATAAGGAATTTGGATTATTCAACCGATGCCGGATTACAGGACTATCCTGTGGTCATTGTTTATAAGCCCGCAAATGGAATTGCACACGCAAATATTACGTTTTCCGGAATGCTGTCCAGCCACACAGGGATTAATGCTCAATCTATTGTTTTGGGGGAAAAAGGCGAATCGACTGAACGTGAAATGCCTTATGACTTACATGGAAAACATTTTTCCATACTTTTCAGACAGTTGTTATACGATGCAAAAAGTCTTACGGATGTTGAAAAAATAATTGAGAATTCTAAATTGATAAAACGCTACTACCTATTTGTAGGCGATGGAAAACTTAAAGATGGAGCCGCGGTTAAATACCTGGTTTCCACTCCCGATTCCGTTCGTTTGCACAAATGGACAGATATGGATAAAACTGATATTCATGTCCCGAAAGTTTATAATGATATTACTTATTACACGATGAATAACGATTTGGCCACAAAATTCTTTGATGAGCATTATGGCCACATAGGTGCACCTGAAATGATCAAATTATCAAAGTCAGTTGCTTCAAATGGAAACCTGGTCGATGTTGTGTATGATGCAACAGCTCTGGAAATATGGGTAGCCAATGCTACTGACCGGGAATCAGCATCTGCCCGTGAATATATCCACATCGATCTAAAAAAATATTTCAAATAAACTTTAAATGTATTTTCTATGAAAAAAAAAATCAAATTAGCCAGTTTACTTTTTTTAGGGTTGATTCTTGTAGTCGCCTGCAAAAAAGATACTCCTGCACCGACAGCCTCTTTTACTGCTGCAGTAAATGACGGTGTAGTTACTTTTGCCGCTGTTGTGACCAACGACAGTAAATATGAATGGGATTTTGGTGATGGCAGCTATATTAACACGCTAAAGGCTCCGGTTCATACTTATTCTCAAGCATCTACTCCTACTGACATTGTAGTTTCTTTGACTATTAAAGGTTCAGGTGGTGAGGTCACTGTAAAAAATACAATAACGATACCTGCTAAAACCAAAATGCAATATTTGACAGGTGGTACTCCCGCAGCTCCAAAATCAAGAAAGTGGCGGATAAGTGCCAGCGCTCCTTCATTTAATATTAATTTTGCGACTGCAACTTTCGCCCCGAATTATAAATCTTATCCTGGGGGCATTCTGTCAGCAGTAGGATTGAGTCAGGTATATGGCGATACCTTCGAGTTTAAGAGCGACGGTACTTTAACCATTCATCCGAATGGCGGAGGAATCTTTGCAGGCTACATCTATTGTGCCTTAAACGCTGTTCCGAATATTGGTAATGCAGGTGGTTCGGGGTTGTCTTATGCCAAACCTTTCACGTCTCCTGCCGGTGCGACCTTCACAATCAATGAGAATAAAAATTTCACGATTACTACTTCACCAGATGGGGTAAACGCATCTGCTGTAACTTACTCCAATGTGACGACCCTGAGTTTTACCAAAGGTGGTTTTCTGGGGATTCTGGATTTCTCCAGTGAATGTATCATTCAATCAATGACAGATACTCAAATGATCGCGAACCTCTTTATTTCTGCTGTACCTCCTCCGGGACAGATTGGCAAACCCAATTTTGTTTTGAACGTTTATTTTGAGGTAGCTCCGTAATCAATCTTCGGAGCAGGGTTCATCATCAATTTGCCTGGTTGCTCCATCTGGTTAAAAAAATAAATATTGCAAATATAACAACTAACAAAATTATTTATGATGAAGAGAAAAATGCTTAAAGCAATGTTTCTGTGCATTTTAATGGTTGTATCAAGCGGCCTTTTTGCTCAAAATATTGTCACAGGTAGTGTCAAGGATGATACCGGTCAAACTTTACCCGGGGTCAGTGTGGTTTTGAAAGGAACAACAACAGGAACAGTGACCGATATAGACGGGAAATTCTCATTGTCTGCTCCGGCTAACGCCACGCTGTCATTCTCTTTCGTGGGGATGCAAACGAAAGAGGTTGCTATTGGAGGTCAACGGAAAATAGATATTTCGATGGCTTCAAGTACGATCGGCGTAGATGAAGTAGTAGTTACTGCGCTCGGCATATCAAGGGAAAAGAAATCGTTGGCCTATTCAGTATCAGAAGTGAAAGGAAATGATTTGGCCAAAGGGGCCAATCCAAACGTTATCAAATCATTGGATGGACGTGTTAGCGGAGTAAATTTCACCAACTCAAGCACTGACCCGAATGGTTCAGTATTTGTAACTATTCGTGGTGCTACCAGTTTGAATATCTCTAGTTCTACGGCATCAAGCCAACCACTTTTTGTTATTGACGGTATTCCTATTGGAACAACCTCTGTCGATCCCAATAAAAATGGTGCAGACTTTGGGAACCTTCTTTCGCAACTGAATTCGGAAGATATTGAGAGCATCTCTATTTTGAAAGGCGCCAGTGCTGGTGCACTTTACGGTTCTGCGGCAGGAAACGGAGTCATCATGATCACCACCAAATCGGGTAAAGGTGGAAAAGTCGGGATTGGCGTATCTGTCAATTCATCTATCGTATGGGATCAACCTTATAATTTCTTTGCAAACCAGCGGCTGTATGGTGATGGGATACGCGCATCGTCTATCTATACATCAGGTTACGATTGGGGGGCAAAATTCTCCAATTTTACGACCGCTTCAATAGATGCGTATAATACAGTTACGCAAAGAATCGAAACCAAGCTTTTTGCTGCTACCCAGGAAAATCGTATGCAACAGTTTATGCAGACCGGTGCAACGCGTAATTACAACGTGAGCGTAACAGGTAATTACAAAGAGGGTGCCTTCCGTTTTTCTCTAGGTAAGATGTCCAACATTGGGGTAATGCCCAATAACCAAACGGATCGTATGAATGCAAGCCTGAGCGCAGAGTATAACATTACTAACAAGCTAAAAATCTCTGTTACAAGTAATTATATGGGGCAGTTTACCCCAAATAAAACCTCTTCCAACAGCCAGGTGATTGAAGATTTAACAATGAATTTCCTCGGGTCACTTCAGCCGATCAAAGAGATGAAAACTGTTTGGAAAACCGGTTTTGAAGGGCAACTTCAAAATGCACCATATTACAAACCGGACGGCACTCCCATGCTCAACAACCCATACATGTATGCCTATTCTGAAATCAACACCTACCGGAAAGATAATTTCTTCGGTAAAGCTCAATTAGATTGGGAGATTATTAAATCCCTGAAATTCATGGCCCGTACCGGTATTGATTACACCGGTGACAATTACGAGTACAAAAGGGCAAAAGATTTTGAGGACAGCAATCAACGAGATGGGAAATACACTGTTACACAAGGTAATGGACTCAATGTTCAAAACGATTTGATGTTGATTTGGAACAAAGATTTTGGTAAATTCACCACCAATGCAACTGTAGGTTACAACTATGCTTACAGCAACTCTTACAGTTATTATGCCAATGCAGAAAAACTGGTGAGGGTGAACGATTACTCTTTGGGCAATGCCGTAGCCGGGACACTATCTACCAGCAGTGGTTGGGGCATAGGGAAATCGCAGAGTTTTTACGCGACCGGACAAGTTGGTTTTGCCAACCAAATCTACATGGATCTTTCGGGTCGTTACGATATGAGTGGAATTCTGGAAGAAGATAAAAATCACCATTTCTATCCTTCTGCCTCCTTAAGCTGGCTGCCTTCCACCTCCTTTAAACTTCCTGAAGTAATCAATCTGTTAAAATTAAGGGCCGGTGTTGCACAGGTTGGACACGGGATCGGTACACCCAGAAGTAACAATACCTTCAGTTTTGCTCCGATCGATTACGGAAGTACCAAGATTTTAAACATCGGAGGTTCTTTGGTCGATCCAAATATTAAAGCAGAGGTTACGACCTCCTACGAAGGTGGTTTTGATCTTTCTATGTTAAATAATCGTGTTTCTGCCGAGTTTACGGTTTACAAAAAAATTCACGAAAATCAGCAAGGGAACATTCCGACTTCACCGGGTATTGGTTATGGCGGTATGTTAACCAATGTTGGTACAGTTGAAGCAAATGGTTACGAATTTTCATTGAACTTTGTACCTGTTCGCACCAAAGACTGGAACTGGGATCTTGGATTTAACTTTAGTCAGGTACAATCGAAAATCACTGCACTCTCTGCTGCCTATGTACCCACGGGACAAACCTTTTATGGAAACGGACCTAACATTGACCTTAGATTAGCCGTGGGTGAAACCATTGGAACGATGTGGGCTCACCAGGTATTCACGACAATGCCTTCCACCAGTAAATATGCCGGAATGACGGTACTGGACAATAACGGTGAATGGACCTATTCAAGCGCTGAGAAAGACCGTAAATCAATTGGAAATTACAATCCTGATTTTATATTGGGTGCACACTCTTCACTCAAATGGAAAAATTTCAGGTTAGGTATTGTCGGAAGTCTTAGGATGGGCGGTAAATACATCTCTGATATCGAGCGTCGTGCGGTAACTGACGGACACTCATTATTGACAATTGGTGACAAAGTCAATGGGCCTAACCCATGGACGGTCGGTGGACGTGATGCAGAAACAGGCGGCTTGCCCTGGCCGGACGCGAGTAAAATGCCCTATCCACAACAGGCAGGTTTAGTTGCCACTTACGCCATGTATGGAACACCTGTTCCACTTAACGATGCTAGCTACTTTCAGGGCGTCTGGTTAAAACCGGGAGGAAACCCTGCCAACGATGCAGATTATATCGTTAACGGTGCAGACCCGTTAAAAACCTTCTATGCTATTCCAGGCTTGATCTTAGGAGCTCAATATTGGAGCTTCCCGCAATCATTGCTGCGCGATGCGACTAACTTTAAAGTGAAAGAGGTCACTTTTGATTACACGATACCAAACCGCCTTACATCGAAATATAAAGTAGAAAATATTGTGGTTGGATTTGTCGGTAGAAATATTTTCCAGTGGAACAAAGCCGATAAATACGTTGATCCGGAATCAGCTTTCGAAGGGATCGGCCAGAATCAGGGAATCGTTGGAAAGGCCTTACCATCTATTGCATCTTATGGTTTCAAAGTATCGTTTGATTTTTAATGCTTAAATTTATTGCAATTATGAAAAAACAGATATCAATTTTACTCCTGACACTTTTTGTCTTAACAGCCTGTCAAAAACAGCTGCTCAGACAAGATGAGCTATTACAAAAGCGTGATGCAATAGAATCTGCAACTCCCAATTTGCTGCTGTCATCTATCATCCAACAAACAGCTTTTGCTTACCAGTATGAAGGTGGCGCCGGTAACAGGACACTTTCTTGCACAGTTCAATACATGCAGGGAAACAGAAGCTCCGATGATAATATTCACAAGAGTTTCACCAGACCTAAAAGTGATTTGTATGGTATCACAGGGCCTATCAAATTGGTTCAGGCATCCATTGCTGATGTGCACAAACTTGGATTAAAAAACTATGAAGGGATTTTCCTTATTTTTAAATCTTTGCTTTGGTCAACCGCAACCGACTTGTATGGGGACATCTATTACACAGAAGGTCTGCGCGGTCAGGACGGAATACTTTTCCCCAAATTTGATGAACAGAAGAGTATTTATCCTGCTTTGATTCAGGATCTTAAAGATGCTGTCCAATTGTTGTCGACAGGAACAGAGGCCATTGATAAAAGCTCCGATATTCTTTACGCGGGTGATAAAACCAAATGGATTAAATTTGCCAACTCTCTTCGACTCAGATTGTTGATGAGGGCTAGTAAAAACTTGGCTGGCGCAGCATCCGAAATCGCTGCAGTAGCAGCTCTTCCTTTGATGAGCAGTGTGGCTGACAATGCTTCCATTCCTTACCTTGCCGGCGACAGAACCTATAATTGGCCAATGTCTTATGATGATTATAGTGGTAATTTTATGATTTACCGACCAAGTAAAACTTTGGTTGATAGTTTGAAAGTTCTGAATGATAATAGGTTAAAAGTATGGGTTGCGCCTATCGAAAAGCCCTGGACAAATGTGCCTGCCGACAACGGCACTACTGTATCGACAACAGATCCGAATGGTTTCAACTATGGCTCTACCTGGGAATACATCGACAGGAGTAAATCAGGTATCAAAACCGCAGCCAGTTTCATCGTGGACTCCCTGACGCTCTATGCCGGTTATACCGCGGGCATGTATGAAAACGTGCTGGCAGCCAATGGAAGCTGGGATTTTCCAACCACCATCTTTAATTACAAGGTATCCAAGTTCTCCAAGCTGCTCAACGAAAAGTCACATCCCCTGCTCAAAGCATGCATGTTGCAGGCAGATGAAGTACAGTTTTTGTTGGCTGAGGCTGCTGTAATGGGTTATATTACAACGAATGCGGAAACTTATTACAAGAACGGTGTTACCCTTGCCAACAGCGAATGGGGTGTGACTATCGCATCCAACTATTTTTCCAACCCAAAAGCCGCCTTTCCAAATGCAGGAAGCACCAGCCAAAAATTGGCTAAGATTGCCTTGCAGAAATGGCTTGGTAACTTCCTCATGGGTGTCGAAGCTTACGCTGACCACAGAAGGACCAGGCTGCCGGCTTTTGAGCTCAATGGTGAATTGGTGAATGGCCTGCACCCGTTCCCTTTGCGCTTCAGGTATCCTGAAACGGAACTGGCCAACAACGCCGCAAACTACCAGTCGGTCATTGCCAAACTGGACAAAGGAGATACCGAGTTTTCAAAAATGTGGCTCATCCAGTAGTCTATTAAGTATCTGAGTAATAATGAAAAGCCATGAAGAAAAATGATTGGGATCAATCATGCTTCATGGCTTTTTAACAATCAACTGCACATGAGAATTTTATTTTTATCGTTTTTATTCACATTTGTTCTGTTCCAGCCGGGATTTTCGGCGGATAAAAAGCAGATTACTCCCGAAACAGCCTTGCAGGCTTATCTGCACAATGGCGATACCTCCTTTAAATGGGAACTGAAAGAAACACAGAAAGGGGAAGGATTAACCTATTACCGGATTGAGTTTACCTCACAAACCTGGCAAAAAATTCACTGGACCCATGACTTGATGCTAATGGTTCCGGATGATTTGAGATTTAGTGAGTCTCTGCTCTTTATTACAGGTGGTAGTAATAAAGATGAAAAACCCAATTCACATAATTTTAACGATGAACTGGCTGTGGAGTTTGGCAGGATTTGTAAAGTAAACAAAACGATTACAGCCATTATTTGGCAGGTGCCAAATCAACCATTATATGATGACCTGACGGAGGATGCGTTGATCTCTCGTACTTTGCACAATTATCAGGGCGATCATGACTTTAACTGGCCCTTGCTTTTCCCAATGACCAAGAGTGCCGTTCGTGCCATGGATATCGTTCAGGAATTTTCGAGAAAGGAGCTGCATCAAATAATCAAAGGTTTTGTTGTTTCCGGTGCATCGAAACGCGGCTGGACAACC
>Ga0209430_1000774_pt1 | contig 28471 bp, 21 predicted proteins | sample BarGraIncub1133A_FD_184504 | JGI IMG/M metagenome (GOLD analysis project Ga0209430, IMG submission 184504) | Arctic peat soil microbial communities from Barrow, Alaska - Barrow Graham LP Incubations 11-33A (SPAdes) (version 2) | ecosystem: Environmental > Terrestrial > Soil > Wetlands > Peat... | reverse complement strand
TGTTCATTCCCTCCTGTGCTCGAGTGGCACACGAAGGCATGAAAGAACCGTTTTTAACATCCTTGACCAAGCAAACCATGCAGGAAGCAAAATGTTCCACCTCCCCGTTGTTGCATATCGTCGGTATCTTAAATCCGGCTTCAGCAGCGGCTTCCAGAATGGTGGAACCCGCTTTGACCTCAATTTCTCTGGCGTTTATAGTGATTCTGATCATCGTTTTCAAGTCAAAATAATGGCATCCACTGGACAAGCTTGTTTGCAAATATCACATTTGATACACAAATCGTTATTGATCGTGTGAACCTGATGGGGTGTGAACGGAATGGCATCTGAAGGGCATTCCTGTGCACAAATGGTACAACCAATGCACGTATCCCTGATCGAGTAGGTGATGAGGCTCTTGCACTTACCTGAGGGACATTTCCCCTGAAGGTGTGCCAGGTATTCCTCACGGAAGTATTTTAGGGTTGAAAGAACAGGATTCGGCGCTGTTTTTCCCAAGCCGCACAAACTGCCTTTTTTGGTCCAATTGGCAAGTGATTCCAGTTCCAAGAGGTCTTTTTCCACTGCTTTTCCTTCGCAAAAACGTTCCAGAATGTCCAGCATGCGTTTGGTTCCGATTCTGCAAAAAGTGCATTTACCGCAGGATTCATTCTGGGTAAAGGATAAAAAATACCGTGCAATGTCTACCATGCAATCGGTTTCGTCGAGTACCACCAAACCACCTGAACCCATCATGGCGCCCAGATGCGTGAGGGTATCGTAATCAATAGGCGTGTCTGCCAACGATTCCGGAATACAGCCGCCGGAAGGGCCTCCAATCTGTACGGCTTTCATTTTTTTGCCGTTCGGAACCCCACCGCCGATTTCTTCGACGATTTCGCGGATGCTGATTCCAATCGGAACCTCGATAAGACCACCGCGATTAATTTTTCCTGCCAATGCAAAGACTTTGGTGCCTTTGCTGTCGGCTGTTCCGACTGAAGCGAATTTCTCAAACCCGTTTTTGAGAATGTACGGGATTTGTGCCAGCGTCTCGGTATTGTTTATCAAGGTCGGGGAACCCCATAAGCCACTTTCTGCCGGATAAGGAGGTTTGAGAGTGGGAAAGCCCCGTTTGCCTTCCATCGAGGCGATCATGGCCGTCTCTTCGCCACAGACAAAGGCGCCGGCACCTTCTTTGACAGAGATTTCCAGACCATATCCGGAATTAAATATGTTTTTCCCCAAAATGCCGTTTTCACGGCAAATCTGAAGTGCTTCCTTCATTCTGGAGACAGCAAGTGGATATTCCGCCCTGATATAGAGGTAGCCTTGTGTAGCACCTACAGCCCAACCAGCAATGATCATCCCTTCGAGGACGCGGTATGGATACGATTCCAACAGCATACGGTCCATAAAGGCGCCTGGATCGCCTTCGTCACCGTTGCAAATGATGTATTTGGTAGGCGAGACATGACTGGCAACGATGTCCCATTTGATACCTGTTCTGAAACCGGCTCCACCGCGACCTTTGATTCCGCTCGCTTTCACTTCTTCGATGACCTCCTGTTGCGTGAGGGCCAAAGCTTTCTTCAAACCTTCAAAACCTCCATAACGCTGGTATTCCTCCAGATTGAGCGGACTGATCAAGCCTCGGTGTTCGGTTGCTATGGGAATCTGGTTTCCCAGAAAGGAGTTGACATGTTTTTCCCGAATGTCGATGGTATACCTTTCCACTTCCCCCATACTGCCGTCTTGCTGGAAATCTTCCACCAGTTGTTCGAATTCAGTCTTTAAACTGTTGAAGAAGCCCTTTGGTTTGAAATGTTTCTTTACGATGGACCGCACATCTTCGGGCTTGACCTTGGCATACAATTGGCTTGGTTTGCCAACAGGCAAGATTTCCACCAATGGTACCTGATGGCACATGCCTACGCAACCGACCTGTTTAATTGTAACATTCAGTCTGTTTTTGTTGATGGTTTCTTCGACAGCTTGACGAATGTCGTCACTGCCGCTGGCTACGCAACAGGATCCAAGTCCAATTCTGATTTCACCCTGCAAGGGCATCTGTTTTCTTAGAAAAGACTGTTTAGTTGCTTCGTTTTTGCTTTGTTTGCTGAAATCCTCGAGTACCTGAGTAACCATGGAAGGTTTAATGTGTCCGTAGGTCGTGTTGTCTATTTGAACAACGGGTGCCAACGTGCAGCAACCAAGGCAGCTAACCTTTTGCAGGGTGAACGTCCTGTCTGCGTTCGTATCTTGACCGTCGGCAAGATTCATGGCTCTTCTCAGAGCGTCGTAGACCAGCCCTGAGCCTTTAACATGGCAAGCGGTTCCGACACAAACCTTGATCAGATGTTTTCCGGCGGGTTTAAAGCGAAATTGGGAATAGAAACTGGCTACACCGACGATTTCAGCCGATGTGATTTCCGTTTTGTCGCATATCGTTCTCAGGGCATCTTCAGGCAAGTAATTATACTGTTTCTGAAGGGCCTGCAGAATGGGTATGACGGCATCCTTTGCCTTCCCTTTTGCCTGTATGATCCGATCGATTTCAGGTGTTATCATTACTTTCCGATGCAGTATAAATTTTTAACACCTCTGATATAGATTCTGCCGTCGGAAAACACTGGAGTCGCGTAGACTTTTTCCCCTAAAACCGGTGATGAAATGAGTTTTAAAGCAGCTCCCGAAGCGAAAACATACGCATTTCCGCTGGTGTCAAAAATATAGAGTTTACCCGAGGCAATCATGGGTGAGGAATAAAATCCGGCTTTGGCTTCGTATTCCCATTTTGAAACTCCGGTCTTTGCATCGACACATGCCAGAACGGCGTACGTGGTTGCAACGTACACATAGTCCTTGTAGTAAACCGGGCTGGAAATTTCCGGCAATTTATCCGAGTTTTCCCATAAGACAGAACCGTTTGTGGGATTAACGGCGACCATTTTGGCGTATTCATTCGCCGCAAACACGAGACCGCCACCGTAAACCGGTGATGGACCCACTTCACCCGTCATGCAATCCACCGACCACAATTGTTTGCCGGTGCTAATGTCGTAACCCGCCAAATTGGGGTTGGACAGCAAAATCAATTGAATCTTTCCGTTTACTTTTGCTAAAATCGGAGAGGACCACGATATTTCGTTTTTGCGGGCTGTCGTCCAAACTGCCTTTCCAGTTTCAGCGTTCAGCGCCATGACTTTGCAACCATTCGACGTATCGTATTGAACAAAAACCTTTCCACCCCATGTTTGTAAAGAGGAAGCATGTCCGTAGTGATTGACAGGTACGCCCAGATTTCGAGCCCATACCCTGGTGCCAGCATGATCGAATGCGATGATGTCACCATTTCCGAAAATGGCATAAACGTTTTTACCGTCGGCTGTCATGGTCGGCGCTGCCAATCCGGTGTCATCCGATGTTTTCGGCTGCGTGGAAGGCGATCCCGGAATCTGGTTGACCTCTTTTTCCCACAGCTTCTTACCCGTATTTCGGTCGAAACAATAGACCACTCTTTTGTTGTTGGCGGCACCCGAGAGAAAAATCTTTTCACCCCAGATGATCGGTGAATTGTTTCCTCCGATGGGTATCTGCGTCTTCCACAAGATATTCTTTCCAGTCGAACCGTTCCAGCTGGTTGGAACACCGCTGGCTGAACTCACCCCGTTGCCCCAAGCGCCTCTGAAGCTGTTGTGCTGTTGCTTAACAGTCGTTTCATTCAAAGGAATGACTTTTGTGCTGTCAAGGGCTGTCGAATCCGTTTGAAGAGCTGCCGAATCCGAACTGGTGATGTCAATCTTCTCTATCGAATTCGTTTCTTTGTTTTCTGAAATCGGAACCTTTTTTGAGTCAAAGCCTTTCAAATTATTAATGGAAAAAACGGCTGAAAGGCTTGCCAGAACCAACAGGGTCAAACCAGCAATGCCAATCCAACGTTCCGTTTTTTGTCTGGCTTCTTTTTCACTCAGCTTTTTTTCAATAGGTTCTTGAATGCTGAAACGTAGATTGTAGAGCACTCGTAAGGCAATCACGAAAATGACAGCCCCGAAAATCATCAAGTAGGCTCCCGTTTTAATCTGCCAAATACTGGTGAAGTATGCTTTGCGGGCGAGCAAGTCCAGCTGCCTAACTTCGTCCATCAGTTTCTGGTTATCCGGTTCAAGCGAAAGTCTGTCTACCAAAGACTTCAAAGCCGTGCTGTTCAGAGGGTCGCTAGAATGAATCTGTAGAAAATTCAAAACCAATAGAAGACCGATCACAGCAGTGAAGATTCCTGCAATGATAGCCACTAAACGAACCCGCTTTTCTTTATTTCCCATTGTCTTCATCAGATTTGCTTGTGTTATGATAAGGATGCTCCGGTTTTCCGACTGGGCAGTAGTCCAAACAACGGCCACAACTGAAACAATCGCCCTTGTTTGCCTCGTAAATGCTTCTTTTTCTAAAAATCACCTGATTGAGCAGGCTGATACCGATGACTAATCCGATGAATGCCCCCAAATACCATCCACCTACCCTGAATTTACCTTGAATGACTGTTGCATCGGAGACGAGTGTTTTCAACGATTTCCCAGAAGACATAAACGTTACAACATCAATATTGGTACTAGTCTGCATTAATTCGGGCTTGGAAACCAACAAGTTTGCCAGGTGAACATCCGGATGTGCGTTCGAAAGCACTTTATAGGAACTGGAAACCATCAGGCCACCGACGAACATCAACACAGGAATGAGCGCCATGTAAACGATAAATCGCCTGAAATCACTTCTGGTGGCTTTGTTTTCCTTTTCAACGACCGGATAATCGATTGCTCCAAAAGGACAAGAATCCTTGCAAAGATGACAACTGATGCATTCTTCGGGGGTGATGGAAAGATGTTTTCGGGTGAAAAACGACGTGACTTTCAGCAAGGCACCATACGGGCAAACAAAACGACAATAGGGTCTGGCCACAAACATGCCGATGAGCAGGAAGCAAATGCCAAGCAGAATCAGATGGAATTCTGCCCCCATTCTAAAAATGCCCACGAACGGGTCGTATCGGCAAATGATGAAATCGGTACCAGTCGCTGCATACAAAACAGCCAACCCCAGGTAAACAAAGGGGAAGAGGCTCAAAGTTTTCTGAAGCCAGGGTGCCATTTTAATGGGTTTTACAATAACAATATCCTGAATGGCCCCAAGCGGGCATGCCGAGGCACAAAAGACCCTTCCGGCTGCCAGTGCAAACAAGAGTGGCAGCAAGAAAAAGGCCAGCACCGTGTATGAAATAGAATAGTCATTTCCAAAAAGAGATAGCGACAGGTTTTGAATGGCACCGATGGAACAAATGCATCCGTTTCTGTAGAAACCGAAATAGGCCAATGAAAAAAGGGAAAGCCAAAGTATCCCTTTCCTGGACCTTTTTTTGAAAATGAGCCAAGTAGTCAAGGACATGACGGCAATCAGCACAAACAGATCGACATATTCCATGAACGGTGCCCTTGGAGCCGGTTGCTGGGTTGTCGGTATTTGATATCCCGATTGAAATTCAGGCTTGGGGAATCGTTGTTGCTGCGAAGCAGCATCCATGACGAACCCACTGAGTAAGCAAATTATCAAACCGACCTTAAGGAACAATCGCTGTATCATACTTTTTTTGTTGGTCCAAAATTTCCTTTAATCAGATAGGCGTTTTCAGCCGGAACTCTCTTGATGGCGTCCGAAGGGCATACCCTGGCAATGGCACATTCGTTGCAATTGTCACAAAGTTCCTGCTGTATTTGAAGATGCAGGGATCCGTTTCCGAAAGAAGTGCATCCTTTCACACATTTCCCGCAGCCGATGCACAGCGCTTCGTTTATGTGATATGCATAATAGGGCTCTTCAATAAATTGTCTTTGAATGGCGGCAGTGGGGCAGAGTTGGTTTTCGGCAGCCGTGTTTCGTTGCGTAGGACCTGGTTTCAGATAGCCACCGCAAAGATCACAATAGCCACAGAGCGCATAGGCATGAAAACATTTTACGGCAGAAGGCTTGAGCACACAGGCTGTTTCGCACCTTCCACAGGTGGTGCATTTGAACGGATCAATTTGCCAGACCCATTGCTGCGCTTTTGCCTTTTTGATGGAGAATCCAGCCACTCCAACCAATGCAAAACCAATGGAATATCGTAGACATTCTTTGATAAATTGCCTTCTGCTCTGAATTTTACTCATGTTTAAGACCTGTTTTTTCTAACGGACACACTTTTGTCAAGCCACAGTTCGCCTCTTTTTGGCAGTTCTTGCAGTTCTTGTTTGTTGGTCTGCTCATAAATCCAATTGCAGCTACTGCCGTAATGATGAACAGACTTCGTACTAATTTTTTAAAAAAATCTCTGCGTTCCATCAATTATTTTTTTGGCTCAAAAAACCGTATCATCTTTTTCTCAAAATCCAAAGCAAGAATGCCGCCTTTTTCATCAACCGCTACATCCGGTGCCTTTTTCTCCCCCTTGAAACTTTGAGGAGAGGCAACGACTGAACGCAACAAACCAGACGGTTCGTGGATTTTTATCCTGACGAGACCTTTTTCGCTGGTTACAAAACAACCGTCCGGAAGAAACGCTATATAAAAAGGATTGCAGCAACCGCTGAAGCCATCCGTTTTAAACGAGGGTTTGCTCCAAAAGCCAATGAGCTTTCCTTGGGCGGAATAGTTCTGCAAGGCATGCATGCCAGGATTGACCACCCATAATTCGGATTCATCATTGACCGCCAAATCAAAATGAGCACTTGGAACAATGAATCCATATTGGTCGGAAACGCCAGATTCACCTTTGAATGCATTTATCTGAACCAACTCTTTATTGTACACCACAACCCGTCTTAATCCGGCATCTGCGACAAAAATCAAGTCACCATTGGTCGCCACGGCCGTGAAAAGAGCCTTTTCAGCGATTAAGGAGTGTTTCATTTCGATAAGGTCCTTATCCAATAAAATCAGATGATCCTTGAACCCTACCAGAACCCGCTTGTCTTTTAAAACGGTAAGGCAGGTTGTTTCGTCACCCAGGGTTATTTTTTTTACTTCTGAACCATTCGTCTGAATGATCTGCAGATAATCATCTGCCAGGACGTAGATTTTTCCATCTCTATAATCGATGGCCTTCGGCATGGACGCATCCAGACGAATCTGTTTTGTTTCTACATGACTAATCAGTGAATCTGCAACTGTTTCATAAGTCTCGACATCCTTTTCCAAGGGGTTCGTGGTCATGTAGCTGGACAAGTCCGATTTGTTTGACTTGTAGTCGAACACGACGATGGCGGCAATGCCCAGAACAAGCAGCAGTAAAAATGCGGTGATGTATCTACCTTTCATACATTATCGTTTTAAATTGATGCAAACCATCTTTTTGGAATCACGCAAGACCATGTAACCATCGGCAATGGCCAGTGGGGCCCATGCATCGCTGCCTTCGAAGAGTTGGACGTGATCCAGTTCTTCATACCCTTTTGTGCTTTTCTTGATAATGAATAGCGTTCCATCGTCATTCAGCAAGAAAATCTTGTCATCCGCCAGAATGTACGGTCCAAGTCCAAAACGGGCTTCGGAGCCACTGGACCAAACGATTTTTGACGGGTCTTTCGAATCGACGCAAACCAATTGGTTTCGCAGCGCTTTCGCATCCTTGGGCATGATGCCGAACAGGTGACCTTCGGTTAGAATGGGTGTTTGTTGTTCACTGGACAAACCATCACCTGGCTTGTAGGTTTTCAAAACCTTAGCAGTGAACTTTCCGCCAGTTTCCCCCAATTGAAGCACCATGCTGCCTGCACCATAGCCAGCCGTTAGGAATATTTTACCCTCCGGTGTGCAAACTGGTGAGGGGGCAACCACCGATTTGTTCCAAAGCGACGTTTTCCACAAAATGGAGCCAGCCTCAGGGCCGTCTGCTGCCACACCAACGACACCTCCGACAGCGCTGTAAACAAACATGTTGCGACCTTTATACACGTGAGGCATGATGGAAGAATGCGACATTTTCCATGCATCTGGATTGGGTGTCTTCCAAAGGATCTTGCCATTGGAGCAGTCGACACCAATCATCAGGGAAGTCCCTCCGGTAGCAATAATTGCGACATCATTGATGATTAGCGGACATTGGCCGGTATACCAGAGTGGAATCTCACTTTTGAAATCTTTTGCAACATCAATTCCCCAAATGAAATTCCCGCTTTCCCGTTCGACACACATCACATGCCCTCTGGGCCCAATCGTCAGGATGTATTTTTCAGTTACTGCAGGAACAGTTCTGGACATGCCGTGATTTCTTCTGATCAAAACATGGTAACCTCTCCTCCAAACTTCTTTTCCGGTTTCAAGTGCGAAGCAACGCAGCATGTCTGCCTTTTTCGTCTCATCGTAATCCAAAACATAGACCAAACCATTATAAATGGCGGCACCGGAATGGCCTTCGCCGAGTTCGACAGACCAAAGCAGTTTTGGAGGTTTTTGAGCAAATTTTTCCAGCAATGGCACCTCCGATAGTTTGATATTGTCTGAGTTCGCCCCTCTGAATCGGGTCCACGAACCTTTTAAAGTGGAACTGAAGGTGGTAAAACGCTCAAAGATTTCACCAATGCTGACCTGCTCGCTTGAGCTGTCAGTACTGACTACATTATCCTTGCCCGGCTCTGAAACAGTGAAATTTTTTGTCGGATCAACCCAAAGCCAATAACCTATAGCCAAGATACCCGTGATGATCAGGGCTATAGGTACTGCTTTTAGTAGTCGTTCCGGAATAAAACTCATATCCGAGGACTCATTTCTTTTTAATGTTGAATGCCATCAGTGCGGTACCGTGCCGGACATAGAGAACACCATTTTTGATGACCAGATGCGCCCAATGCTGATCGGCACCCATTTTGATCATGAATTTGCTGATGACTTTAAAACTGCCGGCCAAAGGCTCAACAAGTGCCAATTCGCCTTTCTCCGTATAAATGTACAAAAGTCCGTCGGCTTCAATAACGGAACCTTTGTCAAGCACTGTTGATTCAAACTTGATTTCACCGGTGTTCCAATCCACGCAAAACCACTTTCTGTTTCTGTCGCCTGAAGCGTAAATGTAACCGTTATACAAGACGGCTCCCCCAATTTGTGGATCGACTTTCTTATTGGTCCAGATATTGGTTGGCTGAGTGGTATCCGCATACAATTTAAACCGGTGACTACCTTCGCCGTATCCGCTAAAAATGTAGATGCTGTTGTCTTGATAGATGGGAGCATTGGGAAGTATTTTAGTTTGGTTGGTGTAGGGATACGACCAAACCAACTTACCGGTTGCAGCATCTACTGCTATCGTATTCAGACCCATCATGTTGACAAGAAGTTTCCTTCCATAGCTGTTTATCAATATGGGGGAACAATAAGCAGAAACGTCGCCTTTGCCAGGGCTTGTCCATACCAGATTTCCAGTGAATCGGTCAAGTGCAACTATGTTGTTAATTTTGCCACCTGGAGAAACATAGAGGAGTTTACCGTCAATCAGAAGATTTTCCGTGAAGTTGAATCGGATGCTCTTTCCATCAAAATCAGTGAACAAGTCTTTTGACCATACGATTTTGTCTGAATTTGTATCGATGCAAACCAATTTCCCAAAACCTGAAACGATGTAGCATAAATTTCCAGCAATAGTGACGGAACTGCGCGAGCCAGGAAAACCAGAAGGTGAAAACACGTCACTACCATAAGCAATCTTCTTTATAAACTGTCCTTTTTCAGTAAGAATATGCAAATAACCAGTCTCCCCTTCTACACCGGTTATGAAAATTTTCCCATTGTCAACAACTGCTGATGTAAACCCTTTGCCAAGCCCTTCGTACGACCAAAGCATTTTAGGACCGATACTGTCCGGCCATGCTTTTAACAGGTTGGTGTCAGGGTATTTACCGTCTCTGTCCGGCCCTCTCCAGTTGTTTATTATTTGGGCATTGGCATTCAGAGAAATCAAAAATGTCGTAGCTAAACAGAAGAAGAACCTTTTCATTGTTTTCGTTTTTTTAGATTAATAGTCACGCAAACCGCGAGATGCAAACTATCGCGAATGTATGCGTTTTTTTTAGACAAAAAAAATCGATTTCAGTTTAAAAGCTGAAACCGATTTATTTGTTTATGAATTGGAGCAATAGTAGTCCTACTTGACAAAACGAACATTTGTCATGCCTTTATCGGTTTTAACACGCAAAATATACACACCTTTTTTTAGATTACTTGCTGGTAGGGTCTTAATTTTTTCGAACTGTCCAAGATTTCGACCGTTTATGTCAAAAATGATGGATTGGAGTACCTCCTCTTGAGTGATTATTTCGATCGATTCTCCAACTGGATTTCTGCCAATACGAACCCCTTTAGTTGTAACATCCTCAATGTCGGTAGGATCGGCCAATACCTTAATTCTAATGTACCAGTTGTAAACGGATTGAACTGGATCAGTAGGCATTACCCTATCCCAGGATCCATCTTTTGTAGTACAAAATACGCAAAGTCGATAACTTCCAGGCGCAACATTGAAGAAGCCTTTCAAGGTATATGATTTTGTAGAACAGGAATCGACCAAGATGGGGGTGATGCCTGTTTGTCCTACTTGAAAGCCTGACTCTGCCGGATAAAGTTGGATGGCTACTTCATTATCATAGGTGCTTCCTAGATTTCTAAATTCAACGTCCAGACTAAAGGGTTTGTTTTGGTAGATGCTGTCTCCTCCCACAATGTTCAATGGTTTGTTGATAGTCAACTCTGGACCAGGATAGTATAGAACGTTGAATTGCAAGGGTGCATAACCGGTTCTGTCAACCAACTTATAGTCATAAGTAGAATAATTGGATAAGCTATCATACACGACGTAAGCGTTGTATGTTCCTGTGTCGACCATCAGAATGTCAGAAAATTCCAGCGTTTTGGTCTCGTTCTTACCAATTATGTCATAGACCTTCCCCATATATTGAGATTGACCTGAACCAGTTGTAGAGCAAACATACAAAGCCATATAAGAGCCAAACTCAAAACCATTATTTTTAACCGTAACGTTAAAAGTGTTGCGCTTATTCTGATAAACATCTCCCTTCACAACAATATCCGATGTCTGGATAAATACTGGCCCTTGGTCTGGGTTTGAAAATATCGCTGAATCTCCGCTAATAGTGACATTCACATAGTTGCTGAGGCTCGTTTTGTCTTTAAGTTTAAACCACGAATTACTGCCATTTGGCTGGTATACAGCATAAAGGCGATAGGCTCCATCGGCAAATCCGGCCAGTGACAAACTGTCCATTTGATAATTCCAGGATCCATCATACGAATTCAACAAAATGGAGTCTTCTATGGCAACATCTTTCAAGAATGAATCATCTTTATACATGGCAACTCCGATCTTTCCACTGAATGTGTTCCAACCATAGTTTGTATAGCCGAAGTTTACGCTGAACTTCTCCTGGTTGATAGATTTCAGAACGGGTTTGTTGCAGGTTAAACTCGTGTAGTCCATACACATTTCATATAAATGAGCAGGGTTGATTATACCATCATCTTTTCGAATTCCGATGGTGGCATCCTGACCGTAAACAAAACCGCCGGGAGCATTTTGTTGCGGATCAACAACGCTGATGACATAGTACCCATCACCGAATCCGCCCCATCCCCAATTAAAATGGAAAAGGCCTTCGCTGTCATAACCGTCACAAACAAATTCGTGCCCAACCGATTTAGAAGAACCGCTGTATAAGATTGGTCTACCGGCATCCAATTCGTCCATGAGCATATCCGACCATGTGCCTTGGTCATAATAATCACGATTAAGGCATTGCATATCAGGATCATAGCCAAAATATTTAGTCATTGCCTTTCCGACATCAGCAGACATGGTAGAACTTCCGCCTTTTGCCACTGCTCCATAGTTCATGTTGACAGCTACACCGCAATGATAGCACAATGTTGCCACTGCTGAATCCTGAGCCAAGGTGGAAACGCCGTCATAGGAGTCGAGCATATCCTCCCAGCGGTAGGTTGTCTCACCGAAATTGGTAAATGTCGTATCGATATAACTAATCCCATTATCAAAATCAAAATTCCAATTGTAGATTTCAAACACACCATTGCTTTTAAGAGGCCATTGATGATACTTCATTACCTGCGCCATAGCAATTGCAACACAGCCTGCAGCAGAATTTTCAGTAGAATCTGGAGTTAGTGGTGCAAACTTGTTATAAGGGAAATCCTGGTTCCATTTTATTCTCCTAAGCAAGGGCTCTACTGCTGAATGGCTCGATCTAAGGTCTGTGGACTTTTGTTTTAATGGAGTTGCTTTGCTTTGCATCAGTGCACGCATTTCATTGTGGTAATAATCAAGCCAGTAGGTGAGGTTGCTAAGTATTTTTCCTTTAGGAAAGCTACCTTTGTCCGAATAAGCCAAAACCGGTTTTGCTGTATCATCGCCCGAAATCATTACAAAACCATCGTTTGCTCCCGCATTGTATATATAAAAACCGACTGAATCCTTCGTGCTGGTATCGGTGTCAGTATAGATTAATTGTAAATCGACAGCGCTTCTCAAACCCTTATTTATAGTTTTGGCAAAGAATTTCTGAGCTAATTGAAGAGCCTCTTCCTTGCTTGTTTTAGAGGCCATTAGGTTAGTGCTGATGCTAAAAATGAAGAATAGTAAAAGTGGAATTCTGAGAATTTTCATAGTGGGTTTGTTTGAAAAAAACGGTTCAGCTGTAGCTGTTAATTTCCCTTTATAAAGTAAACGACTATGAATTATAGTTTTTGTAAGTATGAGACTTATTTTCTAGTAGGGGGATTACTACAACAAGTTAAGATAAAAAAAACATTTTTGTGTTCAAAAAACATGAATTGAGTGTTTTTTCATACTCCTGAAATTGTATCTTTGCGCGATGGAATAGGCAAATAATCAAACATATCTGATCACATGAAAAAGAATTTTGCTATCGTTTTGTTTTTAACGTTGTCATTGCTCGCCAATGCACAGATGTTACCTTTTCAGAATCCGGAATTGACCACAGAGGAACGTGCTCAGGATTTATTACAGCGGATGACGCTGGATGAAAAGATCAGCCAGATGCGCGATCAGTCTCCTGCCATACCCCGGTTCGGGATGCAAGCCTTTCAATGGTGGAACGAAGCTTTACACGGTGTAGCCAGAGCTGGACGGGCAACCGTTTTCCCCCAAACCATCGGCATGGCTGCAACCTTTGACGATATGGCTGTAAAAAAATCTTTTTCTTTTGTTTCAGATGAAGCCAGAGCCAAGAATACGAATTTCCGTCAGAATGGGTCGTATAAAAAGTATCAGGGGCTTACGTTCTGGACACCGAACATCAACATTTTTCGCGATCCACGCTGGGGTCGTGGTATGGAAACCTATGGCGAGGATCCATGGTTGACTTCCAGGATGGGAGTTGCCGTGGTCCGTGGACTTCAAGGCGACGAATCGAAGCGCTATGACAAAATACTGGCCTGTGCCAAGCATTTTGCCGTGCACAGCGGACCGGAGTCGAACAGACACAGTTTCAACGCCGAAAACGTTTCCCATAGGGATCTTTGGGAAACGTATCTGCCCGCATTCAAGGCTTTGGTGGTGGAAGCCGATGTCAAACAAGTGATGTGCGCCTACAACCGTTTTGAAGGAAAACCCTGTTGTTCGAACACTCAGTTGCTGCAACAGATTCTTCGCAACGACTGGGGCTATAAACACATTGTGGTATCGGACTGTGGAGCGATTACAGATTTCTTTGAAAAAGGAGCGCATGAAACTCATGCCGGACCTGCTGAGGCTTCTGCCGATGCGGTGATCACCGGTACGGACCTGGAGTGCGGAACAGAATACGCGACATTGAAGGAAGCTGTCCAAAAAGGTCTTATAACGGAAGCAAAAATCGATACTTCACTGATGAGACTTCTTCGTGCCCGTTTCGATCTTGGGCTTTTCGATCCCGATTCGCTGGTTTTCTGGACAAAAATTCCGATGTCTGAAGTGGAAAGTGAGGAGCATCAGGCGCAAGCATTGCTCATGGCCAGAAAAAGCATGGTTCTGCTTAGCAATAAAAAACAAACACTGCCGCTGAGCAAGTCCATCCGAAAAATTGCTGTCATGGGACCGAATGCCAATGATTCGGTGATGCAATGGGCCAATTACAATGGTTTTCCTAGCGAAACTGTTACCATTCTGGAAGGTATTAAGTCAAAATTGCCTGCAGGAGCAGTCGTTTATGAAAAAGGCTGTGAATACGTGAAAGAACTCAATGGTGAAAAGAAACCCATTGATTACGATGCTGTCGCTCAGAAAGTGAAAGACGTGGACGCTATTATTTTCGTCGGTGGTATCAGCCCCAAATTGGAAGGCGAAGAAATGAAAGTCAATTTGCCCGGCTTCAAAGGCGGCGACCGTACCAACATCGATTTGCCTCTAGTTCAGGAAAAACTGTTGAAGGCATTGAAAAAACTGGGTAAACCAGTGATTTTTGTGCTTTGTTCAGGCAGTGCAATGGCATTGCCTTGGGAAAATAAAAATCTGGATGCTATCCTAGCTGCCTGGTATCCCGGTCAAGCTGGAGGAACAGCCGTTGCCGATGTTCTATTTGGAGATTACAATCCAGCTGGGCGCCTTCCTGTTACATTCTATGCTTCTACGAAAGATTTACCCGATTTTCAGGATTATGATATGTCAAAAGGCCGGACCTATCGGTATTTCAAGGGAAAACCACTTTATCCGTTCGGTTATGGACTGAGCTATTCGACCTTTGCCTATTCAAAAGCATCGTTGAATAAGAGCGTTCTGCCCTTGTCTAATACGTTGATAATGAAGTTTAATCTGAAAAACACAGGAGATCAACCTGGTGAGGAAGTGGCACAGATCTATATTCGCAATTTGCAGGATCCAGAGGGTCCCCTTCGCTCTCTCAGGGCTTTCCGACGTGTTCGGATTGCTGCAGGGGAATCTTCTGAAATGCGGTTTTATCTGACCCCGAAAACGTTTGAATTTTTCGATCCGGAAACGAATACGATGAAGGTGAAACCCGGGAAATACGAAATATTGTACGGTGGGTCGTCAGACAAGAAGGCGCTAAAGTCACTGATTGTTGAACGTATCAAATAAAGAAGAATCGGTCTCAGCGTGTCGGAATGCGGACGGTAAACGTACTGCCCAAATCCATTTTGCTTACTACGTGGATAGTACCTCCCAGAATTTCAACATAGGCTTTAGTAATGGATAAACCCAATCCGGAGCCTTCGAACTTTCGGATGGGTGAAGCGTTTGCCTGAACAAAACGATCGAAGATGATATCCAACTTGTCAACTGGAATTCCAATGCCACTGTCGCTAATTGAAAATCTTAATTCATCTCCATCGATGGAACAGTCGCATTTGACAGACCCATTGATGGTGTATTTCAAGGCATTTTTGATGAGATTGGTAAAAATGGAATAGATTTTTACTTGGTCGGAATGGATTATGTAATTGTTTGGCTCCATCCGGTTTGTTAAGGAAAAGTCCAAACCTCTTTTGACGGCCTCGGGCTTAAAAAAATCGCAAAGTCCGGTCAGAATTTCGTTCACATCCACCTCCGAATTATCCACTTCAATCAGTCCGGTTTCAATCTTTGAGATATCAATGATGTCCACCATGGTTTTCAATAACCTGTCCCCGTTTTCCCATACGATGTTCAAATACTCTGTCCGTTCAGCTTCCGTCAGGTTTTCACGTTGCAAAATAGAAATAAAACCCATAATTCCATTCAAGGGAGTGCGTATCTCGTGGCTTAGATTGGACAAAAACGATGATTTGAGATTGTCGTTTTCTTCGGCTTTTTTCCGTGATTGAATCAGTTCCTTCTGACGGGTGATTTCTTCCGTTACATCATAAATGGTGATGAGGCGGCTTCCAAAAATGTTTTTTAAAGGTTGCTTGGTGATCTGGAACGATTTTGTAAAGCCATCTAGTATTGATTCAACCTGTAATGGAGTTTCATACGATTCGATGGCCATTAATAGGGTTGAATTCGTTTGAAGTACCTGCGAAACGGTCAATCCGAGTATATCATCTGACTTTATGCCCGTAAAAACCTTGGCCATGCGGTTGATGTCCTGAATTCTATTTTGATCGTCCAGCGCTATAATTCCTATCGGAAGTGTTTCAACCAAAGTCTCACGGGCTAAGGGAACCAAATTTAAAAAAATACTTTTCAAGATGGACCAGCTAAAAAGAATGCTACAAAGTGTCGTACTGATGGGTGTGATGTCCAGGCCTTCTACCGGGTTGATGCCGGAAATGTAAAATAAACTGACCAACCATGGGCAGAGTCCGGCAAAAGAGACCAGCCATCCCTGAATGACAAAAACTTTTCGAAATCGATTGATTCGGATAAATTCAAACAAATAATGGGTGGCAACTAGAAGTAATATGTAACTATAAAGCGTATATCCGATCCAAAACCAGAAACCGTGATGATAAGACATGATGTTGGTTTTCTGTGAAATGGATGAGAAGCTGCTCCACACCCAATGATGCAACTCGTTGGTGTATGCCAGCAGGAGGGTGATGAGTGGGAAAACAAACAGCAACCAGCCATGCTTGATGTCTTTTAATCGGACCAGTTTGGTGAACCGGAGAACGAAAAGTAAATAGTAAACTGGGATGAGTACGACGCTGATATACGATATCTTAGTCAACAAGATTTTTGTTCCGTGGTTGGTTGCAGCGGATTCAAAACAAAGGATAAAGGCACAAAAGGCGACCAAGAAGGTCAGTATCGATAACTCTTTCGCGCCAACAACCAATTTACGACGATGCGCCAGCCATCCCACCAAAAAGGCTACAACCGAAGTCGCTAAATAAATGTAGGAGTAAAGTGTGAAAAACATGTGTATTAGACCTAATTCGACAAGGATTCTTTTTGGGGAAAGCGAAGATAGTTAAAAGCCTGTATTAAATTTTAAAAAAATACAGAAAATGGAGAATTTTCTGAAGCAATTCACTTTCTTCCGGATGGAACCAATGGTAGTCGGGATCACGTCTAAACCAGGTCAACTGTTTTCTGGCATATTTGTGGGTATTGAACTTCAGATTGATGACGGCTTGTTCCAGACTGAGATTTCCATCAAAGTAATCGAACATTTCTTTGTAACCCACAGTGTTGAGTGCATTTAGAGTCCGGTAAGGATAAAGGCCTCTGGCTTCTTTTTCCAGGCCAAGAAGCATCATTTCGTCCACGCGACAATCAATGCGATCGTAAAGCTCCTGCCGATCTCGGTTCAGGCAAATCTTTAGGATGCAGAAAGATCTTTTTTTGGCAGTGTCTTTGCGGAAAGATGAAAATGGCAAGCCAGTCATTCTGCATATTTCCAACCCGTGAATGATTCGTTTCGGGTTTTTACGGTCCACTTGTTCAAAATATGCGGGGTCCAGGAGTTGCAGTTCCTCCAATATTGGATCCAAACCTTTTTCGTGGTACAAGTCAGATAATTCCCGACGAATCACCGGGTCTACGTCCGGCATGTCGTCAATCCCTTTGCACACAGCATCAATATACATCATGGAGCCGCCGGTCATCAGTACAGTTTCATGGCTGAGGAACAGGCTGTCCAACAGGTACAGCGCATCCATCTCGAATTTGGCGGCGCTGTAGGGCTCATGGATGCTTTTCGAAGCGATGAAATAATGTTGGACGCTTTTTAACTGGTCAGTGGTAGGTGCTGCTGTCCCGATGAACATCTCCCGAAAAATCTGTCTGGAGTCGCAGCTTAAAATTGGAGAACCCAACGCTTCGGCGAGGCGAAGGCTGAGTGCTGTTTTTCCTACACCGGTGGGACCGGTCAATACCACGAGGGTTTTCATACGTTGGATTCGGGCAGAATCCTAAGGCTCCGTTGAGAAACTGGTATTGTTTTCGACTTCGTCCAAACCGGTGAAACCTTCGGCATCCAGTTCGTCCATATCAAAATCCTGATCACCGTAGAAGCTTTCATCCAGATTTATTTTCGGGGTAACCTCCAAGGTCGACTCGTCGAATTCAACGATCTGAACTGGAGCTTCGCCTTCTGCAAAAAGAATTTTTGGCTTCGAAATATCTTTGCCCGGAACAAATTGGAAGGCTTCTAAAAAGAAAGCGCGTTCAGTCAAATAGTCAAAAACATAAAGCAACTTTTGACCTTCATCCTCAATCAGTTCGTTGAGTTTGGTGCTTTCCATGACCCAGCTGTCTACCTCGGGACTACTGTCCATTTCAATCAAGGTTACTTCGGTATCCTTTTCCCAGTCGTCGTTGCAGAGAAAGAACGACGTCATTTGGTCTGGAGCATAATCGACGCAATCAAGGATTGCGTTGTGCAAATCCAGAAAACTGGCTTCCGAACTGATGGCGATTTCACGTGAGAAATCGTCCACTTCGTCAGAAAGAAGGCGAAACTTATAAACCATAAAGCAATAATCGTTTTAAAATTAAAAATATCCTTTGATGATACCGCGAGGCGAATTCTTCACGAAAAGGATGATTTCGTCGCGTTCTTTCGTTGCAGGCAGCTCTGTCTCAATGCGTTCGATGGCATCGCTGTTGTTGAGTCCAGACTGATAAAGATAACGAAAAATTTCCTGAATATCGCGAATCTGTTCGTTGGTATAATTTCTTCTGCGAAGTCCGATGGAGTTGATTCCACAGTAGGCGATGGGCTCGCGGGCAGCCTTGATGAATGGAGGTACGTCCTTATTTATTTTAGATCCGCCTTGAACCATGACGTGTGAGCCAATGCGACAGAACTGGTGGATCAGGGTGCCACCGCCAATGATGGCGAAATCGTCCACTTCCACTTCGCCGGCCAGCTGAACACAGTTTGCCAAGATGATATTGTTGCCGACCACACAGTCGTGTGCGATGTGACAATAGGCCATGATCAAGCAGTTGTTGCCAACGATGGTCTTGCCTTTGGCCGCTGTGCCACGATTGATGGTGACGAATTCACGGATGGTCGTATTGTCGCCGATTTCAGCAGTAGTGTCTTCACCGGCAAATTTGAGATCCTGTGGAACGGCACCGAGAACGGCACCTGGGAATATGATGCAGTTCTTGCCAATTCGGGTGCCTTCGAGGATAGTCACATTGGATCCTATTCGGGTACCTTCACCAATGATCACATTCTTGTCGATACTGACAAAAGGATCGATCACTACGTTGGGCGCTATCTTGGCATCGGGATGTACGTAAGCTAAAGGTTGTTTCATGTTGCTGAAAGCTATTTGTTTTTGACTATCTGGGCCATGAATTCGGCTTCAGACACGATTTTTTCTCCGACGAAGGCGTAACCTTTCATGCAGCAGATGCCTCGTCGGATTTCAGACATCATATCGAGTCTAAAAATGAGGGTGTCACCCGGAACTACTTTGTGACGGAATTTAACTGCGTCGATTTTCATGAAATAGGTCGAGTAGCGTTCGGGATCGGGCAGCGTACTTAAAATCAGCAGGCCACCGGTTTGAGCCATGGCTTCTACCTGAAGTACACCGGGCATAACAGGTTCGTTCGGAAAGTGACCCATGAAAATTTCTTCATTTCCGGTTACGTTCTTAATGCCGACAATGTGCCGGTCACTTATTTCGATGATTTTGTCTACCATCTGCATGGGCCAGCGGTGTGGTAGCAGTTGTTTGATCTTGATGTTGTCGAAAATGGGAGGAACGTCCGGATTGTAGATCGGACATTGCACTTCTGTCCGTTTCATTTCCTTGCGGATAAGCTTGGCCATCTGGTTGTTGATCTTGTGGCCGGGACGGGTAGCGATGATGTGGCCTTTCAAAGGTTTGCCTATCAGTGCGATGTCTCCGACAAGGTCGAGCAGTTTGTGGCGTGCGGGCTCATTGTCGTGTTTGAGGGGCTTGTTGTTGATGTAGCCCAGTTTGTTGACGATCTTGTGGGGCAGGTGCATGTGGTCGGCCAGTGCATCTAATTTTTCCTGTTCTAGTTCTTGATCGTAAATGACCAATGCGTTATCTAAGTCTCCTCCTTTGATGAGATTGTGTTGCAGCAATACATCGACTTCACGAACGAAAACGAAAGTGCGGCTGTCGGCAATTTCCGTTTGAAAATCGGACAAGGAGTTCAACCGTGCGAACTGATTGTTTAAAATGCAGGAATTGAAACTAATCAGTGTTGTGATGCTGAATCCGTCGTATGGAAGAATGATAAGCGATGCTCCTGTTTCGGGATCACTGACCTCGATGCGGTTGCGAACCACGTAATATTCTTTGGCCCAATCTTGACTGACGATGCCGGCTTCGTGGATGCCTTCTACAAATGAAATGGCGCTGCCGTCGAGAATAGGCATTTCAGGACCGTCAATCTCGATAAGGCAATTATCGATTTCAGCAGCGTAAAGGGCAGACATGGCATGTTCTATCGTGCTGATGGTCACACCGTTCTTGTATAGGACGGTGCCACGTTCGGTGTTGTTGACGTTTTCAGCCAGGGCTTCTATAATGGGCTTGTTTTCGAGATCCACTCGAATGAAACGATAACCGGTGTTGGGCTCAGATGGACAAAAACGTGCTGTTATTGGAAGACCGGTATGTAATCCTTTACCGGTAACGGTGAATTCTTTTTGAAGGGTTAGCTGATTGGGCATTTTCAAAGGGTATTTTGGTTTTTCTTAAGCGCTTCGATTTCTTTACGAAGCATTCCAATTTCCAGATTCATATCTGGTAATTGTTTGTAAATGGCAAAAGATCGGGCAAATTTTTTGTTGTTAATGGCAGGAGTGCCGAAAAGTGCGTATGTGGTGTCGAGTACTGAGTTGGACAGTCCAGATTGGGCTCCAATCATGGCACCGTCTGCAATTTTGAGGTGTCCGGCCATTCCGACCTGTCCGCCGATCATGCAATTCCTGCCCACTTTCGTAGAGCCTGAAATACCTGTTTGCGCTGCAATAACGGTGTTTTCGCCAATTTCCACATTATGGGCTATTTGAATAAGGTTGTCTAATTTTACTCCTTTTCGGATCACGGTGGAACCCATTGTGGCTCGGTCTATGGTCGTGTTGGAACCGATTTCGACATTGTCTTCGAGAATGACATTGCCGATCTGAGGAATTTTCTGATAATCACCTGCATTTTGAGGGGCAAAGCCAAAACCGTCGGAGCCGATGATGGCGCCGGGTTGCAGGATGCAGCCGTTCCCAATCACGCAGTCGTCCAAAATCTTGACTCCTTCGTAAATCAGGCAATCGGAGCCGATGCGGACACCGTCTCCAATATAAACCTGTGCATGAATTTTTGTGTTGTTGCCGATTTTGGAGTTTTCACCGATGACAGCGAAGGTGCCGATGTACAGGTTTTCGCCCAGCGTTGCAGAGGCTGCAATGGAAGATTTTGGGTCTATGCCGGTCTTGCTAGCCTTGGCCTGGCTGACCATGGTAAGCAGGATGGCCAGGCTGCTGTAAGGGTCCTCGACCCGGATCAGAGTGGCACTGATAGGCTGTTCGGCTATGAAATCTCTGTTGACCAATACGACACTGGCCCGGGTTGAATATATGTAAGCCGTGTATTTTGGATTGGAAAGAAATGTCAGTGAACCAGTTACACCCTCTTCGATCTTCGAAAGCGTGTTTACGGAAACGTCCGGATTCCCTTCGATTTCACCAGACAAGAAAGAAGCTATTTGTTTAGCTGTAAATTCCATCGGTTAAAAATTTGCGCAAAAATACAAAATAAAATCAAATCTATTAAATTATAATGTCATCTCAAAGTCGGATGTAGCTATACACGTACTTTCTGACCTCTTTGGACAATAGTTCCAGATTCAACATGTCCGAGGCTTTGGTTATGGGTACGATTTCGCCTGAATTATACATGATGTCTATGCTGTCATCGGCTTCGCTATACATATTGCTGGAAACACTGCTCAGCGAAGTCAGAAAAGCAGCGTCTTCCCGCTGAATGCCAAATCGCTCCATGATAGCCACTATTTTAGCCTCGATTCGCTGAGGGTCAGGTTCTGCGTTCCCCATCTCGATTTTAAAAAGTTTGCGTTCCAACAAGCCTTTACTCAGGGTGGAAAGCACAAAATCGGGGTGAAACTGCCAGTTTTTGATGGCTGCCCAGATGTCTGTATCGTCCAATTGTTCAAAGAAATCGAGATCTTTATCGGTTAGGGTTCCGAAAGTCTGTTTCCCTTCAAGAAAGTGGGTCATTGCAGGAGATGCATACGGACATGAATTCGCTACAGCTAAATCGCTGGCACGCTTCAATAAATTTTGCAACATCTTCTCTGCTGCCAACGAAGTTTTGTGCAAATAGACTTGCCAATACATCAACCGCCTGGAAAGCAGGTAGTTCTCGATCGAGTAAATCCCTTTGGCTTCTACTACGAGTTTATCATCCACGACATTCAACATCTTAATAATTCGTGCGGATCCGATATTCCCTTCAGTAACTCCGGAAAAAAAGCTGTCGCGACGCAGGTAGTCCAAACGGTCCATGTCCAGATTTCCTGATAGCAGCTGATGCAGAAATTTTTTTGGGTACTCGTCCTTGAAAATGGAGATGGCCAAATCCAGCTTTCCGTCAAAGGACAGATTCATCCGTTCCATCATACGCAAGGAAATTTCTTCGTGTGAAACGCCTTGTATGATGCTGTTTTCCAGCACGTGCGAAAACGGTCCGTGTCCAATATCGTGCAACAGAATGGCTGCGGTTACCGCATCTTCTTCTGCCTTTGTGATGTCAATGCCCTTGGATTTTAGGTGATGAACCGCTTCCATCATCAGATACATGGCACCTGTCGTATGTTGAAAGCGGGTATGCTGTGCACCTGGGTAGACGTAGGGTGACATACCCAATTGTTTAATTCTTGAAAGCCGTTGCAGGTAGCGGTGCTGATAGACTTCGTACAAAAAACCGGTAGGCAGGTTGATGAATCCGAAGACCGGATCGTTGATTATTTTGCGTTTTAGTTCCACGTTAAGCAGTATCAGATTTTTTCCAGATAACAGGCCATCTCTTCCTGAATCTTAATGGCTTCTGACTTGGCTGCTGAAGCAAAATCAATTCCGTTGGAAGCATACAGAATCTGTCTGGAGGAGTTCACCAGCAATCCACATTGCTTGTTCATCCCGTATTTCACGACTTCTTCCAAACTTCCACCTTGAGCGCCGACGCCGGGAACGAGCAGAAAGTGATTGGGAGCAAGTTTGCGGATATCGGCAAACATGCTGCCTTGCGTGGCACCGGCCACATACATCATTTGTTCGTCTGAAGCCCAGCTTTGGGAGGTTTTCAGCACTTTTTCAAACAGGCGTTCTCCGGTTTCGTCGGTAGTTAACTGGAAGTCTTGGGAGCCCTTGTTGGAAGTCAAAGCCAACAGAACCACCCATTTGCCTTCGTATTTGAGGAAGGGTTTCACGCTGTCTTCGCCCATGTAAGGAGCAACAGTCACTGCGTCGAAAGGCAGTTCTTCAAAGAAACTGGCCGCATACATTTCGGAGGTGTTTCCTATGTCGCCACGTTTGGCATCAGCGATGATGAACTGATCGGCATAGTTCTCACGGATGTATTTTACAGTTTTTTCAAGCGCAATCATGCCTTTCACCCCCATGTATTCATAAAATGCGAGGTTGGGTTTATAAGCCACGCAATAATCGGCAGTGGCATCGATGATGGCTTTGTTGAAGGCGAAGATGGGATCCTCTTCCTGGAGCAGGTGGGAGGGGATTTTCTTCAGGTCAGTGTCTAAGCCGACGCAAAGGAAGGATTTCTTCCGAAGGATATTCTCAAACAATATTTTCTTGTCCATATATATAGGTCTATTTATGGGGTGTTAAAGTTCACTGTCTTTCATCCGTTCGGCATTTTCAGCCACGATCAACTGGTCGAGCACAGCCTGAATGTCGCCGTTCATGTAGGCGGCCAGATTGTAGATGGTATAGTTGATGCGGTGGTCGGTGATGCGGCCTTGCGGATAGTTGTACGTACGGATTTTGGCAGAACGGTCCCCGGTGGAAACCATCGTCTTGCGCTTGGATCCGATTTCGTCCAGGTATTTCTGATGCTCAATGTTGTAGATGCGGGAACGCAATTCGATCATGGCCTTCGCCTTGTTCTTGTGTTGCGACTTCTCATCCTGACACTGCACGGAAATTCCGGTGGGTATGTGAACCAAACGGATGGCTGAATACGTGGTATTAACAGACTGACCGCCTGCGCCGGAGGAACAGAAGGTATCCACGCGGATGTCCGATTCTCTCAAGTCAATGTCGAATTCCTCGGCTTCGGGCAAAACAGCCACCGTGGAGGCGGAAGTATGGACACGTCCTTGTGTTTCGGTAGCTGGTACCCGTTGAACGCGGTGCACGCCCGATTCATACTTGAGCGTTCCATATACGTTTTCGCCGGTCACGGCAAAGATGATTTCCTTGAAACCACCGGAAGTGCCTTCGCTGGTAGAAGTTATTTCGACTTTCCAGCCTTTGCTTTCGCAGTAGCGGGCGTACATTTTGAAGAGGTCGCCAGCGAAAATGGCAGCTTCGTCACCACCCGTTCCGCCACGGATTTCCACGATGGCATTCTTTGCATCTTCTGGATCGGCAGGCACGAGCAGGAATTTGATTTCGCTTTCCAGTTCGGGAAGGCGGCGTTGGCTGGAGTCGAGTTCTTCCTTAGCCATTTCACGGATTTCAGGGTCTGACTCAGTATCCAATAATTCCCTGGCGTCCGAAATGTTTTGCATTAGACCCCGCAATTCTTTTTGGGCAACGACGATTTTTTCAAGGTCGCGGTATTCTTTGTTGAGCTTGACGAAGCGTTTCATATCGCCAATCACGGAAGGGTCGGTGATGAGCGTGGATACTTCTTCAAAGCGGTGTTGAAGGAATTCGAGTTTTTCGAGAAGGGTGGTTTCAGCCATTATTGTTTAGTATATATTTGGTAATCAATCTGTTCTTAAACAATGATTGCGTACCTAATACTCAAACGTACCGAATTCGCTACGAATGGTCAGTTCCGTTTTGGCGGAGGCTTCCACACGACCGACGATTTGCGCTTCCAGGCCCAAACCTGCAGCAATTGCAATAACCTCGGTGGCCTTTTCAGGCGCTAAATAAACTTCCAGACGGTGTCCCATGTTGAACACTTTGTACATTTCCTTCCAGTCGGTGCCGGATTGTTCTTGAATGAGACGGAACAGGGGAGGAACTGGAAAGAGGTTGTCCTTGATGACGTGCACCTTTTCGACGAAATGCAGCACCTTGGTCTGCGCACCGCCGGAGCAATGCACCATGCCGTGGATTTCGCTGCGCATCGCATCCAAAAGCTGCTTTACAAAGGGTGCATAGGTGCGGGTAGGTGAAAGCACCAATTTGCCTGCATCGAGCGGAGAACCTTCCACTTTGTCGGTCAGTTTCATTCCACCGGAATAAATCAGTTCCTCAGGCACCGCTGAATCAAAGCTCTCGGGATATTTGGTGGCCAAATACTTGCCGAAAACGTCGTGACGGGCGGAAGTCAGGCCGTTGCTGCCCATGCCGCCGTTGTATTCTTTTTCGTAGGAAGCCTGCCCATAGGAGGCGATGCCCACGATGACGTCACCGGGCTTGATGTTGGCATTGTCCACTACATCGCTGCGCTTCATGCGGCAAGTGACGGTGCTGTCTACAATAATGGTGCGCACCAAGTCGCCTACATCGGCAGTTTCACCACCGGTGGCATAAACACCCACGCCCATGTTGCGGAGTTCAGCCAGTAATTCGTCCGTTCCGTTGATGATTGCGGAGATCACTTCGCCCGGAATCAGCATTTTATTTCGACCAATGGTCGAGGAAACAAGAATGTTATCAACAGCTCCCACGCAAAGCAGGTCATCAATATTCATGATCAAGGCGTCTTGAGCGATGCCTTTCCACACGGAAAGGTCGCCCGTTACCTTCCAATAGAGGTAGGCCAGGGACGATTTTGTGCCGGCTCCATCGGCATGCATGATGTTGCAATAGCCGGGGTCGCCACCGAGGATGTCCGGGATTATTTTGCAGAAGGCCTTGGGATATAAACCTTTGTCTATATTTTTGATGGCGTTGTGAACGTCTTCCTTTGAAGCTGAAACACCGCGCATAAGATATCTTTGGTCACTCATGGAAGGGTCTATTTTTTGCGGTTACAAAGATACGGTTTTTTTGGTTGAATAGTTGTTGATAACTGTCATAGATATTTCACATCAGAAACAGTGGTTGTTTGTGAAATACTCTTAAATTTGTGAAACTTTATACATTTTGTTTTAACAAAATAACTTCTACTCTATGACAAAACGTTTTTCACTTATGTTACTTTTTTTGCTTTGCCTGGCAGGGATTGTCGGTGCACAAAGCACGCTGACCGGTGTTATTCTTGACAAAGAATCGCAGGAGCCTTTAGACGGGGTCAGCATTTTCAACGCCACCTCTAAAACAAGCGGAGTTTCTGGGCTGGACGGCACATTTTCAATTCCGGGCGGTTCCGGAAAGCAGAGGCTGGAAATTTCCTATATCGGTTTCATCCCTGTTTCTGTCGAAGCGGTAGCTACCGGTAAGTCAACCAACATTGGTAAAATTCTGATGGCTTCGGATGCTGTGAATTTGGGTGATGTAACCGTCAGCGCCTCCATGGCTATTCGCCGGAAAACTCCGGTTGCGCTCAGTACGTTGGAACCGATGGTTTTGGAAGCAAAACTCAGCAATCAGGAATTTCCTGAAATTCTGAAATCCACCCCTGGCGTTTATGCGACCAAAGTAGGTGGTGCATATGGCGATTCTCGCATCAACTTGCGTGGATTTGAAGCTGCAAACATTGCAGTGATGGTCAACGGTGTTCCTGTCAATGATATGGAATGGGGCGGTGTTTATTGGTCAAACTGGGCCAATCTGGGTGACGTGACGCGTTCCCTTCAGGTCCAACGCGGTTTGGGTGCCTCAAAAATTGCATCTCCGTCCGTCGGGGGTTCCATCAATATTGTAACGCGTTCGACCGACGCAAAAAAAGGTGGAAACGTTTTCTACAGCATTGGGAATGACGGTTATATGAAAGAAGGGTTTACTTTTTCTACTGGCTTGAATGAAAAAGGTTGGGCGATGACCTTGCTGGGTGCCAAGAATACGGGTAACGGTTATATCCAAGGTACGGAATTTGAAGCCTATTCTTATTTCGTGAATATTTCCAAGGTGTTTGACAACCAGACCCTTTCCTTCACCGGATTTGGTGCCCCGCAATGGCACAATCAACGCAACTCCAGTGATAACCTAACCATTGCCGAATGGCAGAAACAACCGCTCGGGTATAAATACAACGCCTCTTACGGTTTCGGTCCGAACGGTCAGCGTAAGCAGGCTTCCAGAAACGAGTACCACAAACCGCAGTTTTCCTTGAACCACAACTGGACCATAGACGAATCCTCATCACTGAGTACCGCTTTGTATTGTTCCATAGGTCAGGGAAATGGTTACAGCGGACAGAGTTACGCCAGTGCAGATCGTACCAATTGGTACGGTGCATCAGATGGTGTTCCCACTTCGACTTTCCGCGCAACTGATGGTACATTTGACTATGCCGCCATGTATGCCATCAACACCAAATCCACGAATGTGAATGGATCACAATATGCCATGTCAAAGTCTGTGAATGCGCATAAATGGTATGGTTTGCTTTCTACCTATACCAAGCAAGTGGATAAAAACCTGGAAGTATCTGGTGGGATTGATTTACGTTATTACAAAGGAATTCATACGAGTGTAATCACCGATTTGTATGGTGGTAAGTTCTTTATTGACAATACGCCCCGAAGCCATTTTTCAACTACCGATTATTTGTACAATAAACTGGCAGTAGGAGATGTAGTTTACCGTGATTACGACGGTTTTGTAATGTCAGAAGGCGTTTTTGGTCAGGCTGAATACACTATGGATCAATTAAATACCTTCTTATCGGGTTCAGTATCCAATACCAGTTACTGGCGTGTCGACCGGTTCTATTACGAAGGAGCCGACCAGAAATCTACAACCGTCAACTCTACTGGTTATACGTTGAAAGGTGGTTCCAATTACAATATTGACGATCATCAGAACGTGTTTGCCAACATTGGAATCATTTCTCGGGCACCATTTTTCTCAGGTGGCGCATTCCTGCAATCGATCACCAGTAATATGACCAACCCGAATGCTGTAAACGAAAAGTGTTTCTCCATGGAGCTGGGTTATGGTTTCCGTTCCCGCCTATTTACAGCTAATGTCAATGCTTACCGTACCAAATGGATGGACAAGACATTGGTCCGCGCCATTAACGCAGACAGTCCTGCAAGTTTGGTCATTAATATGGAAGGATTGGATGCCTTGCATCAGGGTCTGGAATTCGACTTACGCTCGACGCCGACCAAGCAGCTTGAACTGACGGGTATGCTTTCTCTGGGTGACTGGAGATGGGCCAGCAATGCTAGCGG
>Ga0209430_1000771_pt1 | contig 28544 bp, 23 predicted proteins | sample BarGraIncub1133A_FD_184504 | JGI IMG/M metagenome (GOLD analysis project Ga0209430, IMG submission 184504) | Arctic peat soil microbial communities from Barrow, Alaska - Barrow Graham LP Incubations 11-33A (SPAdes) (version 2) | ecosystem: Environmental > Terrestrial > Soil > Wetlands > Peat... | reverse complement strand
GTAAAGCTTCTCCTCCTATTGATCGCAGACACACATTCCGTCCGCACGGCATGTGACCAGATGGCACTTTCGTATGCCAAGGCCTGGGATATGCTCAATATACTGGAGGCAGAACTAGGTTATCCCATCATCGAAAGACGCCAGGGCGGCAGTCACGGCGGCAAAACGGAACTGAACGAAAAGGGCTTCCTGTTTTTGAAAGCATTTCAGGAATTCGAGGATAATGTATTCCGTTATTCGCAAAATGAATTCAACAGGATCTTCCGTGAAACAGCTATCCTGTAAGTTCCCTGCTAGTTCTTTTGGGAAAGAATTTGCATAACGATGCCTCGGTTCCTATAATGAAATCATCCGTTCATTATAATAAGGGAGGCATATGTATGTTTGTCCTACAGGTTAATGGAAAAGAAGTAACCGTTCAAACAGACAAAAAGTTACTCGTGTTTTTGCGCGATGACCTTCGAATAACATCTGTCAAGGACGGCTGCAGCGAAGGCGCGTGCGGAACCTGCACCGTGCTGATCGACGGACAAAAAGTCAAAGCATGCATCCCCAGGGTAAGCACACTTGCAGGCAAGTCGATCATCACCGTGGAAGGACTGACCGACCGTGAAAAAGAAGTCTATGTCCATTGCTTTGCCGAGGCCGGCGCCGTACAGTGCGGCTACTGTATCCCGGGCATGGTCATCTCCGCAAAGAGCCTTCTCGATATAGGCCTCAATCCTACCCTCGATGAAGTCAAACAATCGATTAAAGGCAATATTTGCCGCTGTACCGGATATAAAAAAATTGAAGAAGCCATCCTTGATGCAGCCAGGCTCTTCCGTGAAAACCTGCCTGTTCCCGCCCGCGAGACCGAGGCAAAGATGAACACGCGTTTTAAGCGTGTCGATGCACAGGAAAAGATCCTCGGCACCGGAGACTTTACAGATGATGTAGTGGTCGAAGGCATGATTTTTGCCAAGGCAGTCAGAAGCAAATACCCGCGTGCCGTCGTAAATTCCATTAACCTTGAGAAAGCACTGGCCCATCCCGACTGTGTCCGGATCCTCACCTCCGAAGACGTTCCCAATAAGAAGATCGGACATCTTGTTATGGATTGGGACGTAATGATTCCCGTAGGCGGTACGACACGCTACATAGGCGATGCGCTCGCACTTGTTGCTTCCGCCAGAAAAGAAACGCTCGATGAAATCGTAAGCCTCGTTGAGGTTGACTATACCGAACTGAAGCCTGTGACCAACCCCCTTGATGCACTCAAGGCGGATGCCCCTCTCGTACATTCCTCCGGCAACATTATGCGCAAAGAAGTATTGAAAAGGGGTAATGCAGATCTTGCCATCAAAAATTCCAAATACATAGTAACCCGCAAATATAAGACTCCCTTTACAGACCACGCATTCATGGAACCCGAATGTGCGATTGCCATGCCGGACGGGGTTGATGGATTATTGCTGTACACCGGTTCGCAGTCTGTTTATGATGAACAGCACGAAATTTCACATATGCTCGACATTCCCGTCGAAAAGGTGCACTGCCAGTCCAAGCTCGTCGGCGGCGGCTTCGGCGGCAAAGAAGACATGAGCGTGCAGCATCATGCAGCGCTTATGGCCTGGTACACCAAAAAACCGGTCAAGGTCAAGTTCTCCCGTCAGGAGAGCCTCAATTACCATACCAAGCGTCATGCAATGGAAATGGAATTCACCACGGCCTGTGATGAAAACGGCAATCTGACCGCAATGAAAGCGATCCTCATCGCCGACACGGGTGCATACGCTTCCCTCGGCGGACCTGTCCTGCAGCGCGCCTGCACACATGCGGCCGGTCCGTACAATTATCAGAATATCGACATCCTCGGCATCTCTGTTTACACCAACAATGTCGTTGGCGGCGCATTCCGCGGCTTTGGCGTTACGCAGAGCTGTTTTGCAACAGAAAACAACATCAATCTGCTGGCCGAAATGGCCGGAATCTCACCGTGGGAAATGCGTTACAAAAACGCGATACGCCCCGGACAGATCCTGCCGAACGGACAGATTGCAGGCACCGACTGCGCCATGGCGGAATGCCTCGATGCGGTCCGGGACGTATACGAAAGCAGTCCTTATGCCGGCATCGCCTGTGCATTCAAGAACAGCGGTACCGGAGTAGGCCTCAAAGACATTGGTAAATGCCTCCTTTCCATTGAAAACGGCATTATCCATATCCGTACATCCGCATCCTGCATGGGACAGGGCATAGCAACAATGTGTACGCACATGCTGTGTGAAGAAACAGGTCTTGACCCCGCCCTGACGTTTGTCGAAAGACCTGATACAGTACGTACGCCAAACAGCGGCACATCCACGGCTTCCCGCCAGACAGTAATGACCGGGGAAGCCACAAGACGCGCTGCGGAGAAATTGAACGTCGAGCTGAAAGCCGGCAAAACGCTTGCAGACCTCCAGGGGCAGGAATTCTACGGTGAATTTTCGGCCGTTACAGATCCGATGGGCAGTAGCAAGGAATTCCCTGTCAGCCACGTCAGTTACAGTTATGCCGCGCAGGTTGTCATCCTCGACGCAAACGGCAAACTGCAAAAAGTCGCTGCCGCCTATGATGTCGGAACGCCTACGAACATTCAGTCAGTGGAAGGCCAGATCGAAGGCGGTGTCGTAATGGGTCTTGGTTATGCGCTCACTGAAGATTTCCCAGTGAAAGACGGTTACCCGCAAGTCAAATTCGGCACTTTGGGCCTGATGCGTGCAACGGACGTTCCCGAAATCGAAGTCAGGCTTGTCCAGTCGTCCGGCGAGAAGATACCCTATGCAAACGGTGCCAAGGGAGTCGGCGAGCTGTGCCTGATCCCGACGGCGCCAGCATGTGCACATGCCTATTACAGACTGGACGGCAAGTTCAGACAATCTCTTCCCCTTCAGGATACCTACTATAAAAAGCCTGCAAAATAGCATCAGGCAGAGGTGGACAGTGAAAATAAACGGACTTATTCTGACAGCAGGTCTTTCGAGCCGTATGGGCGACTTTAAGCCGCTGATGCAGCTCGAAGGAAAGACAATGATTGAACACAGTATTGACAGCATGCTGGATGCAGGCGTTGACGTTGTTACCGTCGTACTCGGTTACAGGGCTACGGAAGTCGCTGCCCTGATAGAAAGCCGATACGAAGGATCACTTGTGAAGCTTGCCTATAACACAGAATATGACAAAACGGATATGCTGACCTCCGTCAAAATCGGAATACGGTCACTTCCGGCCTGTGATGCTTTCTTTCTCCTGCCGGGCGATATGCCCGCGGTGGGCAAAAAAACTTTCTGTGCACTCAGCGCAGTGATGATGCAGACAAACGCCCTGGTTGTTTTCCCGACAATCGACGGGCACCGCAAGCATCCTCCCCTGATTTCCGGTGCGTTCATGGAAAGCATCCTTGCTTTTGAAGGCGAAGGCGGACTGCAGGCAATCTGGCGGCAATATGATAAGGAAATGGCATCCGTTCCTGTCGAAGATACAGGATGTCAGATCGATGCGGATACAATGGAAGATTACAGCAGACTGGTACAGTATATGCAAAACAAAAAGAAAGAAAACGATCCGGCACCTGGACAGATACACCAAGATGGAGGGCGTAATATATGAACATCAGCAAGTCGGTTACCAAAAAAGATCATCCCCGCAAAATGAACGGCGAGGCAAAATATGTCAGTGATTACCCCACGGACGGCGTACTTTGCGGCAGGCTTCTCCACTCCGCCAGAGCCAGGGCCCGCATAATGAATGTACAGATTCCTGCCTTGCCGGAAGGGTATCTGGTTGTAGATAAGAACGATGTCCCCGGCGAAAACCTCGTCCATATTGTCATGGACGACACTCCTGTATATGCCGATCAGACTGTAGAATACATCGGTGATCCGATTCTTATGGTAGTAGGCCCCGATGAGAACGAGGTCAAGCGCATTTTGTCGGAAATCCGGGTTGAATATGAGGATCTGACACCTGTCTTTGATGTCCGCGATCCTGCAGCAGAGATATTTTTTGATTACCATTACGGAAAAGGCGATGTGGAAAGTGCCTTTGCACAGGCCGACAAAATATATACGGAGCAGTTCAGGACCGGCCGCCAGGAACAGGCATATCTCGAGCCCCAGGGAATGATTGGCGAGCCGCACGATGGCCGGATTACCGTTCACGGCTCCATGCAGTGCCCCTATTATATCTATGGGGCAGTAGCCCGGGCGATGGGTTTTGAAGCCAGCCGTGTCCAGATCAGGCAGGACACCACCGGAGGCGGTTTTGGCGGCAAGGAGGCATACCCTTCGATACTTGCGTGTCAGGTTGCCGTTGCGGCTTATAAGGCCGGCAAACCCGTCAGGGTCATATTCGACCGCCGCGAAGATATGGAATTTACCAGCAAGCGCCACCCTTCCCTCAGCACATACAAGGTGGCTGTCAAAGATGGCCGCGTCACTGCAATGGATATCGACGTGACGTTTGACGGCGGTGCATACACGACATTATCCGCGGTAGTTTTACAGCGCGGCATCATTTGTGCGAGCGGCATCTACAAAGTTGATAATCTTAAGGTACATGGACGCGCGGTAAAGACCAACACCGTTCCAAGCGGCGCATTCCGTGGATTCGGAGCACCCCAGACGTTCTTTGCCGTTGAGATGATGATGGATCACATCGCAAAGGATCTGAGAATTGATGCACTTGCCTTTAAGCAGGCACATATTGTCAGACAGGGTGATGCCACCTCAACAGGCGGCAAGTATCACTTCCCAGTACCTATTCCGGAAATGATTGAAGAGGTTGACCGGGCAAGTAATTTCAGGGAGAAGAAAAAGAAATATCAGATGCAGACAGGACGGTACCGCAGGGGAATCGGCATGTCCATGGTTTTTCACGGCGCGGGTTTCACCGGTTCCGGGGAACGTGACCATATAAAAGCAGTTGTCAAACTGCACAAATATCCCGACAGCACCGTGGAGATACTCGCCTCAAATTCGGATATCGGCCAGGGCCTGAAGACCACTTTTTCGAAAATCGTCGCACAGGAATTGAATATCCCGATGGAAAGGGTCATCATCCATAATCCCGACACCGACAGGGTACCGGATTCCGGACCTACGGTAGCATCCCGCTCCCTGATGACTGTCGGTGAACTTTTGCGCAGGGCCTCCATAGACCTCCTGGCCGGATGGGTGGACGGCGAAGACCAGATTGTCGAAGAACACTTTAAGGAACCCGATTTCGTCATACCTTTCTATCTGGATAAATTCCAGGGAGATGCTTATCCCACATATGCATGGTCGGTCAGTGCCATCGAAGTCGAAGTCGACACCTTTACAGGACTCAGTAATATCCTCGGGGCCTGGGGTTCGTTTGATGTCGGAACCCCAATTGACATGAACATTGTTGTCGGACAGATGGAGGGCGGATTCATGCAGGGGATCGGATACGCATCGATTGAGCAGATAGATGCCGACAGCAAAGGACGCATACGCAATAACAGTTTCAGCGACTATATTATTCCGACGTCGATGGATGTGCCCGACATGCACGTAATCATGCATGTTGAAAAGTATCCCCTCGGACCGTATGGCGCAAAAGGCGCCGGGGAAATACCCCTTGTCGGTGCTCCCGGAGCATATCTGGAGGCTATGGAGCAGGCGCTGGAAGTTAATCTCAACCACATACCTTTTTCGGCTGAAGATACGATGAAGGTATTACGCGAGGAGGCAAAACGATGAATACAATTACATTCACGCTTAACGGCAAAGCAGAAACCTACGACGGCCCTTCCGGTACCAGGCTGCTTGATGTGCTGCGGGACAACTTCAAATTACTCGGAGTAAAATGCGGCTGCAACGAAGGCGAATGCGGTGCGTGTTCGGTCATTATCGACGGCAAGCTCGCTAACTCCTGCATGGTCGCAATGGGCAGTGTGCATGGCAGCACAGTGGTAACGATAGAAGGATACGCCGTTACGGAGCGTTATGCCGTGCTTGACAAAGCATACGCGGATGTCAGCGCCGTACAGTGCGGTTACTGCATACCCGGCATGGTCCTTGCTTCCGAGTGTGTTTTGGCCAGGAACCCCCACCCCACCGAAGAAGAAATACGCGACGGTATATCCGGAAACCTGTGCCGCTGCACCGGATACAATGCGATAGTGCATGCAATCACTTCTGCGGCAGAGGAGGGCAAGGGATTATGGTAAACGGATACTTTCCCCAATCACTCAAGGAAGCGCTGGAACTTCGCGCGATGTACGATGCCGTCCCGTACGGCGGAGGCACGGATCTGATGATAAATGCGGACCCGGATGCCAACTATCTGTTTCTCAACAAAGTGCCTGAACTCAAGCAGATTGCAGAGGATTCCCAATATATCCGCATCGGTGCTTCCTGCACCTTTACGGAGCTGATGGACCATCCCCTTACCCCGGCCATTTTAAAGGAAGCTGTGTCGCAGATTGCAGCACCGGCTATCAGAAACTTTGGCACGGTGGGCGGAAATATCGGCAACGGTTCTGCGAAAGCGGACAGTGCATTGATCTTTTTTGTAACGGACTCCGTAGTGCACCTGATGAGCAGCAAAGGTGAACGTCTCCTCCCCATCAAAGAATTCTACGTGGGAAGAAAACAACTGGCACTTGCACCGGACGAACTGATCACGGAGCTCCTGATTCCCAAAACCGCGCTGTGCAGCTACTACTACAAAAAAGTGGGTGCAAGGAAAGCACAGGCGATTTCACGTGTATGTTTTGCAGGACTAATGGATATTGCTGACGGTAAAATAATTAAATGCTCCACCGCATTCGGTGCCGTCAGTGAAGTGGTCCTTCGCCTTGATGATATCGATTCCATGCTGGCCGGCAAAACGATTGAGGAGGCCAAAATCCTCAAACCGGCCTATTTGAAAGCCTTTGAACAGGCTATTGTTCCCATCACCGGCCGAATTTCCGCAGAATACAGGAAAGATGTCTGCATGAATTTACTTAAGGACTTCCTCGATACTTCCGGGATCTGACAGTAATGTTTTCCCGATATCCGGACGGCAGGCCGCGCATTGAATACTGCGTGCCCTGCCGTTTTTAATTTTTTCCCCAGACAGAAAATAATCCGCCGTCTTCTTCATGAAGAACGGCGGATTATTTTGCGGGTATAACGCAAGAGGGTACGTATTACCCGAACATCGGTCCGTAGGTTTCGCAGGCACGGTAATCTGCATTTTCCGGATTTGTTGTTCCAAAAGCAGCCCATGCGTGCGGACGGAAAATACGGTCTTCTTCAACATTGTGCATCGATACCGGAATACGGAGCATGCTCGCTAAAGTGATAAGCTTGTCACCGATATGTCCATAACTGAAAGAACCATGGTTGGCTCCCCAGTTTGCCATGACGCTGTAAACATCTTTAAAAGCACCTTCACCGGTAGTACGCGGGGCAAACCATGTGGTCGGCCATGTCGGATTGGTACGATCCTGCAGGATTTTACTGACATTCTCCGGAAGGGCCGCTGTGTACCCTTCGGCGATCTGCAGGACGGGTCCAAGTCCTTCGATTTTGTTCATGCGAACCATAGTGACCGGCATTTCAGTCTGTGTTTCAAAGAAAGAGGAATAGCCGCCGCCGCGGAAATAGCCATTATCCGCAGGACTCCAGCTTGTCGCTTTAAGGCAGGCATCTGCATCAGCAGCCGTAATGTCCCAGAAAGCCTTCATTACAGCTTTGCCGGCATCATCTTTCATAGCACCGCATCCGTCAAGGGCTGCCGCACCGGAATTAATCAGGTGAATAACGCCGCCGGACGCAAGTCCTTCAGGCTTCCAACCGGTAACCCGCTCGATGGAAGAAGGACTCCAGTAGGTACGGACATCTGCAAAAACGGATGCCGAGTCATTGACCAGATGCCCTAAGAGCATGGACATGGCATTAAGGGTATCATTCTCCGTAGCCAGAACCATCGGCTCACGGATGCCGTTCCAGTCAAAGGAGGAATTCAAAAGAGCTTCCGTATAGTCGTGATTCGGGAAATGATCGGTCCACTGACGCTGGCCCTGGACACCGCCGGCAATTGCATTGCGTCCGGCAGCTTCTTCAGCAAAGCCAAGCTCCGCAAGACGCGGATTTCCAATCATGATATCGCGGATGATCATAGTCTGCTTAATTACGCGCAGCCATTCTTCATCCTTCTCTTCACGGCTGTGCATAAATGCGCTGCCTTCGTTGTAATCCTTACCTTCAATGCAGTACTTTTCACGCCAGGCTTTAGCTTTGGCGAATTCTTCCGGATCGAAGATACCGCGGGCTATACGACGCTCAATTTCAACCTGGTCAAGCCATTCGGCACGAAGGCCGAAATACTCCTGGAACATCTGGGCATCGATATAGGATCCGGCAATTCCCATACAGGGACCGCCGATATTGACATAGGATTTGCCCTTCATGGTGCCGGCTGCAATAGCCGCTTTTGCCCAAAGAAGAATCTTGCCGCTGACGTCTTCCGGAATGCTGCTGTCGGTAGAATCCTGGACATCACGTCCGTAAATGGCAAAAGCAGGCAGCTTGCGCTGTGCATGGGCAGCCATAACGGCAGCGAGGTATACAGCGCCGGGACGCTCGGTGCCATTAAATCCCCACACTGCTTTAATGGTCAGCGGGTTCATATCCATAGTCTCTGTGCCATAACACCAGCAAGGCGTGACGGACAGGGTAGCGGTAACGTTCTCCCGTGCAAAAAGGTCTTCACAGGCAGCAGCTTCCGCTACCCCGCCGATGCAGCTCTCTGCAATAACACACTCAATCGGCAAACCATTGGCATGGCGAAGAGTCTTTGTGATGATGTCGGCCGCCTGACGTGCCATACCCATTGTACGATCTTCAAGGGATTCGCGAACACCGAGACGACGTCCGTCAATACAGGGACGGATGCCGATTTTGGGCATGCGTCCAATTAATTTATTCACTGGTTCGTTTTTGACATGTGACATATAGGTACCTCCTTCGGGTTTTCAAGAGCTTTTAGTATCCGGCCGTCTGTACTGGAAAGTTATATCTGCCAAAAAGGCAGCAGCTGACTTCAGACCGAATTGTCATTCTGATTATCATTTTACTACCACGTTACAATATAGACATGGATTTTCTGGTATCATTATGGAAAAACAGGAATGACTTTTTACCAAAAACATTCGATTCTGTTTACGCTTTATCTCTTTATCAAAAAAACGACATGTAAAAACGACATGGATAAACTGGAAAAGAGGGACAAAAAGCCCATGCGACAGGAACCAATCAGACAGGAGAAAAAACACAGAATAGATTCCCACGGAATCGAGCGCAACGAGCTACTTACAACGCATGTCAATCAACTTTCCCTGAAAATCCTCGATCACGGATATTTCATCGGCGATCGAGCGTGGAATCAGTTCAAGGTAATGTCCCCTTTTGGCCGGATCTACTATATGATTGACGATCACGGATGGCTCGAGACAGAACAGGGACGGATTGATTTACTGCCGGGGTTTATGTACCTGATTCCTCCTTATACAGAGGTGAATCTGCGCACAGAGCGACGTATTGAAAAATTCTATTTTCACTTTTCCCTGCGGTATGCCGGAATGGAAATCCTGGAGGGAATCAACCGGTGCTTTCAGCTGCCGCTGCCCGAACCGCTTCTTCGCCAGATAATTACCGCATATCACTGCGCGCAGCTGCCGGACCTTCTCGCGCTCAAGGGCATCGCCTACAATACGCTGGCCGATTTTATCCGGAATTCCCTGCCTGACTTAAGCAACCGGCTCGTTCTTGCAGATACCTATCAGGAAATCTATGCCTATGTCGATCAGCATCTGTCAGCCGGGTTGTCATCATCGAATGTCTGCATTGCACTTGGCCGTTCATATGAGACGCTTCGCAGGCGCTTCCGCCAGGACAACGGCATCACCCTGAAGCAGTATATACAGGGTCGCCTGATACAGCAGGCTGCCCTCCAGCTTCTGTTAACCAACCGAACCATTTCGGAAATTGCCGGCGTCATGGGGTTCCAGGACGAATTCTATTTTTCGCGGGTATTCAAGCAAAAAATGGCATACAGTCCGCGGGAATACCGGCGGATAAACGCTGTGCTGCGGCGCAGTTAAGGAAGTGAGAATGCTTTTCTCACTCGGTCAGGTCGGGGAAGTAAGAATGCTTTTCTCACTCGGTCAGGTCCTCGGATTGCGTTGCAATCCTGCGGAATCTACTCGAAAAGCATTCTTACTTCCCTGCATGGCGTCCTACGGACGCTAAGGAAAAGATCAGGTCCTCGGACCTTCGGTCCTGCGGAATCTACTCGAAACACACACTCCCTTCCTTGAATGGCGCCCGTTGGGCGCTATGGAAGACCAGTTCACCCGATTGAATCCCATGCTTTTTCACTCGGTCAAATTTTAACTTCCGGAGCTTTGCGGTTCGGACGTTCCTTGATGATATCCAGGGTTTGTATTTCAGCTCCCAACGGTGCTTGCAGGAAAGATATATCTATAATAATCCTGATCTATAATCATTGCGGAATATTTAAATTCATCATTCACAGACTTGATGCTGTCCTTTATGTATTCTTCCGTTATTTCTTCATTCGTCAATTTGTATACTTCCTGGCTGTTTGCATCGTACATTATTTTGTCAGTGATAAAGCTTCTGTCCTGGAAACAGACAACCGGGCTTTTAGTTGAAAGAATATCGGTGCCCATATAGAGTCTCGAATCATATTCGAGACCGAAAAGATTGGAAAGTGTCGGTGCAATATCAAGACTCGAACAGTACTTGTCTACCACGACAGGTTCCTTCATATCGGCCGACCAGAGGATAAAGTCGTTTTTGTACATTTCAAAAGTGCTTTCTAGATCGTGCCCTGCCAGTTCGTTGAATTCATCTGTCGTCAGGCCGTAAGGGTAATGATCGGCACTAAATGCGATGACGGTATTTTCCAGCTGTCCGCTTGCATCAAGCTGCGCAATAAGATTTTCAAGGGCTTTATCCAACTCGATCTGGCATGCAAGATAGGCCTTCACATGCTCGGAATACGGAAGGTCCGCTACGAGGTCCTTATTCTTTTTGGATATGAAGTTCCCTCCGAAATTGTATTGGAGGTGACCGCTCACGGTCATGTAATAGATGTGAAAAGGTACCAGATTTACATATTCCGGAACTGTCAGCTGCATCATCTCAAGATCCGATTCGGGCCAGGTAACCTTGACATCAAGTCCGTTTCCGACCCCTTTATAGTCATACCCCATCGCCGGATACGACTGATCCCTATTGTAATACGTGTATGTATGGTCGTGATATGCTTTTGTTGTATAACCCAAAGCTGCGAACTGGTTCCCGAAAGCAAACGGCATATAGTTATCCGCAATCTTCGTATAGCTCCATACGCCCGCCTTCGGAATCAAGCCCGTCGTCGCGACATATTCACCGTCTGATGTGCTGACGCCCCAGACAGGAGTATAGAAATTATTGAACACAAACCCTTCCGTCGACAGTTTATAGAGTGTCGGTGTAAGCTTGGGGTCTATTACATATTTTGAGAAACCTTCGCATGTCAGAAGGATAAGATTTTTCCCTTTAAACATGCCTGTATATTCATTCTGAAGGGTTGGTTCCTTCTGCGAAAAATACTGGTTCATCTGAAGCAGTTTATCGTCCGTCGCCGCGAGATCAAAGGAAACATCCATGACATTCGGTTCATATACGACCGGCGTAGGAGTCGGGGACGGAGTTGTCTCCGAAGTACCTGCCGATGACTGTACCGCAGTTGCCGCGGAGGGCTCCAAAACGATCGCCGTTGTTTCCGAACCGGTATCCGCGGATACCGGTTCAACAATTTTAATACCGCCTATATCAACAGTCTCATCCTCATCGGTATGCAGGTTCAGTACGTTATACTTCACGTCGAGCATCATCGTCGTCAGAAGACCGAATTGATTCAGTGCCTTATCCTGCACAAACGAGCTAAGATACAAATAACGGGGACTGAGTGCTCCGCCTTTATCATAAAGGACCGCGCCGGTTGTAACCGCACCGACAACCAGGAATGCTGCAAGGCTGATAAGCGGAAGTTTGAAAGAATAATTCAGTTTTTTCAAAAATATCCGCTGCAGGGAAAAGAACAGGATTATCGGAACAAGGAAAAGAAGCACCGCAAAAACGTTTTCTTTGATTTTTTCCAATAAAACATCGGCAAAGGACAGCGCCTTCTTTGCCCCGCCAATCGACTGGACAATATAGAGCGTCTGGAAAATCCGGAAATACAGGAACTGCGAGACATAAACAACCGTCAAAAGACACGTGAAGATGCCCTGCAGCACAAAATGAATACGTTTGCTTTTGAATGCAAAAGAAACCGCCGATAGAAGCGCAGCAGTCGAAATAGAGAATCCGATATCATACAAAGTCAGCCGGTATTTCAGTATCAGCGAAAAAAGCAGCTCAAAATAGAGTGTGCAAAAAGGCACAAAAAGAATTGCCGCTGTCTGTGCTGCTGTGTCCAGCAGTTTCTTATGTCTTTCGTTCATGAAAATTGGCCTTCCTTACTATTGTATTGCATGTTCCATAATACAGTAAAAGAAGTCAGTTTTCAGCCGTATCTTGCATGCGTCCCTTTAATTTTCTGCCTGAAGGCCACCAAAGCAGCGCGATTCCCGCAACGATAAGACCGCCGTACAGCAAAGGCAGGAAAACCTGCGTAACCGTTTCTGAATACGGCAGGTTTCGAAGCGGAAGTATCGCCCAGCGCATTGCGGTGAACCATATTCCATATAGAAGGAAGACTGTCCCTGCGCGGGGCTTTTTCCGGAAATACAGCCACATCACAGGTATGAGTCCTAAGAGTGCCAGGGACATTTCAAACAGCTGCGTCGGGTAGACGGCGACACTGCTTTTACCCAAAAGAGCCAGGATACCCGTGAATTGCTCTCCTGCCTGTTTGGAAGGAAACACTACTCCCAGGAATGAATTCGTTGCTTTTCCGGCGCAGCATCCGTTAAGAAAACAGCCGACACGGGCCAGGGCAAAGGCAACTGCCGATGGAAGTACCAGCGCGTCGAGAATTGGCAAGGGACTCCTCCGACGGACTGCCGTCCAGACAACAAAGGCCAGCAGCGCGCCGAGAACGCCGCCGTATAGGGATAACCCTGTAAGCTGCAGGGAGTAAATATGCAGATGCCCAGTGTATGCAGAAGGATTGCAGCACCTGCTGAAGTACAGATTGCTGCTGTGTGCCCGGGCGCATTTGCACCGGCGGACTCTGGGCAGGTGATGCATTTGTCTTTGTGTTCACCTTCATCCCGCAGTTAATGCAGAATTGAGCATCGTCCTTTAACTTGTATCCGCAGTTTCTACAGAACATTTTCTTTACCCCCCCTCAAGATGTCCTCAAATTAAAACAGCCGGCCAAAGGGCCTTTCCCCTCCGACCGGCCATCCTTCGCTTTCTATTCCATTCCTACTAATATATCTTCACCTTCCACTTTAACAGGCAGACTTTGTGCGTCTTTGACTTTCATTTTAGCAAATAGAATTTTGGCATCATGAAGATTTTTGCCGGTCTTTACGTTAAACCCGGCGCCATGCCTGGGACACGTAATCTGGTCTCCTTCCAGAATGCCATCGGCGAGTGATCCTCCCATATGCGGGCATTTGTTATTCAGCGCATAATACGTGCCTTCAAGATTAACCAGCATGATCTCTTGTGTTTCCAAACTGACCTTTTTTTTGTTTCCTGAGGTAAGTTCACTTGTTTTTGCAACTTTTACAAAATTCATATCGGCCTCCTTATTGTATTGTTTGCCTTCATTGTGAGGGTTCTTTAATATACTGTCCAGTACCTCTTAATAAAATATATTTATTTCTATGCATATGTATTTCCACACCGTTTTCTATTTGTAAAAAGAAGTTCGTTCTTATCGGATAATTCTATTTAGAAAAGAACCGGCGTGTCTCAGGCACGCCGGTTCTTAAGGGGGGATGTTCGCATTATGGGTCAAATTCAGGGCATTGTAACCGGCATGGCATTACCCGCGATCTTCTGTGTCGTGCGGGTTTTTGACTCTCGTCAAAGCAATTCGATAGACCATATCACCGTAGGTTTCTACCAGATACGTTAAGTATTCGTTTTGATCTTGCAACCTTGCGGTCTTCTCTCGAAAGTAGTGAAGGTCCCTTCACTACTAATACTTTGCAGGCGGCGAAAATGATGCAGTTTTTACAAGGAATTTTAACCAATTTTGACCGAATTTTGACATTGTTTTTGGAGTCGGCAAAAAAGCTGCACAGAGGCTTTAGAAAAGGGATTGTGCAGTTAATTTGCCGTACAAAAAATGTTTGTCAAATTATTGCTGCGGTGTATGGAACCGCCTCGTTGCCTCGACTGCTATTTTCCAGCCTTCGTATAGATAGTCACGCCTGGCGGCATCCATGGAAGGTTCGAATATCCGGTCGACGAGGCAGTTTTCGGCGATATGCTTTTTGCAGGTCCAGAACCCCGTCGAGAGACCGGCAAGATAGGCCGCGCCGAGGGCGGTAGTCTCACTTATAACCGGACGGACAACCGGAACACCAAGGATATCGCTTTGAAACTGCATCAGCAGGTTGTTGGCGACAGCGCCTCCATCTACTTTCAGGCATTTGAGATGAATTCCGCTGTCACTTGACATTGCTATAATGAGATCTTTGGTCTGGTAGGCGATTGATTCAAGTGTCGCCCTGGTGATTGTCGACCGGTTGGTTCCGTGGGTGATTCCAAAAATAGCGCCCTTGGCTTTATCGTCCCAGTACGGCGCCCCGAGCCCGACAAAAGCCGGCACCACATAGACGCCTTCGCAGTCGGGTGCCTGTTCGGCAACCGTCTCACTTTCCGAGGAAGTATGGATCAGTCCAAGGCCGTCGCGCAGCCACTGCACGGCACTTCCGGCGACAAAAACGCTGCCCTCGAGTGCATACTCGACTTTGCCGTCGAGTCCCCAGGCAATGGTCGTCAGAAGTCCCGATTTGGAATGAATCGGGTTCGTTCCGGTATTCATTAAAAGAAAGCAGCCTGTCCCGTAAGTGTTTTTGGCAAGGCCGGGTTCAAAGCAGGCCTGCCCGAACAGCGCCGCCTGCTGGTCCCCAGCCACTCCCGCGATCGGTATTTTCCGGCCGAAAAAGTTGTGCGGTTCGGTAAGTCCGAATTCCCCCGATGACGGGCGGACCTCCGGCAGCATGTTGGCCGTTACGTCGAGAAGGGCCAGAAGCTCTTTATCCCAGCACAGGTCGTAAATATTATAGATCATCGTGCGCGAGGCGTTGGAATAGTCTGTGGCATGTATTTTGCCGCCGGTCAGCTTCCAGATAAGCCAGGTATCAACCGTTCCAAAGTATAATTCCCCGTTCTTCGCTTTTTTCCGCGCCCCCTCGACATGATCCAGTATCCATTTGATTTTGCTTCCGGAAAAATACGGGTCGATCACAAGTCCCGTCTTATCTTTGATTGTTTTCTCGTGGCCGCCGGCTTTGAGGGCATCGCAAATGCCGGCCGTCTGCCGCGACTGCCAGACAACAGCATGGTAAATGGGAAGACCTGTCACTTTATCCCAGACGACAGTAGTTTCACGTTGATTGGTAATCCCAATACCGGCAATCTGTTCCGGCTGCAATCCTGAGGAGGTCATTGCCTCAGCCATGACAGCCAGTACGCTCAGCCAAATTTCATTGGCATCCTGTTCGACCCAGCCTGGCTGCGGAAAATACTGCGTTATTTCTTTCTGGGCACTGGCCGCAATATTCGATTTACTGTCAAAAATAATCGCCCTGCTGCTCGTTGTTCCCTGATCAACCGACAGAATATATTTTTCCATATTCCCGCACTCCTCTAAATTTATTTTTTGTATTTTGCTTTTTGTCAGCTAAGACAATGAATGAATTTACTCTAATTTTTCCATTGTCCGACTTGCGATAATGTTAACGCCTAACCCGCATACATTCTTAATAAGTACACTTCCGATTGGAACCGGTGCACACACCTGTACTTTGTCGATCTCACGCATGACATCCATCATTTTATCTTTGGGAATATTCGCCGATGTAATAACAGGAAGTCTCCTGTAAAGCCCGCCTTCAAGCCGCACCGTACTGGTCAGGATTCTGGTCGGCGAAGTCAGCTCCTGGCGCACGTAATCCTCGCCCCTTCGGCAGGTATTGCCTGTTACAGAAATTACATGACTGTCCTTGTCCAGTGCTGCAAGCAGATGGCAGCTCATCGGACACACGATGCAGGCCATTTCTTCTGTTGACACAACTACCTCTGCAGCGTTGTTTTTTGATTTTGCCTTCGCAGATACGACTTCAACCCCGGAAGCAGTTTGGAACTGCGATTCATTCTCCAGGTCGGTATGCGGCCTGCTTTGGGATCCTACATCTTTTACGCCGGTTCTGACAGTCCCGACTTCGAATCGAAGACTGCGCTTCACATCCGAGATCTCTTCGCGTTTCAGTATGATTTTCTCCATCTCGGCCGGAGCCATATGCGGACGCGGAGTGGTCTTATACAGCACGTCATCCTTAAGAATCCGGATTCCGGCTCCCCTGTAGCTGTTTGTAACCCGAAACATGAATTCGACTTTGTCGCTGCAATGATCCGGATGCACAATCTGCGGCAGGACATAACCGACTCCGACACCTGCGCAGGTCTCAAACGACCGTCCGCGTTCGAGTTCGCCCTCGACATATGCGGCGGCGGAAATACCGGCCCTGGCACCTTCTTCACTTACAAAGTCCACCAGATCGTGCACATGCAGCACATTTCCGCACGCGAAAATCCCGGGAACAGAGGTCTCCAGTGATTCGCTGACGACGGCGCCCTTTGTCTGCGGATGCAGAAGGATATTAGCATCTTCGCTCAGTTCATTCTCGGGAATCAGACCAACCGAAAGAAGCAGCGTGTCGACGTCGAATTTCTTTTCTGTGCCCGGAACCGGCTGGAGTTTATCATCCACCGCTGCAATCACGATGCCTTCAAGTCTGTCTTTCCCCAGGATATCCGTCACGGTATGGCTCAGGAAAAGCGGGATGCCAAAATCCTGCAGGCACTGTTTCTGATTTCTGGGCAGGCCGTTGGAGTATGGCATGAGCTCGGCAACTCCCAGGACCTGCGCTCCTTCGAGCGTCAGGCGACGTGCCATAATCAGGCCGATATCACCGCTTCCGAGAATAAAAATCTTCCGGCCTACCATATAGCCTTCCATATTCAGGCAGCGCTGCGCCGTACCGGCCGTCCAGATTCCACTCGGCCGGAAACCAGGCATAAGAATTGCCCCGCGCGTACGCTCGCGGCAGCCCATCGCGAGAATAATCGCCCGTCCCTTAATCCGGACGTACCCTTCAGACGGGTTTGCATACTCTACGATCTTGTCGTGATTTACATGTGTAACCATAGTATGTGTTTTGTATTCGATCCCCATCGTCCGGAGGCGCTCCACATACCGCTGTGCGTAAGACGGACCTGACAATTCTTCTTTAAAGGCATGCAGGCCGAATCCATTGTGAATGCACTGCAGCAAAATGCCGCCAAGTTCCACATCACGCTCCAGCAGCAAAATATCCCGGCAGCCTGATTCGCTTGCTGCAATGGCTGCAGCAAGCCCGGCGCTTCCGCCTCCGATTACAATAATTCCATACTCTCTCATAGCGTCGCCTCTTTACGGAATTTTTTTGTCTCACCCACAAAAAGAAGGCTCGCCGGGCTGTCATATCTGACATCCGTCTTCGGAATTCCGAGCTCCTGTGCCAGAATTTCAACAACCCTGGGCTCACAGAAGCCTCCCTGACAGCGACCCATTCCCGGCCGCGCGCGTTTTTTGACACCTTTTACCGTCCGGGCTCCTACAGGGCGGCGGATCACATCAAGGATCTCCCCCTCTGTAATCTGCTCGCAGCGGCACACTATATTTCCGAATGCCGGGTCTTCTGCGGCAAGCTTTGCACGGTCCGCAGCAGACATCAGGTGAAGACTGACCGTCGGCCTGCGCCTGGTGTAGGAATTTTTCATGGTCGAGGGGAAGTATTTTGCAAGGAATTTCTCAATAACATATTCGGAGATAGCCGGTGCCGAGGTAAGTCCCGGTGAGTCAATGCATGCAATATTGATGAAATGCCTGGCATCATCGGCTTCTTCAATCAGGAAATCACCGTTATTCCCTTTGGCACGAAGTCCTGCAAACTGTCGGATTACCTTATTCATAGGAATATTCTGCACGGTTTTGGAAATTTTTTCACGGACGAAGGAAAGCCCCTCATAGGTGTTATTAATTCCTTCGCAGTCCTCGATATCCTGCGCATTTGGTCCCAGAAGCAGGTTCCCGTCGATAGTCGGCGTTGCCAGGATACCCTTGCCGGCTTTGGACGGCACCGGATAAATCACGCGGTGAACAATCGGTGCTTTGAGCTTATCAATTACGAAATATTCTCCGCGCCGGGGTGTGATCGCAAAAGGGATCGGATTCTTATCCGACACCATCGCATAAATCTGATCCGCAAAAACGCCGGCACAATTGATGACGCACTTCGCCTCATACATATTGTCATTCGTATATATCGCAAATTCTGGTTTCCCATCGCGTTGACCCGGGTCGCCTGCGCTTTTTTCAATTCTCAATACTATCTCTTCAAGGCGAAGTTCCACGCCATTTAAGACGGCTTCTTCGGCAAGGGCTATCGTCACTTCCCAGGGACAAATAATTCCCGTAGTCGGAACCTCCATCGCCCTGGTCACAAGACTGCTCAGGTTTGGTTCTTTGGCAAGGGCTTCTTCGCGCGTCAGGAGCTCCGCCGGAATCCCTCGGGATAATGCCCTGTCATATCGTTCATGCAGCGTCTGTTCCTCTTCAGGCGATGTAGCCACGACAAGCGCCGACGTCCTTGTAAAAGCCACGCCCAACTCCCTGCAAATATCCTCATACATACGATTACCGCGCACATTCATCTGTGCTTTCAGCGTGCCGTCCTTCGGGTCGTTCCCGGCATGAATAATCGCACTGTTTGCCATAGTGGCGCCATTTGCAACGTCTGATTCTTTTTCGAGGAGAAGGACCCTGATCTCCCGTTTCGATAAATCATGAGCTAGAAAACACCCGACAATTCCTGCACCAATTATGCAAACATCGTACATAAATATCTCCCAATTTTCAGGGCTGGATTAGATATATTTATTTTATCACTATACAATATAAATTTTCATAAGTACGTACAGCTAATTCAAATTCTCCCGGACTTTTGTCATATAATTGATTTATCAGCAGAGCACGAATCTCACGCGGCAGGAGCATGCGCAGTGCAGCCGATCTATGAAAGAAGTGAATACGGATGTATGATCATGAGATTATCGATTTTGCCGGCAAGCTCGACCGGTCGTTTTTTATCGACAACGAAAACAGAGTATTGGCCGGTATCAACGAACCTCTGCCGATCGGTTACGGGCAAACGATTTCGCAGCCAAGCCTGGTTGTTGAGATGTCGCAGCTTCTGGACCTCGGCAAGAGCCAAAGCGTTCTGGAGATCGGAACGGGATCCGGTTATCAGACTGCTATTCTCGCCCATTTTTCAAAGCATGTCTACACCGTGGAACGTATTCCCGAGCTCGGGCAAAGTGCCCGGACAAAGCTCGACGTTTTGGGTTATAGCAACATTTCCTATCGCATCGGGGACGGGAGCGATGGCTGGAGCGAGCATGCACCGTACGACAGAATTATTGTGACAGCTGCCGCCCAAAGAATGCCGCAGGAGCTTCTGGACCAGTTAAAGGAAAAAGGAATCATGATCATTCCAATCGGCCCTCGGGGAATGCAGCAGCTGATGTTCGTGAAAAAAAGCCCGGATGGTGAAATCCGGACTCAATCAGTCGAATATGTCCGATTTGTCGAAATGAACGGCAAATACGGATGGTCGGAAAACAAATAGATTACATTTTTGTCAGCAGCAGTTTCTTACGAAGATACGCCATCATTTTTTCCTGCGCGTATTGCGGCATGTCAAAAACATTGCCGTTGTCGCCGGTTTCCGCACAGTAGTCTTTGATCGCGTGATAATACAGATGAAAGAACTCCGTTCCGACATTGAATTTGTTGATGCCTTTTGTAAAAGCAATCTTCAGCTGATCAGCCGGAATACCGCTGCCGCCGTGAAGGACCAATGGAACATCAGTCGCGGCGTTGATTTCTTCAAGGCGCACCAGGTCAAGCTTTGGTATTTTTTTGTAGAACCCGTGTGCACTTCCGATAGCGACCGCGATGGAATCAACATTGGTCTCCCTGCAGAACCGGGCCGCAATGTCCGGCTGTGTATAGGAGTCCAAAGCTTCTCCGGCAGAATTTACTGCAAATCCGATGTGACCGAGCTCCGCTTCCACATCGACACCGAGTTTATGGGCAATATCGACTATAGTTTTGGTTAATCGAATATTCTCTTCAAGGGGAAGCATCGATCCGTCATACATAACAGATGTAAACCCGCCGCGAATCGCTCCCAGAATGAAATTGTAGTCACTACTGTGATCGAGATGTATTCCGACAGGCACATTGACGCTCTCGGCTAATGCTTTGGCCATCCCCGCGAAGGCGCTCGGCTGAGACGCATTATTCAAATATGCATGCTCGGGGTACAGCGTTACGATTACCGGTTTGTTCTGTTCTTCAGCAACAGTTACAACGGAATACACCATGTTGTAATCCGTGCAGTTGAATGCAATGACGGATGTGTTGGCAGCGTCTGCCATTTTCAGGATTTTACTTACTCGCTCCAGTGCCATAATAATTCTCTCTCTATTTCTGTCAATTTTATGTCTATTACCTGGCTTTGTCCCAATAGCCGCCTGAATTCCCTGATCCTACATGTCATATGACTCCAGAAAATCCTCTCCCTTTTGGACCTCATGAAGAAACAGTCCGGGATATCCCTGCTGACGCATGACTTCATAAACGACTATACTAACACAATTGGAAAGATTGAGACTTCTGGCTTTGTCCGTCATCGGTATGCGAAAACACCGGTCCAGATGATTTTTGAGACGGTCATAGGGGATCCCGGTGCTTTCCTTGCCAAAGATCAGGTAAATATTATCATCTGTGCAGGAAAAATCAAACCCGGTATGGGGCTTTTTCCCATACCGGGTCAGATAAAAGTATTGTCCCGGGTTTTTTGCTTCAAAATCCTCGAAATTCGGGTACACGGAATAGTCAACAAACTCCAGATGATTTGTCGTCGAGCGCTTAATACTTTTCTTGTGCAAGTCAAAGCCCAAAGGCTCGATCAAATGCAGTTTGGTATTGGCTGCCACACATGTGCGAATGATGTTTCCCGTATTCTGCGGAATCTCCGGTTCAAACAGGACAACATGAACAGGCATAATGTATCTCCGTTCGTATGATTATCTCGTGCTTTTGTCATAGGGTATGCCTTCGGCCTTCGGTGCACGCGATTTCTTGGATGTGAACACCAATACAACCATGGTCACAATGTAGGGCAGCATCTGGTATATATAGTCAGAATTCTTAATTCCGGTGAAGCTTGGAAGGAACGGAAGACTTGCTGAATAAGATCCGATGACCTTAAACAGGGCAAAGAAAAGCGCTGCCCCGAAGATTCTCATCGGCTTCCAGTTACCGAATATCATAACCGCAAGGGCAAAGAATCCGTATCCTGCGACCGTCGACTGAAAGCCTGATCCGGCTGCAACAGTAAAGGCCAGGCCGCCGATCCCGCCTAAGCACCCCGATATGGCGACACCTGTGTAACGCAGTGCATACACGTTAATTCCAACTGAATCGGCAGCCTGCGGATGCTCGCCGCAGGAACGGAGCCGCAGTCCGAATTTGGTCTTGTATATCACAAAAACCGTTATCGCAAGAAGAAGGAGAACAATCGGGGTAGTAAGGAAAAAATCCTTAAAAAAGAACGTCTCGAGAAAGCCCGGGGTCTTGCTGGGTGTAAGACCAAATATACTCTGTGAAATACGGACCCACGTAGGTATGATGATTGTTGTCTGCCCCTGACCCTGTATGGCCCATGTCAGAACGATAGCAAAAGCAGGTGCAAACATATTGAGGGCAGTACCGCCAATAGTCTGATCCGCTTTGAGACTGACGGATGCCAGTGCAAGAAGCAATGAGAAAATCAATCCGGACAGACCGGCAATCAATATGGCAAAGAACATGGCCAAAAGAGGATTCGCTGCTCCCCATCCCGACACGGATACGGAATTAAGATACAAGCAGCTGAACAGCGCCCCGATAATCATAATACCTTCGAGAGCAATGTTGATCGTTCCGCTTCGTTCACTGAACATACCGCCAAGGGCAACGACTAGAAGCGGTATCGCAAAAATGATTGTTGCACTCATGATATTCGCTAAAATAATCATTTGGTTACCCCATCACTTTCCGATTTATTTGCTGTTGCTGCGCCCACCTGAGGGTTCTGCTGTCCGTCTCCGACGGATGTCGAACCAGCGGCAAATACTTTGTCCCGCTTCGTATTCTGCCATGTCAGGAGCCTGTTGATCAGGCCTTTTAGCAGCAGGGAGAAAGCGGCGAGGTAGATGATGACGGAAATAATAATATCAATAACTTCTTTGGCAAATTCCGGCTGCATTGCTTCGCCGCCCACCTGAATATAGGAAACAAAAAGCGAACTGAAGATGATGCCGACCGGGTTGGATGTTGCCAGAAGGGCAACCGGGATTCCGTTGAACCCCATGGCAAGAATTGATTTGACGATCGTGAACTGAGCTGTTCCGCTCAAATAATAGATACCGCCGCCAAGTCCGGCAAGGGCACCGGAAATCACCATCGAAAGAACGATATTCCTCTTGGCGTTGATTCCGGCATAAATACTTGCGTTACGATTGAATCCGCAGGCTTTAAGCTCGTATCCGAATGTCGTTTTGTTGAGGATAATAAACATAAGGATTGCCGCTGCCGCGGTAATCAGAATACTGATATTCATGAAGCTGGAACCGAATAGAGTATCCAGTCCCCATTTGGGAATCATGGCAGACTTATTGACGGCGGCCAGATTAACCGTACGGTTGGCAGAAACCCTGTCAAGAATCAGGGGGATATTGGACAGGGTAAGGTTAACTGCGAATAGTCCTATCCAGTTGAACATGATGGAAGTGATAACTTCATTAACATTAAAGAGTGCTTTGCAGACGCCGGGAAAAGCTCCCCATATCGCACCTCCGAGCATTGCCGCCAGAAGAGCCACCCACCAGGGGCTTTTCAGAATGATCCCTGCATACAGGGCAAAAAAAGCACCCATTGTATATTGACCCGATGCTCCAATGTTAAAAAGGCCTGTTTTAAATGCAAAACCGACCGAAAGGCCCGTCAGCATAAGAGGCGCCGCCTGATACAGTACTTTTGCGAATTTCTCCGTTGTACTGGCTCCTGCAAAAAGGATTTTACCAAGACCGTAAAGCGACATGGACGGATTAATAAAGGCAAGCAGAATATACCCGAAAATCAAGCCGATGCATATTGATGCGACGGAAGCTAAAAAGCTTGCTGCTCCAGGCGACTGAATGAATTTTCTAATTTTTGTCATCATGGCTTACTCTTCACTCCCATCTCCTGTTTTTTTGTTTTCTCAATGGTTCCCGTGCCGGTGCTCGGTGTATCCCGTTTGGCACCCGCCATATAAAGTCCGATCTGTTCCACCGTTGTTTCACGGGGGTTGAACTCACCTACAATTTCGCCTTCGAACATGACCAGGATTCTATCGGACACATTCATAACTTCATCAAGTTCGAGTGATACCAGAAGCACTGCTTTGCCTGTGTCACGCTGTGCAATAAGCTGCGAGTGAATATATTCAATTGCCCCGACATCCAGTCCGCGTGTCGGCTGAATTGCAATCAGAAGTTCGGGATTCTTGTCAATCTCACGTGCAATAATAGCTTTCTGCTGGTTGCCTCCGGACATACTTCGAACAATTGTATTGGCTCCCTGTCCGCTTCTTACATCATATTGTTTTATTAGCTTATTCGCGTATTCGAGAACTTTTGCATTATTAATGAACCCTGCGTTTTGAAATTCAGGTTCCCAATATCGTTGAAGAACGAGGTTATTGGCAAGTGAATACTCAAGCACAAGTCCATATTTATGCCTGTCTTCCGGTATATGGCTTATGCCCAGTCTGGATCTCTGTCGAATGCTGGACCTTGATATATCCGTACCGTTGAGCGCCAGTTTGCCGCTGCTGATTTTCTCAATACCTGTAAGGGCATAGACGAGTTCGCTCTGCCCGTTTCCTTCAATACCGGCCAGACAGACAATTTCTCCGGCCCGTACATCAAAAGAAATATTCCTGACAGCGTTATTCTTGTGATGCTTGGATGCTACCGTAATATTTTCAGCCGTAAAGACTACTTTACCGGGCTTACATTCTGCTTTATCAATTTTGAATTGAATATCGCGGCCGACCATCATGCGGGAAAGTTCTTCCCTGGTAGTGTCGGCGACATTGACAGTGCCGACATATTTGCCTTTTCGCAGTACCGTACAGCGATCGGCAACTTCGATGATTTCATTGAGCTTATGTGTAATAAACAGAATGGATTTACCTTCAGCGGTAAGACCCTTCATGATCTGCATAAGTTCTTTGATTTCCTGTGGGGTAAGTACAGCCGTCGGTTCATCAAATATGAGAATTTCATTATTCTTGTAAAGCATCTTCAGTATTTCAACGCGCTGCTGCATGCCGACTGAAATATCTTCCACAAGAGCATCCGGTTCCACACTCAGTCCGTATCTTTTGCTGAGCGCAACAATCTTATCCCTGGCTATTTTCCTGTTAAGAACACCGGCAGTATTTGGCTCTACACCCAGAATAATGTTGTCAAGAACAGAGAATACTTCTACCAGCATGAAGTGCTGGTGAACCATTCCGATATTCAGGGCGTTGGCGTCATTGGGATTGTTGATTTTGACTGGCTCACCATTAATCTTAATCGTGCCTTCTTCCGGCTGGTACAGGCCGAACAGAACACTCATCAAGGTACTCTTTCCTGCGCCGTTTTCACCGAGAAGAGCATGTACCTCACCCTTTTTAAGTTGGAGGGTGATATCGTCATTGGCCTTGATTCCGGGAAATATTTTGGTGATATTCAGCATTTCAACTACATAATCACTCATGTGTCACTCTCCAATTTGAGAAAAGGGCTAGACGCAACGTCTAGCCCTTTCTCAATTCATGCTTATTTAGCTGTGGTTATTCCTGATAATCAACTGTGACAAGCTTGACTGCAGGCTTAACTGCAGGATCGAATGTGTTGTCAACAACAATGGTCTTGTCTACAAGCTTTGCAAACACGGCATTGTACTGATCAACTGTAAATGTTTTGAATTTCCATGAAGCTGTTGCTGTAGGAAGGCCTACGCATTTCTCAGCAGCACCTAATATAGCTGTCTTGCCGGAAAAATCTGCATTCCATTTTCCGCCGTTCGCATATATGGATGTGAGCGCAAGATCAACGGAAGTAGTCAACTCTTTCATAGCGGATGTGATGATTGTTGCAGACTGGGCAGACTGGTCTACGTCAACGCCGATAACTTTACCGCCGGCTGCTTCTGCAGCTGCCGTTGCGCTTAAGTAGATACCGCCGCCGCAGGAGAAGACAACTTCCGTACCGTCAGTATACCAACCGGACATCTTCGTCTTAATGTCGTCGGTAGGTCCGAAACCACCGCAATACCAGTACTTTATCGTAATGTCTCCAGCTTTAAGGCCAAGTTCTTTGGCAGCTGCTTCAGCACCCTGAACATATCCGTAACCGTAACGGACAACAGCAGGCACTGCCATTCCGCCGAGGAATCCAAGCTTCGTGTAGCCATCCATGACAACTGCATAACCGGCAAGGTAACCTGCCTGCTCTTCCTGATAGAGGATACAATGAACGTTGGCAGATGTCTTATACGTAGCATAATCTGCTGTATGAGGCTGGCCGTCGAGAAGCAGGAACTGAACATCCGGATATTTGTCCTGGACGTTATAGATTGCTTCTTCAAACAGGTAACCGGGGCAAACTACAATTTTAGCGCCCTTGTCGATTGCTGTTCCGATTGTCTCTTCACGTGCGGCTGTAGAATCTTCACTCGGACGATAGTAAGCGTAAGGAATGCTGTTCTTCTCAGCGTAATTCTTAACGCCGTTCCAGGCACCTTCGTTGAATGACTTGTCGTCAATGTTGCCGACATCGGTGATAAGGGCTAATTCATAGGTTCCTGATGCAGCCGTTGTTGTTGTTGCTGCCGTTGTTGCGGTTGTGGCCTCTGCTGCCGTTGTTGCTGCAGCTGTGGTGGCCTTGGCAGCTGTTGTTGCTGCCGTTGTCGTTGATGCTGTTCCGCCGCATGCTGCAAGAGATAAGGACATAACCAAAACCATTGCCAGGGCTAAAAGTCTTTTCATGCTAATTCCCTCCAAAAACACAAAATATTTTTCCAGATCGGACTATTTTGAGTGTTTTTATTATAACATAAAAATATCATTCGCTAAAGCATTCGCGGTATTCATCAAGTGTATTTCGAAATCAATTTCGAAGATCACGATCCGGTTCATTAAAGACAGGAGTTGTATATATGCAGAATCAGGAAAATTTCAGGGGCGGCAGGCGCAGACGCAGATATTTTGAAGGCTGGTACTTCAAATGCATAAGCGCCGACAGAAAACACGCGATAGCGCTCATACCCGGCATGGCCATTGATCCGGCGGGGCATCGGCACTCATTTATTCAGGTAATTAACGCTGTCTCCGGCAAAACCTGGTATTATCATTTTCCATACGAAGAATTCCACTCGCCAACCGACCGGTTTCATGTCATGATTGCCGGCAGCACTTTCGACTCCGACGGATTGTCACTTGACATAGATAATGCCGAGGGGCAGCTCAAAGGCCGGCTCACATTCACGGATATACACCGCTTTCCCACTAGCCGGTATAATCCGGGGATCATGGGCCCCTTCACCTTCCTTCCCTTCATGGAGTGCTACCACGCCATTATTCATTTGTACCACACGCTGCAGGGGACAATTGCGCTCGACGGAGAGATCATGGACTTCACAGGAGGTGTCGGATATATAGAAAAAGACTACGGCCGATCTTTTCCCCGTACATATCTCTGGATCCAGGCCAGCCATTTCGGCAAGAGCAACGCTTCTTTCGTATTTTCAAGAGCACGGATCCCTTTATTCGGGCGTTCATTTCCGGGATTTTTCGCATATTTCACCAATTTCCAGGACATCTCCGTCCGGTTTGCTACCTATAATCATTCGCGCCTCTATAACTGGCTGGCAGATCCGGACAGCGGAACTTGTTCCGGTGAACTGCGGGGACCTTCGGGTACACTGATTTTTGATGGAAAAATGGCAGGAGGCGGCCGTCTCCGCGCTCCGGTCGACGGTCTGATGGACAGGGAAATAATAGAAAGCATCACCGCTCTCGTCTCTATCAGGCTCACAAGCCGCCAGGGCGAGCTCCTTTTCGAAGGGACAAGCAGCGAAGCCGGCATGGAAATATGTCAATAATGTCAAATATCTCTACAAAGATAACACAAAAGAGGCCGTTGCTCCTGTGATTTTTGATCAATCACTTCTGCAATGGCCCCTTTTATTTTTTAGTAATATATGAATGGGTTATCAGACAGGCGCTACAACGGATTCCAATACGTCGGCTGCTGCTGCTTCTTCAGGCTCTTCTTCAACTACTTCTTTAATAGCCTTGATGACAGCATATATTTCGTTCTCGGCATCATGGATCTTGATTTCTGCAGAAATATTCAGATCGGCAGCCGTAATGGTATCTCCGAGTTCTTTCTTGGAGACATCAACAATAATTACATCAGGCATAAGTACCGCCTTACCGGAGACATCGATTTCTGCTTTGTATACCTGTACCTGAAGCTGCTTGTGCTCGAGTTCCTCGCGGCCATGATAGGAAATAGGAAGCTGCATCTTGATTTCCTGATCCTTGGAAACGAGCTGAATAGCAATATGAATGATTTTTCTGTCCAGAGGGCTCTTCTGAACCTCTTTAATGAAACCAAATTTCTTATCATCACCAATGGTAACCCATACTTTAGCATTGGATCCATGTTTGGATATGATCTTATTAAGCTCTGTTCCGACAAACTGTACGGAGGTAGAAGTCAGATCCGACTCGTTCAGAACACCCGGAATAAACCCTGCAAGTCTGACTTTTTTAGGAGTATCCGTTCTTAACATTGTCTTCAAAATGATTTCTTCCATAGTAATCTCCTCTTGGCTCTACGCCGCTTTCAGGTAAAAAGATTAATTCGGATCATCCTCGACTCTGTCAGATAGTATCGGACAGAATATATTGATCCGAATACATTTTACAGCTTATTTAGCTTTGTATATTATAGCACTTTTTGCCTGCCCTGTCCGAAAAAAGGTGCACCCGAAGATCTGCCCTGTCCGTAGAAGCGCTCACGCTATCGGCACAACAACCACAAAGCACATGC
>Ga0209430_1000763_pt1 | contig 28940 bp, 29 predicted proteins | sample BarGraIncub1133A_FD_184504 | JGI IMG/M metagenome (GOLD analysis project Ga0209430, IMG submission 184504) | Arctic peat soil microbial communities from Barrow, Alaska - Barrow Graham LP Incubations 11-33A (SPAdes) (version 2) | ecosystem: Environmental > Terrestrial > Soil > Wetlands > Peat... | reverse complement strand
CACCAGTCGTTCCTGATATGGCTTCACATCGTCACCGGGATTGCCGGATATGGTAACCGGCATTGTACAATTGGGATGTGTGAAGTTGCGATGACTCCCCTTGCCACCCCTGTCGGTAAAGCCTGCTTGCTTCAGGATTGTTATAATTTCTCGTAGTTTGGGCGGCATAATGATTATAGTATCAGTGTGATAACTATAGTGCCAATGGGAGAAGAGTGATTTGTGTCAGAAAGGTCAGCTGTTGAAAATATACTATTTTCTGGACAGTCTGCGCACCATGGTTATAGCCAACTGCCTGTCGGATCTGGTGGCCAGATCCCGAAAGTTTCTCAGGAGAAGTTTTTCGTCCGATGAGGTGTATGGTGGTGTTGGTTCTGCTGCGAAGTGCGGCTGCTCTGACTCAAAGAAGGATGTTACCGATAGTGTCAATGCCTTTGCAATTCGCTGTATGTTTTCGACGTTGAGCATGCTGCCGCCGTTTTCATATCTCTGTATCTGCTGATACGAAACCCCTATTTTTTCCGATAGTTGTTCCTGAGAGAGCCCAAGCTCTTTTCTCCGTTTTTTGATCAGCGCACCAATTTCGCCACTTGTGATGATGTCCGTTTGCATCATGGCACTATAGCAAAGCCGATACAGTCATAATACCACGTCGATTGATAGTTATTTGTATTGATATACAATCATTACATGTGTATTAATACCAATGCGTCGTGCAAGTTAAAAGACGTAGAAAACGGCAAACAGGATAGCGTACAGAGCTATTTAAGTCATTTTTTACAGCAGGTAATCCGATATATATTTTCATGAATGAGCGACAATAAGTGGCTGCCAACTCACTGGCAAAACCGCCTACATAATTTAGTAGCAACAAATATGGCTTAAGGGGAATATCATGAAAAAACTGCTGTTATTCATATCTCTGCTGGGGGCTGTCTCAGGCTGTGCTACACCACCAATGCACATGGTCGATAATTTTCAAGGCAAGAAAATCACCCGGTGTGACAATGATACATTCTGCTTTCGTGAACAATATAGTGTCGCCTGGGATTATTCATGCTCATTGAATGGTTATAAATACCGAAATAACTGTGATTCATTCTGGAATAGCTGCGGTTCATCTGGCTACCCGGTTTCTTACAGGAGTAAAGAGTATGTATATGCAAATGATCCGAGTAGATATGCCGTAACGCTTCCGGGTGGTGGTAATGTTGCTATACCAAAAGACAACGTCAAGGAGGGAGGACAGTGAATATAACAATGAAATCTACTTTGGTTGCGCTGTGTTGTATTGTAGGGTACAGTGCTTTGCTTGCCGGTTGCTCCAATGTTGCGTATGTAAATCCGGGGGAAAGGTATGTTATTAACGAACAATTAAGGGTGCCTGCGAATCAATCTACTGTTGGAGGGTTTAACTCCCAGATTATATTCATGGCGGATCAGATTGAACGTAATGTTGACCGTAAGAGCCTCGAAAATACCTTCATCGTTACCAGTTTTACCAACCTCAACAAACTTTCTGAAACCACACCATTCGGAAGGCTTGTGGCGGAGAATCTCATACATGAGTTGCAAGTGCGTAAATGGAAGATATTTGAAGTCAGGCTGACCAAAGACGTAATCATTAATGAAACGGGTGAATTTTCATTGAGTCGTGACATCAAAAAAATCAAGGACATGTATAAGGTCGGTGGTATTGTCACCGGAACTTATTCAGTGGCAAATGACCATATCATTGTAAATTCACGCGTGATCGACATCAATACCGGACTGGTGGCATCATCGGCCCAGTCGCATATGCCGGTCAACTGGTTTACTGAAGCACTGTTGTTCAATGCAGATAATCTTCAGTCGATGAAAATTGTCGGGGACACACCCTTCAGTTGTCGAGACAATCCCGTCTGTTGGAATGGAGATCCGCTGAAACAGATGAAGACAGATGGTATTATTCACTGATGATTAGATTACTTGTTATAGCGTGCAGTTGTGCTCTTATTTTCGTTTTGACCGGTTGTGTAACAACACATGAAGGTTACGGCTATAGTGCTTGTTACGGCAAGACGTTACCCATTCTGATGGATTCCACGGATCTTAAAGCTCTATTTGAAGACATTGCTGCAGAGCTTTGTGTTGATACTTGCTCCGATTGTGCTGTACGCACACCTGACGGCAAGGCAGGTATAAACGCCTGTGCAAATCGCGAAGAAATAAAGCGCCAGACCGTTCTTGTAACCGATTTTGCCGACATTCAGACATTTGTACCTAATCAACCCGGCCTTATCATGGGTGAGCTTATGCGGGCAGGGCTTAACAAAGTCTGCTGCTACAAGATTGTACAGGCCGAGTTTGGCAAATACTTTAAATTGTCGGAAAAAGGTCTGGTAGTGCTGACTCGCAAGGCCAGCGAGATTAAAAAAGACGAGTATTTACAATCAGAGGCAATCATCGGTACTTATAACTATCTGAACAACAACAAGGTGCTTGTGTTTGTCAGAAGGATCAATACCGAAACAGGAAAGATATCCAAAATGGTGACTCGTGAACTTGATTATTCGTGTATGGGAAGGTCTCTCAGGTATACTGTCAAATAGCAGTCTTGTATCGGCAGAACAAACGGCCTCATGGAAAAACATGCAGAGGCCGTTTGTATTTCTTGGTTGGCAATCGCCTGCGGAGTAATAAATAAGGTTGTTCCCCGTATTTACCGGCTCTATCGTGCATTCCAACCGCAACGTATCTTCTGAGTGAAGTATTTCGTCTTAATCTCCCAAACGCTTGCCGGGGATGAGATAATTTTTGATGTAATCAGCGACCGCCTCTTCCACCGGGGTCACCGGCTCCGCATAACCGGCCGCATGGATCTTGGCGGTCTCGGCACAGGTCATGTATTGGTAGGTGTTACGGATCGATTCCGGCATGTCAATATATTCAATGTTGACCGGGCGATCCATCGCACTGAAGACGGCACGAGCCAGCCGGTTCCAGCTGACGGTTGTGCCGCCACCGACGTTGAAGATGCCGCCCGCATCCTTGTTCTGGAGAAAATGGAGGGTCATGGCTGCGGCGTCTTTGACGTAGATAAAGTCGCGCAGCTGCTCACCGTCACCGTACTCCGGTCGATGTGACTTGAACAGGCGGAGCGTGCCGGTGGCGCCGATCTGCTCATAGGCCTTGAGGACGAGCGAGCGCATTTCACACTTGTGCTGTTCATTAGGACCATAGACGTTGAAATACTTGATGCCGACGATTTTGTCGAGAATCCCCAGGCGTAGCGCCCATACGTCAAAGAGCTGCTTGGAGTAGCCGTACATATTCATCGGCCGGAGTCGTGCCAGCTGCTTCTCGTCATCGGCAAAACCGTGCTCACCGTCCCCGTACGTTGCGGCGCTGGAGGCGTAGATAAAGCGGGCATCGGCCGCCAGTGCGGTCAAAGCCAGTTTGCGGGAATATTCGAAATTGTTGTTGATCAGATAGGTGGCATCCGGTTCGGTTGTGGCCGAGCAGGCGCCCAGGTGAATGACCGCATCCAGACAGCGACCGCCCGGCAGACGTTTGGCCAGGGAACCGTCGTCCAGCATCCGCTCGAAGACATCCTTTTCCAGGTAATCCATGAAGCGGAGCGGTGACAGGTTGCGCCATTTGTCGGTCTGACCAAGGTGATCCACAATCAGGATATCTTCCCTGCCACGTTCGTTCAAGCGCTGAACTACGGCGCTGCCGATCAGGCCTGCTCCTCCGGTTACGATAATCATGATGTTTTCTCCTGTATGGATAGTGCGGTGATTGCCTTCAGTAGTTCATTTTTACTGCGTGGTAGATATCCCTTATCACGAAGATCGATGCCAATCAAGGAGAGTGTACGGGTAATTTCCGCCACCAGCGGCGCTGCACCCAGTTCGTCCTGCACATCCTCTTGCTGGAGTATCTCCGCCGGGAGGCCGTGAGCCAGTAGTTCTCCCGACTGCAGCACGATCACCTCATCCGCCCAGCCATAGGCAAAATCAAGGTCATGGGTCGCGATGATAATCGTCATGCCAGATGCGTGCAGCCGTTCGAGGACGACCGTCAGCTCTGTTTGCATGGCGGCATCCAGCCCGGCCATCGGTTCGTCTAGCACAAGCACCTCGGGCTGCATGGCAAGAACTCCGGCGATGCAGACCCGTTTTTTCTGACCGTAACTCAGGTTGTGTACCGGTTTATCGGCGGACTCGGTCATGCCGACTGCCAACAGCGCCTCTGTTACGCGCTCCCGAACAATCTCTTTCTCAAGGCCAAGGTTCATGGGGCCAAAGGAAACGTCCTCCCGTACGCTGGCCGAAAAGAGCTGGCTGTCCGGATTCTGGAACACCAGGCCGACCCGGGAACGCAAGTCCCGCATCCCTCTCCGGTTGTAATCAAGCGGGGTCCCCTCCCACTGTACGTGTCCGTCTGTGGGGCGCAGAATGCCGTTCAGATGCAGAAACATGGTTGTTTTGCCGGCACCGTTGGCACCGAGCACGGCGGTGCGTGTGCCGCGGCGTATCGTCAGGGAACAGTTGTTAAGCGCGGTTGTGCCGTCGGGATACCGGTATGAAACATCTTTGAAACTCAGGAGGGCATCGCTCATGGCAGGGACACCGCCAGAATAATCAGGGTAAGGCCGGAAATAACGGCAAGAGAGATGGCGCGGGGGGAGTCCGGATAGTCAGGTTCCAAAAAGCGGAGTGCGCCGTCGTTGTTCCGTGCCAGCGCAGCCAGGTGAAGTGCCTGTGAACGCTGCCAGACCTGGACGGATAGATTAGCAACCATTCCTCCCATCGACCGCAGAGAACGCGTAATCGTCGCATGTCCCATGCGGGCAGACTGGGCGGTGATCGTTTCGTGAACCGTTTCAGACAGCACAAAGAGCGTGCGGTAGCAGAGGGTCATCAGATCGAGCAGGGTATCCGGCAGCTTGCAGCGCCGCAGCAGGGAGATGATGTCTGAGAGCGGCGTGGTCAGAGCCAGAAAGAGGAGCGCTGCCAGCCCCCCGAGGGAACGGCTGCAGACGTGGGCAACCCGCTCCAGTTCCGTCCGGGCCAGATGCAGCGAGAGATCGCCAACCGTCGCGCCGATCTTGAGTGAAACGGCAAGTGACAGAGCGCTGACAGCCAGAAAAAGGAGCGCCGGAGCGGCTACCCGCAGATACCGCATCGGCGGTATTCCCGCACCCAGAACTGTGACGGCACACAGAACAGCAGCTACGCCGCAGGCGGTCGTGGGGGCTGCGGCGGCATACGCGGCGATCATGCCGCAGAGGCAAAATGTCCCCTTGGCCGCAGGTGAGACCCGTCGCCAGCGGTTCGTGTAGGCAGACTGCTCAATCAGCATTGCGCTTCCTTATTGTGCTCCCGTCGCATCCGTGAGCGCGTCACCGACACCCCCAGATAATAGCCGATAAACCCGGCTCCGAGGGCCGCCTGCAGCGCAAAAAGCAGCGAGCCGATTTCTCCGCTGGGCGGTTCCATCAGCGGTTTGAACCATGGCCGATACCCGGGCGCGAGTGTGGCAATAACATCTTTTGCCTGGTCATCGGCTCCCCGGAATATTTCCACCTCCGTACCATCAGGCCCCGGAGCCGGTTTCTGCACCATCCAGAGCGGGACCGCCACCAGCACAAGTACGGCTAGCATCATCAACAGGTTTTGATGCCGTTTCATCCCTGTACCTCCTGGGCGGTTACGACGTTCATCTCTTTCAATTCCTGCGGATTGAACCGTGCCAGGGCGTTGAGGACGATAACGGTCAAAAACCCCTCGCTGATCGCCAGCGGAATCTGGGTTAGGGCAAAGACGGAAGCAAATTTGACAAACGATGCGGTAAATCCGCCCGCCGGGTCAGGAAAGGCCAGTGCCAGCTGTGCCGACGTAGTTACGTACGTCAGCAGGTCTCCCAAAGATGCGGCGAGGAAGATCGAAAGTCCGAAGGGGAGCCGTGCCGTCTTGGCGGTGCGGTAGATGGCGGCTGCAGCGAACGGTCCCACAACAGCCATGGAAAAAATGTTGGCCCCCAGAGTGGTGATCCCGCCATGGGCCAGCAAAATTGCCTGGAACAGCAGCACTACGGCACCGATCGGCGCCATTGCTGCCGGTCCGAAAAGGACCGCCCCCAGGCCGGTACCGGTCGGGTGGGAACAGCTGCCGGTGACCGAAGGCATCTTCAGGGCCGAGAGGACAAAGGTGAAGGCGGCAGCAACTCCCAGCAGCATCCGCTGCTCAGGTTTCTCCTTGATTCGCTTGTTGATGGAGTGTAGTCCGAAAACGACGAATGGGGCGGAAGCGATACTCCAGCCGATGGCATGTTTTACCGGTAAAAAGCCTTCCATGATGTGCATGGTGTGTCTCCTGATTGTTTTGCAAAAAGCACAAAAAAAGTCCGCAGCTGCCGAAACAGTATGCGGACTTTTCGTATTCAAAGTCACATTACTAACGTGTTCCACCTTCCCGGTCCCCCGGGAGATTGCTGATGGTAAGGATCAATGGCAGGTCTTCTGGCTCGCGATTCATCCTCCAGGCGTCTTCCCGGTCTTTCGGCCAGTGACGTAAATGCCCTTCGTCCTCGCTTACAGCGGCGGGTCCGCGGGGGAATGGCTCCGTTAGAGCGGCACCCCTCTTCCCTATCAAGCCCTCTCAGGCACCATGATCCGTTATTCAATTATCATACAATCGACAGTACAAACTACGTAGCTGAGATACCACGCTCCCGACGGGGTGTCAAGGAGGAATGTCGGTGTGAAAGTGGCTATCCATGCGTTTTAGCGGGGTTTCATGGCATCCAGACCCTGTCGATGTCGTTACGATTTGAACGCCTGTCAGGCACTGTTTGCCTCATTGACGCTCATTTAAAACAAACCGTACTGGAACCAGAACCTGAGATGGTTCGGCTCTGCCATTCCTGACTGCCGGCGCAAAGGTTGACTTCCTGATAGCTGCTCTTGCTGCCTCGGTAAAGCCGAATCCGCTTGCATCGACTGTTTCGATGCTCTGCAACCGGCCTTCTGCGTCCAGGACAATCCTTAACACAACGCTTCCCTCTTTACCGAGCTTGCGGGCCATGAACGGATATACCGGCGATTCCCTATGAACGAAACGCGGTGAAGTGACCTCTCCCAACGCCATTACCTGCCCGATTCCTGGGTTTTGACGGAAGGGGGGTGATGATGCACCTTCTCGGTCCTCCTCCCGTGAATGGGTTGCCACAGGGCTTGCCGGTGCGGAATTCAACACTGTACGTGCAGGAGGCGCATTCTGTACCGGCTTTTGTGTCGCTGAAACAGGGCGTTCGCCTGAAGGGGACACTTCCGTGCCTATCTGTTTGGCTAGAGAAGAAAAAACCACACCTCCCTTGTGAACCGGTTGCGGCCGAATCGTTTCCAGATCTTGCCTGTTACTATCTGTTCCGGTGTGGTAGGGGGGCACGCGCGTTGCCTCTGCTGGTCTGGCACCATGCGGTTCAATGATAAAAGCCTCAACAGCACGTATGGCAACTGGTGTCGGAGGCGACATGTGTGCGATGCCGATAAACAGGGCGGTGTGAAAAAGTGTTGACCCGATTAAACAGATCCAGAATCTCTCAGCGGTCACTTTGTCCTCACATGCGTTACCGCAAGCGGTCAACGGCAAGAGCGTGGCACATGGTGCGATTTGTTGCCAAATAGATGCCGATTGAGTCATTCTTCAGATCATAGGCGTCCTGCACGGTTTCATCCGTGAGAACGTCGCCAGGCACTCCTTCAGAAATCACCCTCCCCTCCGTAACCAAAATGAGCCGATCCAGCATGGCACCCATCCCGATATCATGAAGGGACATGAATACTGACACTCCTTTTACGCGGGTAATATTTTTAAGAAGACGATACAGATCAAACTGATACTTGATGTCAAGGCTTGCCAGCGGTTCATCAAGCAGTAACACTCTGGCGCCCTGTACCAGTGTCATGGCGATATAGGCCCGCCTTCGTTCACCGCCACTTAATTCAGCAAGGTGCGTTTTCGCTTTGCCATGCAGGCCGACGATATGAAGAGCTTCTTCTACGGTGGGCGCCTGAGACCCTTCTTGCGGATACATGCCCATCCTGACAAGCTCGCCAACGCGAAACGGGGCCTGTAAATCAAGTGCCTGCGGAAGATACGCAACAAGTTTTGCCCGTTCTTTGCCGTTGTGTGAACCGATCGGTCGCTTTTCGACCATAACGCTCCCGTTTTGAGGCGTGAGAAGCCCTGCCGCAAGTTTGAGAATGGTTGATTTTCCTGATCCATTTGGCCCCATCAGACCGACCAATTCACCTTCAGCGGCAGTAAACGACATGTGGTCTATAAACCTATTTGATCCGTAGGAAAAAGTTACATTCGCAAATTCAAGTATGGTCATCGATACAATCTCCTGCAACAGCTTCATTGAGCCTTTTTTTGACCCAGCAAAAAAATGAAATACGGGGAGCCGATGAGAGCTGCAATAACCCCGGCGGGAAGTTCCAGTGGTGCAGCGACAGTTCTGCCGATGGCATCGGCAAGGCAGAGCAGGGTTCCTCCGGCAACAACCGATAGCGGCAGCACCACAGACGCGTCGGAACCGACATGGCGGCGGACTACATGGGGGACGACGAGTCCGACAAAGCCGACGACGCCTCCCAAAGAGACCGATGCCGCGGTCATGAGCGATGCGGCGATAAAGAGCAGGTGTCTTTCCCGTGTCGGGTTGAAACCAAGACTGTGGGCAATATCGTCTCCCAAAGTCAGGGCGTTCAACCCTTTCCTCCTTACCAATGCAAGGACAAGCCCGGTTAGTATGAAGAGTAGTCCAACGGGAACCAATTCCCCGTCAACCATGGAGAGATCGCCGGACATCCAGAGTATTGCCCTTTTGAGGCCGTCATCGACGGAAATAGTCATCACCAGCATAAGCAAGGCAGAGAGGAAAAAACCGATGCCCACTCCCGCCAGGAGCAGGCGTTCCGGTTGTAATCCTTTCCTGCCATGCCCCAGAACGACAACTGCCGCACCTGTTGCGATTGCCCCCATAAACGCCAGTATTGGAACGCTCAATGTGAACAGGGAAATGCCGAACATGAGCCCGAATGAGGCCGCAAGTGACGCGCCGCTGGAGATGCCTAATACGTATGGATCTGCAAGGGGGTTACGGAAGATTCCCTGGAGGATGGCGCCTGATGCCCCGAGAGCACCTCCCATGAGAAGTGCGACCGCGGTCCGTGGCAGTCTGATGGCAAGGAGTGTTCGACATGTTTCACCATCCATGCTGAAGGGGTTTAAAAAACGCGGGCCGCTGGCGACCGAAACGGCGATGATACACAAAGAGGCGGCGCACAATGCCGCTGCGACCAGAACAGGGTAACCGCTATCCTGTTTCATGGCATCTTTCCGCAGCGGTCGAGCTCTTCCATCCCTGCCGGGATCCTCGGCCCAGGACGATACAGACCGTCATCCATGTAGCAGACCCGCCCCTTTCGCACCGCTTCAAGTGTGCGTAAGCTCTTCAAAAACCCTTTGGAACGTTTTTTCATGCCATCGTGACCATTGCCTATCAGAATCAAATCAGGCTGGCGTTCGATGACTGACTCCAACGAAAAGCGGGGATAGGGAACCTTTGCGTCGGAAGCAATATTGGTCAAGCCACTCATCGTCATGGCATCATCCAGGATCGTTCCGGGTCCGGCAACGATGAGTGGGGTGGGCCAGATAACAAAGAGCGCCCTTCTGCCACCACCCCCTGCATGTGATGATTTTCCCTGCTGCGGCGTGCGTACAGCACGGATAGCCTGCTCGATCTTTTCGGCCAAATGATTGGCTGCAGGTCGCGCCCCCAGAGCCCGTCCCATCTCCCGTATGCCGGCAGGAAGTTCTGTCAGACGTCTGGCTCTGAATATATATGTTCTGACACCCAGTTTGGCAAGCCGGTCAGCGACACCCTTCGGATTCCCGTCGGTATTCATGACCACCATATCCGGCTTCAGGGTAACAATAGCCTCAAGAGACGGATTTGCCATGCCGCCGATCTTCGTTTTACTGCGTGCCGCGTCAGGGCGGTCGCACGCCGTGGTGACTCCCACAACTCGCTCGCCCAGGCCAAGTGAGAAAATAATCTCAGTCATGGCCGGGGCGAGTGAGACGATCCGCTTTGGTGGAGGAGGTGTGCTGCAATGCGCCGCCTCGTTCCATCCAAGCAGGAGAAACAGATAGAGAATGGCGCAGAGTGTCTGTGGCACTAAAATGACACCTTAACGCCGCCAAAGGCAGAAATTCCGGGCGTTCCGTAGCCGGCAGCTTCTTCGTAAGACTTGTCGAGCAGGTTGTCTATTCTCGCAAAGAGAGACAGATTTTTATTCAGGAGGTATGACCCCTTCAGATTAACAAGGGAGTAGGAAGATATATCTCGTTTGAGGGCCGAATCATATCGTTTGGAAACATACAGGTATTCACCGATCACCGTCAGTTTAGCCACGGTGTATTCAGTTGATGACATGAATTTGCTCCGCGGGCGAAGGGGGAGAAAAGCTCTGGTGTCCCTGTTGACTGCATCAAGGTAGGTGTAAGCTGTATTCAGTTTCAAGTCGTCGAGAGGCAGAGCAGTAGCTTTGAGTTCTACCCCTTCCGTCTGGGCATTGCCGATATTGCCGGCAGTGAATGTTGAGAAATTGGTCTGGATAAGGTTCTTGTAGCGTTGCTGGAACCATGTTGCTCCGATGACCAGCTTTTTGCTGAACAGCTCTTTTTCTACCCCCACATCATAGCCGGTGCTTTTTTCTGGTTTCAGGTTACGGTTGCCATAGTATGGATAGTACAGCTCATTCAATGAGGGCGCCCGAAATCCGGTGGCAAAATTTGCCTTGAATCGCACTTCCAGCGGCTTGAGGTAGTAAAGCATGCCGGCACGGCAGGTGAGGGCATCGCCGAAGGTTGAATGGTTGTCATAGCGCAGTCCGGCGTTGAGGATCAGGGTGTCGTCGATCAGGGCGAGTTTGGCATCCAGGTAGCCAGCCTTGTTGTCAATTGACTGATCGAAAACCCCAACATTTTCAGCTGCTTCGTGGCGATAGGCAAATCCTCCTGTTATCGTCACTGGGCGTAAATCAAGGGTGTGCTGCCAGTCCAGAAGCTCAGTTGTCGATTTGATGCGGTAATTGTTGTATGCAGTGACGGGGTCTGTGGCGTTGAGATCATTCCGAAGGTAGGAGAGCGACAGGCTCTGTTCGTACTTCTCCCAAGGATATATCTTGCCAGTGGCAGACACGAGATAGTTTTCACTCTTCTGCACATAGTCCCGGGTATCCACCGGCCCGACACCGAAGGCAAAATTGTCGAGGTGTGTACTGTCCTTCCCGTAGCGCAGGTTCAGTTCGACGGACGAGCTGTCGGTTGGGTTTGCGCCAAGTCTGGCCGATACCGACGTATTCGTATAGCCGTTCAGCACCGAACCATTTTTTGCAATGGGGATGCCATCCGTGTCGGACAAGGTGGCGGAAAGGCGGTAATTCGTCCTGCCGGTCCCCCCGGAAACAGAACCTGCTGTCTTTACTGTGGCAAAGGAACCTCCCTCAACGCTAAGGTCTGCCTTCAGTTTGCCAGTCCCCTTCTTGGTAATGATATTGACCACACCGGCCATAGCTTCAGAACCGTAAAGGGTGCTTTGTGATCCTTTGATGATTTCAATGCGCTCAACATCGTAGGTCAGTAAACCGGACAGGTCGGCGGAGCCGGTGGTAGGACTGTTTAATTTGATGCCATCAATCAGCACCAGTACCTGATTGCTTCCACCGCCACGCATAAGCAGGGTCGCATTTGTACCGGGGCCACCTTTTTGGACAACCTGAAGATCCGCCTGGAGTCTCAGGAGATCAGCTACGAAGGGCGCGCCCTTTTTCTCGATATCGGCACGGGTAATGATGGTCATGTCCTGCGGAACACGTTCTACAGGTTCTTCCCAGCGGGAGGCGGTTGCGACAATCTCCGGCATGATAGCATCGGGTGGTTCGGCAAAAGCCGGGGTTGACAGTAACAGCACGCACAACAGGTTTACACTTCTTTTTTTCATGATACTCCTCCCTCGAAGTTGTGAATGGAGCGGTTTTCCGGCTCAGGGCGGCCTACTTGTCCGCCTTCCCAGGATTCTTCCCAGTGGCTTTTCGCCTTGCGGTGATGGACGTTCGTTCCCTTTACGGCTGCGGGGCAGCGGGGGAATGGCTCTGTTTGAGCGGCACCCCTCTTCCTCGGCTCCATCCGTTTGAAAAAGCACAAAAAAAGTCCGCATATGCCGAAGCAATATGCGGACTTTTCGTATTCAAAGTCTGATAAGAGTTCCACTCTCCCTTTACCACGGGGAACTGTTGAGTGTTGAGATCATGGCAGGTCTTCTGGCTCGCGATTCATCCTCCGGGCGCCTTCCCGGTCTTTCGACCAGTGACGTAAATGCCCTTTGTCCTCGCTTACAGCGGCGGGTCCGCGGGGGAATGGCTCCATTAGAGCGTCACCCCTCTTCCCTATCAAGCCCTTGCGGGCACCGTGATCCGTTATTCAATTTTTAGTAGTCTGGCAAAACTGGTATGATTGGTGGGCATGGTTGGGGTCGAACCAACGACCTGCCGATTAAGAGTCGGTTTTTTATCGCTTTTGCCTCGAAACGTCTGATATTAACTTTCAACACTGGTGACATAAATTACCGTAATAACTCGTTTTTGTCAATAAAACCATTGATACACGATACCACTGTTTTTCGGAATTTACAAACCAAAGTGTGCACAAGGTGTGCACATAACTTGCTGATACAATCATTCTGGTCAAGGTTTCGGCTCTGCATCGGGTTCCGTTTCGGCTGGTTCTTCTTTAACAAATTCTTCTTCATAGCTCAACATATTAATCGCTTGCATAGTGTGTGTCGGGCTTAAATGTGTATACCGAAGGGTCATAGCAAAGGTCTTATGTCCTGCTATCTGCTGAACGGCTTTCAAATCTGCACCTGACATAACAAGCCAAGAAATGAACGTGTGACGCATATCGTGAAAATGAAAATCAATAAGCCCTGCTTCTTTGGTTAACGTCGCCCATGCCTTTTTAGCGTCAAACCAGCGTGTTAATGTAGATTCATTATAAAATACATAAGGAATATCGTCTTTTTTAACCGCCAGCCGTTCTTTTATCACTTTCATAGCCTCTGGGTGTAATGGTGCGTCGTAGCGGTCGCCGTTTTTATCAACTGGAAGATGAATAAAGCCGTTAGCAACGTCTATCTGATTCCATGTTAACTGGAACGTTCTGCCCTTGCGGAGTCCTGTATTAATTGACCAGCGTATAATCTGGTGTAAATAACTGCCCTCGGCTTTTTTTAACAAAGTTTTGACCTCGGCTTTTGACAAATAGTTGATACGTCCAGCTGGTTCTTTCTTGTTCTTTATACTCCGTATCTCCGCTAATTTCACGTCTGATACAAGCTTAAATTCCTTCATATTTGCTACTGTGAAAATGTGTTTGATACAAGCAAGAACACGGTTAATAGTTCCTACTTTATTACCCGCCTTTTTGCGTTTTTCACGGTGGGCAGATAACATTGACGCAGTAATATCTGTAAGATTGTAGTTGCCAAATTCCTCTATTAAATTCTTGCAAAGACGCTCTTTACGGTCGTAACTCTCTTGGTCGCTACAATGTGGAAGATAGCTGTTATTAACAAAATCTTTAAAGGTCGTGCCGTCCTTTTTAAGCTCTGGATGTCTGTTTTCGATTACCGATGCTTTTAATGTTGTAAGCATTTTTTCAGCATCTTCTTTTACTGTCGTTCCTGTTGATACGAAAAGTTTTTTGCGTTTCTTAGGGTCTTTTGGGTCTGGAACGCTATATCTCATATACCAGATATCACCCTCGTAAAGGGTGCCATCCTTCCGCTTGAATGTTCTGCGAACTAAGCCCGTGGTTTGTTTATAGGCTCGCCGTCCTTTCTTGGCTTTCTTTTCAAGTGGTTTTCGTGGTTCAGGCTTTTCTGTCGGTGTTTCAATGTCCTTGATAGCCATTATATTTTCCCTTCTCTGCGAGCAATATTAATATCTTGTTTTGCAAAACGAACGCCGTGCTTACCGACTGTTGAAAATGGAAGTTGTCCGCTATTTTTCATCCGATAAATTGTCTGCACTGATACATTTAACATTTCCGCCAGTTCTGCTGCCGTGTAATACTCTCCCTGCATTTCGTCTACCAGCCACGTCGCTTTGTCTTTTAACGCCTTAATCAACTGCGGTAATAGTTTTTCAGCAACTCGTGATGATAATTCTTCAATTTCCGCTTCGTCAAAATGATAAGGCATGTGATTTACTCCCGTTTGGTTTTGGTTTAAGACCTGCCGACTGTTTGTCTCATATAAACATATGTGCAGTCAACAAGTTATATAGTAAAAATGTGCACAATTATATAATAGGTGTGCAATGGCAATTATAGACGGCGAGGCTCTTCTATGACACTACCCGCCCGCCCTTTCTTCAAACCAAAAACAAGCTCTAACGGCTTTAAACGGATTTTCCGTGTGATAGTATGCGATAGATGAAGAACTGCGTTTAAGGCGTGTTTTGTTTGTTTAGACATGTGGTTTTTCCGTGAAGAAATACCGTGGCCAACGAGCCACGGTACATAGGCTTGGTTTAATTTAAGCGGTTTGCTGTTGAAGTTGAACTTGAACTTGCTTATATTTTGGATTCCCCAGAAAAGCTTTTGACCTGGCTTTTGACTGTGCGAGAACACGACCCGTGATGCCGGTTCTAAGGTTCGGTTTTTGGTTCGGTGATACGCAATAAAAAAACCCGCCAGAACTTCCTGACGGGCTTCATTTAATATATAGGCTATATTACACGGTCTTTTTTAATGCCTTTGCCTGAATCCTTTTCGCTTTTTCAATAGCAGTAATCATTTTCTTAATGATTGTTTCATATCTTTTATTACCCTTCATAGCTAAATATGTTTCTTTTTCTTCGGCGGAGAGAAATTTTGATTGATATGGTTCCTGAAAAGCAATCTCGGCTTCAAGCATCTGAACAATTCGCCACGGTGGGTCATCATAATCTCGTCTTTTTAAAATTTCTTGTAGGTTCTCGTCAGATAAAAGTGGATTTTTAAGCAACCCTGCAATTTTGATTTCATCTTTCAATTCACTTAAACGCCGATGCTCTGGAAGTTCCCTGATTTTTTGCTTCTCATTATCCGTTAAAAGCTCGGTTTCCATAAGTCTTTCAAATTCATTGTTCCAGTCCTCTTTCGTCCAGCTCCGACGTCTTACATGTTCCTTGTATTCTTCCGTATCATCAATCTCAACTATTTCGACTTTTTTCCGGTTTGTCTGGAACCACGCTTGTTTTTAGTAGCCACCGCCGTTGGTTCCGGTGCTTCGGCTGGTTCAGGCTTCTTGGTAGCTGGTTTCTTGGTAGCGGGTTTCTTCGGTGCCACCTTCTTTGGTGCTGGTGCTTCGGTCGGTGTTGGTGCAGTTGCCCTTTTCTCACGCATAATCTTCAGGGCGTCTAAAAGTAAAACACCGCCAAGCGAATAAGCCTGTATTTCCGACTCTTCCACGATGTCTTTTTTGAGAACTTTTAGCATTGAATCTAACGCTTTATTACTAACCTTGTTGTCAGTCTGGTAATACTCCCTGATGTCTGTCAGGTCTTGTTCCGAGAAAAACGGCTGTTTCTTCTTCTTCGGAGCAACCTTCTTTGGTGTTGATGCTTTCGTTGGTGTTACTGGTGCCGGTGCTGGTGTAGCTTCCTTTTCTTTGGCTCTTGCCAGATTTGCTCTTGCATAAAGAAGTCTACGCTTTCCGAAACCAAAAACCAGCCCTTCTTCCGTGGTATCTGCTTCAATATATTTCACTTCCGACTGATTCCATTTATCACTATCTGTCTGGTTGGGATTCGGATAATTTAGTATAGCTTCTCTTTCTTCTGCTGACATGGCGGGTATGCCGGTTTTTTCTTCCAACTCTCTGTCAGCCTTCTTTTTAGCCCGTTCCAATCGCTTATTTTCCTTAACAAGCCAGTCGTTATGTCCAAGCTCATTTAGTGTTACTGCAAGCGGTTTTTGTTCGACGCCATGTATGACCGCCAGCACTTCCTTTTGTTTTTTCTTATTCAAAGTCAAATAAAAGTCATGGTAAGTTCCAGGAATAGCCTTAAAAGCATTTTGTTCCTTCCGAGCCACTTCCGCCAGTTTTGAAGCTGAATTATCGGCTTTTTCCTTCGTCGAACGTGCGGAGTCGATAAGCTTTTTGGCAATCTTCATATTGTCAATTACACACAATAGTTCCGAAACAATTCTATGATAAGAAGTCGCTGAATAATGGATAGATACAAAAGAAGATACCGCTTTTGATTTTTGATTTAGAATACATGGCGTATGTCTGATAATGGCACTTCCGTCTGTTACTGATACGGCTGAATTGATTTTTAACATATCATGAGCGTCTTTAGCGAACCCGCCCGTTAATGTTCTTTCAAATGAAACAACTTCAAAATTAAGGTCGTCAGTTTTAGTAATATAACTCATATTGGAAACTTTTTTGTATTCAATCCCTCCGTTTGTTACGGTTTCCGGCAATTCCGGCAGGGTCGATTCTTCGGTTGCCGGTTCAGACTCTTCCTTCGTTATCTTTTGAAGAATGACAGCAAGCTTTAACTCCCGTTTTTCTGGCGTAAGCTTCGCCAATTTATAAGCCCTGTTAATACTGATATTTTTATCAGCAATAGCAATCAGGGATTCGTCTTTTGTATCAAGAATCTGTTTAGCCTGACGTATGATAGTTGAACTTTTACCAGCCATCTCTGCTAAAATATCCCTTACCTTGCCAACTGGTGTTGAAATGTCCACACCCTGCCCGCCCTGTCGTTGACGTTCCCGTGCTTCTGCTTGGAGTTGCGGTTCCAATTGCAAAATTATCTTTATTCTGTCCATTGTGTCCATGTTTCTTCTGGCTAACTGATTATGCACCATCCATATTTCCGCCTCGGTAATATCGCTGATTGGATAATAGACGACTGGCACATGTATATTTTGAAGTTCTCTTGCAACCCTGAGCCTGTTATGTCCGTCAAGCAATACAAACTGCCCGTCGAGCTTCGCAATTGAGAGCGGTTCTCTTATTCCGTCTCTTTCTATGAGTGCTCTTAAATTTTCTTTTGCGACATCATCCACTTCAGGTAGAAGTTTTTTCAACTCGTCAAGCTCGATGATTTCGTTAATATTTAACCGTTCTACTTTTTCTGTTGTTTGCATGGTGTTTTCTCCTTTTTGGTTTTGGTTAATAAAGTCAATCGGCTCAATCAAATGGACGATAACGGTTTTTCTGGCTTATGAATGCCCTTCTACATCGCAGATTTCATTATCAACTGCAGAATAAATATCTACCAGCAACATACGGATTTTATCCGGTGCCGGTATCGCTTCTAATAGCCGTGTAACGCTATTTCTTGCCAGATACAAGTTGACCTTGGCAAAATCCTTGTCAGCCCTGTCAAGGCTTCGACGTGCGTCCTTGATGCACTGTTCGGCGTTGTCCAGGCTCCGGTCAATGTATGCCGATTTACCGGCGTTTTTGTCTCTGTATGTATTTATGAGGTCAATTGCTTTCATGACGGTTCCTTTCATATCATTTTCAGGCGGTCAGTGGTGGCGGTAACTTGTGAACGAATAAAAGCCAATTCTTCTAAAATATGCCGTCCGGCTTCGGTGGTTCCGTCAATAAGGCGGGTCAAAGTTGCAAGATTATTTGTTATGTGGTGCATGTCAAAAATTATGGTTTTGGTCATCTCATAGTTCCTTAAATATTGCGAGTGTTATTACGTGTTTAATCTTCAAATTCCGTTAAAAATGTGAGAACGGGTTCGCCTTGGTCGCCACCTGAACAAATGGCTTTCAAAATGTGGGTCTGGGTTCCGATTAATACCGAGAAAAGGTGCTCACTTTCTGAAAGTATTTTTGTTTTAAGATGAATGGACATATACAAAATATCCCAGATAATGACGCTTTGATGGTCAAAGTTATCTTTTGCAACCGCTTCAACAAGTCCGAAAACCGATTGAGTAAAGGCAACGGGAAATTTAAACAGGCGAGCTTCGTTCTTGTAGTTAGCGGATATATCGACCAGGACGCCGTCGCTGATTGCTTGTGCTCTGCTGTAAGTGCTGATTATGTCGGATTCGTCGAAAATACTTTTCATGGCTGGTTCCTTTCGGGCAGGTTTTAGTCCCTGCCCTTGTTTGGGTTGGTTAGGCTTCAGCGTAGGCGGGAACGTTTAGAATGTAGTCACAAGCTTTTTGCCCTGCACTGGCAGCGGTGATTATCAAGCCTCTGTTGTCCTTGCTTTTAAGGACTGATAACCAGCCTTTGATATATGCCGTCGAGTTGTCGATTACGTTATTAACAATTCCGGCGTGTGCGTTTAAAAATGACGCTCCACATTCGGCGATAAGTTCCTCTTTGGAGTACTCACTGCTTCCGTAGTGGGCTGTTTTGGTGACTGTTGAACGATTCAGGCGGGAACTGTGACCAGTTGAATGGGTCAATTCGTGGAACAAAGTTGAGTAATATTCCTCATCTGAATAAAAAAGTTCTTGTTCTGGCATACCGATATAATCAAGGGAGGGTGAATAATAGGCTTTTGCTCCACCGGTCTTGACTTCGGGTTTAAATGGCATGGCGTTTACGATTCTTTCCGCTTCCTGAATGGGTGAAAATTCCCTTGTTATTTCTTCCATTGCCGGAGCTTCGATTCCTTCTATATCGCAAATATTGAATACTCGGTAATATCTAAGTATAAAAATATTAGTGTCATCACCGGTCGTGCGGTCTTCTACTTCCTTGACACTATAAAAGCAGATAGGAATGCTCTTTGCACCCTTGCGGATGCTTCCCTTATGGTCAACAACCTGTTTGAAGGTCGCATAGAATGGGAGGTCATGTGAAAAACAGCCTAAAATGAAGGAATTCACGCCTCTGTAGTCCTTCAAAGAAAATAGGTTCTTTGGAGTGTTCTGGCTTCCGTTCCAGGGCTTTTTCCAAGGAATAATGCCGGATTCTAACTTCTCAATTATCAAGTTTGTGATTACGTCGGCAACAGTGGCTTTATTATCGGTGGTTTTCATTGGTAAGGCTCCTTTGGGTGTGTAAACTTATGACAATTAGATTGTGCAACTTTTCCATCTCTAAGAATTTCTGTTATGTTTTGGTGCGGGACTTACTGTTTCCTTATGTCAATTGAGTTGATTACTTTTCCGTAATTTACAAAAGTAATAATTCAATTGATTTAGGAAACATGCACCAAAACATAACTAAACTGATGCCTCTGGCTGAAGCGTCGTTCCGTATCGGAATGCAACGGCTCACAAAGCGTGAAAAAGCTTCAGCGGTTCCGTGGTCTTAAACGGAATTGGCACGATTTGGTGAAAAGTGGAATGTAGTGAAGGGACGAAAGCGAAGTGCTCTGAGGGTTTTTGCCGAAAGACTTTTGCACTCTAACGGATTATGAGAACGTTCTCCGGTTCCATAAGCCGTTTGTGTGCGACTTTAAGGCGGTCTGACGTGAACTATAGAGAACGTGAAAGATGACCGCTTGCCTGTCGCTATACGTTTGCAGGTTGACCGTAAACGTGTTGCGGGTCTTTAATGGCTGGAAGAATCGCTTGAACGGATTTCGTGAAAGCGTTTATGTAAGCCGGTTCTGTTGGTGGATTCTCGCACTGGCCGCAGCCTGTGCGTGGTCTTGGTTCCGGCTTGATTAAGCATAAAAAAGCCCAAGTCGTCTTTGACCTGGGCTGAATTGATTCGCTTGGTTCTGCGTTATGTGATTGAAGCCCGAATGGGTCAAGACACGGTATTTTGTGGCTTGATTTACGAAAGCACGTCCCGCAAGGGAACGCCCAGTCTACGTTTACGACTTAGAGCTTCAAATTTGACTTGAGACGGGCGAACGACTTATGAGACATAGTAGGACAAGCACTGAATTTACTGTTGGTCAGGCACTACGGGCTTTTTAAGCTGTTCTAACTGACTTTTTAGGTCTGCTATCTGCTGACGCTGGTCTGCTATTACGTGATTACCTAAATTTCTATTCATTTGTATTTGAAATATCAATTCTTGCTGTTCAGCTATTTTACAAACGAGACAATCTCCATCACCGGTTAACTGGTCTAAGTGCTGGTCACATATTTTCAATTCGACAACCTTTCATATATTAAATCCACCCGCTAACTGATATTGAATTTCCATAATTACTAATTGTGTTTTCAACTAAAGCATGAAACGGTGCTGAGAATTTATTACCTGCTAATTCTGCTTCCCTTACCTTTTCTTTAAGTCGAACCAAACTAACGGCTTGACTATTTGCAGTGAGCCATGCCTCTTTAAGTGTTGAAAGACTACTTCGTATTTTATCGGTGTTTTTTAAACACTCATTGATTGCCCTTTGATGTATATTTTTTCCATTCCATAATAATAATACTTCTATAACTATAAACACGTAAATTGATTTAAAATACTCAAAATAATATAAAATTGGAATAACTATCACAGGAAGTAAAATATCCTGAATACTTGGTTTATTGACTAAGCCTTTTTTAAAATTATCGTAATTTGCATCGCTTTCGATTTTTTGAAAGAATAAGCCAATATCCGCCTTATTCTTCTTAATTGTTTTCTTAATCAATTTGGTTGTATCTGTTGCATACGATGAATAGGAATCATCATATGTTTCATCGAAATTCATTATCTTGTCTCGTCCAGCGTCAAACAATACTGCGTTTATTAATGCCCAGCTTATATATGGGTGATTAATTAAAGGTTTTGCTAGGTATTCAACAATACAACCTTCAATGGCTTCTCTTTCAACCGGCGAATAGTGGTATAAGTCCGGTTCGTCTTTTATTTCCCATCCTTTACAACCTTTATTGAATACGTCTTCCGTGTAGGTATGCCAAAGTTTCATTGGCTTTTCACGGTAATCAAGCTTGTAATTGCTCTTAGATTTCCGCCGTTCTTCCGTAGGAACATCCAAATAACTATACATGTCCTCTAATAAATTCTGCAAACTTCTAAGCATTGATTCGTATTCGTAATCCTCCATGTTATGTTTAATGGCATATTCAATGAAGTCAGAACTTTTCTCTTCCATTATCTGAACCGCTTGGTCAGGTAATGATTGGTCAAATATATTCTTTTGGTGGTCAGAAAGAAAATTCCGTGTGATTTCGCTAAATGTCTTTTGCATATCATTACCCATGACTATACCCTTGCAATCCGCTTTACATGGCGTTAATTTGTGTTGCTGCATTACTGTATGAACTATTAACAGCAGAAGTTAATGCCGGTTGTAATGCATTTATAAAAGTTGGCGTAATTCCTGATACGGTTGATAGCCATCCTAAATCCGAAGACTTGTATCCATTTAACAGATTTATTATGGTTGGCTTATCAATAGCTAAACCTGAATTTTTGACTGATTGAATTTCCGATACTGCACCACTCACGTAAGTTGAAACCGCAGATATCTTTGCTTGGTTATAATTGTAATACATATTGCCACTACCTAAGTTTCCTTGTGCAGAGGCTTGTCCAGCGATAGAGTTTAAAGTTGAAGTCAATGCTGTTCTGTTAATCTGATATGTTGAACTTAAATAACTTGTTATTGCCGTTGTTGATGCCGTCGTATCTGGAACTGCTGGCGTTGTTGGTGTGGTTGGCGTGGTTGGCGTGGTAGGCGTTGTTGGTGATGAAGGTGTTGTTGGAGTCGTGGGCGTCGTTCCTCCGGTATCGGTGCTACCGCCTCCGCCTCCGCCTCCACCGCCACATGCTGAAAGTAAAGTCGCCGTAATCAAGATTGATATAAGCTTTTTCATATAATCTCCAATATTCTCTGTATTTCAGATTCACTCAACCGCTCTTTTATTAAATCAAAACTCAAAGTATTCTTTTTCATCTTGTAATACTTCACATGTGACCAGTCAGGACTTCTAAGAAGACTAACAATTGTTTTTATATCACTTTGATTAGTTTTAACTCCAAATATAATTTCGGTAATATGTTCAGGAAGAAACTTTATTGTGCCGGAAAGTTTTCTAAGTATTCTTATTTCTTTTTCATATTCCCACGAGTTATGTTTAGTAATCAATCCGATTCCAAGTATCTTATCCCAGAAATCTTTCCAATCTGGTATTGGTATATCATCAACAGCTCCCATGACTCGAAGATATGATTTTATCGGATTTTCGGGCGAATAATTACAATCTATCGTGCCTAACATTAAAGCTTGGCTGTCAAATTCTGACATATTTTCTGGAAGATTGTATCCAATACACAGCCCTTTATGCTCGTCGGCGTAATGCGACCACATCAAAATACTCTCACATAATTCTGAAAGTGAAAATACACCTGCTTTTTTTATTGCTTCTTCCATTTCCGTTGCACAACCTGAAAGCGTATCTAATAGATTACGCTTTTTGTTACTCATTGGTTCCGGCGAATCTGTTTTAGCAATCTCATAGGCATAATTAACTGACTCAACAATTGGCAATTGACAATCGTAAGGGTCATTAAGTGCTTCAGGATTTGCAAAATACAATTCACGATTAATGAACATTGAAAGTAAGTTGTTATTGAACTTTCGGTATCTATAAAGTGTTTTTGTCATAGAATGCCTTTAAAGGTGCAAGTATAGCCAGTTTACAAGCTTTTACCACGTATACACGATTATTACCACAATTCTAATGCTGACGGTCATTGGACACAAGAAAGGGCAGGATTGCTCCCGCCCTGATTGATTCCGTATATGCCGATTGTTATTTTGAAGGCAAATTGAAGCATATGACGTTTGCATCCGTAGACATTATCAAAAGTCCATTGACGGCTGAATTGACTACTTCAAAGTTTTCAATAATTGCATAGTCTGCTTTTCCGCTACAAAAAGATAAAGCATATTTTTCATATGATTTTATCTTTGCCGTCCTGTCCTTGCTCATTTCGCCGATATATTCATTATCGGCTTGATGGGCGTCCCAGAGCAATTCGGTTTTAATGACAACCGCATTAGGGTAAATGTTTCTGAAACTGCCTTTGATAGTGCTCTTGATTTCAACTGCTCCGGCAGTTAATACGCTTGTTAATATCATTGCACATATAAATATTGTTATTTTGTAAGGTTTCATTGTCTTATTCCTTTTGTGTTAGTAGTTGTTTTGTTTTTAGTGTTCGCTGTGAAATAGATTACCGTCTACGAATGAATAAGCAGGGTCGCTGAATATGTCAGGCATTGTGTTATCAGTGCTTGTATTAGTATATGTTGTGTCGTCATCGCTAAAATGATAGTTATTGTTTACTGTGCATAAACCCGCATAAAAGACTGGTTGAAATACCTGTTGTGGTTTGTTTTTACCGTTCGTTTTGCGTTCTTTATGTAATGCCCAGAATAATACTGAGAATGTTGAAATAATAACTATGTGACAAATAATATCTGCTGCGTGCATTTTGTAAGTCCTTTTAAACCTTGATTTGCTCTCTTAAATAACTATAAATACTATACCATAATAATAATAAAATATCCAGTTAATTCAGCTATTTATTTGATTTATTTTTAAAAATGGTGCCAGCTCAGTTTCAAACTGACACCATCCACAACCGCCTTATTCTTTACAAAAATCTTCCTACTCAACCACCATTATTCGTCTTTTGCTCCAAGTCTTCCGCCTACCGTAGATTTAATCTTTTCTGACATTGCGGGATGCTGGCTCTTGTCTAATATTGGTAATGCACCTGTTACTCGGTTTGTTTCTTTTACGTTTTCCCATGGGTGCTTTGCAAATTCGGTTACAGCCTCAACAATATTATCCTTGATTTCACCTGTTCCAGACTGAACCCTCATTCCTGCATCGGTTCCAGCTGTCAATGTTGCACCTGTTGCTAATACCTGCCCTGCAATGCCACCTGATTTAATATTGTTATGCTTCGTATTCAATGTATCTTGTGTCTCGTCATATCCTGTTGCATTTCCGACATGGTGTTTTTTTGCCCAGTCTTTCTGTGATGCCTCGTCCTGTTTTGTGAAACCGTTTCCGACGTGGGCAATTTTAACACCTTCACCAACTCCCTGTTTTACACGCATTTTTGAAACGTCATTAGCGGTTAAAGTTGGAACTTTGGCAGTTGCTTTTGCAACTATGGTAGCCGTTCCTTGACCTTTTACAATTCCTGCGTCAACTTTATCATTAACGGCTGTGGTATCTGCCTTTGCCAAGATAGAAGCTTTTTCCTTATCAGCTCTTGCCAGATACTCTTGGTTAATAACACCCATGACCTGTGGCAGTTTTTCGTTCTGAGCAACTTCACGGGCATGTTCGCCATTTTCACCGCCCAGGTCACGAACAAACTTATCTCCGCCACCTTCGTTTTTAAACATATCGTTTGCCACGTTAAGAATATGACTACTCTGATTTACTGAGGCTTCGTAACCATTGTTTTTAAGGTTGCTAAAAGCCTGTGTTGTAGCTAACTGGTTACTGACCGCATCAGAATGTGTGTCGTCCTTACGTTTGGCGTCACTGTAATGTTCTCTCCACGAATTAACACCATTTTGTGAAGATTTTTCGCCCTTACCGTGATTTTGTGTCTGAGCATATTCAATAGCATGTGCTCTTTCCTGAGTAGCATTTTGTAAACTTGTAAATGTTTTTGAATCTGAGGTGCTAAGATTCTTTTCAAGTGATTTCTGGTCGGTGACTGATGCGTCTGCTCCCATCTCGGCTGCCACTTTAATTCCCAGTGCCTTCATTGCTACGGTCGTTGGTGTTGTAGGGATTCCGTCCGTGCTAAATGAACCTGATAATTTTGTCGTCATGTGTCTGGCAAAAGAGTTTGATTCTTTCTCGCCCAGTCCCATCGATACACCTAATGCTTTTGCATTAGTAAATATCTTACTTTGTGAAGCTCTAAGCGAATCAGCAACTCTTTTACTTTCGGCTTTATCGTGTGTTTCATGTTTTTCAATTGAATCTGCGAGACTATTATCAAAACTCTGGTCTTTGGCGTGAGCCACTGTGCTGTTTGTGGCAGCCGTTTCCGTTGCTGTCTTTGATTTGTTGATAGAATCGTTCTGGGTCTGTTGCAAACCTTCCTTGTTATTGACCGCAAGAGCACCTGTATTTGACGTATCAAAATGTTGTGTAGGATTGGCTTTATTACCGCTTGCCTTGTTGTCAACAAAACCAGCTTCTGATTTCGACTGCATAATATTACCGTTAGTGTCAAAGCCCATGTTGGTGACTTTCCCATTAGCAGAAAGCGTTTGAACTCCGCCCTTGGCTCTTGAAAGGTCAGTTAAATTTGTATCCTGTCCTAAGTAACCATCTGCTTTGGCTGCTTTCAATCCGTCTTTCTGTGCTAACAAGCCACCGATTCTTGCCTGTTCATCTTGGAAACCAGTTTCTTTAACAAAGCCGGTAATGGAAGTACCCTGTTTTACAAGCCCTTTATTGGTTGCTTCGCTAAGAGCCATGTCTTGTTTCTGATTACCACCGACTTGGTTTTCAAAGCCTCTGCCTTCAAGCTTCTGTGCAAATTCAGCCTCTGTTGAACCTTCTTTCATGTAGCCTTCTTTGATAGCGTTCTGGTGTCCGTCTTTAAATGCCATTGCACTACCAAAAGCTTTTTGAGCCTGAATACCGCCTTTTTCCCACATTTGGCTTGGCTTAAATGCATGTGCATTAGCCATTGTTTCGCCTACCTGATGTTGTGCCTGAATTGCTTGAGCACGTCCTTCTGGAGTATATGCGACGGCTCCTGCTGATTTTCCGGCACTATCAAGTGAACCCTGAATGCCTGATGCAAACTGTGTCATGGCATGTGAACTTTGAAGACCAAAGACCGTTGAAAATGCTGTTGCAAGCATTAGGCTTGCTCCCTTCATCATACCGTAAAAGCCGAGTGTTTCTGACGCAACGTTTGGCATCTGTGCATAGAACATTGTGCCTTGTCCCATCGTTGCTAATCCGCTGAATTTTGCTGATACATAGCCCATCATTGCGGTATGGATGCCACAGTCGATTATTGTCCAAGATACCAAAAGAACCATAAGACCTGCGATAAACGAAAGCACTTTTCCGAATAGCGGTGTGACGATAAATATTGCACAAAGCGGAATCAACATGATTACAATTGCCCACATAATATTCCTGATTATGGGTGCAAAATGCGTAAAAACAGCACTAATTCCCGCTCCCTGCGTCGATAACATTTTGCTTGCCTGACTTACTGCGACTTTGTCTGGGTCAGAATTATAAAGGTTACTGCTGGCAATCTGACTCATTGTCTGCATCTGCATAAAGGTTTCTGCCGACATAGTTTTATTAGTCATTCCCTGAAGGATGATACTCATTTTTGATTTGCATTCTGCGAGACTGCCAGCGTTTGATGCGTCGTATCCGTTCTCGGTGCAAACCGCCTTTACGTCGCTTGTGAATGTCGCAGGATTGCTATAATAGGGATAAAGCGTTGTTGTCCATACCTGACTGCAGGTTACCTCGGCTTGCGGTTGTGCTGTATCGTCAATGGTTGTAAGTAGAACAGATTGCCCTGACGCCATTAAATCGAAGAATCCTAAACCCGACGGAGTGTCGCCATAGTTCCAATCTCTGATATCAAAGTTCGCAAAACCGGTAAATGCCGCAACCGGAACTACGCAGTCCTTGATATAATTATTCATAGTATTTTCCATATTCATATTGCGACTTTTACTGAGTCTCGAAAACAAATCATATCCGCTACCACCGGCGAAACGTCTATAATTCGAGGGTTGGTCAACTGTACCAGAAGCAGATATGACGTTTACGAGTCCACACTCAATTTTGTTTAGCGTTGACATTACCGCAGCCAAACCTAACGGAACGTTAAACGGAGCGGTTTGATTAGTGGTGTAATCAATTAGCTGAAGGCGTGCTTCTGTCCTGACAAACGCAAACATAAGCGTAATGCCAATCAACGAGGGTGCTATCCAGCTAATACCACGGAAACCAGCAATATTTCCGCTTAGAAAAACCCTCAATCCTGCACAAATTAATCCGATAACAGCTACACCGAACCATAAGCCCTGATACTCGCCGTTATGAAATATTAGTGCCATCATTGTCAAAGCTTGTGATAGCGAGTCAAACCCGCCGTATGTTACAAATTCCCAGTTACTCATATCGTCACTCCTTTTATTGCTGTTGTATGTTTCCTATCTATGTAGTGCGATGTTTTCTGCAAAAACAAAAAAGCCACTCGGTTTGAATGGCTTTTTGTAAAATAAATATTCTGTTGTAAGGCGGAAGGGCTTTCTATGACACTACCCGCCCGCCCTTTCTTCAATCAATTCAAAATCCTTTAAAAGCATATTCCGTCGTCCGAATCGGTAAGAACTTGTGCCATTTGCCATCTTGTATCGTTGCTATAATCAATCACGGTTTCAGCTTGTGGCGATATATTCACAAGTTCAGTTTTGTCTTCGATTGCGATTGTATTAGCGAAGAATTGTTTCTTTTTATCCTGTAGCTTTATATATTCAAGTTCCATCTGCGATATATCAAAGCGTGGGTCAGGTATAAAAGCAGGATTTAAAGCTGGATATTCAACATATTCTACCGTTGTAAGAGAACATCCGAATCCTGCAACTTGAACATAAAGACTCTTCGGTTTAAGCATCTTCAATTCGTCGCTCATTACAAGTTGCACTTCTTTTTCTTCTGACATTGCCGTTGTTGAGTCTTTGGCTTCGTTCGCTGAGACGGCATAGTTAGACCTTGACTGTTCCTTTTCCTGTTTTCCTAGCGATTTTGCGAGGGAGTCGGCGTTGTCATCATCCTTAATACAAAAGACTCCGATAGTATTACACGCATTCATAATAGCTTTGGAGCCAGGCTCGGAAAATACCTGCTCCATCTGGGATAGTGACTGTGTAGAACACAGTAATCCGAATCCGAAAGATGCACCAACGTTTAGCATCTGTGAAAGCCTGTCTTTTATCGTGTTGCCAAGCTCCGGCAATTCGTCCAAAATCCACCATATACGGCGTTTGCGGTCTTGTCCCATCTCTAAAAGATTAGTTCCCATGACCTCTAAAAACATTGTGAAAACTGGATTTAGCATTGTTCGTAATCTTGGTGTAGACAGCATGTATATATTGCCCTTGCCCTCTGCCAGCCATTTTCTAATACTGAAATCGCCGTCAGTTTTTGCAAGTGCTTGTAGCGGTTTTACTGCAACTGAAACGGAAATATAAAAGCTGAAACTTGGCATTGAATCGGGATTAGCTAACAATCCGGCGGCATTACCGCAATCGGGCGTTTGTAAAAGCATTTCCAGCCAGTCCTTTGCTGTTTTACTGAATATATTCCAAAGTTCTGCATTGGTTCTGTCGGTGGATAAATACCAAAATTTCATTAAACCAATAATTATTTCCCGCCCACCTTTCGACCAGATTGCATTTTTTTCGTCTTTGTCTGGGCATAGTATCCCTGCAAAAATATCAAAGTCAGCCATGCTGACCACGTCATTAGAAATAGACCAAAGGCAACTTGACAGGTGACCAGGTGTGAAAATTTCGTCAATTTTTGGGCGGTAGTGCGTGGTGACAAAATCGCCAGGCTTTGCACATAATACGCATGCACGGTCGCCACGGTTTATGATGGTGGTTAAAAACTTATTTATAACGATTGTCTTGCCCTGCTGTGGCTTCCCTACAAGAATAAAGCTAAGATTTTCAATTGGTGCAGGTATAAGCACTTGTCCTATCCATATGACGCCAGCTCCGTAGAACTTCTTCAATTGTTTTGACAATACTTTTGCAGATAAAAGCACGGAGCCTCTTTTGAATCTGTCGCCTGTCTGGGTCTTGAATTCTCTTCGTGCAATCCAAGACCCAGA
>Ga0209430_1000761_pt1 | contig 28957 bp, 27 predicted proteins | sample BarGraIncub1133A_FD_184504 | JGI IMG/M metagenome (GOLD analysis project Ga0209430, IMG submission 184504) | Arctic peat soil microbial communities from Barrow, Alaska - Barrow Graham LP Incubations 11-33A (SPAdes) (version 2) | ecosystem: Environmental > Terrestrial > Soil > Wetlands > Peat... | reverse complement strand
GAAAACCGGCACCATCACCAGAATGCCAAGCCCCATGCAGAACATCAGGTTCTGCTCAAACGGGGTTGTTTTGTGCTGGTGCCCGCTCACAACAACCTTTATCGGACTGACGACCGCTCGCCCCCTAAGCATGTAGCTGACGACCACCAGTGGCACGATCAGGTTGGCCAGCGACGCCAGAAAAACCCCCTCCATGATCGCCAGGGTGGTGATCTGACCGCCGATCCAGAGCATGGTGGTCGTGACGTCGCCGATCGGGGACCAAGCGCCGCCGGCATTGGCGGCGATAACTATCATCCCGGCAAAGAAGAGACGGTCGTCATGGTTGTCGAGCAGTTTTTTCATCAGCGAGATCATCACGATGGTGGTGGTCAGGTTATCCAGCACGGAGCTGAGGAAGAAGGTCACGAATCCGACCAGCCACATCAATGTGGAAAGTTTGGTGGTCTTGATGCGGGAGGTGATAACCTCGAAGCCGTTATGGGCATCGACCACCTCTACGATTGTCATGGCCCCCATCAGGAAGAAGACGATCTGTGCAGTGGAGGCCAGTGATTCGTTGAGTTGATGACCGACCAGGGTGTGATCGCCGCTCATTACGGCATACACGGTCCAGAGCAGGCCGGCAGCCAACAATGCCGAAGCGGTTTTGTTGACGCCGATCGGATGCTCCAGCGCAATGGCGGCGTAGGCGATGACGAATATAACGACAAGAGCGATGAGCATGATAACTTCTCCGGATAGAGCAAAACTTGCTTAGTACCTATAACACATATAATCGACGCATTGTTATTCGACTGAAGGAGGGTTTTTCAGGGCATCTCCGATAATCATGCCGCCAATGGCTCCGTACGGTAGTGAAGTCCCGCTGCAGGTCGACAACATTGAACTTCCCCGAGGGCCACCCGCTAAAAGTAAGTCCCGTCAACTGACTTCGGTTGCCAAGCGTGAACGCCTCACAGATTAAATCAAGTTGACTTTGTTCTCATTAATAGTTAGTAAGTACCGTTGCACTTGAACAGCAACGACACATAAAAACCGTCATTTGCTACATATACCGGTCAAAAATCGATTCCGACGACCCTATAACTTATTTTGTGGAGGAAGACAAACATGAAGCACGTATTAACGAAATTATTCGCCCTTGTTGTATGTACGGCATTAACCGGCTGCGCATCACAGAATGCGTACCAGGGAGCTTTTAATAGCGCGACTGCGCTGACAAATAATCAAAAAGCGTATCAGCAATCGCCGGATGCTCTTTTCAAGGTCACGAAGCAGACCTTTATCCAGCAAGGTTTTACGGTTGAAAATGCAGATCTGAAGTCTGGCATCATCAAAGCGGTACGAAATTTACAAGACAAAGAAGATGTCGAGATTTCATACAACATCCACGCTTCCGCAGACATCTCGGAAGTCGGGCAGAATGATACGAATGTTGCATTGTCTGCGAGTCAGCAAACGGTTCTCCATCGCTCGACGACGACATGGTGGCACCTGCTGTGGCTTCTCCCGATCATTCCGACCGGCACGGAGTACCAGACTCTGGTGATAAAAGAGGGAACAATCACGGAGCCGGCGTTCTACACCGATTTCTTCAATACGTTGACCGTCGCAGTGACAAAGCACGAACAATCCGTAAAAGCTGCGGCAGCAAAGGAAGAAGCAAAGGCTGAGGCGGCTCGAATTGTCGCCGCACAACTTGCCGCCGAGAAACTCGCCGCAGACAAGCTTGAATCGGAAAAACGTGCCGCTGAACAAGCTGAGCAGCTGCGCATTGCTACGGAAATCGAGACGAAACGGGTTGCTGCGGCAGAGGCTGAAGCTAAGGCTGCAGCAGACGCAAAAGCAAAAGCCGATGCAGTTGCAGCGGTTGAAGCGGATAAAATAAAACTGGCACAGATTGCGGCAGAGAACGAAGCTGCAGCAAATGAAGCTCAAAAGTCAGCAGTGAAGACAAAGAAGCGATCCAAATAACACACGGCAGTAAAGAGCGTTACAGAAGCCCTTTACTGCCGGTATCATACTGGCACTCACGCGTAGTTCTCAAAAGCCTGGGACAATGAGAACCTATTTGAGACTTGCCATGTCGATGACAAACCTGTATTGGACATCGCTCTTTATCACCCGTTCGTACGCCTCGTTCACCTCCTGGATAGCGATTACCTCAACATCCGAGACCACTCCATGCTCGGCGCAGAAATCGAGCATCTCCTGGGTTTCACGGATACCACCGATGAGCGAGCCGGAGAGATGTCGGCGCTGCATGACCAACGACCCGGCAGAAAGCGGAATTGGGTCCGGAATACCTACCAGCACCATGGTCCTGTCACGTTTCAACAGGCCAAGATAGGCGTTGTAGTCGTGCTGGGCTGAAACGGTGTCCAGGATAAAATCAAACCGCTTTGCGTTCTCCTTGAACGCATTCTTATCACCGGTGGCAATGAAATCGTCGGCACCAAGTGCCATGGCGGCGTCACGCTTGTTGGCCGAGTGGCTGAGAACGGTCACAGTGGCCCCCATGGCTTTTGCTATTTTCACCCCCATATGGCCGAGTCCGCCAAGTCCCACTATGGCAACATTGTCGCCGGTTTTAATGCCGAAGCGTTTTAATGGCGAATAGGTCGTGATCCCGGCACAGAGGAGCGGCGCAACCCGTTCCAGCGGCATTCCGCCGGGGATGCGCAGGACGTAATCCTCATTCACCGTTATTCGTGTCGAGTATCCACCGTAGGTCGGCGTTTTGCCGTCCCGTTCGTAACCGTTATAGGTTGCGTTCATTCCTTCTTCGCAGAACTGCTCTTCGCCCTCCTTACACGCCTCGCATTCATGGCACGAATCAACAAAGCAACCAACACCGACGGTATCGCCGACGTTCCATTTTGTTACATGGTCACCAGCCTTGACGACGGTGCCGACCATCTCGTGGCCGGGAACCATCGGGAATATGGAGCCCCCCCATTCATCGCGGGCCTGGTGGATGTCGGAATGACAGACACCACAGTAAAGAATATCGATCAGTACTTCATGCGGTCCTGGTTCCCGGCGTTCGATTGTGTGGGGTACAAGTGGCGCTTTTGCAGTCATGGCAGCATACGCTGGAGTGTGTAACATGATTTCTACCTCCTGTTGTGGTTTTAGTGGTGTATCCCGTTCATACCGTAAATGGAAATCGTATCAGATAATTCTGACATAGCAATCCTTCTGTACCAGTTATATGCACGCGACTGTAGAGCAACTCTACCGGCGCATCAAGACACGTTCGTTCTCTGTACTGTCAACTTCAGGGAAATTAATTCGAGGGTGTGTTGTGAATGACGGCACTACACATGTACTAAATTTGTTTTATGGGGAGAAAAGGACAAAAAAAAGACCTTACGGAAAAACCGTAAAGCCTTTATTCTTCTAATGGTGCCCGGGACTAGACTCGAACTAGCACACCCTTGCGAGCACAAGAACCTGAATCTTGCGTGTCTACCAATTCCACCACCCGGGCAAGTGAACTGACTTCTTATCATCTCCATTTTCATTTTGCAAGCAGAAAAAGACAAACTCTTACAGAAAAGCCCGAAAAACTTGACAAACAGACGCACGTGGTGATATCAAAAGTGTTCACATTTTTAGATATCTATCGGAGGAACCATCATGGAACGAACTTTCGCAATTATCAAGCCGGATGCAGTTGAGCGCAAGATGGCTGGCAAAATTCTGGCCCGTATCGAAGAAAAGGGCTTCAACATTGTCGGAATGAAAAAAATCCAGCTGACCAAGTCACAGGCAGAGGGTTTCTATTATGTACACAATGCGCGCCCTTTTTTCAATGACCTGTGTGCTTTCATGTCCCGCAGCCCGGTGATCGTACTCTGCCTGGAAAAAGAAAATGCTATCGCCGACTGGCGCACCCTGATGGGCGCGACTAACCCTGCTAATGCTGAGCCGGGGACGATCCGCAAGGATTTCGCTGTCAATATCGAAGAGAATTCATCCCACGGTTCTGACGCTCCTGAAACCGCCGCTTTTGAAATTCCGTATTTCTTCAGCGCACTGGAACTCGTATAACAGTAACAACGGCCCCTTAGCACACAGAAAAGGCCCTGTAATAGCAGGGCCTTTTCTGTGTCAAAGAGGGAAGTAATGTAACTCAGGCAAAATGAACTTCCAGCGCCTCAACCAGAGCATCCATCGTGTAAGATTGCGGCTCTATATCAACCCGCAGCCCCAGATCACGACACGCTTTAGAAGTTATTGGGCCGATTGACGCCACGACCACTCCCTTCAACATATTCAGCATCAACTCTTCTCCCAGCATGGCGGCCAGATTTTTAACCGTTGATGATGACGTGAATGTGACGCAATCCACCGAACGTTTTTCCAGAGCAAAGAGTGTCTCGGGCGGAAGCCTGTCCGGAAAGATGTTGCGATAGGCAACCGGACTGTCCACCTGCGCCCCCATCCGTTTCAGCTCACAGGGAACCACGTCACGTGCCTTGTCCGCGCGGGGAAAAAGAACCCGGCTGCCCTGCATATCCAGGCGGGAAAATTCGCCGACAACTCCTTCGGCTTTATAGTCGGTCGGCACCAGCTCGGGCTTTATGCCGTACGAGCGGATCTCGTCAGCCGTCCGTGGGCCGACAGCACAAATCCTGCACCCTGCCAAAGCCCTGGCATCCAGCCCCAGTGTATCCAAACGCTGAAAAAAGTAGCGCACCGCGTTGACAGATGTGAGCACGAGCCAGTCATAACCGGCCAATTCGCGGATGGCCAGGTCGAGCAACTGCCAACTCTCCGGTTCCACCAGACGGATCGTGGGGCATTCGAGCACCGTTGCACCGTGGGCCAACAGTTTTGTTGTAAACTCACCCGCCTGTTCGGCGGCCCTGGTGACAACGATCTTCTTCCCGCAGAGCGGCCGCTTTTCAAACCATTGCAGCTTCTCGCGCAACGCCACCACTTCACCGACAATGGTAATTGCCGGCGGTTTGAAGCCACACTCTTCAGCCCGGTCCGCAATATCAGCCAATGTGCCGACCAGCACCTGCTGGCAGCCGGTCGTGGCCCAACGTACCAGGGCGACCGGAGTAGCGGAGGATCTGCCATGCTCCAGCATACGCTGCATATTACGCCGCAGGGTGGTAATCCCCATATAAAATACCACGGTACCGCCTCCTAAGGAAAGACGGTCCCAGTCGATGTTTGATTCATGCTTGTCCTTGCCTTCCTGGCCGGTGACAAACGCAACCGAGGCGGTTATATCTCGATGAGTAAGCGGAATGCCGGCGTATGCAGAAGCCCCGACGGCAGCGGTCACCCCGGGGATAACCTCAAAAGGAATGCCGGCATCACGCAGCGCCTCGCACTCTTCCCCGCCGCGACCAAACACAAAAGGGTCGCCCCCCTTCAGACGGACGACGATCTTTCCTGCCGCCGCCTTTGCAACAAGCAGGCTATTTATCTCGTCCTGACCCTGGTTATGACGCCCCCCGATTTTGCCCGCATAAATGCGCTCGGCGGCATCAGGGGCGTGGTTGAGCAGCTGTTCGTTGGCCAGATAGTCATAGACGACCACCTCGGCTTTTGTTAGACAGTCCATGCCGCGCAGCGTAATCAGGGACGGGTCACCGGGACCGGCGCCCACCAGATAAACGATGCCGTTACTCACCGATCGGCCTCTGATAGACCTCTTCCAGGATGGCCTTGCCCCCTTCGGCCAACAATTGATCTGCTAGGCGGATACCCAGTTGCTGGCATTCCGCGACCGGGCCGCTGATTTCGCCGCGAACGGAGCGTGTGCCATCGACGGCAGCGATGAAGCCAACCAGGCGCAACTGGCCATTGTCGACCGTCCCGTGCGCCGCGATCGGCACCTGACAGCCACCCTCGCACCGTTTGAGCAGGGCTCGTTCAGCCCGGACTGCGTAGCTGGTGTCGGGGTGATTAAAAAAGGCGATTGTCTCGGTTATGACCGGATCGGCCAGACGGCATTCGATCCCCAAAGCGCCCTGACCGATGGCCGGAATAGAGAGGTCGACGTCAAGATACTCACCGACACTGTCGGTAAAACCCAGGCGTTTAAGGCCGGCAGCAGCCAGAATGACCGCGTCCAGATTATCTTCGGTAAGCTTTCTGATGCGGGTCTCTACATTGCCGCGAATCATGACCATCTGCAGATCGGGGCGTACTTTCAGAAGCTGGGCCTGCCGGCGGAGAGCGCTGGTGCCGATGCGGGCGCCCTGCGGCAGATCTGCAAAGTGTACATTACGTGAGATCACGGCATCACGCGGATCTTCGCGCTCAGTAATACAGTGCAGCCCCAATCCTTCCGGAAACTCGGTCGGCACGTCCTTCATGCTGTGCACGGCGATGTCGATCTCGCCCCGCAACATGGCTTCTTCGATCTCCTTGACGAACAGCCCCTTGCCGCCAACCTGCGCCAGTGGGACATCAAGGATCTTGTCACCAATCGTCTTGATCTTGGTCAGCGTGACTTCCATACCCGGATACCGCTTTTCAAGTTCAGACTTTACCCAGTTGGCCTGCCAGAGGGCCAGCTGGCTGGCACGAGTTCCGATACGTATCTGCTTGGGGGGCATAATTTTCTCCGATTATTGATTATTTGGTTCTATCTAAAGGACCACCGGCAGGCGCTCCGTGAGCCTGATCTCCTCAGGTGTGACGAGCGCCCGATAGGCCAGCGCCTCGACTCCGTTCTCCAACGCCAGACGCAGAAGCCGCCCGTACTCCGGATCAATCATGTCGGCCGGGGAAACCGAGTTGCCGTCGCCGCGCTGGACCGTAAAAAAGATCACCCCGCGATCACCTTCGCGCACCACCCGCATCAACTCCAGCAGGTGCTTTTGCCCACGCGTTGTAACGGCATCCGGAAACAGAGCCCGGTCACCATCAACCAGTGTAACGTTTTTGACCTCAACAAAGCAGCGTCCTTGCGGACCTTCCAGCAGCAGGTCGATGCGGCTGTGCTCACCGTAGGGAACCTCAGGGCGGATGTTCGCATATCCCTGCAACTCCGCCACCGTGCCATCCTCAATCGCCTCACGGGTCAACCGGTTGGGTAACCCGGTATTGATGCCGACCCAGAAGCCGTCAGCATGCACCAGTTCCCATCCAAAGGGGTACTTCCTTCCCGTGTTGGAACTGCGGGAAAGATACACCCGGCTGCCGGGGGTGGCACACCCCTTCATGCTGCCTGAGTTCGGACAGTGGGCGGTGATGAGCCCTCCACCGTCAATCTCGACATCCGCCAGAAAACGCTTATAGCGCCTGACCAGAGTTCCGGCGATTAGTGGCGGCAGACGCACTATTCTTCAAGCTCCAGCTCTTCATCATCCCGCGGCAGGGCTTCCAGCTCAAACAGCTGGCGCAGGGCATCGACATACAAATCAACCCGCCCCCCCTGACCGGCCTGTTTCAGTGCCGACGTGGGGGCATGGAGCAGTTTGTTCATCATGGCCATGGTAAGTGCTTCCAGCCGTTTTCCAGCATCAGGAGGCAACTCCTTCCAGCCGGCGATGGTCTTATCCAGCTCAGCTCTGCGGATTTCGTCAAACCTGTTGCGCAGGGCAACTATGGTCGGCGTCACTTCCAGAGTCGAAAGCCATTTGTGAAACTGACCGATCTCCTGGTTGATTATCTCCTCGGCTTTTTCGGCCTCCAGACTACGCTGGGCAAGATTGGCCTGAATTATCTCCTGGAGATGATCAACGGTGAAGAGGTAGGCGTTTTCAATCCCGTCAACCTTGGGGTCTATATCACGGGGAACCGCTATGTCAATGAAGAAAATCGGCTTGAACCTGCGCCGTTTAAGGACATCTTTAACGTTTTGCGGGCCAATGATGCAATGCGGAGCTCCGGTAGACGACAGGACAATATCGGCCCGATGGAGGTGTTCAAAGAGCGCCTCAAAACGCACCGCCTCTCCACCAAATTCTTCCGCCAGTTTCTCTGCACGCTCAAAGGTGCGGTTGGTGACCATAACCCCTTTGGCGCCGCTGTTAAGGAAATGCTTGGCGGCCAGTTCGCACATTTCTCCGGCACCGATCAGCATGACGGTTTTATCGGACAGGTCGCCCAATATTTTTTTAGCCAGCTCCACGGCGGCAAACGCAACAGAAACGGCAGAAGAGGCAATTCTGGTTTCAGTACGCACCCGCTTGGCAACCGAAAAGGCTTTGTGCAGAAAGCGATTGAGGATTATTCCGGAAGATTTGAATTCAGCGGCATAGCCGTAGGAGGTTTTGATCTGCCCCAGGATCTGCGGTTCGCCAATGATCATCGAATCCAGACTGGAAGCGACCCGGAATACGTGGCGGATGGCGCCCTCAGCATGGTAACTGTACAGGTGCGGCTCAAGCGATTCAAATGGCAGATGATGATACTCGGCCATAAACCGTTTTATACGGGCTATGCCGCCGGCAATATCACGGGTTGTGGCATAAATCTCGACCCGGTTGCAGGTAGAGACAATCACCCCCTCGATAATACCCTCAAGGCTGATCAATTCACCAAGCGGCTTTTCGATCTGGTTGGGAGAAAAAGCAACCTTCTCACGAATCTCAACTGTAGCAGTTTTATGTGAGAGACCAACAACGATGATATTCATGATTGGGAATAGTCCATGGTAAATTAAATTATTTCCGGGAGCAGGGCTACCAGGTGATACTGTGATTCATAGCAAAAAACGTGAATAACACAACGATGAAGCCGACGATCGAAAGGATCGCGGCGCGTTTTCCGCGCCAGCCGATGGTAAGGCGACCATGCAAAAGCGCGGCATAGATTAACCAGATGATCAGCGACCAGGTCTGTTTGCGGTCCCAGACCCAGTAGCTTCCCATAGCCTGCTCGGACCAGATGGCTCCCGATATGATGGCAACAGTCAATAGCGGGAAACCAACGGTCAGGCAGCGATAACTGATCTCATCCATCGTGTCGAGTGAAGGAAGTTTCTGGAAGAGCGCCCCAAAATGCTTCTTTTTGAGGAAATAATTCTGGAGAAGGTACATGACGGCAACACCGGCGGCGATGGTGAAGCAGGCATAGCTGGCAAAAGCCAGCAGCGCGTGGAACCAGAACCAGTTGCTCTGCAGCACGGGGTGAAGCTGCTGTACCGCTCCGTGCAGAGAACTTGAGGCGATCAGCATCATGAGTGCGACGGGAGTAATAAAAGAGCCGAGCGTCGTCACCTTGTATCTGCGCTCGAAAAAGAGAAAGCCACCAACTATGGCAAGGCTGAAGAAAGACAGCGATTCCTGCATGTTGGTGAGAGGGAGATATTTTAATTTGCTGGCCAGATGGATAGTCGAAAGCAGATGTGCCGTGAAGCCGGCAGCCAGCAGACGACCTGCCCAGCGTGTCAGCCCCGGTGACGTGCGCAGCAGACAGGCAAGGTATGCAGCGGTAGCACAGCCATATAAAGCCACAGTCAGAAAGAAAAACAGGTGTGTCATGGCAATGATTCCTTGCGTTCAGTGATCTCGGTGTGCAAACGTTTGGCAAGCAAGCGTAAAACCAGTGTATTGTATGTACTGGAGCTCCCATTCGTCAACAGCTTTTCTCGTTCTCCGGCAAGCTGATCAAGGACGGCGCCATATTCGTGGCCGATATGCTCGGCAATACAATCCCGGACATCAACGGCAAACGTCGGGCAGCGGCCGCCGGTAGATACCGCTATTTCAAGATTGCCCCGCTGCAGGACCGCCGGAAAAGTGCAATCCCCCGACCCAGGATTATCGGCAACAGTGACAAGAAGCGCACGCTCGCGCGCGTCAACCAGAACCTGTTCATTGACCAGAGCATCGTCGGTCGCAGCGATCACCAGGAACGCATTATCCAGATCCGCCACGACGTAGCTGCCGGACCTTACTGTCAGCGAACCTGCGTCTTTCAGGACAGCAATTTCCGGACAGATAGTCACCGCCACGACCCTGACGGAAGCACCTGATGCCAGCAGAGTACGGAGTTTGCGCAGGGCCACCGCGCCGCCCCCGATGATTACAGCCAGTTTGCCGTGCATCCGTATGTTCAGCGCCAGCGTTGACATGCCCAGTCCCTCCATGGCTTGCCATCATACTCTCCTCTTGTTTCCTTTTCAATGATATGAACACACGATATGTGGCGCACCGAGTTTGCTCTTGATTTTTTCAGCGGCTCGTATATCATTCAAGCAAGTTACTATGCACCCAAAGGAGAACGACAGATGGCCAGTGAAAACGTACTCGCATTTACCGATGCAAATTTCGACCGTGAGGTGTTGCAGTCCGACGTCCCGGTACTTGTTGATTTTTGGGCTACGTGGTGTGCACCGTGTAAGGCGATTGCACCTCTTATCGACACCGTCGCCGATGAATATGTCGGAAAAGTAAAAGTCGGCAAGGTTAATGTTGATGAGAACCAGGCAACTCCGGGTAAATACGGTGTGCGCGGCATACCGACGATAATTATGTTCAAGAATGGCGCTGTGCTCGACCAGGTTGTCGGAGCGGTGCCGAAATCACAGATTGACGCATTAATCGCCAAAGCGCTCTCGGGACAATGATTTCCTCTTCGTCCTTCATACGAATTCTACTGATCATAATTGCCGCATCATTCCTGACCGCACCCGGTCAGGCTGATGCGGCCCCACAATCAGGGCAGATCGCCCCGAGCTTCAAGGTAATCTCCACCACAGGGCAGTCGATATCTCAGGAAAATTATCGTGGCTACGTACTGATACTTGACTTTTTTGCCACGTGGTGCCCGCCATGTCGCCAGTCGATACCTCATCTGGTAGAGATGAACCGCAAGTATGGCAAGCAAGGTCTTCAGATACTTGGTTTGAGTGTTGACGAAGATGGCGAACGGGTGGTCAAGACCTTTGCTAATGAGTTTCGGGTCAATTATCCGCTGGCATTAGCTGGAGATTCAACTGCGGTTGATTTTGGCGTCAGGTCCGTGCCGGTCATGTACCTGATCGATAAAAAAGGAAGAGTTGCCGAAGTGTATCGTGGGTATTCCGATGAAATGGCCCGGTCGATGGAACAGTCGATCAAGCGCCTGCTGGCAGAGAAATAAACTCCTCGGGATACACTACCTGTATCAGACATAACCCGCAGGCCGGAGCGGTACTTCCGGCCTTTTTTCTATCCCCCTCCTGCAACAGTCGCTCTATATCAGATGGCACGAAGCGCCGCTTCCCGATATCAACGAGTGTACCGACCATTACTCGCACCATGTTTTTGAGAAATCCTCCCCCGACAACATCAATAGTAATGCGGGTGCCCTGCACGGTGATCTGAACAGCATCTATCCGTCTGACCGTCGTCTTGGCAACACAATTAGAGGCGCGGAACGCGGCAAAATCGTGAACCCCGACAAAACGTGATGCGCCCTGCTCCATCGCGGCAAGATCGAGTGGCTCACGCACCTGCCAGCTGTACAGCCTGTCGAGTGGTGAGCGAACGGATGAATTGATGATGGTATAGCGATACTGCTTGGCATGTGCCATGGTAATCGGCTTGAATCCCTCCGGTACAATACGGGCACTCTGGATGGCAACATCAGCAGGTAGAAAGCGGTTCGCCCCCTCCACAAAAGCCCGCAACGGAAGGTCCCGATCCGTAGTAAATGAAGCCGCCATGGCACGGGCATGCACTCCGGCATCGGTGCGTCCGGAAGAACGCACCTGCACACGCTCCTGCAGCAACTGTTCGAAGGCATCCTCAACCACCTGCTGCACCGCCAGACCGTTCGGCTGCACCTGCCACCCCGAATAGTTTGTACCGTCGTAGGCTATCGTCAGCAATATGGTTGGCACGCTAGCAACCGGTCTGTTCTGAAGCCTGGGCGATCAAATGGTCCAGTTCCGCAGAACCCAGATGGTATACTTTGCGGCAGAATTCGCAGGTCACCTCGGCACCGCTATCCTTTGATTGCATATCTCGCAACTCCTCACGTCCCACTGCCAGCAGAGCCCGCTCTACCTTTTCCCGGCCACAGCCACAGCGAAAAAATATGTCGTGAGATTCAAGGACCGTATAGGGTATGTCACCAAAAAGCTCTCCAACGATCCCTCCCGCCCCGCCCGTTTCAAGCAGTTCGGATAATGGCGGCAGCCCTGCTATCCGCGCCATTATTGTATCAATTTCACCGTCGTCTGCCTTTGGCAACGCCTGGACCAGAAAACCGCAGCAGGCGGCAACCAACCCGTCATCGGCAAGAGTCGCACCCAACCCGACAGCGGAAGGGGTCTGCTCGGAGTCCGTCAGATAATAGGCAAGATCCTCACCTATTTCACTGCTGACCAGCTGCACAACCCCCTGATACGGCTGCCCGCCTACGCCAAGATCCTTGGACACGGTCAAAAAACCCGCCCTGCCAATCAATCCCGCCACATTCCATTTGCCATGCAACGCTTCGAGATCGGCGCCAGGATTTCCGACACAGCCGCGAACCGCCCCATCGCTGTCCGCTTCAACAATCAATTTGCGAAGCGGGCCACTCCCCTCAAACTTGAGAGCGGTCCGCTGACCGTCCTTGAGTAGAGCTCCCATCAAAGCGCCCCCCGCCAGACCCCTGGAAAGTGCGATACTTGCCGTCGCTGATGCCTGTTGAAGCTGGCAGATTTCACGCGCCAACACAGTGGCATTGCACACAAGAACCCTGATGCCTCCTGACAGGCATAACGCCCGCACTATTTGATCAGCCATAATTTTACGAGACCCCTTTTAGTAAATTGGAACTATTCCGAAAGATGCGAACGGCAACTCCTACTATACTACTGCAGCACGCACAAAAAAAGCCGCATCTTTCGATGCGGCTTTTTTCAGTATTCGCTAAAAGCGAATTACTTTGCAGCAGGTGCAGCAACGTCAGCAGCTTTCTTTTCAGCAGCAGCTTTTTTTGCAGCAGCTTTCTTTTCAGCAGCAGCTTTCTTTGCAGCAGCTTTCTTTTCAGCAGCAGCTTTCTTTGCAGCAGTTTTCTTTTCAGCAGCAGCTTTCTTTGCATCAGCAGGAGCATCAGCAGGAGCAGCAACTTCTGTTGCTGCAGCAGGAGCAGCAGCAGGCTTAACAGGAGCAGCAGCGAAAACTACGGCGGAGAAAGAAACAGCTACGAGGGCGGCTACGATTGTGGACAGAACTTTTTTCATTTGTACTACCTCCAAGGGATATGATTGTTTTCGTTATAGCACACAGTGTGCCAAAAAAAACACAGCTCATAACCGATGGTTTTTAAACGGCTTTACACGAGATTAACCTTTGATCGTCCTGAGGCAACTACCCCATACACAACATACAATACCTTATATGCGGTAGGCCGACTAACTTACCATACGCACGTACGGCTGTTTATCACTCAGAATTGTCCATAATATTCACGGTACCAGTCAACAAAGCGGGCAATACCGTCTTCGATGCTCGTGTCAGGACTAAATCCAACCGCATCTGCTAAATCAGTTACATCGGCATACGTCACGGGCACATCGCCCGGCTGCATCGGGAGAAGATTTTTTTCTGCTTTTTTGCCGAGGCTCTCTTCCAGTACCTCAATAAAACGGCCAAGCTCGACCGGCTGGTTATTGCCGATATTATACACACGATAAGGAGCTGAGCTTGTTGCCGGATCAGGCCTTTCGGCGCTCCAGGAGGAATCCACGGCAGGGATATGGTCCATGACACGAACGATCCCTTCGATAATATCATCGATGTAGGTGAAGTCGCGCCGCATCCGGCCATTGTTGAACACATCGATCGGTCGTCCTTCCAGAATCGCCTTTGTAAACGTGAAGTAGGCCATGTCAGGACGTCCCCAGGGGCCATACACGGTGAAGAAGCGCAACCCTGTGGTCGGCAGACCGAAGAGATGCGCGTACGTATGGGCCATCAGCTCGTTCGAACGCTTGGTAGCCGCGTAAAGCGACACCGGGTGGTCAGCTGGATGATGTTCTGAAAACGGCACCGTAGCATTGGCGCCATACACGGAACTTGACGACGCATAAACCAAGTGCTTGACGCTCGTACGGCGGCACCCCTCCAGAATATTCATAAAACCGGAAATATTGCTGTCGATATAGAGGTGTGGATTCTGGAGCGAATAGCGGACCCCCGCCTGGGCACCGAGGTTGATCACAGTGTCGAATTGACCGGTCTCAAACAGCCTCTCTACAAGAGATCGATCCTCCAAACCGCCCCGGACAAAAGCAAAACCGTCCAGCCCCTTCAGAACAGTGAGGCGGTCCTTTTTAAGGGAAACGTCGTAATAGTCATTCAGGTTGTCGAATCCGGTAACGTTGTGGCCGTTGCACAACAGGCGCCGTACAAGGTGAAAGCCAATAAACCCGGCAGCGCCGGTAACAAGTATCTTGCTCATCAGATTTCCCTGTCCGGAGTGCGGTACTGAATCGCACCGGCTATTTGCAAAACGGTACTCAATCTCAATCCATCGCCTCCTTCACAACAGACATGCTCCGATATCCGGAAACAACTGTCATCAACGACCATTAAAGGCAATATAAGCCAATACGTATCAAATATCTAGGGTATATAACAGCACAGGCGGCCAATTGGCCGCCTGTGCTGTTCAGTATTGATGCAATTAGTCCAGACAGTTTAGAGTTCGGCTGTCGATGGCGGCAGTTCCTGCTTAAGGTCAAGAAGATCTCTGATATGTACAAACAGCGTGGAGGGTAACATCGGTTTTTGGATAAAATTCAAATTTTCAATATTTCCGAGAGAAACTGCGGAATAACCACTCATCATCAATATCTTTGCGCTCGAATTCAATTCCAGAATTTCTTTATGGGCAGTAACGCCATCTTTTCGCGGCATCATAATGTCCATCAATACCAGGTCAACATGGCCCATATTTTTTTTGTATTTGTCCACAGCTTCCTGTCCGTCCTCGGCTATTATGACAGTATATCCTGCAGACGTTAGCGCCTCAGACAGGAACGTTCGCACATGTTTTTCGTCTTCAGCAAGGAGAATGGTTTCGTCATAAGAGAGACCGGGATTCATGTCCATAAATGTCTCTCCAAAATGTTCCCACAGTTTTTCATATGTGATATGCAGCAGATCTATTCTGTTAAGCTTTGCCTTGTTATTACGGAACCATAACAGTAATTCAACCTCGGTGATAATTCTCGTAACCGAAACATCCAGTGCAGCAGCAAGTTCAAATATCGTGATCAGCGTTGGCTGCTGTTTCCCTCGTTCAAGCCGGGATATAAATACCCTGTCCAACAAACTGATATTGGACAGCCCATCCTGAGATAATGTACGCTCTTTTCTCAATCTCCGGATAACTATGCCAAAAGCTTCTTCTATAGTCACAATAACCTCAGAGTGAAATAATAACCTTTAATGTTCTGACAAAATTAGTGACTATTTTGTTTTTTGAATTAGTTAAATCTTGTATACCATAAGCAAAATAGAGGGTCTGTAGTCTACTAACATCAATCTTCTTTTTGATAAAAGAGAAATGCAGCACAAGGGTAGTCGGCGCCTGAGTAATGATCCGGATCAGACCGTTACGGAAAATAGTACGTTTTTTGTTTGTCTTCAAATACGAGGGAAATTGATATAGTATCGGCGAAGCAAGCGCAATTGGACTGTTTTTGGAGAAAGGTAAGAATAAACGAATGGCGCTACCTGAAACAGAACAACAGAGAGCAGACACACTGCTGGGGCGACTTTGTGAACAAAGATCTATACCGGATCAGGTGAAATTGCACTACGACACCAGAGGCAATAGAGTCACCCTGACAGAATCACGCCCGCTCTTCATAGATCCCGCCATCTGGAATGAAATCAAAATTGCCCAGCTTGAGTACAGCCTCGAATCATGTAACTGGACATTGTACTGGTACGACCGAAAAAACAGGCGACAGGCATATCCTACAGGACGGAACAAAGATACACTTGAAAAACTGATCCGTGAGGTTGAGTCGGATCCGACAGGGATATTTTGGGAGTAAGCGTGCCGGAGCAACCCGGCAAGCAGTATTCCATCAGCTGCATGTCACTGGGGCTTCCTGTCCAGGCTCCGATACTGAATCGCCTCGGCAATATGCTGTTCATGAATGGTATCGCTCCCGTCAAGGTCCGCAATAGTGCGGGCCACTTTGAGGATTCTGGTATAGGTTCGCGCCGAAAAGCCGAGCCGGTCGGTAACCAGTTCCAGCATGAGGTTGCCGCTCGTGTCCAGCTCACAGTATTTTTTGATGAAGCGGGGTGTCATTTGGGCAGGCTAGCCGCAGGGGCATATATGCGTTGCCAATTCCATACTATTTCGAGCCAAGGTGGACATGTCTGTAGACACGACACCAAACGGCTATCCTGTTCAAGTGATTACCATTGGTGACCACATCGGGAAAGCCTGTTTTGACCGTGGATTGTGGCATAAACAGGTTGCTGAAATTATCGGAGTTACTGTCAGTAGCATCAACAACTGGGAACATAATCATGCGGAACCGGAGTTGCGATATATTCCCGCAATAATCAAATTCCTTGGATACAATCCTGTGTCCTGCCCAGATGATGTCCTCGAAAGATTGCGCTGGTATAAATGGACAAGTGGATTGAGTTATGGCAGATAATATGAGCATTGATATAGTTAATACGGTAATCCAAGATTTACACCCCGATGTCCTCGCTCCACAGTTCCGGTTTTTTGTCGATAAACGTGCGCATGATATCGATGCATTCCTCATTCTGTAATACTTTAACCTGTACGCCACAGGAACGGAGCCACCCCTCCTCCCCCATGAACGTGCTGTTTTCACCGACAATCACCCGCGGGATACCATATAGCAAAATTGCCCCGCTGCACATGGCGCAGGGTGACAAGGTTGTGTACAGTACCGACTCACGATAGACACTGGCCGGTTGCCGTCCGGCATTTTCCAGGGCATCCATCTCGCCGTGAAGAATCACACTCCTCTTTTGCACCCGTCGGTTGTGGCCTCTGCCCAGAATATTCCCATTATGCACAAGCACTGATCCGATCGGAATGCCACCTTCCGCAAGACCCTGCCGAGCTTCCTCAATAGCTGCCTGCATGAATCCGTCCACGGTGATATCCTCCTTTTTCTATGGAAGTCACAAAAGGAAGTGACTATCCACAAGTGCCCAAACGGTAACTGCCCTCACCGTTTCGCCTTTTCCATTTATACATCCCGGCTTTTCATGGAACTTTTGACACTATCTTTTTTGGGGAATTACCCCCCTGGTTACAAAGCTGCTGATAGAGTTATTTCGTAAAATATTCAGCCGTGGTTTTTACCGATTTGATGCCGACCGAAATTTTTGATCCGTCCACTTTTCTGCCGTGAAGGACAAACTCGCTCAGGCCGGTATGATTACTGCTGCCCCAGTCGTAGGTATAGCCGAGACGGGTCCAGGGATAGGGGGAGGAACCCATAGTGTAGCCGTTTCGGGTGCGGTTGTTGAACCAGGAAGAGTAGGTCTTGAAAACGCCGTAGTCTGTCCCTTCGGTCGCCCTGACCTTGTTGTTCAGGTCGAGAATCCGGAACATATCGGCAGGGAAACTGGTTTCGCAGGCTGTATCCGATATCTCGGTGTCGGGACAGGGGCGGAAGAGGTCCTTCGGGGAGACCCACATTTCCAGCATGTATTTTGCCTCGCTCGGATCATCCTTAACGGCATATTCGGGCGGAAGTCCCAGCAACTGAGCAATGCGTAACGGCTGTGGCAGGGAGATGCCGAAAAAGTTCCTGATCTCCGGCACCACCGTCACCCAGTTGTCATAGCTGTATGTCGGACATTCGCCCCCCTCTTTACAGCTGTTGCCGGGACAGCCGCCAGGATCGGTGCATTTGTAGTATTTACCAGCATCACCCAGCCAGGTCACCACCAGCAGTCGCGACCCCGCCACGCCGTTTTCCCAGATGAGATTGGGATTTTCATTTGTAATTGGTGTGAGATAGCGTGATATTTCTGACGGAGTGACCGTGCGGGCATCGGCAACAGCGCTGGAATATTGCGCCTGCAGACTGACCTGAGCCGGAGCAGGAGGCGCTGACGAGTCGCTGCCGCAGGCGGCAAACAGCCAGACAAGTGAAAGTAATGACAGCCTGTTCCGACATTTCAGGTATCGCATGAAAGACTCCTTTATGGGCACAACCGAACTACCTGAGATGCAGCGGCATTTAGGTGAAGCTGCCACCTGCACGGTCGGGCACATCCCGTAACGTTCGGCACTTCCAGGACGACTGGCTCTTCTGCACTGTGCTAATTGCCGAGATATGCCCGGAGCGTTGCTCCATATTCCTTATCAAAACCGGACAATTTCGTTTCATAGCACCATTGCGCACCCGCTTTCTCGTTGCTTCCAAGGTATATTTTGCACGGTTCCCCGGGGTTGCTATTTCCCAGGATTTCACCGGCACACTGGCTGACAACACTGGATGACACGACGTCTAACCAGAGCGGCTCACCGGGAAGAAAACTGTACTGAAGGCTGGACCGCGCCAGCTGCACGGCATCGGTATACGTTATCCGGTATTTACGGGCTGCGTAGATCCATTCGTCGGTGAAGTTGGCATATGAAACCCCCTCATCGTCCGTCGAAAATACCGCCGGAATACCATATTTCCGGAAATAGTTCAGGAATGGGTGTTCATCACCGGCGACGCCCAGGATTTGGGCATTACTGGTGAAATTAATTTCTACGGCAGTGTTGTTCCGGCGCATCAGTGTGACGACATCACTCTTGTCATTTTCACTCAGATAGCTGAAGGAAACGGCATGGCCCAGGCGTTTTGCGCCTGCCTGAATCGAACCGGTGAGATGCTCCTTGAGTGCCTGATTACCGGTTCCGACAAAGTAGGGGGTGATCTCGCCGGCATGGAGAGCAATGTTTACCCGGGGAAAGAGGTTATGGAAATAACTGAAAAATTTCATCTGAGTCGTGAAGCTCTGCATTGAAACTGGGGCATCTTCGCCACTAAGCAAATTTACTCCCACTACTTTTCTTTCCGTATCGTCAAGAAGGCAGGATAAAGCGATCTGGGTGAATATTTTCGGCAAATCGGCGCTCCCGTCTTTCAACGACGCGTTCCGGTTTGCGGCCGCCTGGAAATCCAATGAAACGTCGCAGGCAGGGTCTTTGGCGACGGTGTCGCATTTGAGTAGAGCGGTAACTCCTTTCATGTAGGTGGCAATATCTGCTTGCGCTGCGACTACGGCGTCGTTTAATCCCTGGCTCAGCAGGTAATCGTACATGGCTGGATAATTATCGCTTTGCGTGAACGTTGTGGGGTCCGGATATTTTTGCCGCAACAGATCGGCAAGATGGCTGACCGCAGCGGATTGGAAGGAAATCATTGTTTCAACATAGCTGACACCTTCCGCATTTTCCTGTTGCAGGAGTTTCGCAAGCATTAACGGTTTGTTGCCGTACGTATCGATTGTATTGAAACGGCCAAAAGTAGCAAAAAACTGGTCATGTCCGTCCTGGATCGAGGTAACGCCATGGCCATTGAACTGGTACAGGGAAAAAGACTGAATCAGCTGCTGCTGTTCTTCTGTGCTTGCCTGTGTCAATAGCTTGAAACCACTTCCGCAGATACCTGGTGCGGTAGCCGCCGCAACCGTGTACATGGTCGGAACAAGCGGGTCCGCCCCAAAACAATCACCGTCAGCTTTGCCGAAGGCAATAAAATCTTGCGGCATCACGGTGCCTGAAAGATGGTTGTGGAGGTCAGCCCCCTTGGGAAATTTTGTCAGTGCAACCACGAGATCAGGTTGTTCCTTTTTTACACTGTCAATAACGGCAAAATAGTCTTGAACGGCACGGTTGTCCTGAACCGAGATGCTTGAACTACTGGTTCCGCATCCGCCGATCAGGCTTGTCATGTATATGACAGATGTTAACAGTAATCCGGTTACGGCGCGAGAACAGGCCGTTGGAAAACAGAGTGATGGTCTCATATAGTATCCTTTCTTCGTACGTTTAGAATAGTGGTGCCGTTTCCGGCAACTTCGTAGTATCTATCCCTTCGCACAATGCATTATGTACGGTCAGATTACCTTGAGCATCCAAGATTACGGTCCAGATGGTATCGTAGTCTTCAGATGGCCAGCTTGTCGGCAGTAACTTGTCGCTGCTAACCCCATAGCTGCTCAAAAGTGCATTTAAGAACGGCTTGATATGCCCGGATTCCCATGCCACCAGCAGAGTTTGATTGGAGAATGTGCCGCCGGTAAAGAAGAAATTACTGGTATCTTGAGCCACGGTTGCATCGGTCGGGTTAAACGCTGACCCTAAAGATATGCCCGCGGCCAGGTAATAGGGCAGATTATTGGCAATAGCATAGGGCAGTACCGTTAATGACGGTCTGACATACGAAACATTGAAATTATAATTAGGATACCACATTTCGGCAGGATCAATTGAATACACCTTATCAGGACTTATTTTGCCCTTCAGCGCGTTGGCAAGGGACAACGCTCGCCACTGACCTGCAGCCACGTAGTTGCCGTCATCAAACCCAAATAAAGAATCCGGGTGTGCTTCTGCATGCCGGACAATGTATATCGTTGAACTTTCATTTGCTCCAACAGCATTCACTCCTCTAGTCAGCACTGTGCTGAAATACGGCTGAAACTTGTTTGTGCATGCAGCACTTGCCACCGGCGCGGGCAGAACCGGGTAACTGGCAGGCGGGTTTAGTTTGCTGTTGTAGGTAACCAGGCTAGCTTTTCCGGAAGACGGAATTGATATGGCATAGACGTAATTCGTACCCATATAAGTGGTTGGAAGATTCAGGTTGTAGCCGTACTGAGTATTAATTTTCGTCATCAGCGCCTTGATTGTCTCCCAAGGCGCAGAAAAAACATAATAGCCCGAGGTCTTTTTATCAATAATGCCAGCTACCAAGGTATCGTTATTGTCGTTTGTGTTGTTAAAATCCAGCCCGGTACAGCCTGGGCAGTAACTGGGAGCGCCAGGCTCGATAGGAGTGGGAATGGCAACTCCTGTCGGCACTCCTCCTTCTGCATACGATACATTGATCGGGAAACAGTTGGCGGTGTACGGGTCCTTATTCGCATCATCGTAGAGCGTGACCTGGTTGAGAACGGCAAACTGCTGAATGAACCCGATTGCCACCATGTCAGGATAGTTGTTAGCGGTTTGCAAATGGGTCATCGGTGCGAGCGTGTAAATACCGGTTACGTTCTTTGAGCCCAGCACCTGCTGTTTCAAAAACGTGGCCATCTGGAGTGAACGATTGAGCCCTTGGCTGGTAAAATTTGCCGTGTCCGGCTGGATGTCTCCGGGCGTGTTATAGGCCAGATCCGGGCTTACCACGAAGATCAGATTGAGGTTGGCAGCGTTCAGTGGTGCGGGAGGATTGGGAGTTGTACTGCCTGCACATCCTGCCAACAGCATTGCTGTTACGAACAAACTTGTTAAAAATATGCTGGTAGTTTTCACGGTAGCTACTCTTGAAGCATTGCGGTAAATGTTGGTTATTTTGTGAGACGAAACAGAAAGCACGAATGGTTTTCGGCTCCGGCATATCTGCAAATTTGTTTTTCCAGCCTCTTTATCAGTTCACCGTGTATTCAAGCGTGTCTATGGTTGTCCATTCATCCTGTCCCCCAAAGTTCAGCTGGGCTTTCCATCTCATCGTCACATGAGGCCCGTCAACAGTCACGAGAACATAACCGTAAAGCGCTTCATTGTGATAATCATTGACCACCTCCACCTTGTCGCCTTCGGCATATGGAGGATTCCATGTACCAAAAGGAGCCCCGCCTGAGCCGGCCAACACCTGATAGATGGTATGCCCGGCATGATCATTGATATGCGCCCGATTGTACAGATGGTCGTGTCCGCTGAAGTACAACCGGACGCCTGCGTTCCCGATGCTGTTCCAGAACAGATTACGGTCATCGGGATAATAAGCCAGTGAGTCTGTATGACCGACCCGAAACGCAGGGGTATGGCCGTAAACAAAAGTATGCGGTTGTTTGTTTTGCCTCAATTGTTCATCGAGCCATGGCTGATTTACCCTGAGAGGGTTTATAAACTCGTCCAGCCCGACAAAAAACGCGTTTTTATAGACAAAACTGTAGGTGAGACCTACTTCGCCTGCCGGTCCATTGACAGGAATCCAAGGGTCGGAAAAAGCTGTCAGGTAAGCTGCCTTGAGTTCAGGGATAGGAACGAATACCGGGGTGGCACTTACATCCGGAGGCCATGGAAAATCTTTGAAAGGATCTGGGGGGCCATTTTCATGGTTTCCCCGTACAGGATAGACTTTGATGCCCGCATCATAAACAGGTGCCATAGCTTTGCGCCAGGTTGCGAATTGATCGGCGTATGGTGTGCTGATACGGAAAAACCCATTTACAAGATCTCCCGGGAAAATGACCAGCTCTACACCTTCCTTCACCATATCTTTAGCTACCGAATTAACCACAGCCTCGTTTACGCCGGATTTAGTTACGTTAGTCGCGTCATTGTCGCCTCTAGTATCGCAGTATACGGCATAAGTCCATTTGGGCTGAACCTGGGTGCCGGCACTGTCGCCACTGCACCCGCTGAGAAAAAGGAATACTGCGCTAAGAGAAAGACCAAGCCATTTAATATGTTGCATAGAAATCTCCTTTCCTTATCTTGATTTGTACTGATCAAACAGCTGCTTCGCTTCCCAAATACAAAAAGGCTCCTCGTATTCGCCATGATATTTGTTGTTATACGTTACCGGATCAACGCTGCCATACGCAGCCTTAATCATGGGATCAACATCCACCAGAGTGACGGTTACCCCGCGACTGAGGAAATCATCATACAGAGCTTGCGCATTAATACTGAAATTGACCGTAGTGTCTCCAGACCCACCACACAATGTGGTGGGTGCCTTGGGATTCCAGCCGAGTAGATCCTGTTTTTTGGCAGCGACTGCCGTGGCATTGTTCGGATTTGTTGCAAGGTCAGTCAGGTAGGCGGTTTTAAAGACGGTATCCCGCGCCACTGAGGGAGCTGTTGTGGTTGCAGGAAGTTTAGCAAGGTCGGCGGGATAGTTCACGGCCGGCAAAAGGGCTTCGATAAAGCCGTCGTACGGAGAATTGAATACGTCAGACGCAGTGTTGTAAAGATTTTCATACATTTTTTGCCAGGCGGTAATCTGGAATGGCACGAAGTACTGTATCCCGAGAATCGGATTGGCAACCCCGTCAATCAACGCCTTTGAAACGTAGTATGGCCCGGCAAGGTGGGCAGCCGCAACAATGTTGAATTCACCCGCGTTGTCGCGTTCGATTGCACGTTGTGTCGCCATGGCAGCATGACCGCCCTGTGAGTAGCCGGTGACCATTATCTTGCCGTTCAGAGTCAAACCCAGTGACGATGCCGCATTTCGTGTCGCGCGGATCGAGTCGATTACTGAACTCGCTTCCGTGTCCGCGTGCATATAGGGGTGATACGGATAGTTGGACAAGGCGTAACCAAGATAATCGGTTGCAACCACCGCGTAGCCCTGCGACGCAAAGAAAGTCATCAAAAGCACCGTTGACGGGTCGGTAAGAGTTGCATTCGTATGCGCCTTCTCCAGATTTGTGCCCCTGGCAAAAGCTATCAATGGAAATGGTCCTTTGCAACCAGGGTCATTCCCGCTCGGAATCAGAACAGCAGCAGAGGCATTGGACATTTCCCCAGGCTGTACTCCGGGTGTCCGGTAGTTTATCTGTTCGACCTTGACATCGCATTTGGCCTTACCGGTCAAGGCAACCAGGCCGCCAAGAGTTATCGCATCAAGCTGGGTAATGGTTTGCGTTCCTATCAGGGTCGGGACTCCAACTACGTTTCCGCGTAGGCTGAGTGTGGCGGTGAATGTGGCGGTGTAGGTAGCAGGGTTATTGGGGTCGGAAGGATTTACTTCGACGACACTGGTGTTAATGGAGTTTGCGGTAATTGAGAGGAGCGTGTACGTGTTGGTATGATTCCCGCCGGCAGTGGTGACACATACGAGCTTGCCGTTCGAGGTAACGCTCCAAGTTCCGCTAAAGGTTAATGTACCAATTGTTGTACTCCAGGCACCATCGGCGTTAAATGCGACTGTTCCTGTGGAGCCGGTGGAGCTGGAATACGTGAATGTTTTACCGGCCACCTGGTTAGCTGTAAATGTTGCTGGCGTTGTACTGTTACTTCCGTCCCCGCAGCCAGATAACACCAGTAACGTAAAGCTCAAAATGAGAAGGATGCAGCGACTGAACCGGGTTATGCTTTTCACGGTAGTTCTCCTTTTTTGTAAATGTATCTCTGCAAAAAGCGGGGGCTCGAAAAAACGTCTATTTCGCGAAATATTCAGCCGTGCTCTTGACCGGCTTGGTGCACGTAGCCTCCCGCTTCAGCGGAGTCGAGCCATTCGGGGCGGAAGCTGGACAGCGCCGGGATCATGCCCGCAGATGCTCCTCCAGCCACAGTTCCTCCCCCGCGGCAATCAACGGCTTCATCAATTCGGCAACGTCTTTGCCGACCCTCAGCAGGGCAGAGGTAGCTGCAGCACGTAACCGGTAGTCACCTTCTTCGATGAGGCGGATCAGGGTGGGCGCAGCCAAGGCGCCTTTCTCCTCAGTCAACCTCATCAACATCTCAATCTTCACCGATGTGTTCTCCTCTTCAGCAAGTGCAGCCTCCCAATCTGCAAAGCATGCCCCGGCTGAACCTGCGGTGCGGAACTGTCATTTCCGCATGCCGAGAGGCTAACACAGAGCAGAAGTGCAACTAATGTTAATACACGGTTTTTACATTCATTTTATACTCTTCTAGTAGCATGTGGACACGGACTTTGTGCGAAGACCGCATCTCAGTGTTGGCAAAAACCTATCTTGGTGATTTCATATTTGATTGCTTAACCGTATCTTTCAGAGACCGGTTGTAACGTGCAAGCAGTTCCTTGCGATTCTGGCGCAGATCCTTTCCGGTCCGGTCGACGGGATAGGGCTTGTTGCCCATTAACCCTTTCCAGAGGATACGATTGTAAGTTGCGAAATCGAACTTGTCTTCCGTGGTGAAGTCCATTCCCTTGGTGACCTGCGCCCAGTATTTCGCATCGTGCGTCGATTTCGGTGCATTCAGGCGGGCCGACTTGTTGGCCGATTTGTCGAGAAACGGCGGTAAAGTGGTACCATTAAGAATTTGTGCCGGAACAGCGGCAAAGCTCCACGGAGCCGCTGTAGTGTTGAAAATGTCGGCCATGGGCCGTGCAAGCGCATCATTTAAGTTCATCGGTGGAAGGCCCAGCACCTCTTCAATTGTGCGCAGGAAGTTGACCGTGTTGTACTGCGATGAAACCACTTTGCCCTGTTTCACATAGGCGCCTGCCACAAAGGCGATGGTGCGGTGCGAATCGATGTGGTCGCCGCCATCCTGCGCGTCGTCTTCAATGACGAAGATCAGGGTGTTGTTCTTGTAGCGAGGGCTTTTTGAGATCTTCTCAACAAGCAGGCCGACCGCATAGTCGTTATCGGCTTGCTGCACCTCAGGAGTATTGACGCCGTCAATTGCGTTGGCGAAGTTTCCGGTGTGATCGTGCATGAAGCGAACAAGGCTTAAAGCAGGAAGTTCCGCTCCAGGTTTCTCGTAATTATCGAATTCTCGTTCCCACTCTTTAAAGCGGTAATAATCCGGAAACGAGTTATCGAACCCGCGGAAAAACTTATCGGTTAACGGAGCAAGGGCAACGTTCGCGGCATAGGCCACTACCGTGCCGGTTGAGAACGGGTCACGATCCAGCGGAATGCTATGGATGTTACCTTGGGTATAGAGGGCGCCATCCAGAAAGAAACCATAGTTGCGAACTGTTAGACCCTTCCGCAACGCGGAGTCCCACAAGCAACCTTTCCCCACTTCAGTCTCATCACTATTCGGTCCATCCGGCGCAGACACGTCGGCATAGCCCGCTAAGATATCCGGATCGGTCGGTGTAAGAGGATTGGCGCGCTGTCGCGTAACACCCGGATAGCCATCGTTTGGCAGGGCAACATTCACACTGCGATTCGTACCCCCATCAAGGCTGAGGCCGCGTCCAGCGTAGGTTACCGGGAATTGGCGTTCTATCAAGTCGGTGGCGCGAGCAGATGTAGTCCACGGCCAGCCATCATAGCTGGTTTCGGCGGTGGCGTAGAAGTTGTCTAGCGTGACGAATTGTCGCGCCAGTTGATGCTGATTCGGTGTGTATCTATTTCCAAACTCAGCCAGATCAGGATCGCCATTGCCGACTTCCAGGTCACCCAGAACCTGGTCGTACGTCCGGTTTTCCTTGATGATGAAGATAACGTGCTTGACCTTATCTCGCACGGCCGCCATGACCGCTATATCGTTGGCGCTATCGGTGTAGGAAAAGCGGTTGTTCGTGGCGACCTGCGTCGTCAGTTTTGTGAGCTGTGCAGGGCTGGGGCGAGGGAAGCTCTGCAGGCCGGCCTTGATCAACTGAGGATTATACTGATTCGATATCAAGCCACTTGTGTGGCCCGCTGGACCGTAGCTGTAGCGCATGTTTGGATTCGCCCCTGTTGCCGATTTGCCGTTGACCACGTACACCCAATTGCCATCTTTGCTGAAACTGACAGAGTTTGGATACCAACCGGTCGGAATGAGACCAACTACCTGGCCGTTTATTTTTGTTTCGATCAGATTCACCACTGCAACGCAATTCAGATTGCCATTGGTCACGTAGAGTTGCTTCTCATCAGGCGAGAGCGTCACGCTGTTGGAGTTAGCGCCCGTGCGCTTTACGCTTTTGGAGTTCGCGTCCGTATATTGAGCCACGTCAGGCATTACCGATGCGGGAGCGATTACCGGAATGGTGCCGACTATCGTGTTAGTTGCGGTGTTGATTACGTCAATCGTATCCGTCTGGTCTTCGACGACATACAGCAGCGTCTGATCCTTGTTCAGCGTCATCTTGTTCGGTTGACCCTTTACTTTGATGCGGGGGGTCATTACCGACGGTGTTCCGTTCAGATTAACGGCAACGATCTCGCGGTCGCGAATACTTGATATATATGCCGTTGATGTGCCATCCGTTTCGTTACCCTTCACAACCACCCAAAATGGATATTCGCCGCCCGGCTCGCCGCTTGCACCGCCGCTCTTGCCGGGGCGCAGGTCGAGATTCTGCGCGGACATCTTCCAGTCGTTCAAGCCTCCCTTGAACACCGATATCGAGTCGTTGTAATAATTCGCCACTATCATTGTTTTGCCGTCACTGGAAAGAGCCACCCCTGCGGCGCACGGCTTCACGCCAACTTGAAGGTTTACGCCTTGTGAAGAGTCTCCACTGCCGGGAAGGCCAACGCCCTGTGTAGAGTGGCCCAAGGCAAGCGGACTTCCGGCTTCACCCCAGGTTCCATCAGCGATCCGGGTAAAAATGTGGATGTTGTCATCGACACCACCGGCCACGTAAAAAGCCTTGCCGGATGGATCAAAGACAATCCCGTTGTAGGTATTGGAAATCTTCACGACCTGCTTTTTGACCGGCGTGCTCGTCGAAATATCGTAGACGAACACATACTCATACGAGTACGGCGTGTACCAGGGATAGGGTGTGCTGGGGGTGGACGTGTAGACGCGGTTATATCCGCTCGTCAAAACCAGCAGGGTCTTTTTATCAGGACTCACCACAGTTGTGACCGCTTGCCCGGCCAGCCACTCCGGCATGCCGGGCAGGTCCGGGTTCAGCGTTTCAAACCGTGAATTCGGCACCGCCAGTGGTGTGATCTTCTGGTTCATATTGGGCAGGAACTGAGAGGAGTCGCCAGCACCACTGCTGCCGGCACTGCTGCCACCACTACATCCGCAGAGAAGAAAAAACAGTGCGGTCATAGAAAACAGACCAAGCAATTTGATGAATCGCATAAAAACCTCCTGTTTTTAATACGTTGGCTGCTTGATAAAAATTCTATTAAAGCGTATCAGCACTTGTCTGCTTGTCAAGGTCCGGCAGATGGCTTCTCCATCGGCTTGACTCTATCGTTCATCAATGGCACCTTTTCCGCCCCCGGCCCGACACAAAACGGGATTAAGCTGGCCGGCAAGCTCAGTAATGCACTGCAGCTCCAGGCCGGACAGCAGCAGCTCTGCCGGAGACAGGCGATACCCTTACTGCTGCCTGGCCGCCTCTAGTGAATCGGCCGCCAGACACATACATGATTTATGTAATTTCGGGAGGCTACAGAAACGTGGTATGAAAAAGTTGTCCCAAACAGGACAGGCTGTCCCAGATAGAACAAATTGACACAATTGACAGGATTGAGAGAGGTAAGGCGGGCTAGTATAAAAGCTTGCGGGATGCCTTCAGCAGGCGTGCGGCGCTTCTGAAAGCTGAATAGTTCGTTCGGCGTCCTGCTCTTCCAGAAACTGATTGCGGTCCTCCAGTTCCTTCAGCGGATAGACTTCGCCCTCACGAGCCGGGTAGTACGGAAGGTAGTAGGGATTTGTCTCGTGTTATGATGTCTTCCGATCCAGACTCCGGTACTGAATTGCCTCGGCAATGTGCTGCTCATGAATGGTATTGCTCCCGTCAAGATCTGCGATCGTGCGGGCCACCTTGAGGATACGGGTGTAGGTACGGGCCGAGAAGCCGAGCCGGTCGGTAACCAGTTCCAGCATGCGGTTGCCGGAGGCATCGAGTTCACAGTATTTCTTGATGAAGCGGGGTGTCATCTGGGCGTTACAATGAATTTTTGTGCCTTTGTAGCGTTCCAGCTGACGTTCACGCGAACGCTCAACTCGAAGGGCGATTGACGCAGAACTTTCAGCATCGCCACGGTCGGCCAGGTCGCGGTATTTGACCGCTGGCACTTCAATGTGAATGTCGATGCGGTCCAATAGCGGACCGGATATACGGGAACGGTAGCGATGGATGGCGACGGGGGTGCAGGTACAGGGATGGGTCGGATCGGATAAATAACCGCAGGGGCAGAGGTGTGTT